>OUNM010022661.1_pt1 | contig 11080 bp, 10 predicted proteins | sample 1769961 | NCBI WGS metagenome assembly OUNM01 (sample SAMEA3914820, study PRJEB12502) | metagenome | biome: forest; material: soil | place: USA | collected 2012-03-12 | depth 0.3 m
CCTCACGACCGGCGGGGTCACGAAGCTGATGGACTTCGGCATCGCGCGGCTGCTCGATGCTTCGCACGCGACCGCGACCGGCGCGCTGATGGGCACGCCCGCGTTCATGTCGCCGGAGCAAGCAGGCGGGCGCACGAAGGAGATCGATGCCCGGACCGACGTGTTCTCCGCCGGTGCGCTGCTCTTCGTGCTCTTGACCGGCGAGGAGGTCCATCGCGCGCGGACCGGCACCGAGCAGATGATCTACGCGGCGACGCAGCCGGCGCGCTCGATCACGAGCCTCTTGCCGGAGCTGGCCGGCGAGGTCGCGCACGTGATCGACGTGGCGCTCGCATTCGACATGCGAAACCGGTGGCAGACCGCCGCGGCGATGCGGAACGCGCTTCGCTACACGATCAACCGCACGAGCGCTCCGCCCCCTGCGCCCGCGCCCGCGCCCGCGCCCGTGCCCGTGCCCGTGCCCGTGCCCGGCCCGCCCGTCTCCTCGACGGCCACGATGATCCAGGGCTCCGGCGATCCCAGCGAGATCACGCGCGTGCCGACCGTGCTCGACAAGCCGGCCAAGCCGCGCCAGAGCTGAGCGCCGGGCCGCCCACCTGCGCGCACGATGTGCACGACGCGTTGTCTTCGACGCTTTCGCTTCGCACTGCTCTATCATCCGATGATGCGGATCTCTTTGTTCGTCGCCGTCCTTGCCGTTGGGTCTCTCGCGCTCGCCGGGTGTGCAGCCGATGCCGAGCCCACGGGGAGCGAGTCGGATCCCAACGTCGCGCTCGTCGAGCCGACTGCGCCGGTCGCTCCAATCGATCGAACGAACGACGCGCGCCAGCCCGCCGACTTGTCGAAGCTCCTCCCGCATCCGAGCGACGCGGCGCGCGCGCGTCAGACCGAGACCTTCTCGCGAGAGGAGCTCGAGAAGCTCTCCGCCGCGAGCTACGGCGCGCGGCCGAGCGACTCGCTCATCCACTGAGCGAACGAGCGCGCGACGAAGCTACGCCGCGATCCCGCGTGAGCGCAGCACGTCCTTGAGCGCCGTCTGCACCTCGGGCGCCGTCGTGTGCATCGCGCTGCGGGCGAGCTCGATGAAGCGAGCGCCGCGCGATCGCTTCAAGCCGTCGAGCGCGGCGACGCGATCGGCGGGAGCGCCGTGCTCGAGGATCCCGAGGAGGAACTCGGCGGCCTCCATCGTGTCGACGCGTGCGAGCGCACGGAGCGCCGAAGCGCGCACCTGAGGCTGCGACGACTCGCGCACGATGCGCGACAGCGGATCGAAAGCGTGCTGGAAATACAGGCTCTCCACGGCCTTCGACGCCTGCTCGACCACCGCCGGATCCGCCTCGCGGAGACCCGTGCGCACGGTCACGAAGCTGCGCTTGAAGAAGAGCTGCTGCATCGCCGCGAGCACCGCGACCTTCACCGGTCGCTCCGCGCGCGTGAAGAGCTTCTCGAGCGGTGAGAGCACCGCGTAGAGCTGGAGCTGCGCGAGCTGATCGGCGAGCCGAACGCGCGCCGCCGTTGCCGGACCGCTCGCGTCCTCGGGGCGGCTCTCGACGGCGAACGCGGTGAGGCGCGCCAGCATCGCCTTGCGACGGATCAGATCCGGCCAGCGCTTGTCGAGGAGGACGTCGGCGCACGCCTCGGCGGCGCTGCCTTGCTGTTCCCACTCGATGAGATCGACGTGCCACACGTCCGGGAAGTGGTTGTCCTGGCGGAGATGCGAAGGCAGCGGCGCCGTGTCGATGGCCTCGTCGCGCACGCCTTCGTAGCGCTTCGCCGCGCGCGCGTAGTGCTTCTTCCGCTGCTCTTCGAGGTCCATCATCGCGAGGTCGGTGTAGAGACCTCCGACGCGCGCGTAATGACCGACCTCGCCGAACGCGAGGATCGCCGCGAGCAGCGCGTTCTCCGCGATCTCCGGCGGCGCGCCACGCTCGAGATGCTGCTTCGCGACGTCGCGCCAGAGCTCCGCCTGCACGACGACGTAGTGCGCCGAAGCGCTCGTCATGCCGAGGACGCGCGCATAGTCCGCGGCCTCGCGCGCGAGCGTTGCCGCCGCGGACAGCTCCTTGCGCTCCTTGGCGGCCTGCAGCGCATCTTCGAAGTACTGCAGCGCGAAGTACTTGAGGTGGTCCTCGCGCAGGATGCGGATGCAGTTGACGAAGCCCTCGAGCACGTCCTCGAACATGCCGCTCTCGCGACCGATCTGGACGAGGACCTGGAAGCAGTCGAACGCACGCTCGCGCTGGCCGACGCTCTCGAAGTAGTCCGCCGCCTCTTCGAGCAAGCGCACGGCTGAGACGTTCGCCTCGCGAGCCTGCCGGGCGTCGCCGCACTTCTTGGCGCAGCGCGCAAGGTTGAACTGAACGAGCGCGCCGTTGTAAGCGTCTGCTCCACCAGAGACCACCTGCGCGAGCCGCGACCAGAGCGCGCGTGCGCCTCGCCAGTCGTCCGCCTTCTCGCGGTAGATCGCGGCGGCAGCGACGAGGCCCGCGTTCTCCATCTCGCGCGCGGCGCCGGCCATGTCGTTGTTGGCGGCGAGGGTGCGGGCGCGATCGACGGAGGGAACGCCGGGAAGCATGCCCATCGCGCGCTTCCAGCCGTCCGGCTCGGAGAAGGCCATGTACCAGACGACGGTGAGCGCGCTGCGATGGTCGTTCCGGCGCGACAGGACCTCGGCCAGCGGACGGAGCACCGACAAGTAGTCGTGCTCGGCCACGTGCGTCTGCGAAGCCGCGGACACCAGCGAGTTCGCGGCATCGTCGAGGTCGCCACGGGCCAGCGCGGCACGGGCACGTTCTCGCAGATGGTAGAGGTCGTCGAGCATGGGGTTGCGGGCTGGAAAGCTTACGGCTCGGGGGCGGCGAGCGGGAAGCGAGAAGCGGCGCTACATATTAGGAGTCGCCATGATTTCGTCCACGCAGCACGAGGCGGACGAGCGAATCGCGCGGTTCCTGCGTCGGCTCGCCGATGGATCAGCAGGCAGGAAGACGCAATTCTTCCTCGATGCCGTCGCGTCGGCGTGGGCGCCCGAGCTGCGGTCGTGCCTGGGCTCGACGAAGTGGCACGTCGCGCCGCGCGCGGAGACGGTCGGCACCGTCGCGTGCTACGCGGCGCCCGCGTGGCCGACCGGGATTCGCATCTCGGCGCTCCATGCGATTGCGCGCGCCGGTGAGCACGCGCACCTCGCGGCGAGCGCGGTGAAGCTGTGTCTCGGCGACGGCGAACGCACCGTGAGGCTCGCCGCGGCGCGGGCCGCCGCGGAAGGTCGACTCGGGGACGAGGTCGCGCGCGAGCTACGCAACGTCCTCGCCGACGACGTGTGGGCGGTTCGCTGGCATGCCGCGCGAGGCCTCGTCGCGCGCGCGTACGACTCGGAGCTCGGTGCGCTCGCGCATCTGCTCGTCATGACCACGCCTCGTGGAGGCATGTCGCTGACCGCGTGGGCGCAAGCCGTCGACGCGATCCGACCTCGCTGCCGGATCGCGGGTCAGGGTGCGGAGCTCGACGCTCACGTCACCGCGACGTTCGCCTCGATGTCGGCGCGCGATCGCGATTTCGCGTGGCCTCTGTGGAGATGAGCGCGCTAGCTCACGTCGGCGGGATGCTGGGGCGGCGCGGCCGCTCGAGCGCGGCGGCCTCCGCGGCGTCGCGCTTGCGTCGTGCCGCGTGCTCGCGCGGGAGGGCGATGACCGTCTCGACGAGCCCGATGATCACGTAGAACGAGAGCAGCCAGACGAGCACGAACGCGGGCTTCGTCTGCAGCGAGACGATCGCGCTCGAGGCGACGGCGAACATGACGAGCCCGACCGAGCGCGCGTTGAGCTTGAGATCCTTGAACGACCGGAAGCGGATCGTCGAGATCATGAGGAAGGCCAGGAAGCCCGTGAGCCCCATCATCGGGTAGACGTACTTCGGACCCGCGAGATCGCCGCCGACTGCATGATTGGCGACGACGAGCGAGATGAGGATGCCCGCGGCGCCCGGGACGGGCAGACCGACGATGTACTTGCTCGGCTTGGTGGGCTTGCCGCCCTCGCCCATGGAGAGGACGTTGAAGCGCGCGAGTCGGACCGCGCCCATGGCGGCAAACGTGAACGCGACCACCAGGCCGAACGTGCCTTGCTGGAACAGCGACCACTTGTAGACGAGGAGAGCCGGCGCGACGCCGAACGACACGACGTCCGCGAGCGAGTCGATCTGCAGGCCGAACGCGCTCTGCGTCTTGGTGAGACGGGCCACGCGCCCGTCCAGCATGTCGAAGAAGAGCGCGTACACGAGGAGGAGGGACGCTCGGTAATAGTCGTCTCCGGTCCCCTCGGTGGCCGCTCCACTGATGCGGATCGAGTCGAACCCGCAGAAGATGCTCGAGAGCGTGATCATGTTCGGAAGGAGAAACAGGGTCTTCCGGAGATCGAGCTTTCTGCGGGGCGCTGCCATGCGAGCCGAAGACTGCCCCACCAGGCCTCGCGCGTAAAGTCAGCCGGACCTGCCAGAAATTGGCCCCCGTCGTGGTGGGGGCCTACCTTTAACGGCGATGCGCCTCCGTGGCTCCCCCCTTGTCGGCTTCACGCTGTGTGCGGCTCTCTTCGCCGCCGCGCCGATGCTCGGTGGTTGCGGGCGTCCGGAGACCGCCGCCGACCGTCAATTCGCGGAGATGCGCGAGCAGGTCACGCAGCTCGAAGCGCAGACCGACAAGCTCGATCGCTCGATGGGCCCGCTCGAATCGGTGGCGCCCGAGGACAAGCTGCCCATCAGCCCCACGCCGGTCTCGCCGAGCGCGGCGGGCGGTGGCGCGGTCGGTCCGGGCCCTCAGCCTCCTTCGCGCGTCGTGCAGCTCGGCGGTCCGTCCGAGGCCGATCCTGCGGATCCCAACGATCCGAGCGCCCGTCCCGACATCAAGCTGACCGGCGCTGCCGGCGCCGCTCCGTCGCGACCTCGTTCGGGGAAGTCGAACGGCCGCATGCGCGTCGACGATGCGAGCGACGCGCCCGACGTTCGCCCGGACACGCCCGCCCGCTCGAGCGCGCTCGATCCCGATGCGAAAAAGGCCTACGAAACGGCGCTCGCGCAGGTGCAGGCGCATCAGTACGAGAAGGGCCTCGACGGCCTGAACGCGTTCCTCGTTCGCTGGCCGGATCATCCGTACGCCGAGAACGCGATGTACTGGCGCGGCGAGGCGTACTTCGCGCAGGGCGAGTACCTCCGCGCGGCCGAGCAGTTCGACGCGGTGATCGCGCGCTTCAACGGAAGCAAGGCACCCGACGCGCTCCTCAAGCTCGGGATGTGTCACGACCGTCTCGGCTCGTCGCAACGTGCGCGCGAGTACTGGGAGCGACTGAAGAAAGATTTCCCGCGCAGTGACGCGGTGAAGAAGATACCGCCGGCGGCGCGCGACGCTGCGCCCGGCAACCGAGCGGGCAGCGGCGACAACAGCGGCGCTCGAGAAGACACCGTGGATCGCAAGGGACCGAAGGAGAATCGATGAGCACCGCGCATCCGGCGACGTCACGGCATCTCGCCATCATCCTCGGCCTCGTGCTGCCGATCGCACACGTGAGCGTCGCGTTCGCGCAGGGCGCTCCGGCTGGCGGCGGAAACCCCGCCAATCCCGGCGGTCCGTTGAGCGGCTCACCCGCGCCCGCGGGCGGCACCGGCGGCGGTGGCGGCGGCGGCGGGACGACCACCACGACCACCACGCAGTCGGTCCAGTCGAGCTCGCAGTTCTTCCCGGGCGGCGTCGCGCCGCCTCCTCCGGGCGGCGTGCTCGGTGGCGGCAACGCGCAGTTCTCGTCTTCGAAGCCGATCACCGGCAACGAGCGCGACACGTTCGACTTCCACGGCGGCGCGGGCGGCGCCGGTACCGCGCACGGCAGCGAGAACAGCTCGTTCGTCCTCGGCGGCGGAGACGTTCGCGGCTCGGCGAACCCCGGCAACGCCGGCGTCCATCAGGTCCGCAAGGGCGACACGCTCTGGGACATCTGCGATCACTACTTCCGCAATCCCTACCAGTGGCCGCGCATCTGGGCGTTCAATCCCCAGATCCAGAACCCGCACTGGATCTTCCCCGGCGACCAGGTGCGTTTGCGCGGTGGCGATCTCTTCGCGGCCACCGAGTCGGGCGCGCCGCAGGCGACGGGCGGCTCACAGCTCATCGACCGCCACCGTCAGGTGCCGCCGGAGACGATCTTCCTGCAGAACCAGGGCTTCATCGACGACGACACGAACAACTGGGGCGAGATCACCGGCTCTCCGGAAGAGAAGATGATCCTCACGAACCTCGACGACGTGTACCTGCGCATCGGCGCGGGCCACGATCTCAAGGTCGGCCAGGAGCTCACCGTCTATCGCCCGGTGCGGAGCGTCGGCGGCGGCAAGCTGATCGAAATCCAGGGCACGGCGAAGGTCGAGCAGTGGAACCCGAAGGACCGCGTGGCTCGCGCGAAGATCACCGAAGCCATCGACGCCATCGAGCGCGGTGCGCGCGTCGGTCCCGTCGGCCGTCGCTTCGAGGTCGTGCCGCCTTCACGCAACGACAAGGACGTCCAGGCGACGATCCTCACGAGCGTGCAGCCGCACGGGCTCTTCGGTCAGAACCAGATCGTCTTCATCAACCAGGGCGACGAAGCGGGCCTCAAGCCGGGCAATCGCCTGTTCGTGATCCGCAAGGGCGACGCCTGGCACCAGACGCAGACGACCGGCGAAGAGCCGCTGCGCATCGCGCTCGAGGACGACTCACCCGCCGCCACCGAGAAGGTGCCGCGCCCGCGCGATGCGTCGCGGCTTCCCGAAGAAGTGCTCGCCGAGCTCCGCGTCATCAACGTGCGCAAGAAGACCGCGATGTGCATCGTGACCGCCTCGAAGCACGAAATCGAAGCGGGCGACCAAGCCTTCGCACGCAAGGGTTACTAGAACCTCGCGTCAGTCGCGTTCAGTCGTATCGCTCGCTGTGGACTTGTTTGCGGTCGACGCCCATCTGCTTGCGCAGGAGGTCGCGGACCGCGCCGACCATGCGTTCCAGCCCGCAAATATAGATGTGCGGTGCGCCGGCGCCGCTCGTCTCGAGCTCGCGCCATAGCCCCTCGGCATGGGTCTGGACGTAGCCGCGCAGGCCCGTCCACCCCGCGGCGGGCTGCGACATTGTGTATTGTACACGGAAGTTCGGGTGCTGCGCGGCGAGCGCCTCGAGCTCCTCGCGATAGAGCTGGTCGACCTCGTGGCGCACGCCGAAGAGAAGGCGCATGGGCGTCTGCTCGCCGTTCGCGAGCGCGTCCTTGATCATGCTGCGCAGCGGCGTGACACCTGTGCCGGTCCCCACGAACAGGCTCGGGTGACCCGCGCCGCGCGGCCGCGTGAAGAAGCCCTGCGGACCGATCGCTCGCACGGTCGCGCCGACCGGCAGCTCGTGCAGGAACGTCGAGCCTGGACCTCCCTCGACCCTGGTGACCGCCACCTCGAATCCGGGCGATGCGTCGGGCGGCGAGGCGATGGAGTAGGCGCGCCGCGCTTCGCCTTCGGCGAGCGGCAGCACGAGGCTCATCCACTGACCGGCCACGAACGTGAACGGCTCGCTCGAACCCACGCGCTCGAAGCCGAGCTCACGGACGATCGGCGAGAGCATTCGCGCGCGGGCGAGGCGCACGTCGAAGGTCGGCGGCGGCGGCATGGACGAACAACGCCTATAGCACCGGCCGAGCCGCGCGAGGCAGGCTCTCCACGCGATAGGCGAACGCCGCCTTCACGCGCGAAGAGCTGCGGAACACCAGCTCCATCCGGAGCAGCGCATCGAGGACGTCGCCCGTTTCCATGTCGCGCTCTCGCGCCGCTGCGATCACCTTCACGATCGGCTCGAGCGCATCGGAGCCATGATGGAGCGCGCCCGGCAGTACGTAGAGCGAAGGGATGTCGGCGGGCGTCTCGGCCGGACCGGCCACCACGCGCGCATCCATCGGTCCTTCGGCGTGCTCCAGCGTGACCGCCTGAGCTTCGTCGAGATGCCGGACGATGAGCTCCGCGCCAGACCAGAGATCGACGAGGCGCGCGCCACGATCGTCGACGTCCTCGACGAGGAACACGCCGCGATGGGCCCGTTCGAAGCGCGCGACGACACCTGCTACCTCGGCCCCGGCGTGCGGAGCGGCAAGGCGCGCAAAGCCCTGCGTCGTGACCGCATCGTCCCAGAAAGCGCGGCTGCGCGGCTCGAACCACGCGTCTTCCGGCCCGAATGGGCCGGTCCGCTTCATGAAACGCTCGCGCATGCGGCGTGCTTCGGCGGCGAGATCCAGGGACGGACCCTCGGGGTACGACGCTCGCGCCCGACCCGACGGAGCCGTCGACGTAGCGAGAGAAACGACTGCCTCGTACGCGGCGAGGACGGCCGTGGCCGTGGTATCCTTTCGAGTAGCTCCCATGCAGAACCGAGTCTTCTTTCCCCAGACCGCCGTGGACCAGTGGGGCATCGACGGCAAGATCGATCTCGTCGGTAACGAGCTCATCCTGCTCGCGGAAGGCCGAAGGTACAAGGTCGAGGAGGCGGTGCGCATCGTCGCCGAGGTGACCGGCGCGAACGACGAGCGAAAGATCATCGGCAAGGTGAAGCCGAAGCGCGCGCTCGACGAGATCGGCGCCGAGCTGCTCGAGACCTCGATGATCCTCGGCGAGAACGCGTACGACGTCGTCCCAGGATGGATGGGAACGCCGGCCACGCCGTTCAACGACCATCTCCTCTCCGAGGAGCGCATGGCGGCGCGCGCCGGCAAGACCGACGTCGGCGGGGGCCCCCTCAACGAAGAGGAGCTCCTTAGACACTTCGTGGAAGAATCCGGATCGTAACGCGACCGAGAACAACGCCCCTTGAACGAGCTCTCCGCCAACGTCCTCTTCGTCCTGACCGCCACGGCGTACGTCGCGGCGTCGGCGATCTTCTTGCGCTTCCTGGTGCGCGGAAAAGGTGACGTCGGCAAGCTCGGACCGCGCCTCATCGGGCTCGGCGCAGTGTTGCATGCTGCACATATCTGCGTCGCGTCGCTGGTCCTGAAGGTGTGTCCCGTCGAGGGCATTCACTTCCCGATGAGCGTTGCGTCGATGCTCATGTGCGTCGCGTACGTCTTCGCGCGCAAGCGCCTGCGCGTCGAGGTGGCGGGCGCATTCATCGCGCCGCTCGCGCTCACGTCGCTCATGGCGTCGCGCTTCGTGGGCGGCGGCGCGGAGCCCGGCGAGGGCATCAAGAGCGCGATCCTTCCGTTCCACGTCACGCTCAACCTCTTCGGCGTCGCGCTCTTCGGGCTCGCGTTCTCCGCGGCTGCGCTCTACCTCGTGCAAGAGCGGTTCGTGAAGTCGAAGAACATCGACGGCATGTCGCGGCGCCTGCCGCCGCTCGACGCGCTCGATCGCGCCGAGCATCGGTTCCTGCTCGCGGGCTTCCCGCTCCTCACCATCGGCATCATCACCGGCACGGTGTGGGCGAAGCGCGTCGAGGCCGGCGCCACGAGCGACATCCTCCGCGCGGTCTTCGGGTACGTGACCTGGCTCGTGATCGCCGGCGTGCTCTTCCTGCGCGCCGCCGCCGGATGGCGCGGACGCCGCGCGGCCTACGGCACGATCGCCGGCTTCGGCTTCGCGGTGCTGGTCCTCATCGTGTATCTCGTTCGCAAGGATCCCCCGCACACGGTCGCAGTCGACAGCGCGCCGGCGCCGGCCGTTCTCACCCGCACCATGACGACGGGGCAGCCTTGAGCTTGCCCGTCGTCGTCATCGGGGTTTCGCACAAGACCGCGCCGGTCGACGTGCGCGAGCGATTCGCGGCTGGCGCCGAGATCCTCCCCGAGCTCCTCGCGCGGCTCTCGGCGCGGCCCGAGCTCGAAGAGGCGATGTTCCTCTCCACGTGCAATCGGGTGGAGATCCTGGGCCTCGCCAAGCCGGGCAAGACGCTCGACGAGGCGACGCAGGCCGCGTCGCGCGCGATCCGCGAGGCGCTCCGCGAGCAGATCGGCGCGTCGAGCGTCGACGACCTGAGCGACTGGCTCTACGAGAAGAACGGCGACCAAGCGGTACGCCACATCTTCCGCGTCGCGGCGAGCCTGGACTCGATGGTGCTCGGCGAGCCGCAGATCCTCGGGCAGGTGAAGGACGCGTACGACGCCGCCGTCGCCGCGGGCGCCCTGCGGAGCCACCTCGCGCGATGCGTGCATCGTGCATTCACCGTCGCCAAGCGCGTTCGCAACGAGACGCAGCTCGGCGCCGGCATCGTGAGCATCTCCAGCGTCGCCGTCGACCTCGCGCGTCGCATCTTCGGCGATCTCACGAGCAGCACCGTGCTCCTCGTCGGCGCCGGCGAGATGGCGGAGCAGGCGGCGAAGAGCCTGGGAAAGAGCGCGAAATCGATCCGCGTGTGCAACCGCAGCTTCGAGCGCGCCGCCACGCTCGCCGCGGCGTTCGGCGGAACGGCAGCGCCGCTCGATCAGCTCGAGGCCGAGCTCGTCATCTCCGACGTGGTGGTCGCGAGCACGTCGAGCAAGACGTTCGTGATCACGCGCGACCTCGTGAAGCGCGTGATGAGGCAGCGGAAGGGCAAGACGCTCTTCCTCATCGACATCGCCGTTCCGCGAAACATCGAGCCCGACGTGCACCGGCTCGACAACGTGTACGTGTACAACGTCGACGATCTCGAGGCCGAGGTCGCCGAGAACATGAAGGCGCGCCACGGTGAGGTGGCACGCGCCGAGACGATCGTCGACGCCGAGCTCGAGGAGTGGGCAGCGTGGGCGCGCGGCCTCAACGTGAATCCCACGGTGGTCGCGCTGCGCGCCAAGACGCGCGGCGTGCTCGTCGCCGAGCTGGAACGCAGCCTGGGCGGCCGACTCAAGCACCTGCCCGAGGGCGATCGCGCGGCGCTCGCACAGATGATCGAGAGCGCCACGAACAAGCTGCTGCACGCGCCCACCACGCGCTTGAAGCATGCCGCGTCGTCGAGCAACGCGGGCGACCTCGTCCATGCCGTGCACCATCTCTTCGATCTCCCCGCGCTGCCCGTCGCTTCGGACGAGCGCGAGCGCGACTCGCGGACGGTCAAGACCGCGAGCGAAGC
>OUNM011046687.1_pt1 | contig 11079 bp, 10 predicted proteins | sample 1769961 | NCBI WGS metagenome assembly OUNM01 (sample SAMEA3914820, study PRJEB12502) | metagenome | biome: forest; material: soil | place: USA | collected 2012-03-12 | depth 0.3 m
CTCTTCCAAGCACGCATTGGAAAAGATTGTTACACTTCAAAAAGTGCCGAAGGAACACTGTTAGTAGAAGAAGGGAAAACGCGACACCGCATCCGAAGCAAGGTCTAAGAGCTTAACTATCAAAAACGAAAGGAGAAGATCAGGACATCTTCAGCACTGCTTTATTGATTTTCTTTACCAACGCGGGTCCTTCGTAGATAAATCCGGAATATACTTGGACCAAATCGGCACCTGCCCGAATTTTTTCTAATGCATCCTCTGCGGTATGGATCCCTCCTACGCCCACAATAGCAAATGATTTGCCCGATTTCTCGGCCAAATAACGGATGACCTCGGTGCTCCGTTGCTTTACAGGCTTGCCACTTAGACCTCCCGCCCCAATTTTCTTGATCTTTTCTGGATCGGTTTTGAGACCTTCCCGACTTATCGTCGTATTGGTGGCGATTACACCCGCAATGCTGGTCTCTTTCACGATTTCGATGATGTCATCCAATTGCTCGGAAGTCAGATCTGGAGCAATTTTCAAAAAAATGGGTTTTGCTTTCGGCTTCCGGAAATTTTCCTTTTGAAGGGTCGTCAATAACTGTTTGAGGGGTTCTTTTTCCTGCAATTGACGCAGGTTGGGAGTATTGGGGGAGCTGACATTCACCACAAAATAATGCACGTAGTCGTACAATCTGTGAAAACATTTCAGGTAGTCGTCCGTGGCTTGCTCGTTAGGAGTCAACTTATTTTTACCAATGTTACCTCCCACGATGATATTGGATTTCTTTTGGTGAAGACGTTCTGCAATCACTTCCATCCCATCGTTATTGAATCCCATTCGGTTGATCAATCCTTCATCTTCAGGGAGGCGAAATAACCTTGGCTGCTCATTCCCTGCTTGAGGGAGAGGGGTTACGGTTCCAATTTCTACAAAACCGAACCCAAAGGCAGACCAAGAATCAATCAATAGGGCATTTTTATCCAGCCCAGCAGCGAGGCCCACAGGATTGGGAAAGGTGATGCCTGCCACTTTTCTTTCCAATTTTGGATTGCTTATCCGGTATACATAGGACACGAATCGTCGGATAGGACGCCAAACAAACAAATTCTCAACTAACCAAAAAGTAAGATGATGCGCATTTTCTGGAGGATATCGAAAAAGAAGAGGTTTGAGAAGAAGTTTATACATGCTTAAAATTTGGACTGCGGCCCAAAATTCAAGATTTTTGCTAAATTATTTCCATCCTTTTGACTTATTCCATACAAAATCGGTACGTATTTTTCCGCGACCTAGGCTTAATCCCTTACAAACAAGCTTGGGACATCCAAGAGACATATTTGAAAGAGACGATCGAAATGAAATTGCGCATTCGGGATCGTGAACTGTCAAATGAAGGTGTCTTTGGGGCTTTATCCGCAGATGCAGACATCTCGACGCCCAATTATTTGCTTTTTTGTGAGCACCCGCATGTGTATACCTTAGGGAAAAGCGGAAAAGAAACCAATCTGCTCCTAGACTTTAGCAAGATGGAATCTATAGGGGCAGAATATATTGAAAGCAACCGTGGAGGAGACATTACGTATCATGGCCCTGGCCAATTGGTGGTGTACCCCGTTTTGGATTTGGAAAACTTCTTCACTGATATTCATCGTTATATGCGTTCTTTGGAAGAGATCGTCATCAAGACCTGCGCCCATTTTGGCCTAGAAACAGGTCGGGTCCCAGGATTGACGGGAGTTTGGGTAGATCCGAAGGGGCCATTTCCGAGAAAAATTTGCGCGATGGGAGTAAAAACAAGCAGATGGGTGAGCATGCATGGCTTGGCTTTGAATGTCACCACGGATATGGCCTATTTCGGCCATATTGTTCCTTGTGGAATCCAAGACAAATCGGTCACTTCTTTATCGCAGGAGCTTGATTCAGGAGTTTCCATGGAAATGGTAAAAACAATTGTACGAGAAAAATTTTGTGAAGTATTTGGGGCAGAATTGACCGAACTTTCCTAACTAGTAGTGCAAACTTTACAAATACCCTTCTTTACTTAGAAATGGTTCAATATAACCCAAAAGAGTGGTTTGGGCTCATTTTTCGCTTTCACAAAAGCGACACCTTCCGGATTTTATTCCCTGCTATGCTCTCTCTGGGGGCCTATGCTGCCTTTACCACGTACATCATGTTGGGCGTGTTTCACATGAACCCCAAGAGTACGACCGTTTTGCATTCATTGCTGGGCTTTGTCATTTCGCTCTTGCTCGTGTTCCGCACCAATACCGCTTACGACCGATGGTGGGAGGCCCGTAAATTATGGGGCTCCTTGATCAATGTGTCGCGCAATTTGTCCTTGAAATGGAAGGCTATGGCGCCAGAAAGCGATCATGTGTTCTTCCGCGTCCTACTTGTCAATTATTGCATTTCCTTGAAGCATTCTTTACGGAATGAAAGTGCCGTCGAACATTTGCAAACATGCCCAGGGTTTGAGCTTGCTTCTGTGGAAGGGAAAAAATATGGACCTATCTTGATGGCCAATCTCCTTTTTTCCGAGGTGAATAAAAGATATATGCAAAAACACATTACTGGAGAGCAGTTTTTGATCTTAAAAGATGACCTGACGGCGTTATCGGACATTTTCGGAGCATGCGATCGGATCAAAAATACACCAATTCCTTACTCCTATAGTTTGTTCATCAAAAAATTCATTTTTATTTACACGTTGACAATTCCTTTTGGCCTGCTGGGAGATTTTGGCTATTGGGTAGTGCCCATCAGCATGTTTATCTTTTATGCTTTGGCTAGTTTGGAAGTGATCGCGGAAGAAATTGAGGAGCCATTTGGTCAAGAAGCAAATGACTTGCCTACCGACACCATTGTTGTAAACATAGAAAATAGCATTTTAGAAATATTCAACACATGAATTTGTTAAACGAGACGTACCAAAAATTATTGAACGGGAACAAAGCCTGGGTAGAAGAGAAGCTGCATTCCGATCCTCATTATTTTCAAGAATTGGCCAAGGGTCAAAGCCCGGATTATCTTTGGATAGGCTGTTCGGACAGTCGGGTTCCTGACAATGAAATTACCGGGGCGAAGCCAGGGGATATTTTTGTGCACCGGAACATCGCCAATATGGTAGTCCATACCGATATCAACATGCTCAGCGTGTTGCAATATGCCGTAGAAGTGTTGCATGTGAAGCACATCATCGTATGTGGCCATTATGGATGTGGGGGAGTGCTGGCCGCTATGGAAAGGATGGACAAGGGGCTAGTAAACAATTGGCTGCGCAATATCAAGGAGGTGTATTTCCGCCACCGTACGGAATTGGATAGCATTCAAGGGGAAAAAGAAAAGGCAGACCGTCTAGTAGAATTGAACGTCATTCAACAAGTAGAAAATCTGGCGAAAACCGTTTTTGTCCAAAATGCTTGGCAAAACCGCGAACTTCAGATTCACGGGTGGGTATTTGACATTGCCACGGGCAAAATTAAAGATCTTGAGGCAAAAATCGACGAGATCTCGGACTTGGATGAGATCTTCAAATACAAAATCTAAACGGACGGAGGTCTATTTTAACATCCGCAAGAGATCTGTCAACTGGGTTTTGAGTTCCTTCCTGTCCACTATAAAATCCAAAAATCCATGTTCCAAGATGAACTCGGCACTTTGGAAATCTTCTGGAAGATCCTTCCCAATGGTTTCGCGGATTACGCGAGGACCAGCAAAACCAATCAAGGCTTTTGGTTCGGAAATATTAAAATCTCCCAACATAGCATAAGAAGCAGTGACCCCACCTGTAGTAGGATCGGTCAAAAGGGAGATATAGGGTATTTTTTTCTCGGAGAGTAGGGCAAGTTTAGCAGAAGTTTTGGCCATCTGCATCAAGGAATAGCCTGCTTCCATCATGCGGGCCCCACCCGATTTGGAAATCATCAAGAAAGGATAGCCAGTTTCCAAGGATTTGTCGATAGCCCGGGCAATTTTTTCCCCAACCACGGAACCCATAGATCCGCCAATAAAAGTAAAGTCCATACAGCTTACGACAATATCGTGCTCGTTCATTTTCCCGTAGGCATTCCGCACTGCATCCTTCAATCCTGTTTTTTTCTGCGAGGCAGCAATACGTTCCGGATAGTTCTTGGTATCCTTAAATTCTAAGGGATCGCCGGAGCTCAGGTTTGCATCAAATTCCGTGAATACATTTTCGTCGAAGAGGATTTCAAAGTATTCTGCCGAACCAATGCGCTCATGGTGATTGCAATTCACGCATGTATAAAGATTCTTTTTGTGCTCCCTGCTGTGCATGATTTTCTTGCACTGCGGGCATTGGTACCAAAGGCCATCGGGAGTTTCCTTCTTTAACTCAGTGGGAGTATGGATGCCTTTCTCTTTTCTTTTAAACCAAGACATACGCGATCGTTACGTTTCAAAACGGGAGGGCAAAGTTAAGCATTTTCATTACAACGCAACAGAGACGGTCGAAACTTAACAATTCTGGGTTGAGCGCGAAGCAGTGCGAATTGCTATATTTGCGGCTTAATCATACGCATGATACTTACGGACAAGGAAATATTGATCGAAATAGAAAAGGGGAATATCGTCATAGAACCGTTCGACAACAAGAAGCTTGGTACAAATTCCTACGATGTCCACTTAGGAAAATACTTGGCCACATACAAAGATCGTGTATTGGATGCACGCAAACATAATCAGATCGATACCTTTGAAATAGGAGAGCAAGGGTTTTGCCTACAACCGAATACCCTGTATTTGGGCGTGACATTGGAATATACTGAGAGCCACGCACATGTTCCTTTTTTGGAAGGGAAGTCAAGTGTGGGCAGGCTGGGAATCGATATCCATGCAACGGCAGGAAAAGGAGATGTCGGTTTTTGTAATACATGGACCTTGGAAATCTCTGTTTCGCAACCTGTCATCGTCTATGCGGGGATGCCCATCGGCCAATTGATTTATTTCAAGGTAAGCGGAGAAATCGAGAATTACTATAACAAGAAGTCCAGTGCGAAATACAACGAACGCACCATCAAACCTGTCGAGTCGATGATGTGGAAAAATCATTTTTAAACTCTGTGGAGCACAGGAGGAATAAGAAAAGGATGAACAGAAACTCGATGAATGCCCGTTTCTTGTGCGTGTTTAGCATGGTGACCCTCATCATTATCGGGAAAATAAACTGTGCATATGGAAGTGGATATCTGGGAGAGCCACATCAAAGTATAAAAAAGGGTTCCAAAGCTTCCAAATCACATAAGACAAATAATGCCCATGAGAAAGCCCAAAAGGAGGCAGAAAGGCTAAAACAAGGCTTGAGTTTGAGTCAAGAACAGTTCTCAAAAATTTTTAATGTGGCAGTAGAAAGAGAGCGGAGTTTAAACTACCTGAAAGTGCGTAAGGATTTAAACAAGCTCGAGAAAAAAGCCGAGCATGATTCCCTTTGGTCTCACTATACGGCAAAATTAAAGACAATTTTGAGCCCAGAACAATTTCAATTGTATGAGGAGAAGTGAATAGAGAGCCTTATTTTTTAGGCAAATTTTATTACCATAAACGTGACGTCGTCGTCGTCTTCGGTCTTACCGCAAAAATTATTGAAATACGTTTCAAAATTCGACAATGTAGTTTCGATGTCTTCTTCTGCATTGTCCGCTGCAAAGCGAAGAAGATTGTCTATTTCCAGCATGCTCCCTTTGGGGTCTTTGGCTTCTGTTACTCCATCTGTATATAAAAATAGCGCGTCACCTTCGTAATAATCAAAGCTGTCTTCTTCAATGTAGTTTTTATACGTGTCGTCTTTTACCATCCCAAGGCCCATTCCTTTGGGCTCCAGCAAAAATACGCTTCGTTCTTTCCGGGAGTAATAAATAGCTTGGCAGTGCCCTGCCCGTACGTGACGTATTTTTTTATGTTCAGTATCGATCAAAAAGACGGAAAGGGTGATAAAGGTGTTTTTTTCGGTGCTATACGACAAGGCATAATTGGTCCTCACCACCAAATTCCGTGGCCCACTGCATACTTGCACCAAGGACCTGAAGATTCCTTTTAGTTGTGCCATTAAAAAAGCAGCAGCAGTTCCTTTGCCTGCGACGTCTCCTATGGCTACCCAATAATGGAGTCCGTTGGAAGTGCAATAGTCGAAAAAATCACCCCCCACAGTTCCCGTGCTCCTTGAAAAATGGTTGATCTTCAGATTGTCGAAGCTAAGGTTGTATTTTGGCAAAAGGCTTTGCTGTACACGTTTGGAAATTTTTATTTCCTCCAAATAGCGTTCCTTCTCGATCGCTTCCGACAACAAAGACATGTTTTCCAATTGAATAGCCGCTTGTTGGGTATACATACGCAGCACATTGATGATGTCTTTGTCAAACCCATCTTTTACCGATTTTATCAGCATCACATATCCGGCACTGAAGGAAGCAGTGCGGATCGGGATGCTTAATAAGCTGGCTTCAGTGCCCAAAAATCGGATGGCCTTTACTTCTACTGCTACATCCCGTATCATGACCTCCTTCACATAAGAGTCTGAACCTGCACTTTTTAAATAGTCTTCCACCTTGATTCGAACTGTTTCGGGCGTGTTTTTTTCAAGCCAAGATGAAGAGGCCTCTTTCATGTCTTTATAGCGGATCCATCCCATGTCTGCCAAGCTTACCGTGCTACAGCTTTCTAGGAGCAAATGCAAAATCTGGCCACGGTCTTTCCCTCGCTGCAGCGTGTCGCTGAGAAGTTGGAACATTTGGACTTCTTCGAATTTCTTTTCAAATACCCCTGTCGTAGGGAGATTGAAAAGAAGGATGAGGATCGTAAACAATGAATAGACACCAAAGAATGCAAACTGGCAATAAATGAAGAGGTTGGAAGAAATAACAAACGGAATCTTATCCTTAAAATCTTGGCCGATGAAAAGCTGTAAAAAATAGAGCCCCATAAGGAAAATGGACGAAACCATAAAAAGAGCCTGGAGCTTTTGCTTGAAATCAAGGTACACCACCCATTTTAGCCGGACAGTGGCCACAATGGCAAGGAGCATGGTAACTCCTAAGAAAAAAAATAAGACGTAAGTGGGAGGTTCCACGAAGAAAACCCCGATAAGAAGAACGGCAGAAAGGTAATATTCGAACCATTTCCAATAGTGGAGGATGGATTTCACTTTCGGATAGAAAGTTAAACGCTGAAAAACATAATAAATACTTCCCTGGAAAACGATGAGAGACATTCCGACCAAGTGATAAGCCAAGGCAGAGACGAAATCTTTGGCCTCGTAATGAGCGGTCATGTTCCATACATCCATTGTCCGGATTACAAAGACAAGACCAAAAAATACGACAGAGGTGATGAATCCTTTCCATATGATTTCGAGCAAGCCATTGATAGTGGAAACATGTTGAATTTCCAATCGGAAAAAAGAAAAGGTAAGGGCGGCAAAGCCGAAAAAAAGGAGGCTTTCCAGATACATGTAGCCTTCAAAATAAGGAGCAAAAAGTTCTACGCACAGAAAAATGGCCCCTACCAAGATAGCAAGGGATAAATACAGGGTTTTATGTCCGTTGGAAAGTTCCAGCACGTGATTTTGTAAAAGCAAACTTCAAATTTAAAATTTAAACTGGGATCTGTCCTGAGGGGAAGCAAAGTTTTTACGTAAAAAGGTCCCTGCCTTTTGGATGAGGAGAAATAGTTATCTTTGCGACGAAATATTGACAATGCAAGGTAACCTCAGTAGAAATTCCAAGATTCTTCTTTTTTCTTTTTTCTTTTACCTTATTTTGGAAGGAATGCTGCGCAAATGGTTCTTACCCTCCTTGGGACAGCCGTTATTCCTTTTTAAATATGTCATTTTGATCGCCCTTTATATCAATTATATTGGAGAGGGTGGAAAAATTACATTTCCTGCAACCTACAGGCCATTCTTAGCAGCTTACTTTGTATATGGCCTACTTTGTTTCTTCAACTTAAGAGTTTCCGACAACGTGATCGTACCTATTTTCGGCTTGATCAACCATTTTATATACATGCCTTTGGTAAGCATCTTGGCTCGATACTTTGTCGACGAAAGACAAATAAATGATTTTATATTTAAATCATCCCTTGTGTGTATTCCGATCTTTATATTAGGAGTCATGCAATATTATTCGCCGCAAGACAGCATTCTGAACAGATATGCAACAGAACAGGATGCTGCCGATGTGGCCGTGGTCGGGGATAAAGTGCGTATCACAGGTGTTTTTTCTTACATTGCCACCTATGCTGTTTTTTTGTATGGGATCATGTTTTTGCTCTTCTATAACATTGTCAATGATTTGATACTAAAAAAATATAATATTATAAAAATATCAATTTTTATTTTCGGGATCATCAACATGTTTATGATCGGCTCCAGGGGAATTGTATTACAATTGGGTATTTTAATCGCAGTGTACCTTATCGTATTGACCCTAACAGGAAGAGCCTCCATTTTGGCAAGTTATGTACCGCTCATATTATTCGGGGCAGTCGGTTTTTTAATCATTGCCAATACAGAAGCTGGCGTAGAGTCTTTTACCAATTTTAGCGATCGCCTTACTCAGGTTGGTGATGCAGCCGGAAGGATCGACCGATTACTCAGTCCTTTGATGAATTTGGAAGTGGCAGGCCCTTTCGGGCTTGGCTTAGGGGTAGCGTACCAAGGTGTCCAAGGATTTATTACGGATAGAACCTTGCTACCTTCTTATTTCGAGGAAGAGGGCGACCGCCTAGTCCTCGAAATAGGACTTGTTGGCTATCTCCTTATCCTGACCATGCGAATTATGATTTTTCTTTACAATGTGAAAGTTTTTAGAAGGACGCAGCGCATTTCCCTCATGTCTCTTTCCCTATTGATTGCTTTATACCAGCTTCCTTCTATTTTTGGTCTATCCAACATGGAATTTAACTATATGGATGGGGCATTTTTTTGGACCTTTGGGGGTATCCAATATGCTATTGATTTGATTGGTCAGAGAGCAGAAATTAAGCCTCTTCAGAATGCCGCTTAAGATACTCCTTTATTCTTCCGTATTTTCTCCTTCGATAGGCGGCATGGAGATGGTGGCTGAGACAATCGCCTTGAATTTGGTACAGTTAGGGCATGTATGTGTTGTGATGACGGAAACTCCCGATCGCAAAGAAACTCCTCGTTCGTTTCCCTTTCAAGTCATAAGATCACCTTCACTGACGGAAAAATGGAGATGGGTAAAATGGGCGGACGTGGTGCATAGCAAAGGGGCAAGTTTGGCACTTTACTTTCATGCAAAATGGGAAAACAAACCCTTCGTATGGACCCATGCGGGGTATCAAGTATCCTGTATAGATGGTTTGGGATGGGTAGAAGGAGAGAAAGCGCCTATTTCTCCTTGGGCATCTTTTCTATTTCATAAAAAGCGCTTTGGGCTCCTAAAGGCAAGTATGGGATATGCCAAACTTCTTTTAAGAAGATGGTGTGCAGAACATGTTGACAGCAACGTAGCCATAACGAATTGGATGAATGAACGGCAGCCTTTTAAAAATCAAATCATTATCTACAACCCTTTTCCTTTATCACGTTTTAAAGAAGCAAAACGGACAAGTTATAGTACATATGATTTTATCTATGTAGGAAGGCTTGTGAGCGAGAAGGGGGTTGCTACTTTGTTGAAAGCATTTTCCATGCTGGTACAAGACGGTACACATGCGAAGCTTGCCATTGTCGGGGATGGCAACTGGCGAGAAAGATTGGAAGTATTAGCAAATAAACTTGATATCAAAGAGAAGGTAATATTTTTTGGTAGGAGAACGGGACAAGATCTCCTCGCAGTCATAGAAGAAGGGAAAATAGCGGTAGTGCCCTCCGAATGGGAGGAGCCCATGGGAGGGGTGGCCCTTGAACTTCTGGCGGCTGGGAAAAATATAATTGTGTCAAAAAGAGGGGGACTAGCAGAATGTATAGGAGATGCAGGTCTTACCTTTCAGAATGGCGACGAGGAAGAATTGTACTCAAAAATGAAGCAATTATTGACCGATTCGCTGCTTCAAAAATCGCAATTAGATAAAGCCGCTGCCCAATTGGCCCATTTCGATGAACGGGTTCTCACACAGAAGTATGTCGAGTTGTACTATTCAATTTTAGCATGAAAAAGGGGGATATCGCAGTATCGCATCCTGGAAAACAATATGTCCATCATTTACTCTTCGCTATTCAGAGTATGGGAAGATTGAATACTTTTTATACAAGCATTTGGTATAAACCTTCCACTCCTTTTTATCGGTTTTTGGTGTCAGTTCCAGGTATTGGCAATTATCTTTTTCGTACATTTTTAAAAAAGAAAACTTACAAGGAGCAAAACGATCGGCTTATCGTCCAATACTGGGTTCCAGAATTTATAAGGCAATTGGCTTGTCAAATTTCATATCGTTTTCGAAAAGAAGAGTATGTGTTTTGGACGGAACGATACCATGACCGACGGGTGGCCAAGAGTATATTAAAAGAAAAACCACGTATTTTCATCGGATATGAAAAATCAAGTTTGGACTCTTTCAAGGCTGTAAAGTCATATGGAGGAACGACAATTCTCGATTTGGCACAAGTACATTATAAATTCTTGGAACAATTAAGAAATGAAACCGACACTTTTGCCGAGTTGTTTGAAGACAAGGCCCTTTTCAGTAAAATAAATACGATTAAGGCGCAAGAATATACGTGTGCGGATTATATTTTGGTGCTTTCTTCATTGGCTGCCGATTCTCTCATTCAAAACGGAGTACCCCGGTCTAAAATAAGAATTATACGATTGGGTTACGATCCTTCTGTTTTTAAACCTATAAATAAGGCCATTTCATCAGAAAAGCCATTTACACTTCTCTTTTCCGGAACCTTCACAAAAAGAAAAGGTGTCCATCATTTACTGCAGGCATTTCATGAATTGCAACTCCCAAATAGCCGCCTCGTTTTTATTGGCCCCATTTTAGACGGTCAAGAATTGTTTGAGCAATACAAAGGAACCTTTGTACATCACGATTTTCTTTTTCATGAGGAACTTTCAAGACAGCTTCAAGAGGCAGATGTATATGTTTTCCCCTCTGTCTTGGAC
>OUNM010178511.1_pt1 | contig 11075 bp, 7 predicted proteins | sample 1769961 | NCBI WGS metagenome assembly OUNM01 (sample SAMEA3914820, study PRJEB12502) | metagenome | biome: forest; material: soil | place: USA | collected 2012-03-12 | depth 0.3 m
CACCGTCAACACCGCGGGCGGCACGATCGAGACCTATGGCCTGCAGGCCTACGGCATCTTCGCGCAGAGCGTCGGCGGCGGCGGCGGCAATGGCGGCTTTGCCGGCGGCGGCACGCTTGGCGCCGTCGCGCTGACCGTCACGCTTGGCGGCAAAGCGGGCACGGGCGGCCTTGCCAAGGCCGTCACCGTCAACAACACCTCGACGATCATCACCCACGAGAACGGGTCGATCGGCATCAATGCGCAGAGCCTTGGCGGCGGCGGCGGCAATGGCGGCTTCGCCATCTCCGGCGCGATCGCGGTGGGTGCGGTCTCGGCCGCGGTCGGCGGCGAGGGCGGCGGCGGCAGCAATGGCGGCGCCGTCACCGTGGACAATCAGGGTGACATCATCACCTCCGGCGACAAGGCCTTCGGCATCTTCGCGCAGAGCGTCGGCGGCGGCGGCGGCAATGGCGGCTCGGCGGTCGCGTTCACGGCGACGGCATCGCCCGATCCAGCGGAAATCCCGACGGTGGCGATTTCGATCGCGGTTGGCGGCGGCGGTGGCGACGCCAGCATTGCCGGTGCGGTACACGTCACCAATGGCGGGAACATCACGACCCACGGCACCGAAGCGCATGGCATCTGGGCGCAAAGCGTCGGCGGCGGCGGCGGTACGGGCGGTTACGCGGCCAGCGGTTCCATGGCAATCGGGCCTGGCGGCACCATCACGGTCGCCGTCGGCGGCACCGGCGGCAAGGGCGAGACTGCCGGCGCTGTGATCGTCGACGCGGGCAAGGACGAGAACGGCAATGTCGTCGCGGATTCCCTCATCACCACCTATGGCATGGGCGCCGACGGCATCCGCGCGCAGTCCATCGGCGGCGGCGGCGGCGATGGCGGTTTCGCCGTGGGCGTCAATATCGGCATCAACAACAGCGAGCTCCTGAATATGAACCTGGGGGTCACCGTCGGCGGCAGCGGCGGCGTCGCCGGCCAGGGTTCGACGGCGACGGTGAACAACTGGGCCGGGATCCGCACCTTTGGCGACAATGCCGCCGGCATTTTCGCCCAGAGCGCAGGCGGTGGCGGTGGCGATGGCGGCAACGCCATTACGGGCGTGGCCGGCTGGGCGAACGCGACCAGCCAGAGCGCGCAAACGGCCAACATCTCGGTCGCGGTCGGCGGTAAGGGCGGCGCGGCGGGCGACGGCCAGGACGTTACCGTCCACAACCACGGCACGATCGAGACAGGCCTCGACACGAACACCGTCGATGCCGAAGGCAACGAGATCATCACCGGCAACAGCGCCTACGGCATCTTCGCCCAGTCGATCGGCGGCGGCGGCGGCATCGGCGGCCGGGCCAACTCGATCAACGTGCTGGTCGGCAAGGGCGACGCGCCTCCCGGTGCTCAGGTGAACATCGCCATGTCGGTCGCGGTCGGCGGCGATGGCGGCGGCGCCGGCAATGGCGGCCATGTTGCCGTCACCAATGACGGCAACATCATCACCAACGCTTCGATGTCGGACGGCATCTATGCGGAGTCGGTCGGTGGCGGCGGCGGCGCCGGCGGCAATGGCCTGCTCGGCACCGGCGAACTGATCCCGGTGCCGGCGGCGCTGATCGCCAACGTGCTGTTCGGCAAGACCAAAATCTACAGCAATCTCGGCATCGCGGTCGGCGGGCAGGGCGGCAGCACCGGTACCGGTGGCCTCGTCGAGGTCACCAACACCGGCAACATCACCACCAAGGGCAGCAATTCGAACGGAATCTTCGCGCAATCGGTGGGCGGTGGCGGCGGTGTCGGCGGCAAGGCCAATATCGGCGCCACCGGCACGGTCGGCATCGGCGGCAAGGGCACCAGCGGCGGCGATGGCGGCATCGTCCACGTCATCAACAACGGCAACGGCACGATCGAGACCTTCGGCGCGGCCTCCAACGGCATCTTCGCGCAATCCATCGGCGGTGGCGGCGGCGTTGCCGGCAATGTCGATCGCGTGCTGGAAAGCGCGATGGGGCCGATCCCGGCGCTCAATCTCGGCATCGGCCTGGCCTTCGGTCAGGGCGGCGGCAATGGCGGCTCGGGCAAGGACGTCACCGTCGAGGGCAATGGCGCGATCATCACCCATGGTTCGTCCTCGGCCGGCATCTTCGCGCAGTCCGTCGGCGGCGGCGGTGGCATCCTCGGCACGCTCGGCAACGAAGTTCCGGTGCTGGGAACGATCACCAACTACCATGTCGGCAGCAATGGCGATGCCGGCGATTCAGGCATCGTCCACGTCAACTATGCCGGCACGATCGATACCTATGGCAGCGGCTCCATCGGCATCTTCGCGCAAAGCAATGGCGGCAAGAAAGATACGACACAGAACTATCTCGGCACGGCCGGCAACGTGACGGTCGATCTCAGTGGATCGGCCGTCACCCATGCGGCCGGCACCAGTGCCATCGTCGCGCAGAGCAAGGCGGTGGAGGGCAATGGCGACATTGCCATCAACCTGACCAGCACGACGGGCCTTGTGAAGGGCGGCGCCACCGACGCGAACCATATCGGCGTCGGCGTCTGGGTGCTGGACGGCAAAAACAACACGATCAGCAACAAGGGCACGATCACCACCGCGAGCGGCACGGCCGGCGGCTGGGCGATCCTTTCCGGCGACAGCAAGGAGGCAGTCTCCAATTACGGCACGGTCACCGGCTCCTTCGATCTCGGCGCTGGCGCCAACAGCTTCACCAACGAGGCCAACGCCACCTTCAATGCAGGCGCCGATGCCAAGCTCGGCGCCGGCAACCTGCTCGCCGACAGCGGTTATTTCTCGCCGGGCGGCGACAACAATGTGATGACGACCAACCTCGTCGGCAACTGGAACCAGGCCTCGACCGGCGCCTACAAGCTCGACGTCGACCTCGATCCGCAAGCCGACCTCATCAATGTCGCGGGCACGGCGGATCTCGCCGGCGCAATCGATCTCAACATCATGGATGCGGCCGCGGCGAAGCCGGGTAGCCAAACGTTCCACATCCTGCACGCCGATGACGGTGTCGCGCATACCGGACTGGAACTCAGCTCGATCGCAAGCGCGGTCGCGCAATATGAGCTGCAATATCAAGGATCTAACGATGTCTATCTCGGCGTCGACATCAGTTTCGCTCCCACCGGCCTGACCGGGAACCAGATTCCGGTTGCCAACGCCGTCAACGCTATTCAGTCCGGCCCGACCTCGCCGGATTTCCAGAAGATCGCCGAGGCGCTGTTCTACATCCCGACGGTCAAGCAGCTCGGCGCCGTCTACGATTCGATCTCGGGCGAGGGGGTTTCCGGGGTCGAGCAGCCGCAGTTCGGTGCCTATGAGAGCTTCTTTGCCTCGATGGGCCGCCAGGCCGATTTCTGGCGCACCGGGATCGGCACCGATCCGACCGATCAGACTGCCGCACCGCAGGCCTATGACGAACCGACGAAAACCAGGAAAGATCCGTTCAAGGCCCTGCAGCCCGACCAGCGGCGCTGGAGTTATTGGGCGAGCGCCGGCGGCAATGGCGGTGAGATCAGCGGCGATGCGGCCGTGGGCAGTGCCGGCACCTCCTACAGGGGCGGCAACCTTGCCGCGGGCATGGAGACCATCGGCGACCCCGACACGCTGGTGGGCTTCGCGCTGGGTGGCTCGGCGGGTTCATTCGCCGTCGACGACCGCGAAACTTCAGGCAACATCGTCGGCGCCCAGGCCGGCGCCTACGTCGCGCGCAAATGGGATCAGTTCTACATCGACGGCGCGCTTGCCTTCGGCCTCTACAACAACAACATCCACCGGGCCACGGCCGTGCCCGGCTCGGACTCGCCGATCGATCCGGTGGCCGGCGTCACGCCCGAGAACTGGCGCAGCAATTTCCTGAGCGCCGGCTTCGGCACCAACATCGAGGCTGGCTGGCGGCAGCAGGTGGGTGAGGGCGCCATCACGCCTTTCGCCGGGCTGCAGTTCGCATTCCTGTCGATGGACGCTTTCGACGAGACGTCTCCCGATGGCGGCGCGCTGGGCCTGAGCTTCGATCACCACGTCGTCACCTCGCTGCCGGTCTCGCTCGGCCTGCAGCTCGACACCACGATCGGCGTCGGTGACGGCCGCTCGCTGCAGGCCTGGGGCCGTGCGGCCTGGGTGCATGAGTTCGAGCCGGACCGCTCGGTGAAGCCAAGCTTCCAGGCGGCGCCCGGTCAGTCCTTCGTCATCGAGGGCGCCGCGGCGGCCGAGGACGCGGTTGCGGTCAATGCCGGCCTGAAGATGAACTGGAGCTCGAACACATCGATCTTCGCCGCCTTCGACGGCAAATTCGGCGACGGCTTGCAGAGCTATGGCGGCGATGTCGGCTTCAAGATGAACTGGTAGGGGGCCGGCGATGCCGCAAGCCAAGCCCGCAAGTACGCAGGATCAGTGGACGGCCAGCAAGTAGTCGAAGTCCGCCTTGAGCAACTCGCCTGCGCCTTTCGCCGCGTCTTCGCCCGTCGCCTGGCTTTCGAAGTAAATATCACCGCCGATGATGACGGGTTGTGGCGTCCAGATCCCCGGCACCATTTCGATGACCCCACTCAATGCCGGGTGCAGGGAAAGCTCTCCGGAATCCGCCGTTTTGAACGTTAAAGTCCACTGCATCTCGCTGCCCAACGGGATGCCTGCCGCCTGGCCCTTGGCCGCTCCGGCATCGTCGGGCTCCGTCGCGCCGACAAGCGCATAGGGGACGCTTGCCGCCTTTGCCTGCCGAACGAATTCTTCGGTGATCGCGGCGCAGGCATCGCCGGTCCAGCTGACCGTGGCCATCGGTATGCAGTGAAAGAAGATACCGCTGAACTGGTCGATGACGCGCTTGGCATCGGGAGTGAGCGGGGGAGGATGGCGGATGGGGGTCACGGGCCGATAGTTTGCCGGATCCTTTGGCGGCGGCTGTTCGCATGGAACGCCGGTGTCTTTCCACAATCCCTCGCCCTCGGCGTTGGCGACACCGCTGCAGACGATCCAATTGCGCGGAACTCGCGGAATGCACATGATGGATTTCGGCTTCATCTTCGATCCGGCCGCGCAGTCCGCGTCGCCGAAGTCGGCTGCGTGCGCGCAAACCGTCGAACCCAGAAAGATCGCCAAAGCGAAGGCTTGTGTTGCCGGGTCATCATAGATCGCTCCGTGGAAATCTTGTCACCTTTCGGCTGGATCGGCTACTCCGCGACTGGCTTATAGGCTTGGCAGGCCTTGGCGTCGGTTCGCGTGAGCGCGAAGGTCCGATCCTGCTTGCCGAGCGTCATGCTGTGGCTTTCCTCGTTGGGTCCGTTGCCTTCGACGTAGATCGGGCTCTGCAGGAACAGCGTGAGCGATCGGCCATCCTGCGCCGGGTCGATCAGGCCGTAGCCGGCTTCCTCGGCCGAGTCGTCTTCCGTCACCATGCAGTCGAACCCGGCGGAACCGTTGAAATTGGGGATCATCTTGTGGTCCGAGGTGTCGATCCCCGCGCCCTGGCGCCAGTCGCAGGCCGCGTAGATGCGCCTTTCCGCGCTCGAGCGCTGCCGGAGCACGATCGTGACGAAACCTTGCTCGAAAGCCAGCAGGATCGACTTGGTCGTCTGCCCGGGATGCTGCGCCAGATGCGAGGCCGAGTAGTCGCGTTCAAAGCACAGGACCGTCCCTTTGGTCGCCGTCAACGGCGAAAGCGGATCGCCCAATTCCTTCGCGACTGCCGTTCCGCCGAGCATGGCGGCCAGGCCGAGGCCCAAAACCAACTGACGGGCGGGAACCATTCTTGGCGTCGACCATCGCATCGCAAACCTCCACACCTTGTCATCTCGCAATATTTGGTCGCGCAGGCCAAGCGGTTGGTTCATGCTCCGATCAAAATTGTCTGTTCGCATAACTTGAAAACTGGGTTGGAGATCGGCAGCATGGCAAGGATCGTGTTCGGAATGAATCAGTCCCTGGACGGCTATGTCGACCACGATCGATTTGCGCCGGGCCCCGTGCTCTTTCGTCACTGGATAGAGCATGTGCGCGGCATTGCGGGCAGTGTGTATGGCCGGCGCATGTACGAGGTCATGCGCTATTGGGACGACGATCATGCCGAGTGGACCCCGGAGCTTCGCGATTTCGCGGTGGCGTGGCGTAGCCAGCCGAAGTGGGTCGTGTCGCGATCGTTGACGTCGGTCGGCCCGAACGCCACGCTTGTCGGCGATGACGTCGAAGCGGCGATACGCCGGCTGAAGACTGAACTTGCTGGGGAGATTTCAGTTTCCGGACCGGAGCTGGCTCGAGGCCTGACCGAGCTTGGGCTCATCGACGAGTATCGCCTCTATTTCCACCCCGTCGTGCTTGGCAGCGGCAAGCCATTCTTCGCCGGCCCCCGGCCGCCGCTCCGCCTTGCGGCCAGCGATTTGATCGGCGCGGACGTGATCAGACTGACGTATGTTCCTGCTTGATCGGGTGTCCAGGATGCTGACCACAGGAGATTTCGAATCCGCCCTCCTGCGCTAAAGCTTCGGAGGCGCATCCTGCTTCGCCCGAAGGATTGCACCGGTCCCGCGAAGGCTCGAAGAGCGAAGCAGGATGGCGGGCCGGCTACGATGAAGAAGGGCACATAGCCACCTAAAAACGCGCCGCAACGCTCTCGAGCGTTTCACCGTTTCACGGAAACGGCGAACCGCTTTGTCTCTTTGTTTTTGCGCAATTCCGGACGGAAGGCTACGGCGAAGTCGCCGAGCCTAACCGCTCACACTTTTCCTGGAATTGCTCTAGGTGGGGAATACGCTCAAGATCATTCCTCAGCAGCCGGCGAGTCGCCAAGCCAACGCATGAATTCGCCCACATGCTGTGCCCACAGGTCCGGGCGTGTCATCGTCAGATGGCCCGGCGTCGCCTTGTTGCCAGGCTGAACGACGAAGCGGCCTTGGGCGACCTCGGGCATCAGATCCTGCAGGAAGCGCAGCTCGTCCGGGTTGAACTCGTCGTCCGAGAAATTGAGCGCGAAAAGCTTTGTCCGGATCGAGGAAAGTCCCGGCTCGGGATCATAGTCGGCCGAGGATTTGAGCGAATACATCACGTCGTTCGCGTCTGTGTGAGCGGCCTCGAAGCGGCGCTGCTCAATGAAGGCATCCGCCGCGGCGGCATCGGGGATCGTCGCTTGCAGATGGCCTGCGCCATCAATCATCAGCCGCAGCACCTGATAGCCGGCGAGCCAGCCGCTCGGCGCCCTGGAGTAGTTTCCGCCCTGCCAGTCAGGGTCGTTGCGAATTCCGTCGATCACCATGCGGCGCCATAGGAGGTTACGGCCGGAGACCTTGATTGGCAGCGAGACGACCGGCATCACGCCGTCCATCATGTCGGGATAGGCCTCGGCCCACTGCCAGGCATTCATGCCGCCCATCGACATGCCGAGGATCGCATGGAGATGACTGATGCCCAGGGTCTCGGTAACCAGCTTGTGCTGGAAGTCGACGATGTCGCCATAGCCGTAATTGGGAAATTTCGCCTTCAGGCCGTCGCTCGGCTTGCTGGACTGGCCGTGGCCGACGCTGTCGGGGAAGATCAGATAATAGCGGCGCGCATCGAGCGGACGGCCCGGGTCGAACAGCGCCTTGGTGTAGGTTGGGCTCAGCAGCGCGCGGCCATCGGCGCCGGTCCAATGCAGGACAAGGACGGCATTGTCGATCTCGCCTCTGGCGTTGCGATGCGGCCTGCCCAGCGTGGCATAGTGGATCTTCACGCGATCCAGCGTCTCGCCGTCACGGAACTTGTAATTGGTGAACCACTGATCCGCCTGTTGGGCTGCGCCATTCTCCTGCCTGTCCCAAGGACCAGACGGATTACCAATGGCTGGTGCTGTCGGCGGACTGGCTTGCGCCAGCGCCTGGCCGGCGAGAAAGGCGCCCGAGGCGAACCCGAGGAGCGCGCGAAAAGCCGCGCGGGAAAGGGGAAACTGCATGATGATGATTCCTTTGGGCTGTAGAATGCTATGCGTTCGCGGCGAGGTTCGAGGCGGGTCGGCGAAGTCCGGCATGACGCCACAGCAGGTCGAACGCCATGATGTGGCTCGCGCCGGAAATGCCGACGCCGTAGAACGGGATCAGCGCCATGGGCAGCGTCTGAATGCCCGTCATGCGGGTGTCGTTTAGGAGGAAGAGGGTCAGCCCGGTGCCCACGGCCACGATGAAATCGGCGAAGCCGAAAAGATGGAAAACAAGATATCGGTTGCGGGTCTCGGGCAGGAGGATGACGCCTAGCGCCAAGAGACCAGCGATCAGATCACCCCAACCGGCGTTCCGAACGAAAACCTCCGGCAGGAGGTTGTTCGTCCCGTACCAGAAGAAGACCAGGGCTGCGGCGATGCGCCATACGTGGAATGCCGTCAGACCGCGCAGCCCAAGGGCCTCGATATAATCGCGAAAGCTTCGCGACAGGGCATAGGCCACGACCGGCAGGAGGATGCCGAGCGCGATGAGGCCCGCGAGCAACAGGGGATATACGCCGCCGAACAGCCCGGTCCGCGCCGCAATAGCGACACCGAGGCCCCAGACGGCGAGGACAGTCAGAAGGACGATATGGCCGCGGCCAGTGCGGGCCGCGATGTCATGTTCCATTGGAATTCTCCATTGCAGGATCGAAGGCCCGGCTGGGCGCGCGCAACCGCGGGCCGACGGGATCGCGGGACTAGAGGCGGCCCGCCCGCTTATCCTCCGTCAGCTTCAGCAGCGGCTTGGCGGCCGCAAGCTTCTCCGGCTGAAGCCTCTCCCAGAGGGTCCCGTAGCCAAGAACGCGTCCCCGCTGGTCTTCGCGGCGGAGCCAGTCCTCCACGCTTCTGATGCGATTGGGGTGAATTTCGTCGAGCAGCGCATAGTCGCGCCGGATCACGCTATGCTTCCAGATGTTCCAGAAACCGGTGAAGTTGGCCCGAAAGCTCATGGTGCTCTTGTCGGTGGGGTCGGCGTTGTACCCGGCCGGTAGGCCGGCAGCCATTTTGAGCGGGCCGTTCCAATACTCTTCGAGCGACGTGTCGAAGTAGCGAGCCGGATGACCCGTCACCCGCTCGAACGCCGCCGCCAGCTCGTGATAGTCGACCTGCGCGATGGCGACCCGCAGATCCATGCCGTTGGCGCGATCCGGATTATCGAACAGCCAGCGGGCATAATAGCCGCAGTCATCGAGCGCGACGTGCGGCACGGTGCCGTCGCCGAGCGGCACTCGCCAGGTCACCACACCGTCCTCGACGGAGGGCGTCATCGGCGTCATCGCCGAGATCGCCATTTCCATATAAGGGCCGGTGGTGAACACTGCCGCGCCCATGCGGTCCCTGTTCGCCTGGTTTTGGAAAAGGATCCATTCGCCGATACGGCCCTTGCCGTCATAATGGCCGGCGCGAAACCGGGAGTCGTATCCGGCCTTCTTCAGCGCATAATCCAGGTTCCCATAGACGAAGAACCTGACGCCTTCCTCGATGGCGATCTCATAGGCACGGATCGCCCAATACATCTCGGTCTTCTCGCCGGTGTTGAAGCCGTCGATGTTGATATAAGCACCGTCGCAACCGCGGAATCCCGCACGCAGGACCTCCTCATCGGCGAAGGTGCCCTCAACGAACTCGACATTGCCGAGCGCGAGCAGCGCTTTCGCGCGCCGCGAACCGGCGTCGCGGCTCAGGGCGCGGACTGAGTACTTCCGGTCCGCCACAAGCGCTTCGATAACAGGCAAGCCCTGGGCGCCGGTGCCGCCGACAACGAAGATTCTAGAGGTAGCGTAAGAGGGCATCATGGTCTCCGAAACTTGAATTGAGGGGCTTTCGCATCGTCGCGATCGGTTGGCTTCCCGGCGGCCAGCCTTGGCGCCGCTAGTAACTCTTATAATAAGAGCTTGTGCTATTCAAGAGGCGATCGCACAACTTCGTCACGCCTATGCGCCATGACCCTGACCGACAGCCTGCCGGAACAAGCGCGGTTGAACTTGTCCCGGGACGCGAACTAAGATAACTCTTATTATTGGAGCTTACCTGGGTGGTGACGCTCCCGGGAACGGTCAAGGATACGGCATATGCGCTCGAAAGGTTTTGATGGAATGGTGTGCTCGATCGCGGGCGTGATGTCGGCGATCGGTGACCGTTGGGGCCTGGTGATCCTGCGCGACCTGGTTCTCGGCCTCAGGCGCTACGAGGACTTTCGCTATTCCTCTGGCGTGACCAACGCGACGCTCAGCGATCGGCTGAAGCACCTCGAGGCTGGCGGCCTTGTCGAACGCCGGCGCTACCAGACGAATCCGGAGCGCTTCGAATATCATCTGACCCCGGCAGGCAGGCAGATCGCCCCGCTGATGCCGATGCTGGCGCAGATCGGAGACCGCCTGGGCGTTTCGGGCGCCGAGGCGCCGCCCTTGAAATTCGTGAACCGCGAAACCGGCGCCGAGATCCGGCTGGCGTTCGTCGATCAGGAGACCGGCAAGGAGATCAGCGCCGGCAATTTCGCGATCGAACCCGGGCCTGGTGCAGATGACCTGATCCGGTGGCGGCTATCCTCGGCGAAGAAGCGAGAGGAGCGGCTCTCCGAGAAAGTCTCGACTGGGTGACGTGTAATTGTACCGAGAGCGCCTAGCCTCCGGGCAAATCAGAGATCCTCATCGGTCCCGGCAAGAAGCGCTGAGGGGGCACCCGATGCGCTACTTATGGTGGTTTTCAGGGTCCAATGATCTACCATTGAACGACGCAAGAGGCGCGAAGCCGCCCTGTCGGCAAGCGGCATAGAGGCCGCCAATTCCAAGCCCCAGCCACCTTCGGCACGTTATACTATGCTGCATTTTTCTGGCGGAGGGAGTGGGATTCGAACCCACGGTGAACTTGCGCCCACGCCGGTTTTCAAGACCGGTGCCTTAAACCGCTCGGCCATCCCTCCAACTAGTTGTTTTTATTGCGCTTTTAAGTCCGTGCTAACTGGCTGAAATAACCAGTTGCTACGCAGTTTGCAACTATTTGGTTTTCCGTGTGCCTTCTATAGCGGCCTGCAATACCGCGTCAACTTGCTCTGCGGCGTCGGCCTGCATTCCCGAACGGATGGATGGATGAACTGCGCATCACCAAGGGCGTCGC
>OUNM010831057.1_pt1 | contig 11075 bp, 8 predicted proteins | sample 1769961 | NCBI WGS metagenome assembly OUNM01 (sample SAMEA3914820, study PRJEB12502) | metagenome | biome: forest; material: soil | place: USA | collected 2012-03-12 | depth 0.3 m
AGGATTTCGAGCTTGCCGATCTCCAGCTTGTTGACCTCCAGCCGGCGCAGCAGCAGCGCGGAACGGGTCCAGACCAGCCGCGCACGGTCGAGTTTCAGCCAGACGCCATTCTTGTCGGCAATGCTGATGTCGCGGATCGTCGCGTCGGACGACAGCGCGCCATCGACGGCGCCGACCGAAACAGTCGAGCCCGGCGAGGAGAGTGCCTGAGAGATTAGGTCGGCGAGCACGCCGCGATCGTTGCTCTGCGCAAAGCCGACCGTGCGGACGGTGACGAAGATAGCAGCAAAAGCGGCAATGATGGCGAAGCCGCGGATGAGGAAACGGGCGCGCATCATCTAGAAAGCCTGCCCGATCGAGATGTAAAGCACAACCGGCTTGTCGCCACGGCGCGGATTGAGCGGCGTCGCGACATCCACGCGGATTGGGCCGATCGCCGTATAATAACGAAGGCCCAGGCCCGCCGCGAAGCGCAGTTTCTGATTGAAATCTGGGTAGCCGTTTTCAAACGCGCCGCCACCGTCGATGAAGGGCACGATCCCAATCGTATCGGTGATTTTGATACGAGCCTCAAGCGCGCCATCGATCAGGCTGCGCCCACCGATGAGTTGGTTCGTCGGGCTGAGCGGACTGAGGCTCCGATACGTGTAGCCGCGCACCGAACCGCTACCGCCGGCATAAAAGCGATGGTTCGACGGGATATCCGCAAGGTTCGCACCAAGCAGCGAGCCAAAGCCTACGCGTGCCGCGAGCACATAACGCGACGCTTCATCGAGCGAATAATAGGTCGAGGCGGCAAGCTTGCTCTGCACGAAGCCGGAACTGTCCCCGAAGCCCATATAGGGCGTGACGCCGGCCGTGACGCGATAACCGCGCGTCGGATCGAGCAGGTTATCGGTCGAGTCGTATTTCAGCGCCACCGGTACGCCGAGCAGCGAATAATCGACATTGCCGAGGACGTCGCTGGTGCGGCCGCGCTCATATTCGACACCGGCCTGGATCGAGAACGTATCCGAGAAACGATGCCGGACGGCGGCGTCGAGATTGCCGTACCGCGCGACATAGCCGCCATATTTGCTGTCGCCGACGCGCTCACGCGTCACCAGGCCATCGACAAGCAGGTCGTTGCGGCTTCCGGCCAGCGCCGGCTTCTCGAAATGGAACGCGAGGCGGCCGCCGATATCGCTGCGCTTGAAATCGCTCAGCCTCTGGATCTTGGTGCCGTCGATGCGCGGCGTGTAGAACAGGTCGCCTTCGAGCCGCAGTTTCTCCGCGCCGCCAAACAGGTTGCGATGCTCCCAATAGGTTTTCAGCGCTGGTCCATCGACCGTGGAGTATCGGGCCGAAAAGCCAACCAAGTGCTTCGGTCGTTCCGTCACCTCGACAAAAAGCGGCAGGTTGCCGTTAGCGTCGAGCGCCTTGCCCTCGCGGATACGCACGGAGCCAAGCGCCGTGATCGTCGCCACCGACTTTCGCGTATCGGCCAGCGCCTTGGGCGAATAGGGCTCGCCGGGTTCGAGATAGATGAAGGAGCGTATGACAGCCGGATCGACATCCTGCGTGCCTGACACCGTCACCTCGCCGAACCCGGCAAGCGGCCCGGGATCGACCACGATGCCAACATCCATGATACCGGCTGCATGATCGACCACCGGGCGGATTTCAGTCACTTTAGCGAGCGGCCGTGACTTTGCGCGCAGATCGTCGACAAGTTTGGCCTGGGCCGAACGGAGCACGACGGAGGTTGCCGGCGTGCCGAGCTCCAGCCCTGCCGTCTTCTGCGGATCGAGCAGCAGGCCGCCACTCTCGTAGCGGCGTCCTTCAGTGATCGAAACGTTGCGCAAGGTGAAGAGGGGGCCGGGCTTCACATCGACCGTAACGGGTACGACCGTCTGCCCCCGCAGCCGCTCGGCGGCGCGGATGGCAGCGGGCGATTCCTCGGAACCCGGTTGCAACGGGATGCCCGCGACCGAAACCGTGACTTCGGCGTTGAAATAGCCGGATGCCCATAGTGCATCGATCAACGGTGATAGATCGGCTCCCGCGCGGCGCGTCAGTGTATCGCCATCCGGTGGAGCATCCTGCCTCAGCTTGTAGAGTCCGGACGCATCCTGCAGCGATGGGACGAGTGTTTTCGCCAGCGCCTGATCGGAGACCGCGAAGGTGACCTCGTAGGGCAGGGCGGATTTGCTAGGCTCCGGCGGCTTTTCCTTGCTGCCGAACCAGCCGAAAACATCGAGTGAGGAGAAGTCGAGCGCGATCGCTGCCGCAGGCGTCAAGACCACCAGGACGACAAACAAACCCACCACTCCGCGTCCCGCGCGGCTTTTCCACCCCCGCCTTGGCGGCATTCAGGCCTCCGACCAACTCAACTCTGATGGAGGAAATAAGTTCATTCTGTGGTCGGATGGCGGCTAGGGCAACCCTTGGATGCGATAGCCGCCTCCCTTGTCAGCTCAGCGCGTCGGCAACAGCCTTGCCGCAAGCCACTGTATTGGCTTTGCCTTTCAGATCCCCTGTCCGCAATTCCGGTACCGACAAAACCTCTTCGATCGCCTTGACGATCGCAGCCGCCGCTTCGCTCTCGCCAAGATGTTCGAGCATCATTGCTGCGGACCAGATCTGGCCGACCGGGTTGGCGATTCCCTTGCCGGCAATGTCAGGCGCCGAGCCATGCACCGGTTCGAAGAGCGACGGCTTGGTGCGATCCGGGTTGATGTTGCCGGATGGTGCGATGCCGATCGTGCCGGTGCAGGCGGGACCAAGATCTGATAGGATATCGCCGAACAGGTTCGAGGCGACGACCACATCGAACCGGTCCGGATTGAGCACGAAATGCGCGGTCAGGATGTCGATATGGTACTTGTCCCAGGTCACGCCGGGATAGTTCGCCGCCATCGCTTCGACGCGCTCGTCCCAATAGGGCATGGTGATCGAGATGCCGTTGGATTTCGTCGCCGAAGTCACGTGCTTACGCGGCCGCGTCTTCGCCAGCTCGAAGGCGAATTTCAACACCCGGTCGACGCCGATCCGCGTCATTACCGTTTCCTGCATCACCACCTCACGGTCAGTGCCGGGGAACATGCGGCCGCCGATCGAGGAATACTCGCCCTCGGTGTTCTCGCGGACCACCCAGAAATCGATATCGCCCGGCTTCCGGTTGGCGAGCGGCGAAGGCACGCCGGGCATCAGCTTGACGGGGCGCAGGTTGATGTACTGGTCGTATTCGCGGCGAAACAGCAGCAGCGACTGCCACAGAGAAATGTGATCCGGCACGGTTGCCGGCCAGCCGACCGCGCCGAAGAAGATCGCATCCGGCGAACCGATCTGGTCCTTCCAGTCCTCCGGCATCATGCGGCCGTGCTTCGCGTAATAGTCGCAAGAGGCGAAATCGTGCCACTGCTGCTCGACCGCGAAACCGAATTTCTTCGCCGCGGCTTCAAGCACGCGCACGCCCTCGGGCAGCACTTCCTTGCCGATGCCGTCGCCGGCGATCATCGCGACCGTGTATTTCCTGTTCGTCATGTCAGTGGCCCGTCATGGAGAAAATCCGGCGGCCCTGGGCCACCGCCCGCATCAGTTCTCCATTTGACGCGGCAGCGCAAGACGACAATCCCGTCTTCGAAGGGCGGATTATTGCAAAGAGTGGTGGTGGAACAGATTTGGCTGCCGGTGATCCGTTCAGGCGGCAGCGACTTTTTGCAGGAAGGCTGCGACTTCGCTGCGCAGCCGGGCGGCTGCGTCCTCAACGGCTTCCGATGCCGAGAGCACAAGTTGCGCGGAACCGAGCGTCTTGGTCACCGAGCCGTCGACCTCGTTGAGCACCGAAAGAACGCTCGCGGTACCGATCGCCACCTCGCCGACATTTGCGGCGATGTCGTTGGTTGCCATGTTCTGCTGTTCGAGACTCTCGGTGACGGCCGCGGTCTGGCGATCGATTTCCAGGATGCGGTCGCTGTTGCGCCGGATTGCCTCGACTGCGGCGGCGGTCGAAACCTGCGCAGCGGTGATTTCGGCGGCGATCTCCTGTGTCGCCTTGGCGGTCTGCACGGCCAGTGATTTCACTTCCGCGGCGACCACTGCGAAGCCGCGGCCTGCTTCGCCAGCGCGCGCAGCCTCGATGGTGGCGTTGAGGGCCAGCAGATTGGTCTGCTCGGCGATCTGCTGGATGATCCTGACGATATTGCCGATCTCATCCGCTGCTTTGGTCAGCCCGGCAATCTCGTCATTCGCCGTCGCGGCTTCGAAAGAAGCGATCTCGACGAGGTCGGTCGTGCTGCGCAATTGCTGGTTGATGCTGGCGATCGAGGACAGGAGCTGTTCGGAAGCCTGCGCGGCGGTATCGACGTGGCGGGACGCCGCATTGGATGTGCGCACCGCGCCCTGTGCCCGCTCGGCGCTGTGATTGGCGGATTGCGAGAGCGAGGAAGCCGTGAAGCGCATCGTCGAGGCGCTCTGGCTGACAATCTCGATGACATTCTCGACACCGTCGCGAAACGCCAGGATGGCAGCGTCCTTTTCAGCGCGGCTGCGCTCTTTCTCGGCAAGCACACCATGTTCGCGCTCGACCTGAAGCGCTTCCGAAACGTCGTCATGGGTTGCGACCCAGCCGCCGTCTTTTGTCGGCCGGTGGCGGATCTGAATGAATTTCCCGTTTGCCAGCTCGACCAGCGTATCCGACGGGCTCTGTGAAAGCGCGATGTCACGCCGCCATTTTACGAATTCCTCGGCATCCATCTTAGGGCCGCTGCCAACCGCCGTTCGCGCTTCGAGCACGGCGGTCACTTTGGTGCCGGCTCGTCCTGCCTCCGGGCCAAGCCCGTAAATTTCGAGATAGCGCTCGTTGCAGTAAATGAGCCGCTGACGGCCATCGAACATGCAGAGCCCCTGGGAAAGGTTGTCCATCCCGAGCGTCAGCAGGTCTATCCGCTTCTTGCGACGCCAGATGAGCGCCGCTGAAAGGCAAAGCGATACAGCAATCAACCCGGCGGTGAGACCGGGGAGGGCGACAGAACAGACAGAATCTTCGATCATGCAGCCGACAGCGAACGAAGTCCCGATCCCGCTTGATTGCCCAAGCGTTCGGCAATCCAGATATTATCTGTGCAATCTTAACGAAAAATACCGTCTGAGAGGCAAAGCGCCCGGCAAAAGCGCAGCGAACCTTGCTCCTTTCGGCTAATCCAGCATAATCTGACCAAATCGGGGCAGGGGCAGAGCCAGAGATGTTTGGCCGGGTCTTTTCGGCGCTATTATCGTTGCTCGGAATCGGGCGGGCGGCAGTGGACGGGCATCAGCCGCCGCCAGAGAAAATGCCGTGCCCGAAATGCAGCGAGTCAATCAAGTTCGACGCCAAGATCTGCCGTTTCTGCGGCTTTCGCATCATCAGCGGCACGACGGACCTGATGATCGCGGGAAAGCGGATTTCCGGAGACCGGCGGAACTAGGCCAGCCGCATGGACGTTTCATGCCGAACGAACTTTATCGAGGTGGTAGAGCCCGCGACAAAAAGCGCTGTGTCGCCCGGGCATCGGATGCAAGCAACCGGCGTAGTGCAGCTTGTTGTAGCGCTGACAAAGCTTTATGCGCAAATCTCCATGCGGGAAAATGGTTCGGGCATGGAACGGTCGATTTTGCCGGCGAACCTGGCTAAGCTTTTCGGGTTGCGAATGGTCGGATCGGTGTGGCGCCGGCATGACCGGATTGCGCGCTCGGGCAAGTCGAGCCTGAGCGGTTTATGCGTTTGTACTATTGGGGAAATATGCTGAAACGCCGGGATATCCTGAAGCTAGGCAGCTCTGGCGCGGCAATTCTGCTGGCTGGCGGCGGCCTGATCGGTTCGGCCGAGGCTCAGAATCAGCCGCCGCCCTCGCCATTGGCCGCCGTCAGCGAGGGCAAGAACTTCAGCTTCCAGGCTTTGCAGGAAACGGCCGCCGCGCTGGCGCAAAAGCCGTTCCAGGCGGTTTCCGCTCCGCTGCCGGATGTTTTCTCCAATCTTTCGCCGGATGACTACAACGCGATCCGGATGAAGCAGGATTTCTACATCTGGAAGGGTGAGGCGGCCGGTTTCTCGATCGAACCGCTGCATCGCGGCTTCGTTTTCAGCGCCCCCGTGCTCATCTTCACGATCGAGGACGGGGTCGTGCGCCGCATGACCTATCAGGCGAGCCGGTTCAATTTCGGCAAGCTGAATGTGCCTGATATCCAGAACGACCTTTCCTTCTCCGGCTTTAGGATTCTGTTCGCCGGCATGCCGGGGTTGGATGACCTCGCTGTTTTCCAGGGCGCGAGCTTCTTCCGGTCTCGCGCCAATTCGCAGGGCTACGGCATTGTCGCGCGCGCCTTGGCGATCCGCACGGCGGAAGCACGCGGCGAGGAATTCCCGTTCTTCCGCGCTTTCTGGATCGAGAAGCCGGTGCCTGGCACCGCGACGATCATCGTCAACGCGCTGGCTGATTCGGAAAGCGCTTCTGCTGCCTTCCGCTTCACCATCCGGCCGGGTGATGCGACCATCATCGACACCGAAGCAACCGTCTATGCGCGTGCGCAGATCGACCACGTCGGCTTCGCGCCTATGCAGGGCACTTTCCTGACCGGCGGCAACAGTCGCAGGACGGCGGACGATATTCGCCCGACGGTGCATGAACTCGACGGCCTCCAGATGCATAACGGGCGGGGCGAGTGGATCTGGCGGCCGGTGCAGAACCCGGAGGCGCTGCAGGTATCCGGCTTCCAGGATGAAAATCCGCGCGGCTTCGGCTTGATCCAGCGAGATCGCGATCCGTCGAGCTATTATGACAGCGACCAGAGATGGGAAATTCGTCCGAGCCTTTGGGTCGAGCCGATCGGCGACTGGGGGCAGGGCTCCATCCAGCTTGTCGAAATCCCGAGCGATTCGGACGTCAACGACAACATCATCGGCTATTGGCGGCCGCGCGGCACGGTGCCCGTCGGCAAGGATATTTCGATCGCTTATCGCCAGTTCTGGTGCTGGAACCTGCCGGAGAAAATTCCGCTGGCGCTGGTCAATGCCACGCGCATCGGGCGTGGAACCGGGCGCGGCCGTCGCATTCTGGTCGAGTTCATGGGCGATGAGTTGGGCACGCTGAAGCAGGCGAGCGACATCAAGATCAACCTCTCGGCGAATCCGGGCACGATCGGCAATGTTCGGACCGCATTGACGCCGGAGCGAAAGACCTGTCGAGTCGTCTTCGATTTCGATCCCGGCGGTGAAGCGGCCGCCGAAATGCGAATGATCCTGGAAGTGGGTGGAAAGCCGATCTCGGAAACATGGCTGTATCGATGGACACCCTGATTTCGGCGCGCGAGCAGAAGGCGCTGCCGGTTGCGGCCATGCCGCCTGAATCGCCGCTCGACATGCCGGTGCAGTCGCTGGATCGTTTTTCGAAATCCGAGAAGCGCAAGCGCATCGCGCCGCATTTGCATTATTCGCCCTGGCTATCGCGGGCGATCGTGTTCGCTGGCGGCGGTCTGGTCACGCTCTATGGCGGCTACCAGATGTATAAGGTCGTCGAAGTCGGCGGCGTGACCGTGCTGGAATGGATGCTGCTGCTGCTGTTCCTGGTCAACTTTTCCTGGATCGCGCTGGCTTTTTCGAGCGGCTTCCTTGGTTTCCTCTCGCTGCTGTGGCGGCGTTCGGCGAAGCTCAGCGTGCCGAGCGAGCTTGCAACCCGCACAGCCGTGATCATGCCGATCTACAACGAGGCGCCGAGCCGGGTCTTCGCGGCGGTGGAGGCTATCGCAAGGGATGTGGCGGGCACCGGCCTTGCCCGGAAATTCGATTTCTTCTTCCTGTCGGACACTACCAACCCGGATATCTGGGTTGCGGAGGAGCGCGCCTTCCTGGACATGCGCAAGCGGGTGCCCGAAGAAATCCAGGTCTTCTATCGTCACCGCTCGAAGAATACCGCGCGCAAGGCCGGCAATGTCGCCGATTTCGTCATGCGCTGGGGTGGCGATTACGACCATATGCTGGTGCTCGACGCCGACAGCCTGATGACCGGCGAAACCGTCGTCGGGCTCGCCGCCGCGATGGAGGCCGATCCTGACAGCGGCATCATCCAGACCTTGCCGCTGATCATCAATCGCAACACGCTCTTCGCGCGCGTCCAGCAATTCGCCGCACGCGTCTATGGGCCGGTGATTGCGGAAGGTTTGCGGCTATGGGCCGGCCGCAGCAGCAACTACTGGGGCCATAACGCCATTATCCGCACGCGCGCCTTCGCGGATCATGCCGGCTTGCCGAACCTCAAGGGCAATCCACCCTTCGGCGGCCATATCCTCAGCCACGATTTTGTCGAGGCGGCGCTGATCCGGCGCGCCGGTTATGCCGTCACCATGGTGCCCGGCATCGTCGGCAGCTACGAGGAAAGCCCGCCTTCGCTGATCGACCTTGCCGCGCGTGACCGGCGCTGGTGCCAGGGCAACCTCCAGCATATCCGCGTGATCGGCGCCAGGGGACTGCATCCGGCGACGCGGCAGCATTTCGCCACGGGCATCATGAGCTATCTTGCCTCGCCCTTCTGGCTGTTCCAGCTCATGGTCGGCATCACCATCGTGCTGCAGGCGAAGTTCATCCGGCCGGAATATTTCACGCCGGATTTCTCGCTGTTCCCGGCCTGGCCGCGCTTCGACGCGGAGCGGTCGCTCTCGCTGTTCGGCATGACCATGGCGATCCTGCTGGCGCCGAAATTCTTTGGGCTGATCGTCACCATGGCGCGCTCCGATGAGCGCAAGGCGCATGGCGGCTTCTTCCGCCTGCTGCTTTCGACGATTCTGGAGGTCATCCTCTCGGCGCTGCTCGCGCCGATCATGATGGTGATCCAGTCCGGCGCGGTGTTGAACATCATTTCGGGCCGCGACACTGGCTGGAACCCGCAGCGCCGCGATGACGGCTCCATCCCGATGAAGGATATTTTCCGGCGGCATCAGGGGCACATGCTGCTTGGCATCGTCGCCGGTGTTTCGGCCTTCCTGATCGCGCCGTCGCTATTCGCCTGGATGTCGCCGACGATCATCGGCTTGTCGCTTGCCGTGCCGATTTCCTGGGCCAGCGGTCAACTCGCCTGGGGGCTTTGGCTGCGCCGACGCGGCCTGCTGATAACCCCTGAAGAAACCACCCCGCCGCCGATCGCGCAGGCGGCGTCCCATCTTCAAGCCGAATTGGCGGCTGGTGGCGACGATGATCTCGATGCGCTGCGCACCTTGCACGGGGATCCGGAATTCCTGGCAGCTCATGAGGCGATGCTGCCGGACGTACCGCGCCGTCGCCGCGGCGAGATCGATCGCGACCGCGCGGTTGCCGAAGCCAAGCTCACCGATGCGCTCAGCATCGACGAAGCCGCGCAGTGGATTTCCCACCCCAAGGAACGCATGGTCGTGCTGCACGATCGGGCGCTTCTCGCCATCCTCGCCAAGCTGCCGATGAAATCGAGTGGCGGGGATGATTGAGGTTTGGAGGAGAGCGACGGCTTACTCCTAATAAGCAGCAAATCCTAGGCTTTACGGAGAGGATTCCAGCTGTAGGTAGAAGTGGCCGAACAGGCGGCGCGTGTGGAGTACAAGCCCTTCGTTGCGGTCGTTTGCCCGACCGAGCATCTCGTCGCTCTCATCGTAAACGAGGGTGCGTAGGCGAATTCCATCTGTAACCATAATGGCGTCGTCGCCCCATTCGAAGCGCATGGGCCCTTTCCCATCGACGCGTGATCTAATCTCGTTCGCGTAATACGGGTAATAGAGTGCGAGATGAATGTAGTCGCCAGTCGTAAGCAGCAAGGCGCTTAGAACCGCGCCGATCAAAGTACTGCCAAACTTGACGACAGCTTTTCGCCATCGTCTCCGAATGAGAAGAACCGTCGAGACGATTATACGCACCAGAAACCAAATCCCGAGAGCGATAACGGCAGCAAAACCTAAAAGAGAAGGAGTACCCGGAAAAATTGAATCAAGCGCCGCGATGACAGCGGCTGCCAATCCTGTGGCCATCGGATAAATCAGAAACCGGCGTATTTGCATTTCGCTGATCTTAGGACTGGTCCGACCGAGTGTTCCACCAATGAAAGCGGCCGAAAGCTCGCGACAAATATGTCGATTATATTTCGCCAAGAGTATGTTTTATCGAGCCTTTGGTGAGCGGGGAGGGGATCGAACCCTCGACCACATGATTAAAAGTCACGTGCTCTACCACTGAGCTACCCGCCCGCGCAGGCGTCCCAAGCTTTCAAGAAGCGGGGCGCGGAGCGCGCTGTTTAAGGGAGAAGGCAGGCCGGGTCAATGCGTGCTCGACAGGCTTGGAATGCGGAAATGCAGCACTATATCGGCAGGGGTCGTGGATTATTATTCCATTAGGCTCGGCGGTTCACTATCGCGCCCACAGATTCAATCGACGGAAACTCTCGGGCACCTGCCATGAACGACAATCCGCAGCCGCGCACGCTTGCCATCATCCTTGCCGCTGGCGAGGGCACGAGGATGAAATCGGCCAAGCCGAAGGTGCTGCACGAAATCGCTGGGCTGCCGATGCTCGGCCATGCGTTGCGCGCCACGCAGGCGGCCGGGCTCGCCAGCACCGTGGTCGTGGTCGGACCGAACCATGAAAAAGTCGCCGGCTTCGCGACGAAGGTTGCAGCCGGCGCAATCATCCATCAGCAGCTTGAGCGACGCGGCACAGCCCACGCTGCTTTGCAGGCGGCTGACGAGATCGAGAAGGGCTTCGACAGCATCCTCGTGATGTTCGGCGATACGCCGCTGATCCGCCCCGAAACCATCCGCCGATTGACCGGAGCGATCGCCGAAGGCGCTTCGGTTGTGGCGCTTGGCTTCGAGGCGCGTGACCCGACAGGCTATGGCCGCCTGCTGATGCAGGGCGAGGAACTGGTCGCCATCCGCGAGCACAAGGATGCGAGCGAGGAGGAGCGCCGCATTCGCCTCTGCAACGGCGGCATGATGGCGCTTTCCGGCAAGCAGGCGCTCGCGATTCTCCGCCAGATCGGCAACGACAATGCGCAAGGCGAATATTACCTGCCGGATGCCGTCGAGATCGCCCGGCAAATGGG
>OUNM010567269.1_pt1 | contig 11073 bp, 14 predicted proteins | sample 1769961 | NCBI WGS metagenome assembly OUNM01 (sample SAMEA3914820, study PRJEB12502) | metagenome | biome: forest; material: soil | place: USA | collected 2012-03-12 | depth 0.3 m
CACGACAATCTGGTCGAATGGCTGGTCGGCATCGTCGCCGAGCAAACTCTCAAGGCGGAGAAGGCGGCATGAGGTACGGCTATTGGGCCCCGGTCTTCGGCGGCTGGCTGAGGAATGTCGCCGACGAGCCACGCGCCTCCTGGGAGCATCTGTCGGCCATCGTGAAGCGGTCCGAGGAGATCGGCTATGACCTGACCCTGGTCGCCGAGCTGAACCTCAACGACATCCAGGGCATCGATGCCCCGGCGCTGGACGCCTGGTCGTCGACGGCGGCCCTGGCGGCGGTGACCTCGAAGATCGAGCTGATGACGGCGGTGCGGCCCAACTTCCACCAGCCGGCCCTGTTCGCCAAACAGGCGGCCAATATCGACCGGATCTCGGGCGGCCGACTGGCCCTGAACGTCGTCTCGTCCTGGTGGGCCAAGGAGGCCGAGAGCTACGGCCTGCAGTTCGACCAGCACGACGACCGCTACGCCCGCACCACCGAATGGCTGCAGGTGCTGGACCGGCTCTGGTCCGATCCGCGCACGGACTTCTCGGGCAGCTACTACGAACTCAAGGACGCCATCGTCGAACCCAAGCCCTTGTCGACGCCGGAGCGCCGCCGTCCGGTGATCTACGCCGGGGGCGAGTCAGAGGCCGCCAAGACCCTGATCGCGCGCCACTGCGACGCCTATGTCATGCATGGCGACACGCCCGAGGTGATCCGGGACAAGATCGCCGACATGAAGGCCCGCCGTGAGAGCTTCGGCCTGCCGCCGATGCAATTCGGCATGGCCGGTTACGCCATCGTTCGGGACACCGAGGCGGAGGCCGAGGCCGAGCTGGCGCGCATCACCACCATCCCCGGCCTGGCCGAGGGGACCCCGCCCGCCGGCTTCGCCAATTTCGATCAGTGGCTGTCAGGCACCCAGCTGGAGCGGGAGCTGAAGATCCGGGAGTATTCGGTCTCCAACCGCGGCCTGCGCCCCGGTTTCGTCGGCACGCCCGAGATCGTCCGGGAACGGATCGAGGAATTCGAAGCCGCCGGCCTCGACCTCGTCCTGCTTCAGATGTCGCCCCAGGCCGAGGAGATGGAGCGGTTCTCGGCCCAGGTGATCCGCCCGAACTGATCCTCAGCGTCGGGTCCCGCGCGGCTCATAGCCGCTGAGGTAGAAGTTGACGCGGAAGCCGATCAGCCGGGGCGTGATCTGGCCCGTCGCCTCGGTGGTGCTGCCCACCCGGGCGTCGGGCATGGCGCGCAGGGCCGCCTCCCCGAAGCGGCCGTTGGCGGGCTGCTGCGATTCCACCTGACACCGGCTGACGCTGCCGTCGGCTCCGGCGAGGCAGGTCAAGACCGCATAGCCCGTCGCATAGTTGGTGTTCGGATAGCGCGGGCGCGGCGCGCGGGCCCAGTTCATGCCGGGCGGCAGGCCGCGCTCGTCGATGTCGGGCAGGAGGGCGTCGCGCGGATCCTCCAGCGGCGTCCGGCAGCTGGTCAGAACCTCCTCGATCGCCGTGCTCGACGGGGTGAGCTCCAGATCGTGACGCAGGTTACGCCCGTCGGCGGCGCCCCTGGGGATCATGATCTTCAGCGCTCCGCCCTGACGCAGATCCCGGGCGAAGGCGGCCGGATAGTCGGCGATGGCCACGGTCCGGTCGGTGGTCACGTTCCAGTTGGTCTGGCGCAGCGGCTTGTCGCCGAAGGCGATATGCAGGGGCCGGGTCCTCTGGCCCGTCGGGGTCGCCGGCAGGCCCGCGATCAGGGTGTCCAGCGCTCCATCGGTGCAGCGGACGGCCAGGGTCAGGCCCGTGGTCACCGGGATCCAGGCGATGACGCTCTTGCGGCGCGGGTCCCGGATCACCTCCCAATCGGCTTGAGCTGTGTCCTGGGCGAAGGCCGGCCAAGCCAGGTTCGGGAGGGCGATGGCCAGCACCAGGCCGCCGATGACGATACGCTTCATGAAACACCCGCGAGGTTACAGCCCCACGCTGGCACACGCCGGGGTTGCCGGGCAATCGCCGGAGCATGACGGAGCGGCCATGAAGGCTGCGGCGCGGCGCCGCACCGCAGGCGGTTATTGCAGGCGGAACAGGACCTTGAACTCGACGGCGCGGCCGATCTCGTCCGGGGTCGTGTCGATGTTCAACGCCGCGCGGCCGGCCGCGCCGAGGGCTTCCGCCCTGAAGTCGTCGCGGGGCGGATCGGCGCTGATCACCAGACAGTCCCCGGGCGTTCCGCCGGCGCCGACGAGGCAGTTGAGGCGCACGTCCCCCTTGGTGATCCCCTCCTGCTTCGCCGCAGCGGGGAACTGGACCTCCGGCGCGATCCGCCAGGTGACCGCCGTGGCCCGGGGAAGGGCGTCGCGCGGGTTGGTCAGGGGCAGGCCGCAGGCGGTCAGGACCTGATCGATGGCGGTTGGCGAGGCCGGGATGGGCAGGCGATAGCGACGCGGCGGGGTCGCGGGGAAGTCGGCTCCGGCGGGCAGGGCGTCGATGCGGACGTCCAGGGTCCCGCCGGTCCGCAGCTGGCGCGCCACCCGGTCGGCGTTGGGCGGCGACACGACCGGACTGCCCGGCGTCGACAGCCAGACCTGTTCCTCGTCGGCGATGGCCCCGACCGAAAGGCGGACATGGCGGTCGGTCCCGGCCGCGGCGGGGGCGCCGGTCAACAGGACGTCCAGCGTCCCGGCCTGACAGCGGACGGCGACCAGACTGGTCCCGAAATCGACCGTCGCGGCGGTCAGCTGCGTCTCGGGGCGCACGGCGAGGTCCCAGTCTTCCGCGGGGGCGGGCGCGGGTGCAGGTGCGGGGGCCGCGGCCTGGGCGAAGGCCAGACCCGGGGCGACGAGGGCGAACGACAGGCTGAGGATGGCGAGGGGTTTCATCTGGACACCTTCACGAGGGCGGGCAGGCTGGCACAGGTCCGGGCGATGGCGCAATCGGCGGCGGACGGCATGGCCACGGTGCCGCGTCCTGTCTTACGGCGCTACGGCGAAGGTCGAGCGGAAGGTGATCAGGGCCCCGGCGGCGATGGGCGGGGCGTCGCCGGACGGGGGCGCCAGTCTCGCGCGCCGTGCGCTGTCGATCGCCGCCTGCCCGAAGCCGACGCCGGCCGGTCGCTCCGTTTCGACCACGCAGTCGGACAGGCGGCCGTCCGGCCGGACCCCGCAGGTGATATTGGCCGAGCCGCTGTCCACATGCGCCCGAATGGCGCGCGTCGGATAAACGCCCAGCGGCGGCGTTGCCCAGCGATAGCCGCCGCCTACGCCCGTCGACGGAAGGCTGGAGACCAGCTTGATGTCGTGAGGGTCGGACAAGGGGCGATGGCAGGCCGTCAGGGTCTCGTCGATGGCGTGCTCGGATCGCGGCAGGTCCAGGACGAAGCGTTTGGCGGGCTGTCCGTTCTCGGCCGGCACGGTCACCTCGATCCGTCCGCCCGCGCGCAGCCTGCGGGCGAGCGGCGCCGGGAAATCGCTGAAGGCCGAGGTGTGGTCGCTGCCGACCGCCCAGCTCGTCTCCGTCGCCGGTCCTCCGTCATGGGAGAAGGCGAGGGTTCGCAACCCGGTCGAGACCGGCGGCAAACCCGAGAACAGCATCTCATAGGCGCCGTCCATGCACCGGGCGCCCAGACCGATGCCACTGTCGAAGGTCAGGGAGGCCACCACCGCCTTCTGGCGGGCGTCGTGTGTCAGGTCCCAGTCGTCGCCTGCGTCCTGAGCCAAAGCGGGGGCGGCGAGGACGAGGATCAGGCCGGGGAGGGCGAAGCGCTTCATGAGGATTTTCATGGCGCGGGCGCCTGGCCCGGTAGGGGCAGGGTCGGCGCCAGCAGCGGCAGGGCCTCGGCCTCGATCCGTTCCTGGAAGGGCAGGCGATCCGGGTGATGCCGGTGGCGGCTGTCGACCATGAAGGGGATGGTGGTGATGAAACGGCGGCCTTCGAGAGGTCCGGTCGACCCCGGGGTCAGACCGACCAGCATCTCCCGCTCGAGCATGGCCACCGCATAGTCGCCGAACGAGTCTCCCGCGGGGGTTTCATCGACGACCAGACAGTCATGGATATGGCCGTCGGCCATGGCCTTGCAATCCAGGGCGACAAGGCCGGCGACGCCGTCGCGCAGAGCCTTGGGCGGATAATAGCTTTTGGCCTCGTCATAGGTGGTCTTGCGCCATTCGATGGCGCCGTCGCCCCAAGCCGGCGCCTCGATCGGCAGATTGCAGGCGGTCAGGACGGCGTCCAGCGGGGCGGGATCGTCGGGCAGGGCGACGGTCGTCTCCCGGTCCGCTCCGGTCCGCGCCTTGACCACCAGATCCAGCGTCCCGCCCTTGCGCAGCATCCGGACGAAGGCCGTGGGCGTGCGGGCGAAGGCCACCAGTCCACTGGCCGAGATGCGCCAGTAGTCGCCGAAAGGGTCGTCGCCGCGCCGTTCGGCCATGACGAAGGCCGAGGGACCGGCGATGGGCGCGGTCCCGCCGACGAAGCTGGTCAGGACGCCCTGGTCGCAGCGGGCGACGATGGCCGTGCCGTCGCCCCAGCGCGAGGCGACGATGGTCGCCCCGTCCGGTCCCGGAACGGTCTGCCATGAAGCCGGGGACGACGCCTGGGCCGCGGCCTGGCCGGCGAGGGTGGAGAGCAGGAGGGCGCAGACGGCGGCGAGGAGGCCGGGCGTCCCCCTCACGCCGTGGCCTCGACGTGGCTGTCCGTGCCGCCGTGCTGCACGCGGCGGGCCCGGATGTACATCTCGACGCGCTGGACGATGATGGTCCCGACCACGAACACCAGGAAGGCGTCGGCGACGGCCGTGCCGTTCAGGCCGAGGGCGGCGGCGTGGGGCTCGAGGAAGGCTCTCAGCGCATTGCGGCCCAGCAGCAGGACCACGATCAGGATCATGCCGATGGGCGAGGCCTGGGCCTTCAGCGTGCCGTCCGCATGCTTTTCGATGGTGGTCATCTTGCCGCGCCACCAGCCGGTCAGCCCGCCCAGCGCCAGAGCCACGGCCAGCACCGCCCAGTCCTGAACCGCGAAGGGCGCGTGGCTGGCGCCCGGCTGCATGCTGGTTCCCCAGATCGCGAAGCCCATCAGCGGCACGATGATGGCGGGGGCGACCCACAGATACTGGGGCCGCAGGGTTCGCGGCGCCCGGTTCCGAAGCAGGATGATCACCAGGGCGAAGGCCACCCCGATCAGCGGGCCGTATTGTTGCGGCGTCATGAACTCTGTCCCCCTGCGGCAAGCCGCCGCAGGTCGCAGACTATGACGGGAACCCCGGTTCGGGGAAGGGGGGCGATGCGGCGATCAGACCTTCTCGACCGTCTGTTCGATGGCGCCGAAGATGGAGTGATGCTTCTCGTCCAGCATCTCGATGCGGACCGTATCGCCGTACGACAGGAACGGGGTCTCGGGTGCGCCGCGCAGGATCGTCTCGACCGTGCGGAGCTCGGCGATGCAGCTGTAGCCCAGGCCGCCCTCGGCGACCGGACGGCCGGGACCGCCGTCGGCGCCCTTGTTGGACACCGTGCCCGAACCGATGATCGTGCCGGCCGCCAGCGACCGCGTCTTCGCGAGGTGGGCGATCAGGGTTCCGAAGTCGAAGGTCATGTCGACCCCGGCGTCGGCCATGCCGAAATCCTTGCCGTTCAGCTGGACGCTGAGCGCGCCCGACAGCTTGCCGTCTTTCCAGCGGTCGCCGAGCGTGTCCGGGGTGACGAAGACCGGCGACAGGGCGCTGGCCGGCTTGGACTGGACGAAGCCGAAACCCTTGCCGAGCTCGGCGGGGATCAGGTTGCGCAGGGAGACGTCGTTGACCAGTCCGACCAGACGGATGCAGTCGAGCGCCTCTTGCGGCGTCACGCCCTGGGGCACGTCGCCGGTGACGACCACGATCTCGGCCTCGAGATCGCAGCCCCAGGTCTCGTCGGCCAGCGGGATCGGGTCGCGGGGGGCGAGGAAGCCGTCCGACCCGCCCTGATACATCAAGGGATCGGTCCAGAAGGTGGCGGGCATCTCGGCGCCGCGCGCCTTCCGCACCAGTTCGACGTGGTTCACATAGGCCGAACCGTCCGCCCACTGATAGGCGCGGGGCAGGGGGGCGGCGGCGTCATGCTCGCGGAACCGGCCGGTCGGCACGGCTTCGTGCTCCAGACTTTCCGAAAGGGCGCGCAGCCTGGGTTCGCACCGCTCCCAGTCATCGAGCGCCGCCTGTAGCGTCGGGGCGATCAGGAAGGCGTCCGTGAACCAGTGCAGGTCGTTGGAGACGACGACGAGACGGCCGTCGCGGCCGTGCTTGAGCGAGGCGAGCTTCATGCCTTGAGGCTTAAGCCGATTTTTCCGGAGGGGAAACCGGGGACGAAACCTGATCGATGATCAGGCTCGGGATGTTCAGGATCGCGTCAGCTGTTTGCGCGCCGCGCGCAACTCCGCCAGACGGGCGTTCCTGTCGCTCCAGTGGTCCGACAGATTGTGGACGGCGGCGCGCACCGCCTCGATCTGGGCCGCGGCGCTGAGCGTCTTCGGCGGATGGTCGCCGCCCCCATGGGCGCCATGACCGCCGGCCGCGGGCTTGTCGCCGTGACCCCCGCCATGTCCCCCGCCATGTCCCTTGTCGTCCTTGCCGTGGCCGTCCTTGTGCCCGTCGCCATGACCGTCCTTGTGGTCGTCGTCGTGACCGTCGGGCGCGGGGGCATGGCTGATGAAGACGTCGCGGGCCTTGATGATGACCTTTTCGACGCCCGACTTCTCGGCGTGGGCCTCGGGCTTGTGATCGGACTTGTGCTCGGTCCTGGGCGGGCTCTTGTCGATCCCCTCCAGTGCGGGACCCAGCGCGCCGTAGGGACCGGACAGGCCCTTGGCCAGGACCAGGACGTCGCCCAGCTGATCCTTGATCACGGCCTGGGCCTTGCGGGCGGCGGCGATGACGGTGTCGCGCGGCGCCCCGGTCGCCTCCGCCAGAGCCTTCTTGATCGCGGTGTAGATGGCCTCGGACGGATCGTCGCTGGGGCGTTTGGCGCGGCCCCACAGCCAGCCCAGCAGCACGGCCAGACCCAGCAGCAGGATCAGGGTCGCGGTCATCGCCGGCGACAGGCTGAAGAACAGGCCGCCGGGCTCCTGGGTGTAATAGGCGTCGGGCGCCGGGAAGTCGGTCGGGGTCGGGGCTGACATGCGGCGATCCTTCTCCGGGCGGTTTGCGAGACCGCCATCATGGCTGAACGGTCGCGCTTCGCAATGAAAAGGTTAACGTCGTTGTGCGAAGTTTTTCCTGAGCCGGATCAATCGCCCGACAGGGGAATTCTCACGCCGGCGGCGCCAGGACCGCCCGCGTCTCGACCCCGGTGCGGGCGGCGGCGTCACGCACCTCGACCTCGACCACGATCGCGCCCTCGGGCTCCAGCGCCCAGAGGTAGCGGCGCTCCACCTCGACGGTCCGGCCCGACGGCGCGAAGCCTTCGTAGCTGTCGCCCCAGGGGGTGATCCGCTTGAGCTCGGGCCAGGTCAGGTCGCAGGCCGCGGCCAGCTCTTCCTCGGCCATGGCCGTCAGTTCGTGCTCGGCGAAGCTCATTGTGGCGTCTCGTCGGCGTAGATGGCGACACGGGCGGCCTCGCCCGGGTGAATCTCGCCGCGATACATGCCCGAGGTCGACATGGCGAAGGCGGGATGCCCCTGAAGGTCCAGGGCCACGACCCCGCCCTTGCCGCCCAGTTGTTCGGCGTCGGCGACCTCGGCCTGGGCGGCGGGCAGAATGGCCGAACCGGTCGCGGTACGGCCGCAGATGTCCCGGGCCACCGAGGCGCGGATGTAATACTCGCCGTCGCCGGTCGCCGAGACCGCGCAGCCATCGCGATTGGAGGCGTAGGTGCCGGCGCCGATGACCGGCACGTCCCCGACCCGGCCCCAGCGTTTGCCGTTGGTCCCGCCGGTCGAGGTGCCCGCCGCCAGATGGCCGTGGGTGTCCAGCGCCACCGCGCCGACCGTGCCGAACTTGCGCTCGTTCAGCGGCGGGGCGGACGGGTCGTTGGCCGCCATCCCTTGGGCGGGCGGCGGAGGGGCGCCTTCGGGGCGTTCGGGGATCGGCTGGTGCTGTTCGTTGAGCAGCCGGACCAGCCCCTGCCAGCGGCGCTCGGTGAAGAAGTAGGACGGCGGGACCTGCTCCAGTCCGACCGAGGCGGCGAAGGCGTCGGCGCCCTGGCCGATCAGCATGACGTGCGGGCTCTGTTCCATGACCGCGCGGGCGGCGGCGATCGGGTGGCGGGTGGTGGTCAGGCCCGCGACGGCCCCGGCGGTCAGGTCGGCGCCGTTCATGACTGCGGCGTCCAGCTCGTTCTTGCCGGCGGCGGTGAAGACCGCGCCGCGCCCGGCGTTGAACAGGGGATCGTCCTCCATGATCTGGATGGCGGCCTGAACCGCGTCCAGCGCCGAGCCGCCGTCCTCCAGCACCTTGCCGCCCGCCTCCAGCGCCTTCCGGAGCGCCGCGCGATAGGCCGCGTCCTGTTCCGGAGACAGGCTGGCCCGCTCGATCACCCCGGCCCCGCCATGGATGGCGAAGGACCAGCGGGGGGCGGTTTCAGAGGTTTGGGCGAAGGCGGGGGCTGCGATCAGGGACAGGCCGAGGGCCAGTCCGGCGAGCTTGGTGAGGGGGCGGGACATCATCGGCTCCGGATCTACAAACACGTTCAAGACTGCCGCCAGCGAAGTTCAGTGGTGGCGTTTCGCTGTGGCGCGTCTGGTCACCCACCAGAAGAGCACGACCGCAGCGACGCCGACGACGGCGCCAAGCCCTCGGGTGAATAGCCAATGGCTGACAGATGCCCATCCGCCGTCGCGATAGACGAAGCCGAGCAGGGTGATGAGAACAGCCGCGAAAAAGCAGACGACGACTGCCTTGCCGACCCGGTTCGAAACCATTTCACCCTCCCTTTCAGGCCTCACCGCCGGTGATGCCACCGCTTCCACAGCCGATAGATCACGATCGGGGCGAAGCCGCAGGCGATCCCGGCGCTGAACACGATCCAGAACCCCCCGCCCAGCCAGAATTCGCCGGCCAGCATCCCGGCGCCGGCCGCGAGGACCGGGCCGAGAAACGGCAGCCAGGACGGGGGTTTGGCCGGGAGCTTAATGGGCGTCGACCTTGATCACGCCGCGGCGGATCTGGTCCAGCTCGATGGAATCGAACAGGGCCTGGAAGTTGCCGTTGCCGAAGCCTTCATTGCCCTTGCGCTGGATGATCTCGAAGAAGATCGGGCCGAAGACGTCGGTGGTGAAGATCTGCAGCAGCAGGCCTTCCTCGTCCGAGCCGTCGATCAGGATGCGGTTCTTGCGCATCCGCTCCACGTCGTGCCCGTGGTTGGGCAGGCGTTTGTCGATCAGTTCGAAATAGGTCTCGATGGTGTCCTGGAACTCGACGCCGCGCTCGCGCATCGCCTCGACGGTGGCGAAGATGTCGTCGGTGGCCAGGGCGATGTGCTGGATGCCCTCGCCGTTGTAGCGCTTCAGGAACTCCTCGATCTGGGAGTTGTCGTCCTGGCTCTCGTTCAGCGGGATGCGGATCGCCTTGTCGGGGGCGATCATGGCCTGGGAGAACAGGCCCGTCGCCTTGCCCTTGATGTCGAAATACTTCTGCTCCTCGAAGGCGAAGACGTCGCCGTAGAAGCCCGACCAGGTGCGCATCTGGCCGCGGCGCACATTGTGGGTCAGGTGGTCGAGCAGGTGCAGGCCGACGTTGTTCTTGCGCTCCTCCTCTTCCCAGCCCTCGATCTCGTCCCAGGCGTCATAGAGGGAGCCGGTCTCGCCATAGGCGTCGATGAGATAGAGGAGCGAGCCGCCGATGCCGCGCAGGACGTAAGCGCCTTCGCCCAGCGCCCCGCCGGCATGGGCTTCCGCCGGTTGGGCGCCGCGCGCGACGGCGCCGTCATAGGCCGCCTTCGCATCGTTGACACGGAAGGCCATGCCGTTGGCCGAGGGGCCGTGCTCACGCGCGAACTCGCCCGCCTGACCCGTCGGGGTGCGGTGAACGAGGAAGGAGATGTCGCCCTGCTTCAGGCGCACGACATTGGTGCGCGGATTCACATGGGTCTGGACGAAGCCCATGGTCTCCAGTTGGCGGATCATGGCCTCGGGCTCGGGGCCGGTGAACTCGACGAATTCGAAGCCGTCGACGCCCAGGGGGTTCTCGGCGGCGGCGATGGTGGCGTCAGGCGTCACGGGGGTGGCTGCAGGCGTCATGCGGCGTCTCTCCACGATTTGGTTGTACGGCGGTCGCCGCGATTGGGCCGGAACCTAGTGGCGGAAGTCGCCTTCGCCAAGGCGCGCGATGTTTCAGCCGTTTTCGCGAGGAAAACGAAGGCGCTGCGGCGTCGCGGCGGATGGACCGCGCGGTCGGGCGTTGCTAGGGCTGGCGGGCTTTCCGGGGACATCCATGCTGCGCAAACTCTACGACTGGGTCTTCGAACAGGCGCGCAAGCCCTATGCCGAGAAGACCATGGCGGTAGTCTCCTTCGCCGAGGCCTCCTTCTTCCCCATCCCGCCGGACGTCATGCTGGCCCCGATGATCCTGTCGCGGCCGGACCGGGCGTACCGCTATGCGGCGGTCTGCTCGGTCGCCTCCCTGCTGGGGGCGCTGCTCGGCTATGCGATCGGCATGTTCCTCGAGCCCCTGGCCGTGAAGCTGCTGCACATCTTCGGCCACGGCATGGACATCGCCGTCTACCAGTCGTGGTTCGCCACCAACGGCTTCCTCGTCATCCTCGGCAAGGGTCTGACGCCGATCCCGTTCAAGCTGGTGACCATCGCCTCGGGTCTGGCTCATTTCAACCTCGGCCTGTTCATCGCGGCCGTGGCCATCACCCGCTCGGCGCGCTTCTTCCTCGAGGCCTGGATCCTCAAGACCTGGGGGCCGGCGATGCTGGAAGTGGTCGAGAAGCGGCTGGCCCTGTTCTTCGTCATCGCCCTGGTCCTGCTGGTCGGCGGCTTCTTCCTGCTGAAGCTGTTGGAGCATTGAGCGTAGCGGGTTAGAACCGTCGCCTGATGATCGAGATCTATCGCCTCCTGACCCGCTGGTGGACCGCCTTCGCCCTGGCGATATCGCTGGCCATGCTGGGCGCG
>OUNM011246689.1_pt1 | contig 11073 bp, 10 predicted proteins | sample 1769961 | NCBI WGS metagenome assembly OUNM01 (sample SAMEA3914820, study PRJEB12502) | metagenome | biome: forest; material: soil | place: USA | collected 2012-03-12 | depth 0.3 m
AGGCTGAGCATGTCGCCGGCATCGATCCGCCAGCACCCGCCTTCCCGCGCCGCCGCGCGCAGCGGCGCCGCGCAAAACAGCTCCGCGCCTGCCGTCCGCGCGGCGCGAAGATAGGCCGCGTGCAGCGCTGCCACATCGATGTCGGTGGTGCTCGCCTCCAGAAGGCCGCGCCACGGCCCGGCCCGGAGCCCCGGCACGCGCGCGGCGATCGCCGCCTCGTCGAGCGGCTCCAGTGCGACGCCACTGGCCGCGAAGCGCGCCGCGAAGGCATCGAGCCTAGCGAAATCGGTCTCGGCCGCCAGATGCAACGCGCCGCGCGGGGTGAGGAAACCCTGCTCGGCAAAGCTCTCCGGCGGCTGGGCGAGGAATGCGCCCGATGCGCTGGTAAGCGGCTGCACGTCGGGCCCGCCATAGCTTTCGGTCCAGAACGCGGCCGAGCGACCGGTCGCATGATAGCCGGGCAGCGCCTCCGCCTCGATGATCGCGACCGAGGCGTATGGCGCAACCTCGGCAGCAAGGCTGGCACCAGCCATGCCCGCGCCAACGATGACGACATCGAAGCGCCTCACCGGGCAGGCGCCGTGCGATCGAGGAACTCGTCAATGGCGGCGAGCGCGGGTAGTCGATCTGCATCCGCCTCGCGCAGCAGCTCGTGCCGGGCGCCCGGCCAGCAGCGATATTGGGCGTTCGGGATGCGTCGTGCCGCGCGCTGCATCGCACGATTGTCGACCAGCACGTCGAGCCCGGCGGCCAGCATTAGCACCGGCGTCCGGACCCCCTCCAGCACGCCGGGGCGCTCAATCCGGGCGCTGCCCGCCATCGCCGCACCCAACCAGTTCCAGCTCGGCGGGCCCATCCCAATGCCGGGCACCTGTCGTTTCCACCACTGCGAATCTTCATAGCGTTCGCGGCTGGCCGTAAGGCGGAGCTGGCGCTTGGGGCTCTGCAGATTGTCCCGCCATGCCGCGTGAGCCCCAAGTCCCAGCCGCTGCGCCCCCGTCACGGCAAGGCGCAGCAGCGGCTGCGGCACCTTGCCCAGGTTGAGAGCCAGCATCGGCGCCACCAGGACCAGAGCGTCGAGCGTCATCCCGCGCTCGGCGCAGGCGCGCAGCGCGACATGCGCCCCCATCGAATGCGCGACCATCACGTGCGGGCCCGGCGTGCGGGCCTTCCAGGCGTCGACATAGGCGATGATGTCATCGATCAGCGGATTGAAGCTCCACCGGTCGTCGGCCTCGGCGCCGGGGACGAGTCGCCCCGATCCGCCCTGCCCGCGCCAGTCGAACCCTTCGACCGACCAGCCGCGGCCATGCCAATGGTCGCACGCCTCCAGATATTTCTCGATGAAATCGGCCCGGCCGGACTGGAAAATCAGGCTCCCGCGCGGCTCCTTCTCGTCCGCCGGCCAGTGATAGACGCGGTGCGGCCAGCCGTCGGCGGCCTTCCATGTCTGGAATTCCATGCCGTCCGGATGCTGGCGGCGATCGAAGGGCGATTCGGTGGAGCGGGCAACGGAAGACATCGTTTGCGCTGGTTACGGTTGGCAAGCCACCGCGTCTAGTGTTGCGTCCCATGCAGACGGCCTTGATCGGAATCATGGCGGGCGGCCTCATCGCCGCACTCGCCTACGCCACGTGGACGGATCTCCGTTCGCGTACCATTCCCAATCCGCTCAATGCCGGCATCGCGCTCGCCGCGCCGCTGTGGTGGTGGGCCTGCGGAATGACGCCCTGGCCGGGCGTGGCGATTCAGATCGCTCTGGGCACCGCGGCTTTGCTGATTTTCATGGGCGCCTTCGCGCTGGGCGCAATGGGCGGGGGTGACGTCAAGCTGATCGCCGCGCTGGGCCTGTGGCTGGTGCCCACCGCCTTCTTCCAGATGATTGTCTGGATGTCTTTGGGTGGTGGATTGCTCACCTTGGGAATGCTCGTCGGGCATCGTCTGCGCAAGAGTGAGACGCCGCTTGAAATTCCCTACGGCGTGGCAATCGCCGCTGCGGCGGCTCCAGTTTTAGCCCAACGATATATTTACCATTTTGGCGGATGATTCCCCATCACAGTGGAATTAGCCTTTAGGGGGCGAACGGCGACATGGATGGAAAGAAGCTCGCACTGCTTGTCGGCGCGCTGTTCGTCGCGGCGGTAACCGCAATCCTGGCAAAGAGCATGTTCGGGGCAACCGCAACGCCCCAGGTCATAGCTGCTGCCCCGGTTCCGACCGGACCGCAAGTGCTCGTCGCGACGAAGCCACTTCCGGTGGGCACCATCCTCGGGCCGGACGCGGTGCGCTTCCAGCCCTGGCCAAAGGATCTGGTCGACGGCGCCTATTACATCAAGGGCCAGGCCAACGCCGATCCCACCAAGCTGCAGGGCACGGTGGTGCGCTCGGACATCACCGCTGGCCAGCCGATCACGCAGGGCGCGTTGGTGTCGCCGCAGGATCGCGGCTTCCTCGCCGCGGCGTTGACGCCGGGCATGCGCGCCGTCACGGTCCCCGTGGGCGGCGCAACCGCCGTTGCTGGCTTTGTCTTCCCCGGCGATCGTGTCGACCTCGTGCTCACGCAGGATGTCCAGGGTGGCGGCAATGGAGCAGACAGCCAGCCGCTGCGCGCCTCGGAAACGATCATCCGCAACATCCGCGTGCTTGCCACTGACCAGCGCTACGACAATCAGCCGACGGCGGAAGGTAAGAGCGAGGTTCACAACTTCTCGATGGTGACGGTCGAGGCGACGCCGAAGATGGCGGAGAAGATTGCCGTCTCGCAGAAGCTCGGCGCCCTGTCGCTCTCGCTGCGTCCGCTTGCCGACAATACGCAGGAGCTCGAGCAGGAGATCGCGGCCGGCGACATCAACGTGCCGACCAGCACCGATCCCAAGGCCGAGAAAAAGATGTTGCTGGACCTCGCCAGCCGGCCGCAGGACACCAAGATCACCTTCACCACAGGCGGCGAAGTGTCGCGCTTCGCTCGCACCAGCATGCCGCGGACGCAGGTCGCGTCTGCCGCTCCCGCGGGCGGCGCCCAGGTTGGTGCTCCGGCTTATCTCGGCCCGATCGTCCGTGTGGCTCGCGGCAACAATGTCACCGTCACGCCCGTGGGGGGTAAGTGAACATGTCGATGCACCCGATCATCCGTTGCGGCGCGCTCGGTTCTGCCCTGGCGGCGGTCCTCGCGCTGGGCGTCGCAGCGATCCCTGCCGCCCCCGCCGCGGCCAAGCCCGCCAACCGCGTATCCGGCATGGTTCGCATCAACTCCGGCACGCCGTCGACGCCGGCAGCGCCGTCCGCCAGCGGCGGGGTGATCACCCTGTCGACCGGACGGGGTCAGCTCATTACGCTCCCGCGGCCGATGAGCGACCTGTTCGTCGCCGAACCCAACATCGCGGATGTCGAGGTCCGCTCGCCCACTCGCCTCTATGTGTTCGGCAAAGGCCCCGGTGAGACGACCATCTCGGCCACGGCCAGGGACGGATCGGTGGTGTTCTCGGCCACCGTTCGGGTCGGCACCAACATCGGCGACATCGGCCAGATGCTGAAGATCGCGATGCCCGACGCACAGATTACGGCGACCACCATGAACGGCATCGTCATCCTCACCGGTACGGTGGCAGCGCCCGCCGACGTCGAGGAAGCGAACCGGCTGGTCTCCAGCTTCGTGAGCAAGGACGTTCAGGTGGTCAGCCGCCTGAAGACCGCAACGCCACTGCAGGTCATGCTCCGCGTCCGCTTCTCCGAAGTGAATCGCGATCTGGCGAAGAATATCGGCTTCAACATCCTGGCCAATGATCCGACCGGCGGCTTCAAGTTCGGTATCGCGCAGGGCAATGTCGATACCGACGCTAACAAACTAATCCGCTCTGCCACCGGAACGTCGCTCGCCTTCGCGGGTCCTCTCGCCGGTCTCAACATCCTCTCGTCGCTCGATCTCGCAGAGACCGACGGCTACGCCACCACCCTCGCCCAGCCAACGCTCACCGCGCTCTCGGGCGAGACGGCAAGCTTCCTCGCCGGCGGCGAGATCCCGATCCCGGTGCCGCAATATCAGGGTGTCACGACGATCGAGTACAAGCAGTATGGCGTCAGCCTCGCCTTCACGCCGACCGTGCTCGGCGACGGGCGCATTTCGCTGCGTGTCCGGCCGGAAGTATCGCAGCTCACCTCCTCCACCGTCAGCATTGGCGGCTATCAGATCCCGGGCCTCACTACCCGGCGCGCGGAGACGACGGTCGAGCTGGGGTCGGGCCAGAGCTTCGTGATCGGCGGCCTGCTCAGCAACAACACGAACAACTCGGTGAACAAGGCGCCGTTCCTGGGCGATTTGCCGATCGTCGGCCAGCTCTTCCGCTCCAACGGCTGGAAGCGCTCCGAGAGCGAACTGGTGATCGTGGTCACGCCCTATCTGGTGCGGGCGGTGTCCGATCATAAGATCGCGATGCCGACCGACGGCTATCGCGAGGCCACCGACGGCCAGCGGATCCTGCTCAACCAGCAGACCGACGGCCAATCCGGCGTGTCGCACGCCAAGCCGGTCGCAACCCCACCGGTCTCCGTGCCTCCGGGTGCGACGCCGGCGGCGATCGATCCGCGCCGCAAATCTGCGCCGGACGTGCCGGCTCCTGGCTTCTCGATCAATTGAGGATGTTCGTCATGGGACAGAATTTCCGACTTGTCGGCACCACGGCGGCGGTCCTCGGGCTGATCCTCGGCGCAGGCGCGGCCCAGGCCCATTCTTCCGGGCCGAACCGCAGCGTCGAAGCGGTGCACCAGCCGATCGTCGATCGAACCGACTTCGTGCTGGACGTCGCCACCTCCCCGATCGGCCTTGCGCCGGGCGAGGTCGATCGCCTGTCCGGCTGGTTCGACGCGCTGCGCCTGGGCTATGGCGACACGATCACCATCGACGATCCGCGCGGATGGCGTGGCGGTGGCGCGCAGGACACGGTCGCGGCCGTTGTTTCACGCTACGGCATGCTGGTGTCGCATGATGCGCCGCCGATCACAGCCGGCCACCCGGCTAACGCCACACTGCGCGTCGTCGTCAGTCGCGCCGTCGCGCATGTCGAAGGCTGCCCCGACTGGTCCCGCGGCAACGGCGCCGAATTTGCAGACGCATCGAAGTCCAACTTCGGCTGCACGGACGCCCACAACCTCGCCGCGATGATCGCCAACCCGCAGGACCTGATTGAAGGCCGCTCCGGTGACACCGCCAGCGATGCCCGGCTGAGTGTCAAGGCGATCAAGACCTATCGAGACGCCACGCCGACAGGCTCCGGTGGTCTGAAGGCAGAAAGCAGCAAGAGCGCCGGAGGCAACTAATGAACGCTCCCTTCCATCACCGTTCTGCGGGTACGCGCGATCCGTTCGCGGCCTTTGTCTGCGACGACGCGACTGGCGACATGCTGCGTCCGATCGCCATCGAGATGGGCTGGGCGCCGGAGAAGGTCAGCAAAGGCGGCCTGCGCAACGCGGTGCAGACGCTCGCCGTTGCGGCCAGCCCGATGATCCTGTTCGTCGACATGTCCGAAAGCGGCGATCCGCTGAACGACATCAACGCGCTGGCCGAAGTGTGCGAGCCGGGCACTGTCGTGATTGCCTGCGGGCAGGTCAACGACGTGCGCCTCTATCGCGACCTGATGACCAGCGGCATCCAGGACTATCTGCTCAAGCCGTTCAGCGCGGATCAGGTGCGTGAGGCCATCGCCCACGCCCAGTTCAGCCTGTCCGGCCCGCGCACGGCCGAGCCCGTCGCCGACCGTCCGCACCTGATGACCGCGGTGATCGGTGTGCGCGGCGGTGTCGGCGCGTCGACCATTGCCACCTCGCTCGGCTGGCTGCTCGGCGATGCCGAGGGTCGCTCGACAGCGCTGCTCGATCTCGACGTGCATTTCGGCACGGGCGCTCTCGCTTTCGACGTCGAGCCGGGCCGCGGCCTCACCGACGCAATCGAGAATCCGAGCCGCATCGACGGGCTGTTCATCGAACGCGCGATCGTGAAAGCGACCGACAAGCTGTCGATCCTGTCGGCCGAAGCGCCGCTCAACCAGCCGCTGATCACCGACGGTTCGGCCTTCTACCAGCTCCAGGAGGAGCTCAAGATGGCGTTCGAGGCGACCGTGCTCGATCTCCCGCGCCAGATGCTCATCCAGCATCCGCACCTGCTCCACGATGTGCAGACGGTGGTGTTGGTGGTCGAACTGACGCTGGCCTCGGCGCGTGACACAATCCGCCTGCTGTCTTGGCTGAAAGCGCATGTGCCCAACGCGCAGGCGATGATCATCGCCAATCGCGTGGTGACGGGCAGCGTCGGCGAGGTCTCCCGCAAGGAGTTCGAGGATTCGATCGAGCGCAAGATCGACGTCCAGCTGCCCTACGACGCCAAGCAGTTCGCAACCGCCGCCAAGCTGGGTAAGCCGCTCGCGGAAATCGCCAAGTCCAACAAAACCGGCGCACCGCTGGTCGAGCTGGCCCGGCTGATCTCCAGTGCAGCCGACAACGGCGAGGCGCCCCGATCAGCGGGTGGCAATGGCAAGTCGCTGCTCGGCAAGATCGGCGACCTCAAGTCGCTGCTGCCCACGCGCAAGGCGAAATGATGTGACAGGCAAGCCACTCCCGGTGGGTGGCCCGCCGGCCGACAAGGACAGGAAGGCGATCCGCTGATGTTTCCGGCACTTCTTCTCGCTTTCAGCGCGGCCATGTCCATCGGGCTGCTGGTGATGGCCTTTTCCGGCCCGTCGACCGGCAAGGCCAAGTCGCGCCGCATGGACAGTTTCAAGGCGCGCCACTCGGGCGTCGGCGAGGGCGCCGCGCAGGTACAGATGCGCCGCGCGCTGACCCAACGCGACACCAAGCTCGATTCCTTCGCGAACCAGCTGCTGCCCAACCCCGAGATGTTGCGCCAGCGGCTGACCCGCACCGGCCGGACCTGGACGCTCGGCCAGTATGGCATGGCTTGCCTCGGCCTCGCCGTCGTCGTGACGATCTTGCTGGTGTTCAAGGGCGCCCCCGTCCTGATGGCGCTGCTGGTAGGCATCGCGGTCGGTCTCGGGCTGCCGCACAAGGTGGTTTCCAGCCTGATCGCCCGACGCGTGAAACAGTTCACCATGCGGTTCCCCGACGCCATCGAGCTGCTCGTGCGCGGCCTGCGTTCGGGTCTTCCGATCACAGAGACGCTTGCCGTGGTGGGCAGTGAAGTGCCCGGCCCGGTCGGCGTCGAGTTCCGCCTGGTGGCCGATCGCATCAAGATCGGCCGGACGATGGACGCCGCGCTTCAGGAAACCGCCGATCGTCTCGGCACGCCGGAATTCCAGTTCTTCACCATCTCGCTGGCGATCCAGCGCGAGACCGGCGGCAATCTCGCCGAGACGCTCGCCAACCTCGCCGACGTGCTGCGCAAGCGCGCGCAGATGAAGCTCAAGATCAAGGCGATGTCGTCGGAATCGAAGGCATCGGCCTATATCGTCGGCGCGCTGCCCTTCCTGGTGTTCCTGGCCGTCTATGTGCTGAACCCGGAATATATCACCGGCTTCTTCTACCAGACGCGCCTGATGATCGCCGGCTGCTGCGCGCTCATCTGGATGACCATCGGCGGCTTCATCATGGCCAAGATGACCAACTTCGAAATCTGAGCGGCGAGGACTGACCCATGCACACACCGCCGCATCCCTCCGTCCTCGGGCTGGACATCACGGTCATCGGCACCATGCTGGCCGGCATGGCGACGCTCGCCATGCTCGTCGCGCTCTACGCCGCGACGACGGTGCGCAACCCGATGGCCAAGCGCGTCAAGGCGCTCAACGAGCGCCGCGAGCAGCTGAAGCTCGGCATCACCGCCTCCACCTCGAAGCGCCGCGCCAAGCTCACCACGCGCAACGAGGCGACCGACTTCATGCGTTCGGCGCTGTCCAACCTCAAAGTGCTGCAGGACAGCCAGCTCAAGCAGGCGCAGATCAAGCTGCTGCAAGCGGGCATCCGCTCCAAGGACGCCGCCGTCGCGGTGATCTTCGCGCGCATGGTGTTGCCGATCGTGCTGGGCGGCGTGGCCATTATCGGCGTCTATGGCCTGGGCTGGTTCCCGACCAAGGGGCCGCTGTTCCATTACGGCGTCGTCGCAGGTGCGCTGCTGCTGAGCTACAAGGGGCCGGACATCTGGCTCTCCAACGCCATCACCAAGCGCACCCATCTGATCCGCAAGGGCCTGCCTGACGCGCTCGATCTGCTGGTGATCTGCGCCGAGGCGGGCCTCACCGTCGACGCCGCCTTCGGCCGCGTCTCGCGCGAGCTGGGCAAGGCCTATCCCGAACTTGGCGACGAGTTCATGCTGACCGCAATCGAGCTCGGCTTCCTCAGCGAGCGGCGCCAGGCGTTTGAGAATCTCGCCAACCGCGTCGCGCTCGATCAGGTGCGCGGCGTCGTCACCACCATGATCCAGACCGAGAAGTACGGCACCCCGCTCGCCTCGGCCTTGCGCGTGTTGTCGGCCGAATTCCGCAACGAACGCATGATGCGGGCCGAGGAGAAGGCCGCCCGCCTCCCCGCGATCATGACGGTGCCGCTGATCCTCTTCATTCTGCCCGTGCTGTTCGTTGTGATCCTCGGGCCGGCGGCCTGCTCGATCGCCGACGCCGTCAGCGGCGGCAAAATGGGCTGATCCCCTAGGGTCTGCTCTTACGGGCCGGCGCGGGAACGCCGGCCCTCCTCCATCGGTTCTTCCTTCATAACGGAGAGGAGGCGTCGATGGGCTTCACTGCGAACCAGTGGGCGATTGTCGGGCTTGTGCTGGTGCTGGGATGGCTGCTCGGGCTGTTGTCCCGCTCGGGCGGCTCGCGCTGGCGACGGGCCTATGAGGACGAGCGCGCCGCGCGGCAGGACGCCGATGCCCACCTTGCCGCCGCGCGCGAACGTATCGCCGAGCTCGAACGACAGATCGCCGGCCATCCGGTCGGGCCCGGCACCGCGGCCGCGATCGGTGCTGCAGCGTCCGGCCAGCGCGATGATCTGGCGCTGATCCGTGGGATCGGGCGGTCAGGCGAGACCCAGCTCAACGATGTCGGCATCTACCGCTATCGCCAGATCGAGGACCTGTCCGCCGCCGAGGAGGCCAGGCTCGAGACGCGGCTGGGCCTCCCCTCAGGCACGATCGCCCGCGATCGATGGCGCGAACAGGCCGCGTTGCTGCGCGAGCGCCGTACCGACGAGCATCACGCGCTCTATCCCTGAAACCCCCTCTCTCCCACTCACGAGAGGGAGCCCCGGTCAGTGCGGTGAGCCCGCCGGCTGGGGCGCGGGCTTCGCGGGTTTGTCGGCCGGCACCGGCGCGAGTGGCGAGACCGGATCCTCCTGCGAGCCGACATCCTTGGGCGGCTTGGCCATCGGATCGGGGCCGTTCTTGGCGCGCGCGGCCGCACCCACCGGATGCGCCGGCTTGTCGTCGGCCGGCGCCAGCTTGACGGGCGCCGCCGCAATCAGCAGCGCGCCCATCGCAATCGCGACTATCGTCTTCATTTCATCCTCAGCGCAGCCTGCGCGGCGGCCAGCCGCGCGATCGGCACGCGATAGGGCGAGGCGGAGACATAATCGAGCCCCGTCTTCTCGCAGAAGGCGATCGAGGCGGGATCGCCGCCATGCTCACCGCAAATGCCGAGCTTGATCCCCGGGCGTGCCTTGCGGCCGCGCTCGGCTGCAATCTCGATCAGCTCGCCCACACCCTCGATGTCGAGGCTGACGAACGGATCCTTCGCGTAGATGCCCTTCTCGACATAGACCGACAGGAAGCGCGCCGCATCGTCGCGCGAAACGCCCAGCGTGGTCTGCGTCAGGTCATTGGTGCCGAAGGAGAAGAACTCGCCCACTTCGGCGATCTCGCCCGCACGCAGCGCCGCGCGCGGCAGCTCGATCATCGTGCCGACTAGATACTCGATTGTCCGGCCTTTCTCGGCGAACACCGCCTTAGCGGTTTCGTCGATCACCTTCTTCATCAGCTCCAACTCGCGGCGGGTGGCGACGAGCGGCACCATCACCTCGGGGATCGGCGCCTCGCCTGATTTCTCCGCGACGTCGACCGCTGCCTCGAAGATGGCGCGCGCCTGCATCTCGTAGATCTCGGGGTAGGTGACGCCCAGACGGCAGCCACGATGGCCCAGCATCGGGTTGAACTCATGGAGCTCGGACGCACGCTGGCGCAGCTCCTCGACGGTCAGCCCGGAAGCCGTCGCGACCTCTTCGAACTCATGCTCTTCATGCGGCAAGAACTCGTGCAGCGGCGGATCGAGCAGGCGGATTGTTACCGGAAGCCCCGCCATGATCTCGAAGATCGAGGTGAAGTCGGCGCGCTGCTCGGGCAGCAGCTTGGCCAACGCGGCGCGGCGGCCGGCTTCCTTTTCGGCGAGGATCATCTGGCGCACCGCGGTGATGCGGCCGGCGTCGAAGAACATGTGCTCGGTACGGCAGAGCCCGATGCCCTCGGCGCCAAAGTCGCGCGCGGTGCGGCAATCGAGCGGCGTCTCGGCATTGGTACGCACCTTGAGGCGGCGGACCTTGTCAGCCCACTCCATCAGCGTGCCGAAGTCGCCGGCAAGCTCCGGCTGCACCGTCGCCACCTCGCCCGCCATCACCTCGCCGGTCGAGCCGTCGATGGTGATGATGTCGCCTTCCTTGAATTCGCGGCCGGAGACACGCATCCGCTTGGCCTTGGCGTCGATCGCCAGCGTGCCCGCGCCCGAAACGCAGGGGCGGCCCATGCCGCGCGCCACCACCGCCGCGTGGCTGGTCATGCCGCCGCGTGCGGTCAGGATGCCGCGCGCCGCGTGCATGCCGTGAATGTCTTCGGGCGAAGTCTCGATGCGGACCAGGATGACGCTGTCGCCACGCTCGGCGCGCTGCTCGGCGGTCTCGGCGTCGAACACGACGATGCCCGAGGCCGCGCCCGGCGAGGCGGGCAGGCCCTTGGCGATCACGTCGCGCGGCGCCTCGGGATCGAGCGTCGGGTGGAGCAGCTGGTCGAGCGCGGCGGGGTCGACGCGGGCGACGGCTTCCTCGCGGGTGATCAACCCTTCCTCGGCCATGTCGACGGCGATCTTG
>OUNM010314575.1_pt1 | contig 11070 bp, 8 predicted proteins | sample 1769961 | NCBI WGS metagenome assembly OUNM01 (sample SAMEA3914820, study PRJEB12502) | metagenome | biome: forest; material: soil | place: USA | collected 2012-03-12 | depth 0.3 m
GTGATGGGCGTCACCGAGCTGACCGTGGCGGGGTATGTGAAGGCGATCTACCGCAAGCTCAACATCTGCTCCCGGGCCGAGGCGGCGCTGGAGGCGGCGCGGCGGGGGTTGGTTTAGATCCTCCCCCTCGCGGGGGAGGTGGCCCGAAGGGCCGGAGGGGGAAGTGCTGCCGAGCCTGCCTCCTCCCCCTCCGTCGTCTCTTCGAGCCGACACCTCCCCCGCTGGGGGGAGGATCCAAATTTCGCCGCGAAGTTCCGCTCAAGGATCGCTACGGTGCCGCTCACTGACACCGCGAGTCTCGAAAGACCCTTCATGCGCTTGTTTGCTCCCCTGGCGGCTGCGGCCGTTCTCGCCGCCGCCGGCGCGGCTCACGCCCAGCAGCCCTCGCCGCCGCCGCAGTTGAACGCGCCCGCCTCGCCGGCCGCCGTCGCCGGCAAGGCCTTCCTGGCCAAGAACGCCAAGGCGCCGGGCGTCGTCGTCCTGCCGTCGGGCCTGCAGTACAAGGTCGTGACCAGCGGCCCCGCCGGCCCCTCGCCCAAGCCCGGCGACATCATCAAGGTCCACTACGAAGGCAAGCTGCTGGACGGCACGGTGTTCGACTCGAGCTTCGAACGCGGCAAGCCGGCGATCATGCCGCTGGACGGCCTGGTCCAGGCCTGGATGGAAGCCGTGCCCAAGATGAAGGTCGGCGACGAGTGGACCCTCTACGTGCCGCCGGAACTGGGCTACGGCGACCAGGATAATGGGCCGATCCCGGGTGGGAGCGTGATGGTGTTCCGGCTGAAGCTGGTGGGGATGCTGTCGGTGGACTAGTCGGATCACTTGCCCCCTCCGGGCCTTCGGCCCTCCTCCCCCGGAGGGGGAAGAAGGACGCGAACCTTCCGCCCCCTCCGGGGGCGGACGACCGCGAAGCGGTCCGGTGGGGGCCAGTACCGCTTCTACTTGTGCCGGCTCTTCATCAACGGCTGGATCTTCTCCCCGAAATCCTCGACCCCCTTCACGAAGTCGTCGAACGTCAAGAGCACCCCCGCCGTCCCCGGCACCGCGGCGATCTCGTCCATCATCTGGGCGATGCTTTCATAGCTCCCGACCAGGGTGCCCATGTTCAGGTTCACCGCCGATTCCGGCGCGGCCAGCTGGGTCGTGTTGGTCGTCGCGCCGGCCTTGGCGTTCGGGGCCGCCTGGTTGGTCAGCCAGGCCAGCGCCTCCTGGTCCGCGCCCGCGCGGTAGGACTGCCACTTGGCCATGGCCTTCTCGTCGGTCTCGTCGGCGATGATCATGAACAGCAGGAACGACTGCACGTCGCGGCCGGTCTTCTCGGCCGCCGCTTCCAGCCGCTTGTTGACCGAGGCGAAGGCGGTCGGGGTGTTGGTCCCCTTGCCCAGGGCGAAGCTGTAGTCGGCATATTGCGCCGTGAAGGCCAGGCCCTCGTCGGACGAGCCGGCGCAGATCAGCTTGGTCTCCTTCGGGTGCGGACTGACGCGGCAGTCGTCCATGGTGAAGTACTTGCCCTTGAAGTCGGAAACCCCCGTCTCCAGCAGCTCCTTCAGCACGGTCGTATATTCGGCCAGGTAGTTGTAGCGGTCGGTATAGTGCTCCTCGCCCGGCCACAGGCCCATCTGCGAGTACTCGGCCTTCTGCCAGCCGGTCACCAGGTTGATGCCGAAGCGGCCCGGGGCGATCGAGTCGATGGTCGAGGCCATGCGCGCCACGATGGCCGGCGGGATGGTCAGGGTGGCGACGGTGGCGAAGATCTTGATCTTGCTGGTCACGGCGGCCAAGCCCGACATCAAGGTGAAGCTCTCGAGATTGTGCTCCCAGAACTCGGTTTTCCCGCCGAACCCGCGCAGCTTGATCATCGAGAGCGCGAAGTCGAAGCCGTATTTCTCGGCCTTCTGGGTGATCTCTTTATTCAGCTCGAAGCTGGGCATGTACTGCGGAGAATTCTCCGAGATCAGCCAGCCGTTGTTGCCGATGGGGATGAAGACGCCGACCTGCATGGGTGGTGTTCCTTTGGGCTAGTGCCGCTGTTCTTGTGGGTTAGGGCTCTGATCCAGAACCCCAAAAATCCCGCCTTCCTCGCCCTCGTGGCGAGGACCCAGGCCGGCCGCGAACGCTGGAGGGGCCGGTGCGCGGCCACGCTGGCCGGATGCTCCGTCTCCGCAGAGCCCGGCGGACACATGGGTCCTAGGCACAAGGCCTAGGAGGGCGGTTGAAAGGATGGTGAGAGGCATGCTCACGCCCCCTCCAGGAACTGGATGAGTCCCTCGTTGAAGGTCTCCGGGTCCGTCACCGTGAACCCGTGCCCGCCCCAGGCGACCTGCTGGAAGTCCGCATTCGGCAGGCGGGCGGCGAGGCGCTGCGAGCAGCTCATCGGCACCAGCATGTCATCGGCGCTGGCGCTGACCAGGACGCGGTGGGTGATCTCCTCCAGCCGGGCGTCGACGTCGAAGGCCAGGAGAGCGTTGATCCGCGCCAGCATCACCGCGCGCGGCGGGAAGCCGGCCACGTGGTGGACTTCCTCGGCCTGCAGGCGGGCGTGGTTCCGCGAGATCCAGTCGGCCGGATAGAGGAAGATCGGCTGGGCGTGGACGTAAGCCTGCGGGCCCGTGTCGTTCAGCAGATGGATGCGGGTGTCGAAGCAGCGCTTGATGTGTGGATCGGGCCGCGACCAGCCGTTGACGACCACCAGCTTGCCCAGGCGGTCGGGGTGCGAGAGGGCCAGGGCCAGGCCGGCATTGCCGCCGGCCGCGTGGCCGACGACGTGGGCCTTGGCCAAGCCCAGGGCGTCCATGACCTTGACCATGTCGTCGGCCATGTCCTGGACGCTGTAGGGCGAGGGTAGCTCGCGAACGCTGCGGCCCGTGCCCCGGTGGTCGTAGGTGACGACCGGCCAGCGCTCGAGCAGCGCCGCCATCTGCGGCGCCCAGAACGCCCCCGAGCCGCCCAGGCCCGACGACAGCAGCACGACCTCGCGGCCGGCGATGGGGCCGCCGTGCAGTTCGTAGTGCAGGCCGTCGACCGTGCCGCTGGTCATCACTTCTTCCCGATGTGCGCGACGGACGCGATCTCGACCACGGCGCCGGGCTTCACCAGGCCGCACTGGATGCAGTAGCGGGCCGGCTTGTCGCCGGGGAAGTACTCGGCATAGACCTTGTTTAGCGCCCCGTAGTGCTTCCAGTCGGTGACGAAGATGTGGCTCATCGTGACGTCTTCCATCACACCCCCGGCGGTCTCGATGACGGACTTGATGGTCTCCAGGATGTGGCGCGTCTGGGCCTCGGCGTCGTCGGGGAAGGCGACGTTGTTGTCCTTGTCGAAGGCCAGGGTGCCCGAGACGTAGACGATCCCGTCGGCCAGCGTGCCGGGCGAGAACGGGGCGATGGGCGTGCCCGTGCCGGGCGGGGTGATGACGGTCTTGGGCATGGTCCTGGTTCCTTCTTTCAGTTCCTAAAACCGTGTCATCCCGGCCGCAGCGAAGCGAAGAGCCGGGACCCAGGGGCGACCGCACTGCGCCGGCCCCTGGGTCCCGGATCGACCTCTACGAGGTCGTCCGGGATGACACGATGTGGTTGGTCAGCCCGGCGCCATCTGCCCGAACGCCCCCTTGAAGTCGGCCGTCGTCGAGACCCAGCCGAAGAAGGTCTCGATGTTGAACAGCGCCGCCTTCTGGACGAAGTCCGGACCCGCCTGGTGCGTCGCGTCCTCCAGCACGGTCCCGAAATATTCGAGCATGAAGCCGTCGCGCAGGGTCGACTCCACGCAGACGTTCGTGGCGATGCCGACGAACACCAGGTGACGGATGCCGCGCGCCCGCAGTACGCTGTCCAGCTGGCTGTTGAAGAAGCCGGAATAGCGCGTCTTGTGCAGCTGGATGTCGCCGGGCTGCGGCTTGAGCTCATCGACCAGCTCGTAGTCCCACTGGCCGCGCGCCAGGAGCTTGCCCTGCAGCTCGGGCTTGGCGCGCATGGTCTTCAGGGCGTTGGACTTCCACCAGTTGGGCGAGCCCGGGCCGCCGGCCTCGACATACTGGTCGTCCCAGCCGTTCTGGAAATAGATCACCTGCATGCCCGCGCCGCGCGCCACGTCCAGCACGCCCTTGATCTGCTGGATGCAGGCCGCCGCGCCCGAGATGTCGAAGCCGGCCAGGTCCAGATAGCCGCCGGGCGAGGCGTAGGCGTTCTGCATGTCGATCACGATGACGGCGGTGGTCTTGGGATCCACCGGGATCGGTTCGGGTCGGGCCGGCAACATGATCGCGTCAGGCGACAGGGGGGTGATGCCCGTTGAGGTCATGATGCCGGTTCCCTCTTACGAGGACGCGTTTGCAGCCGCGCCCTTGTGGTTTGCGAGAGGCATGGAATACCATCCCGCGTAACGTTGCAATCCGAACCGTTCGGTCAAAGTTTGACCAGATGGTCCAAGTTCGAGCGGTGATGACCGACCCCTCCGCCAAGACCGTCAAGCCGCTGCGTCCAGCGAAGGCCCGTCCGGCCGCCAAGCCGGCCTCGGGCGCCCGCAAGCTGGTCAAGGCCGCCCAATCCGTGGGCGGGGAGGCGGGTGGCGGGCCTGTGGATAACTCTCCGCTCGGCCCGCGCGCCAAGGCGGGCGAGGCGCGCAAGGCGGCGATCCTGAAGGCGGCGCTGGCGGTGTTCGCCCGCCAGGGCCTGGACGGCGCCAGCGTCGAGGCCATCGCCCAGGCGGCCGGGATCTCGAAGGCCAACCTGCTCTACTACCACCCGTCCAAGGAGGCGCTTTACCTGGCTGTGCTGGAGCAGGGGCTGTCGGCCTGGCTGGCGCCGCTGGCCCGCTTCACCGCCGACGAGGACCCCGCCATCGCCATCGCCGCCCTGGTCGAGGCCAAGCTGGTCATGAGCCGCGACCATCCGGAGGTCTCGCGCCTGTTCGCCCTGGAGATGCTGCGCGGCGCGCCGCTGCTCAAGCCCGTGCTGGCCGGACCGCTGAAGGCGGTGTTCGACGCCAAGGTCGCGGTGGTGGCGCAATGGGTCGCCGACGGGCGCCTGGGCCGGGTCGATCCGCCGCACCTGATCTTCTCGATCTGGGCCATCACCCAGCACTATGCCGACTTCGCCGTGCAGGTGCGGGCGCTGACCGGCAAGGCCTTGTCGGACAAGGCGTTCATGAATGAGGCCAAGGCCGCCGTGACCGCCCTGGTGCTGGACGGCGCGCGCCCGCGCTAGCCTGCGGCCAAGGGCCGCGTTTTACGGTTCGCTAGCCAAGCCGGGCCCAGAGCTCTTCGCATGGCGCGCTCCAAAGCCCCCTTTTCGTCGAAAGCCAGACGACCGCTGCGGCTGATCCACGGGATCGTCGGCGCGGCCGTCGTGCTGGTGGCCGTCTCGATCCTGGGCAGCCTGGCCCTGATGCTGCTGGCCGCCCGCACGGTGGACAAGGCCGACACCGCCGACGACGTGGCCCGCGTCCAGCGGACCCTGTCGCGCACCCTCGATCGCCAGCAGCGCGAGCTGACCTCGGCCACCGTCTGGGACGCGGCCTATTCGGCCTTCGGCTGGAGCGTCGACGCGCCGTGGGCCGACGCCAATTTCGCCGACTATTATCACAGCCAGTTCGGCCACGACGTCACCTTCGTCATGCGCGGCGGCCAGGTCATCTACGCCGCCCACGAGGGTGAGCGGGTGGCGCCCGAGGCGCTGGGCGACTTCCCCGCCGCCACGGGGCGGCTGGTCGCCGACGTCGCCGCCGAGGCCCGCGTGGCCCGTCGCCAGCACAAGGTCAACAGCGCCGCCGAGGTGGCGCGCAGCGGGGTCGTGCGGGTCGACGGCGTCGACTACCTGACCGCCTTCGCCGCCATCGTGCCCCTGACCCAGAAGGGCGCGGAGGCCTATAACGGCTCGCTGGCCGTGGCCGTCTCGGCCCGCCGGATCGACTCGGTGTTCGCCGACACCATGGCCAGCGACCTTGAGGTCAAGGGCCTGGCCTTCTTGCCCGAGGCGCGCGGACCGCAGCCGCGGGTCGTGCTGACCGACATCGACGGCCATCCCGCCGGCGCCCTGGCCTGGGCCGCCGAGGATCCGGGCCTGTCCCTGCTGAAAAGCGTCGCCCCCTGGATCCTGGCCGGCTTCGTCGTGCTGGTCGCCGCCGGGGTCTTCCTGTTCCTGCGCGTCTCCGAGGCCCTGGGCGCGCTGAAGGCCGGCCGCGTGGCCCTGGTCGCCGCCAAGGAGGAGGCCGAGGCCGCCAACGCCGCCAAGACCCGCTTCCTGGCCAATATGAGCCACGAGGTCCGCACGCCCCTGAACGGGGTGCTGGGCATGGCCCAGGTGATGAGCGCCGACGAGCTCAGCGAACCCCAGACCCGTCGCCTGCACATCCTGGAGGAGTCCGGCCGCTCGCTGCTGGCCCTGCTGAACGACATCCTCGACATCGCCCGGCTGGAGACGGGGGCCGTGCGCCTGCGCACCGAGCCCTTCGACCTTGGCCCGCTGGTCGAGGCCTCCTGCGCCGCCTTCTCGGGCGCGGCGGCGGCCAAGGGCCTGGCGCTGGACGTCGACATGGCGCCCGAGCTGGCCGGCCGCTGGGCGGGCGATCCGGTGCGGCTGCGCCAGGTGCTGGGCAACCTGGTGGCCAACGCCGTCAAGTTCACCGACGAAGGTCGCGTGGTCCTGCGCGTCCGCCCCGCCGGCCAGGGCCTGCGCTTCGAGGTCGAGGACACCGGCCCCGGCATCGCCGCCGAAGACCAGGGCCGCCTGTTCAAGATCTTCTCGCAGGTCGACAACTCCCTGACCCGCGCCCACGACGGGGCCGGCCTGGGCCTGTCGATCTGCCGCGAGCTGGTCGAGCTGATGGGCGGCGCGATCGGCGTCCGCAGCGCGCCCGGCGAGGGCTCGACCTTCCACTTCAGCGTGCCGCTGAGCCGGGCGCAACGGCCGGCGTTGCGGGTGGTGAACGGGTAGGGGAGGCAATGAACCCTCTCTCTCAGAGAGAGGGAACCATTTCCCCCTCTGTCCACATCCCGACGTTATTCGCGGAACGACATTCCCACGGCTCTGTTTAACCCCCGCGTAGAGTGCGGAGGACGGGACATGCCTTTGAATGATCAGCGGCCGCGAGGTGGGGCGACCGTGTTGGCTCAGGTGCTGGGCGGGGTGCTGGCGCTGATCGGCGCGGCCTTGGCGGTCGGGGGCGCTTTGCTGGTCGCCCTGCATGGCTCGCCCTACTACATCCTGGCCGGCGCGGCCTTGCTGGCCTCGGGCATCCTGATGATCCAGCGGCGCATCCTGGGCGTCTGGATCTATGCCGGGACGTTCGCCGTCACCCTGGTCTGGGCGCTGTGGGAGAGCGGCCTGAACGGCTGGGCCCTGGTTCCGCGCCTGGTCGGACCCTTCATCCTGCTGTGGCTCGTCCTGCTGTGCGCGCCGGCGCTGAGCGTCGACCGCAAGCCCCGCCGCGCCGCCGCCCTGATGCTAGGCGGCTCGTTCGTCGTGCTGATCGTCGGCCTGTTCGCGGTCGGTATCGCTTCGGCCCCGCCCAAGCCCGGCGACCCCACCACGACCCGCGTCGCCGACGCTTCGGAGACCGCCGGCGCCGACTGGAGCGCCTATGGCGGCACCTATGGCGGCCAGCGCTATTCGGCCCTGAACCAAATCACCGCCGACAATGTCGGCAAGCTCAAGCAGGCCTGGCTGTTCCACACCGGCGACCTGCCCGACAACCCCACCGCGCGGAAGATGTACGGGGCCGAGACCACGCCGCTGAAGGTCGGCGACAGCCTCTATCTCTGCACCCCGCGCAACATCATGATCGCCATGGACGCCGCGACCGGCAAGGAGCGCTGGCGCTTCGATCCCAAGGTTCCGGACGTCCATATCCCCTACACCGCCGCCTGCCGGGGCGTGTCGTACTACGCCGTCCCCAACGCTACGGGCCTGTGCGCCACGCGGGTGATCGAAGGCACGCTGGACGCGCGCCTGATCGCGGTCGACGCCCAGACGGGCCAGCCTTGCCCCAGCTTCGGCTTCGGCGGTCAGGTCGACACCAACCAGGGCATCGGCCCGGCCAAGCCCGGCATGTTCTCGATCACCTCGGCCCCGACCATCGTGCGCGGCGTCGTCGTGGTCGGCCACCAGGTGCTGGACGGCCAGAAGCGTGACGCGCCCTCGGGCGTGATCCAGGGCTATGACGCCGTGACCGGCCAGATGCGCTGGGCCTGGGACATGGTGCGCCCCGACCGCACCGGCGCCCCGCCTCCGGGAGAGACCTACACCCGCGGCACGCCCAACATGTGGACCACGGCCACCGGCGACGAAGCCCTGGGCCTCGTCTACCTGCCCCTGGGCAACAGCGCGGTCGACTATTGGAGCTCCATGCGCTCGCCGCTGGAGAACGCCCACTCCAGCGCCCTGGTCGCGGTCGACGTGACCACCGGCAAGGAGGTCTGGAGCTTCCAGACCGTGCGCAAGGACGTCTGGGACTACGACCTGGGCTCGCAGGCCAGCCTGATCAGCTTCCCGACCAAGGCCGGTCCGGTCCCGGCCCTGGTGCTGCCCAGCAAGAAGGGCGACCTCTACATCCTGGATCGCCGCACCGGCAAACCCCTGACCGGCGTCGTCGACAAGCCCGTGCCGCAAGGCGGCGTCGAGCCGGCCCAGCGCGCCGCGACCCAGCCGTTCAGCCTCTATCACACGCTGCGCAAGCCCGACCTGACCGAGGCCAGCATGTGGGGCATGTCGCCGATCGACCAGATGATCTGCCGCATCCAGTTCCGCCGTGCGACCTACAAGGGCTTCTACACCCCGCCCGAGACCAAGGGCCGCTATGTCGAATATCCCGGCTACAACGGCGGCTCGGACTGGGGCGGCGTGGCCGTCGACCCGGCCCGCGGCGTGATCGTCGCCAACTACAACGACATGCCCAACTACAACCGCCTGGTGCCCCGCGCCGAGGCCGACAAGAAGGGCTGGGCCCCGCGCGGCGAGGAACGCGGCGGCGCGATGAAGGCCGGCGCGGAAGGCGCGGGCGATCCGCAGGCCGGCACGCCCTACGCCATCGACGTCAACGCCGGCTGGCGCCTGCCGATGACGGGCCTGCTGTGCAAGCAGCCTCCCTACGGCGGCCTGCGCGCCATCGACCTGGCCACGGGCAAGACCCTGTGGGACCGCCCGTTCGGCACGGCCCGCAACAACGGCCCGTTCGGCATCGCCTCGCACCTGCCCATCGAGATCGGCACGCCCAACAACGGCGGCGCGGTGGTCACGGCCGGCGGCGTGATCTTCATCGCCGCTGCGACCGACGACCTGATCCGGGCCGTGGACCTGAAGACCGGCAAGACCCTGTGGCAGGACGTCCTGCCGGGCGGCGGCCAGGCCACGCCGATGACCTACGAGGTGGGTGGTCGGCAGTATCTGGTGATCATGGCGGGTGGCCATCACTTCATGGAGACGAAGATCAACGACGTCTTGGTGGCGTACGCACTGCCGAAGTGAGGCGTGTTGAAACCCTCTCCCATGGGGAGAGGGCGGGGCCCGCCGCGAAGCGGTGGGAGGGTGAGGGGGTTGCGAAGCCCCTGATGATCCTGGCGCGGCTGATGAGTCACTGCCGCGCCGGCTGTCGGCTTATCCCCTCACCCTCCCACGCCTTTGGCGTGGGTCCCTCCCTCTCCCTCTGGGAGAGGGTTTTCGTCTTGGCGCCCACTCCGCACGCACACGCACCGTCCGTCTGCCGCTAAATCGGAGCCTTCGCCCGGACCTCTTCGCCAGACGCCCCCAACCCCTCGCCGCTGCCCATCTCCCTGCTAGCCCTAGCAGGGACCGCAGCGGGGGAAGGGCATTCCATGGACCAGGGCGTATCGGCGCCGACGAGGCGTCAGTTGCTATCGGCCATCGCGCGCGTGGGCGGCACGGCGGCGCTGTACAGCGCCATGACCAGCCTGGGCCACGCGGCCGAGACCCAGTTCCACGGGCCGCCGAACCTGCAGGGCGCGCGGCCCGGCGCCTCGGTCATCGTGCTGGGCGCGGGCCTGGCCGGGATGCTGGCCGCCTACGAGCTGACCAAGGCCGGCTACAAGGTCAAGATTCTGGAGTTCCAGGCCCGAGCCGGCGGCCGCAACTGGTCGCTGCGGGGCGGGGATACCTATACGGAGCTGGGCGGGGCGACCCAGAAGGTCGGCTTCGCGGCCGGCAACTACCTGAACCCCGGCCCCTGGCGGATCCCGCACCATCACCGCACCCTGCTGCACTATTGCAAGGCGTTCGGCGTGGCGCTGGAGCCGTTCATCCAGTTCAACCACAACACCTGGGTCCACTCGTCCCAGGCCTTCGGCGGCAAGCCGGTGCGCTTCAACGCCGCCGCCGCCGACTTCGAGGGCAATATCGCCGAGCTCCTGGCCAAGTCGGTCAACGCCAAGGCGCTGGACGACACGGTCACCCAGGAAGACCGCGACAAGCTGCTGGAGGCCCTGAAGGGCTGGGGCATGCTGGGCAATGACTACAAGTACTCGCCCGGCCTGAAGGCCTCGTCGCATCGCGGCTTCGAGCGCCCGCCCGGCGGCGGCGTCAACGGCGCGCCGATCCCGTCCAAGGACCTCTATCAGCTTCACGACGTGCTGGACCCGCAGGTCTGGACCTCGATGGCCTTCTTCATGGGGCACGAGATGCAGACCACCATGTTCCAGCCGGTGGGCGGCATGGACATGATCGGCAAGGCCTTCGCACGCCAAGTCGCCGACCTCGTCACCTACGGCGCCAAGGTCAGCAAGATCGCCCAGGACGACAAGGGCGTCACCGTCACCTACGCCGACACGACGACGGGCAAGGTGACCGACGCCAAGGCCGACTGGTGCGTCTGTACGATCCCGCTCGGGATCCTCGGCCAGCTGGACCTGCAGGTGACCGACGAGATGATGGCCGCCATCAAGGCTGTCCCGTACTCCGGCCAGGTCAAGATCGGCCTGGAGATGAAGCGCCGCTTCTGGGAGGAGGACGACTACATCTACGGCGGCCACAGCTTCACCGACCAGGAGATCAGCCTGATCTCCTATCCGAACAACAACATGTTCAAGGACGGGCCGGCGGTGCTGCTGGGGGCCTTCGCCCGCGA
>OUNM010267441.1_pt1 | contig 11067 bp, 10 predicted proteins | sample 1769961 | NCBI WGS metagenome assembly OUNM01 (sample SAMEA3914820, study PRJEB12502) | metagenome | biome: forest; material: soil | place: USA | collected 2012-03-12 | depth 0.3 m
ACAACAACCCATCACCCGAGAACCCCCAAAACGACAACTCCCCCCAAAATGGCCCCAAACCAATACCTCCTAGCAGCCGACAACCCCCCCGCCCTCCTCACCCTTTTGGCCTCCAATCCCTCCCTCGCCACGGAGCAAGACGCGCACGGCTACTCCTTGATCCACGCGGCCGCCAGCTACAACCACCTGGACCTGCTGCGCGCGCTGGTGCGCGACTTCCACGTCCCCGTGGACCTGCGGGACGAGGACGGCGAGACGGCGCTGTTCGTGGTCGAGAGCGTCGACGCCGCGCGCGTGCTAGTCGAGGAGCTTGGCCTGGATGCCGGGTTGAAGAACGGCGAGGGGCGCACGGCGCGGGAGAATATTGAGGAGGAGGGGGATTGGATGGAGGTTGTGGAGTATTTGGTTGGTTTGGAGGAGGCCGCGGATGGGGCGGTCAATGGTGGTGGTGCTGCTGCTGCGGGGGAGGGTGGCGTGGCGTTGCCGACGCCGCCTGAGGGGTTGCGGGTGACGGTGGGGACGATGGATGAGGCTGAGGCGGGGGGGCAGGAGGTGGATCCCGAGTTTCGGAGGAGGATAGAGGAGCTTGCTGCGAGGGAGGACTTCCAGACGGCCGAGGGGCAGGCCGAGTTGAGGCGGTTGGTGGAGGAGGCGATTGGGGGGGAGGGGTATGGCGACGAGAGAAGTGTGCGGCCGAGGCAGGATTGATCCCCCACCCGTTGGAGGATGGGCGGCGCTCTCATTCGTGTGCCTTGACCTCCCACATGAGGTACTCTCCTGATGAGTTCGGCGGGCGGAGCACGGTGCATTCCGGCTTGTCTCCTGCCAGGCCTTTCGGGAAGGTGGTTGTGCTGAATGCGAACCACGATTTGGCTGGGAGAGCGGTGACGATGTCGATCAGTGTCTGGCGGGACCATGACGGCGCAAGGAAGCCCTGCCAGGTGATCTTGCAGATCTTGCCCTTCCTTTCGGCGTTGGGGACTTGGTACCGGGAGAGGTATGGGTCGATGTGGTCTCCGACCTGGATGCGGGGGCTCTGAAGGCGGACAAGCGACAACCACTCGTACAATCCGGTTGAGAAGTCCTCCAAATCGTCCTTGCCGCCTGGAGCAAGGAACTCGGGATCTGGGGAGAGTTTCGGGATCACGACATTCATGTCTCTCAGTATGCCGGGGTTTGAGGCGCATATGGTAGGGGAGTGCTGTGCCAGAGGGTCTGGACTGGGAGCTAGAGTAAAGTTAGCAGCAAAATAGGAGGGTTGACCCAAGGCTACTCACCTGTGGAGATGTTGCAGAACAGCCAACGAATGGGCTCGGAGAGGGCGTTTTTGCTCGCATAGACCAGCCGGTCAAACCCCTTCTTGCCTGGAACCATTGACGGTGCTGTGAGGTCGATCTCGACAACTGAGGTGGTGAGCAGGACACGCCAATGCTCTGGGACTCAACCACTTACTCCATCGCGGCTTCAGCCCCCGTTTTCCCTTGACCCCATGTGGATTTCCGACCAAGCCTGCGCGCTCATAAGTTTCCTTGTCAAGAAACATGGTGAGTTTGCCGCTCCTCAGAGTAAACACATTGTCGATTCCTATTCTGCCCTCGGACAGCATCAAGATGTCTCCTGCTGTCTGTTAGTAAGTCCTCCATGGCCTGATGGTAGCAAATTCTGACCTTCTTTGATGTAATTTGTGAAAAATTCGCCAGAGAGGATGTCACGCAGCGAGATGACGACCTTCTTGAACTCGGGGGCCGGCTTGCCCAGAAGCAGCTTTTCTTGGACCACCTCGAAAACCTCTTCTGGGATGACCAGGTCGGCCTATTAAGGCGGGCAGTCAGCACGACTGACATCTTCCATGGAAACGACCACCAAAGGGAACAAGATGCCCACCCTGTGAATAAAATCTTGGCTTGTAAGTGTGGCCCAGGGCTTCGACTTCGACGGGGGTTGTTTTGGGTCGACGTGGGCCATCACCCCGTGTGTCACATAGCATTTGGAGGCCTGATACACGGCCGGCTGGTTGAATGACAACATGATGCGTGGTTCGGGTCCGACCCGGACTTGGGGTCTTTGTGGTGTTGATGTCTGGTGTTGGACAAGGGCTGGCGAGTGGATGGGTTGAGTGGGCCAGAGCTGGGAAGGGCAAAACCAAATGCACCTGAGCACACGGCGGGGCGTGAACACAAATGGTGTTCGGGATTTTATTGGCCAGAAATGCAGGGATTTCAGACTTGCAGGGAGTTCTCCTTCTGACCACCCCACCGTCTTGTTAGATCAGGCACAATATCTTTCCCCCGTTTCACAAACCTGCATCCTTCTCCAGGAGTCAAGTAAACCAGAAGAGTTGCTGAGTGTGTTCTCACAACAAACCACACACTTCCTATCATTTGTCTATCTAGGTACTTTTACCATTTTGTGACTCCTATCCGTGGCAACCAACATACCAAGAGCGAGTCCCTGTCTGGGAAGAAAAAGCAGAAAAAATGGACTACCTCGTCCGCTTCTCGCAGTCTCACGAGACGTTCCGTCTCCCCGAGCTCGAGTCTCTGGCCGTCATCGAAGGAATCGACTTGAAGGTCATCTCATACAGCCTCGAAGTAAGCCCGAGTCTCCCCCCAACCACACCCCATCTCCTCCAAACCCCCTCAACCCCTCCGTTACCCCGCCCCCTGAGCACCATCAACAAACCCCTTACCCAGTCCGTCCCACTAACACCCCCCTCCAGTCCCCCTTCTGCGTCATCCACCTCCCCTCAGACGCCGCCGCCCGCCGCCTAATCCAGCGCTCCATCCTCGCCATGTCCATCCACGCCCTCTGGGGCTCCGGCCCCGACCTGGCCACCGTCCACGCCACAACCCAAGCCGCCACCGCGCACCTCTGGCCCCAATACCTAACCAGCTCCTTCAAGTTCACAATCGACTCCTACCAAGGCTCGCGCAGCGCAACCGACAAGATCCGCCTCATCAACTCGTTCGCCTACCTCGGCTTCGCGGGGCCCATCCAGATGCGCTCGCCCGACGAGGAGTTCACCCTCTTCGAGGACTGGCCCTTCAACAGCACGCCGCTGGGCATCCCGGACCCGACGCGCTATTTCTTCGGCCGGTTCCTCGCCGCCGGCGCGCGCGACCTGCCCAAGCGCCTGGACCTCAAGAAGCGGCGGTACATCAGCACGACGTCCATGGACGCCGAGCTGGCGCTCGTGACGGCGAATATTGCGCTTGCCGCGCCGGGGAAGATTGTGTATGACCCGTTTGTGGGCACGGGGAGTTTCCCGATTGCGTGCGCACTGTTTGGGGCGGTGGCGTTTGGGAGTGATATTGATGGGAGGAGTATTCGGGGGGATGAGAAGAAGCGGACGTTGAGGGGGAATTTTGAGCAGTATGGCTTGGTGGGGGGGTTAGGGGGCATGTTTACGGCGGATTTGACGAATTCGCCGATTCGGAGGCGAGAGTTGAGGTATGATGGGGATGGGGTCACGGGGAGGTTGTTTGATGGGATTGTGTGTGATCCGCCGTACGGGGTGAGGGAGGGGCTGCGGGTGCTGGGGGTGAGGGAGCCTGAGAAGACGCCGTGGGTGATACCGAAGGGGAAGGAGATGTACAAGTGAGTTGACCGCAAGATGATGGAGAGCACACGCACGAGAGGGCTGACGATGGACACTTCCAGGGATCCCGATTTCATCCCGCCAAGGAAGCCGTACAGCTTCCTCGCCATGCTGGACAACATCCTGCAGTTTTCGGCTCAAACACTGGTCGACAACGGGCGCTTGTCGTTCTGGATGCCCACAGCAAACGACGAGAACCAGGAGATCCCGGTGCCGACACACCCCTATCTCGAGGTCCTCTCCGTGTGCACACAAGTGTTCAACAAATGTACGTTGCTTGCCTGGCATGTGGGTTCTGTGGCCTGGCTGACTGGATAGGGTCCCGACGACTCATCACCTACCGGCGAATCCCCGACAAGGAGGTCGACCCCGAGGCGATGCACGCGCGGGAGGAGATGACACCCGTCGGGACGACCGCTGACGAGCTGAACCCTTTTCGCAAAGCTTACTTCAGCAAGTTTGAGCCCGTCGACGGCGGATCTGACGACACGTCTTAGATACCCATTCCTGCTAAGCATATACAAGGAAAAATCTGCATCCCATCATCTACCGTCCCGTCCAGCGACGGCCTTCCCTGATTCCCCATGGAACCCCTTTCCGCCTCGATGTAACGATTTCATGTGTCCTGTTCCCCCCATGTGTGCTATGTATCGATACGTATCCTGAAAAAGCCAATGCAACGCTGATAACCTCCCAAACCCAAGACAGCGGGGGAGTCTTGCCCCCAACCCAGACCATGTGTGGATCCGACCTTGCAATAATCCCACCGACTCGCATTTTATCGGAACTCCATGGCGCCAAAACACCCCCTATTGTCCACGTATTTGAGCTCGAGCTGTTGAAACCTGCGCATGGTGGTTAGTTAGACCGCTCCCGTCGGCCACGCCAGAACGACCCGGCAACTTACTTCTCGCTCTTGCTGTGGAAGTATATGCCGCTGACCTCGCCGCGCACCTGGTTGAAGCAGATGTAGTAGAACCCCTCGAAGCTGGCGCCATTAATCGTGCGGACCCGGTGGTCGGGGACCAGAAAGTGCTCCTTCCACCGCATAAAGATGTTCTCCCGCTGGTCCACGTCCTTGATCAGCGTCGGCCCGCCCTTGCGCGCCTGCTTGATGTACGGCCGGAAGGCGGTGAACTTGGACCAGTGGGAGATGTCGATCTTCTCGCTGGCGCCCCACCCCTGGTGCTGGGTGATGAAGCCGTATTTCGACCCGATGATCTCGCCCTCAAAGTACGTCGTCAGCGTGGGGTGGTCGTCGGTCAGACCTAACACAGCATGTCAGTCAGCCAGGGAAATTCCAAGGACCTGGAAGGGGGTGTGACCGACCCTGAATCTTCAGGTATCCACACAAGAACGACTCCCGCATATCCACGTGCTTGATCTCCACCTCGACCTCATACTGCTGCCGCTCCGACTGCTGCGTCCCGACAAACCGACTCCCCGGCTGCAGGTATAATGACGGCGCCGTCGGTATGACCCGCATGTGGGAGTACTCCAGGCCGAGCCCAACAAGCCCGCTGTCCTCGACCCACCGCGGCCCCTTCCCCGCGGGGCCCCAGACATCAAGCTCATGTATCTCCCCCACGACCGGCGAACCCTGCTCCGCCCTCGCTTTCCTCCTCCCCGACGTCTCACCAAGCACGCCTCTCGCCCCTCCTCTACCACCCTCACCCCCACTACCACCACCCCCGCGCGACGCAAACCCCTCGCCCACGGGACTAACCTCCTCGTCCGTATCCCCCGGCTTATGCCTCTCAGCCCCCTCCTCCCGCACAGCCATCACCATCCCCTCAGGCTCCTGCCCCAGCACCACCCCATCATCGCGGGTGGCGTCATCCTCGGCCTGCGGCCCAGGCGACATGGTGACGGAGCGGGAATCGCCGCCCTCTTCGGCTCGTTCCGTGCGCAATGGCCCGCGGCCGCCGTCGGCGGGATAGGTCGGCGGCGGGGAGAGCGGGCGCCAGCTGGACGGTGGCGACGGCGCGGCGCTCGCGTCGGAGGCGGCTGACTGGGACGGTTCGGGTGGTGCCGGTGCGTCTTCAGGGTCGGGACATGACGGGAAGGCGTGGAAGCGGGACGGGGGAAACGGCGGGTTGGACGGGTTGGAGGAGGGCGTGGGCATGGCTGGTGCGCGTGCTTGTGTGTTCGTTTCGGCGGGTGCGCGCGGGTTTCTTGCGATACCGGGCGCGCTCTGGGTGTGGGTGGGTGGTTGGGTTGTGGAGACCGACTCCCTGGCCTGGCGGCGGGTTTGGGCGGCGAGAGGGTCGTGCGGGAGGGCGAGTCGGGCGTGGGGCGCGCGCTGTGCCGCGGCGTTGAGGGATATGTTCGGGGGCTGACACCCCGTGTGTGCGCGACGGGCGCGATGGGAATGGGAGGGGGACGGGTGTGTTACAGCACGCGGCCAAGGTTCAGGGTGTTGTTTGACGGGCCGGGGGAGCGCCGGGGGAGAGTCGGCGATGGTCTCGTGGGCGGGTTCCCTTCTCAGTGGACCTCAGCCAAGCGCTGCAGCGGCTGCAGAAGGTAACGCTATGGGGACCGGGGGCCACAGCAGGGCAGTTCAGCAGCAGCGGGGAAAGCACGCGGGTTGGTCCATGCATAAAAGGGAATTCGAGAACCTATCACGCGCAGCCAATTCCCAAGTCGCGGGGTTGAGTGGTCATTAAAATGGGAGAAATAATCCGAATCGGCGCCCAAAGAGCGAATGTCGTCAACATGCGACAGATATGTGCGGTTTTGGCAGATGCGCAGTGTGGGAAAGTCGAGCAATGACGGAGTCGGCCATTGGATCGCTGCGCTCGCTGCATTGTCCAAGGGCCCAGGGACCGCTCAGGGCCGCAGCTGGTTCGGAGGCGCGGTCTTGGCATTCCTGACAGCAGAGGAGCTTGGGTGGGCTTCCAGGGCATCTTCTCCTGCAGCAAGGGACCAGCTGACTGTCACTCACTTTCTGATGCAGAACACCGCTTTCAGCACGGTTTCACAGAATAATATTCCGTATTCCGCGTCTTCTTACATACCTCCACCACAATGTCCCACCATCATCTGGATACGGGCCACGAAGGACAAGATCGATACTTGGCGACTTTGCATGAGACACATCCCCATGGCACGACGACGCGCAGCACTGCATCGGTGACACAGATGTCAACAAGTGATTGGCTTTGTCAATGGGCGGTGTCAACGCTAGCCGTTGAGCTGACCCCGGATTCTGGAGCATGCGGGCGGGCGCCATTCGCCTGCTCCCAAGTGGCACAGGTTGGTTTCCTGGCCTGTGTGGTGTAAGTTAATAAGCGGGATGCTCTCCCGGTGATTCGATCCTTGTTCCCGCCGCGATGCCCCGACGCGGCTCGGCGGAGGCCAGGTCAAGCAACGTAGTCCCAATAATCCTCCCTACACGTGTGGGTTTGGGTAGGGCGGGCGCTTTGTATCTCTCTCTCCGTCCCTCGCGGAACCCATCCGTCTCCCTGTCATCATCCACCAGATGTCATCCAGAATCAGATGGGCTTGATCTTGAAATGCAGGGCGATGAGGCTAAACACCAACGCCTTGAGGTCCTGCACCAGATAGTAGAAGACTCTCAGGCCTTCCGGATCCGCAGATTCGGTCACGTCGTTGATCGAGCCGATCTTGGCAGTCTGCGCCGAGTTAGCAACCTGGAAGGACACAAGCGGACGAGACACAGTGCCAGCTTACCTCAAACGAAATGTGGTCGTTTCCTACTCGGATTTCGAGCTCCTGCCTGCCGTCCTTGTTCTTGGTTGGCCATTTCGCGTCGTCTTCCCTGTTCCCGTATCAGCCTTGCCCGCTCGATCTGTTTGGACGGCCAGCCGTACTTCAGAATCTCGCTCTCCTTCACAATCCTCTTGATCTCGTCGACAACAAGGGAGCTCACAAACACTGCCATCAACCACGCATATCAGTCGGCGGTCGTCTTGTCTCTTGGGGGCGGCACGGCGCATCGTACTCTCTTTCCGAATCAGGCTGTCGTTCCTGTAGTTGGAGTTGTTGGCATAGCGGGCGGTGGCGCTGCGGCCGTCGCCGACAACGCGGAAGTCGAACTCTTGATAACGCAACTCGGTCAGTCTGCCGCGGCGGCTGGCGAGAAGAGAGTCGCAGCATACCGAGAAACTCGTGCCCGAAGCGGCCTTGGTGGCCCGAGCTAGCAAGAGATGAGCATTCGTCTGGCGAGAGAGCAGAGAGAAACCGCTACATACTAGTATCGGATGTAGAATGGCTCGTTGGTGTTCGACATGGCGGGCAGCCGACTGGTGTGGATTGCGACAGGGCCGATATCGAATTTGGGAACCCTCGCGGCTGGAGCTGCTTTGGAGAGCAAGCACTTGGATCGAGTCTTGGGACGCACCTCGCACCAAGCAGCAAGTAGCGGGGCACAACCCCACCACAACTCGACCCAACCCCTGCAAGCCTGCAACTGTGGAGAGTTCCAAAGCCAATGCACGTGATCTTAGCACTCCTGACAGCTGCCAGCCACGGCTGCCACAAGAAAGCAGTAATGCCACATCTCCCATGCAGCGGCCCTCGAATCGTAACAACCATCCGAGGTGGACTCCTGGGTTGACGCTCACCACAACCTCGCAGGTGATGCTGCTCCGCTCTCTCTCACCTCCAGCAGCTCCCGAACAACACCTCGCCTGCGCGGCTACCTCTTGATCCCGCCGACCGAACTCCGGCAACGGCCCGCTGCACACGAATCTGTGCCCGAATCTGCACACGAACCCCACGATCAGCTCCCGGAACTTATTCTGTAGGGAGCCGTCCGCCGCCCCTCAACCGCCAATTAATTCCATCTCGGGCATCTCGAACTCCTCGAACACGCCCCCTCAAACAACACCAAACCCCCCCATCCGACGCTACAACTCGGCTCGCCGCCGCCGTTGCCCACCATGTCTTTCCTCGACAATGCCTACAGCTTGGTCAGGGACAGTGCGTCCGAGGGCACACCGACCATGGCCGAGCTGCGGACCCAGCTCGAGAAGGGCACCGACGAGACCAAGGTCGACACCATGAAGCGCCTCTTGACCATCATGCTCAACGGCGATCCCATGCCCCAATTGCTCATGCACATTATCCGCTTCGTCATGCCGTCCAAGTCCAAGCCTCTCAAGAAGCTCCTCTACTTCTACTACGAGATCTGCCCCAAGCTCGACGCCCAGGGGAAGCTCAAGCAGGAGTTTATCCTTGTATGGTAGGGAGGCGCCTCGCTCCGCGCCGGTCCGGCTGCCCGACGCTGACCACTCTCCAGTAACGGCATTCGCAACGACTTGCAACACCCGAACGAGTACATCCGAGGCAACACCCTGCGATTCCTCTGCAAGCTTCACGAACCCGAGCTTCTCGAGCCTCTCCTTTCCTCGGCGCGGTCCTGCCTTGAGCACCGCCACGCCTACGTACGCAAGAACGCCGTCTTTGCCGTGGCCTCGATCCACTCCCACTCGCCATCCCTGATTCCCGACGCCCCCGAGCTCATTGCGACGTTCCTCGAAGGCGAGAGCGACCCCACATGCAAGAGGAACGGTTTCGCCGCCCTGTCCAGCATCAGCCACGACAAGGCGCTGGCGTACCTGAGCACCGTTTTCGACGGCATCCCGAACGCGGAGGAGCTGCTGCAGTTGGTGGAGCTCGAGTTCATCAGAAAAGATGCCGTCCAGAACTCTCAGAACAAGGCGCGCTATCTGCGCCTCATCTTCGATCTCCTCGAGGCCAACACATCCACAGTCGTGTACGAGGCAGCGTCCTCGCTAACAGCACTTACCAGCAACCCCGTGGCCGTCAAGGCTGCTGCCGCCAAGTTCATCGAGCTTGCGATCAAGGAGGCTGACAACAACGTCAAGCTTATCGTGCTCGACCGCGTTGACCAGCTCCGCCAGAACAACGAAGGCATCCTCGATGACCTGATCATGGAGATCCTGCGCGTCCTCTCGAGCCCCGATATCGACGTGCGCAAGAAGGCATTGGAGATTGCCTTGGAGATGGTGTCGAGCAAGAATGTCGAGGAGGTGGTGCTTCTCCTCAAGAAGGAACTGTCCAAGACGGTTGACCAGGAGTACGAGAAGAACAGCGAATACCGCCAGCTCCTCATCCATTCCATCCACCAGTGCGCCGTCAAGTTCTCCGAGGTTGCCGCCAGCGTTGTGGACCTTCTTATGGACTTCATCGCCGATTTTAACAACACCTCGGCTGTCGACGTCATCAACTTTGTGAAGGAGGTGGTTGAAAAGTTCCCCGCACTGCGGCCAGCGATTGCGAAGAGGCTCGTCGACACCCTGAGGGAAGTCCGGGCTGGCAAGGTCTACCGGGGCATTCTGTGGATCATCGGCGAGTACTCGGTTGACGAGAAGGACATCCGGGAGGCTTGGAAGGGTATTAGGGCTAGCCTTGGCGAGATTCCCATCCTGGCGTCGGAACAGAGGTTGCTGGACAACATGGATAACGAGGACGAGAACAAGGAGCAGGACCAGGTCAACGGGCATTCGCGGTCAACCCCGGCCGGCTCCCGCAAGGTGCTCGCCGATGGGACGTACGCCACCGAGACCGCTCTAACAAGCCAGTCTGCGGCCGCCGCTAAGCTGGAAGCCGTCAAGGCATCCTCAAAGCCGCCCCTCAGGCAGCTCATCTTGGATGGCGACTACTACCTTGCGACCGTTCTCTCAGGAACGCTCACAAAGCTGGTCATGCGCCACTCCGAGATCTCTTCGGAGGATGCTCGCACCAATGCCCTGCGCGCCGAGGCGATGCTCATCCTCATCTCCATCATCCGCGTTGGCCAGTCACAATTCGTCAAGGCGCCAATCGACGAGGACTCTGTAGACCGCATCATGAGCTGCGTCCGCTCGCTCGCCGAGTTTAAGGAGCACAAGGAGCTGGAGACGGTGTACCTCGAGGACACGAGGAAGGCGTTCCGCGCCATGGTGCAGGTCGAGGAGAAGAAGCGCGAGGCCAAGGCGGCGTTCGAGAAGGCCAAGACGGCAGTCCAGGTCGACGACGTGGTAGCGATCCGCCAGCTGTCCAAGAAGAACGCTGCAGATGGCGCCGATGCGGTCGAGCTCGACCTGGAGCGGGCGACAGGCGGCGACACCAGCGCATCGGAGGACCTGTCCGGCAAGCTCAGCCGGGTCGTGCAGCTCACCGGCTTCTCCGACCCCGTCTACGCCGAGGCGTACGTCAAGGTCCACCAGTTCGACATCATCCTCGACGTACTACTGGTCAACCAGACGACCGACACGCTGCAGAACCTCACCGTCGAGTTCGCCACGCTCGGCGACCTCAAGGTGGTGGAGCGGCCGACGAGCCAGAACCTGGCCCCGCACGACTTCTACAACGTGCAGTGCACCATCAAGGTGTCGTCGACCGACACGGGCGTCATCTTCGGCAACGTCGTGTACGAGGGCGCGCACTCGACCGACACCAACGTGGTCATCCTCAACGACCTGCACGTCGACATCATGGAC
>OUNM010122471.1_pt1 | contig 11066 bp, 10 predicted proteins | sample 1769961 | NCBI WGS metagenome assembly OUNM01 (sample SAMEA3914820, study PRJEB12502) | metagenome | biome: forest; material: soil | place: USA | collected 2012-03-12 | depth 0.3 m
CCCACCACCACCGAGTTCACCGGCCCCGGCAACCGGATCATTCCGTCTAGCACGCGCCCTGGCGGCAGCTCCGCCCCGTCTCCCAAAATCGTTACTTGTTTCCCCTCCAGATGCGGCAGCCCCTCCACATCCGTGGTCGGCGTATCGAAAGTCTTCCGCGTCGCGCAATCCGCATAGATCAGGCTCTCCGGCTCATCAAAACGCCGCGCAAACACCTTCGGATCCAGCCGCTCCAGTGTCCGGAGGTACGCTCCCGTGCCATCCCCCGCCGCCCGTCGCACCGTCAGCCACACCTCGTCCGCTTCCTCTCCATAAATCACCGCCACCGACTCCACCACCCCATCCGTCTCGTGGCAATGCCAGCCGAAGACATTCTGCTCCTGCTCAAAAGTCATCCCAAGTAACCGCCCATCCTTCGTCACCGCCCACAGGATCGACCACGGAAAAGTCATCGCCGCCAGTTGCTTGATTCCCGCCTTGGTTAAATGCTCCGCCAGCACCGTGATATCCACCGCGCTCCACGCCACGCTTTGATCCGGCGGCGAGACCTGCCGCAGCCGCGCATTCCCTCGCTGCACAAAAATCGCGTAATCCCCCGCGATGATCGCCGGCACATACGCCGACCCATGCCCACTCCGCCGCTGCACCTGCACACTCGTCGGCGTGATCGGCCCATTCGGCGTCCCGCCTCGCAGCGTCCATTCATCCCCCGACGTCCCCATCACTAGCTCCGTCCCGTACGAGGTTAACCATTGCAACGGATTCGAAGTCTGCGCCGCCGGCGTGAAGCTCACACTCGCATCATCCAGCGTCGTCCGCCGGAAATTCTCGTAATCGTTCACTACGCTTCCCCACAGCCGCATCGGCTCGCTCTCCGTCCCGCCAAACCACAGCCGCTGCCCGTGCAACGCCACCGTCCGCGGATACCCCCGCAGCGGACTCCACGCCCCCTCTGTCCACAGCGTCGTCGCCTTGATGCTATCCAGCGGCGCCATGATGTTAACAGTCGCCGTCGTTGACTTCTCATCCTTATCGTTAGCATCTGCCGCCGGCCCCACCGCCAAGATCTTCACTAGCCCATCAACCCGCGCATTATCCGTCTCCAGCACAAAGCGCGGCCCCTCCGTCCCCTCCGGAATTTCCGCCGTGCCGGGATCTACCCGCAGCCGCAGCTTTGTCTCCGCCTCCAGGCTCCCGCTCGCCACGATGTTGCGATCAAAGCGTCCCTTCCAGCTCCGCATCGTCATCCACGTATCCCCTACTTGCTGCTCGAGATAGAGCGTCGTCGCCCAGAGCCCGTAGGTAAATAAATTCCACGTCCCCGCCACTCGCAATTCGCTGGAAGTCGCCGGCCCGGTGGAAGCCGGCGGCGTCGTCGATGAAGTCGTCTGCGCGATCTGCACCGACGTTAAATCCCGCGCATGCGAGATTTGCCAGAAACTCCCCACATGTCCCGGCTGAAAAATCGCCTGGCTTGCCGTGAGCGTATGCCCATCCCCCGAGGTCCCGTCACACGCGATAGTTATATCCGTGGAAGGCGGCGCATCTTCGATAACGTCCGCCCGCATCAGCCCTCCCGCCATCGCCGTCCCTTCCCACGCCAGCCGATAGGTGTGATCGATCTTTGGCCCGCCAAACTTAGTCACCGTGAGCTGATTCGAATGCATCGGGATCGCTTGCACTTCGGTCCACGTATTTCCCGATCCCTTGATCTGCAGCGACAGCCGCGCACCCTCCGATAGCGATGCCGGTGCATTCACCGACACCTGCCACTTCTGCCCCTTTGCGATATCAAACGGCGTGCGGCTCGCCGGAATCGTCGCCGTCACCGAATGCCCCGAGACCGTCACCGTCACCGGATCCAGATTCATGCTGCCGATCTCCTTCGAATCCTGAGTCGCCACCAGCTTCCCCCCCACGATCGGCACCCCGTTTCCATCCGTCCCAAAGGTGAGAATCGCCTGGCGCTTATTCGTCGTCGTGATCGTCGCCGGCGCCGGCAGCGACGTTTTCCAGCTCAGCGTATGCTTCACCACCCACTGCGTGCCGTCCCAGATCTCCAGCCGCGCCGTCTTCTGAACACTAGATAACACCGGATCGACCACGGAAAAAATCGTATTTCCTGCCGGCATCGTAAATTGCGGCCACGACACCGTCTCACTCTGAAACACCAGCGTCTCCGGCGCGGTTAACAAATCCGTCTTTGGCGCATTCTCATCCCCCAGCGCCGGCCACGCCCAGTCGATTTCCTGCAGCTCCCACGTCTCCGAAGTCTCCCCCACCGCCGCTCGCACCAGCCGCCGCGGCGGATGCTCCGGATGCGCAATATACACCACATCATTCACCTGCACCGTCTGCAGCTCTGCGCACTGCGCTTCGCTATACGGCAGCGATAGCGGATCAATCGGCACCTTCCCCTTCGTGCTCCACACCCCCAGCCCCGCCGCGCTCAACTCCAGCACCGCCGACGTACTCGTCGAAATCGTAAACGCCCGCAAACTCGATGCATGCCCATCCGACATCGCCCGCCCCATAAACTCCATCCCTGGGCGCCGAAACACCGGCCCATGCACATGCGGGATAAAATTGCGCAACAACCGGCATCCGCTCGCCACCTTCTCCACCCCAAACCGCGCCCCCATCAGCGGCGAAATCTCCCCCGCATTAAAACTAGGAATCAACAAATGAACGCTAGACATGATATTTTTCCAAAGTGTCCGTAATGCAGTACCAAGTATCTAAAACCAGAAGCCCGAATAACGAATGACCGAGGTGGCGGAAGGGAATAGCGGTGGTTGGTTGATGGGCGAGCCGAAATAAACCCGAAGCCCAAAGCCCGAAATCACACACTGCGTAGCGCCACGCTCAGCGCCCCCTTCGGGTTTCGAGCTTCGGACTTCCTTCGTCATTCGTCATTCGGATTTCTGGTTTCCCCTGCCTTCCCTTCATTATGGTTTCAGGCTACCCTCGCTTCCTTGAATGTTGAACGTTGAACGTTTTTCTAAAACAAACCCGCTCACGACGAGTGTAGGTGTAAGCGAAAGTGTAAGATCAAAGACACCCCAGCAGTCCTCCCCTCACACCCCAAACCGCGCCCGCACCCCCACCGAATTCATCGGCAAAATCCCCTTGCGCCTTCGCCCTTCATTCGCATCTACCCGCCGCGCCATCGGCGCCACCACGCTCTGATACGCCCGCTCCAGCTCCGCCGTCTTCCCCGTCGTCCCGCGAATCGTCTCGCTCAACACGATCGCTAACTTCACCGCCAGCGCCTCCACAAAAAGCGCATCATACAGCGACACATCCACGATCCGCTTCAAGTAAACCAGCCGCGCCGTTCCCGCATCCGTCAGCAGCTTCCGCCCCTCGATCACAAACTCATTGCTGATCCAGTCCCCGATCTCCGTCCCGTTAAACTCCAGCACCCGCAAACAATCCGCCGGCAACTCATACTGATACGCCCAGCCAAACGCTGGCGCCTCCGCCAGTTGCGCCAGCGACACCCGATCCTGCGCAAAATTCCACCGATGCGATCGCAGCACCTGATCCCGCACCGCCGCGAAATGCAGCGCGCAAGCCCGCGCCGCCACACTATCCTCCTCCAGCGAAGTAACCCGCCCTTCCCCCAGATGCCCCAAAGCTAAATTGCAAATCTCCGTCTCAGAAAAAGCCATATACGACAACTAGTTAAAATCCCCCACGCTCCGCCCCGCACGCACATAGGTCCCATAGCTCCCCTAGGTCCCATTCCCCTTGCCTTTCCCGCCCAAGTAACAGTATTCATCTTCACCCCGCGCTCCGTTGAGAGTTTAAAGTCTTGTCTCGGCGTAGCCTTAGCGAAGCCGGATTGCCCCGCAGGGCCACCTCCCCGCACCACCACCATCCTCTCCCCAAAACCACCTCCACGCCCTCCCCCCATTACCGCCCTCTCTTATAAGCCAGCAAAAACGTCAGCTCCACTCCCGGCCCAAACCCATCGCTCCCCCCGAGCGTCGCAAACACCGTCGCCGAATCACTCCCCGGATCGGGCTCCAGCGGCGTCGGCGCCGTCCAACTCGTCGCGCCCGCCCCATACTCACCGATGTCCTGGAGATACCCGACGCTGATCCACCCGCTCGTATCCGCCTGCGTCCCCACGGAGATCCCCGTATTAAACGAAGCACCCCGGCAAATCACCTTCGACAACCCCGGCAGCGGAATCACATCCCGCGGCAGAATGCAGAGATTCACCACATCCCCGGCCCCGATTCCATTCTCGAGCGCATACGTCACCACCGCAAACTCCGCCTGCCCCGACACCACATCCTTATCAAGCAACCGGCTCGGATTCACCCGCCCCGGTGCCTGCGCCTTATAAATCTCACTCTGATAGATATTAGACATAAACTAGCATTTCCCTCCACCGTTTCCTCCAGCTCCCAACTCCATCACCCCGAAACTCCCGATCTCACCCAGCGCTGCTGTAGCGCAGGTCTGTGACCTGCGAGGCCCAGGACGATGCCACTCCCAGCCCCTTATCGTATATCGGCCGTCGCCACCGCCCTAGCCCAACTCTTTACCCAAGTAACACACCGCACCTATTCACCCAGCGCCCCATTGAGAGTTGAAAGTTGAAAGTCTTGTCTCGGCGTAGCCTTAGCGAAGCCGGATTGCCCCCTGGCAGGGCCGCCTCCCCGCACCACCACCATCCTCTCCCCAAAAACCACCCGCGCGCTCTCCCCCATTACCGTCCCACCTTATAAGCCAGCAAAAACGTCAGCACCGCCCCGCCATTCGGCCCATCCGTCGCGGTCACCCGCGCTACGATCTTCGCCGCATCGCTTCCCGGATCAGCCACCAGCGGCGTCGCCACCGTCCACTGCGCCACACTCGCCGGCGCGCTACATCCCCAGTCTCCGGGCTGATCGATATTTTGCAGCGAAAACCACCCCGAAGGCGTCGCCGCCGTCCCCACCCGCAGCTCAAACGCATTATTCATCACCCCGGAAAACGTCACGCGCGATAACTGCGGCACCGGAATCCCCCCCGCCGGCAGCAGGCACACATTGATCGTATCTCCCGCACTCTCGTTCGTCAAAGTATGCGAGATCACCGCATACTCCACGCTCCCCGAAATCACATCCTTGTCAAGTAACCGGCTCGGATTCACCCGCCCCGGATCTTGCGCCTTATAAACATCACTATCGTAACTCGCCATAAAATGACTCCTTGTTAGCTCACCGCACCCTTATCCCAGCATAGCTTTCGCGAAGCCGAATAAAAGCCCGAAACCAGGATGACGAATGCCGAAACAAACCCGAAGCCCGAAGCTCGAAATCACACGCCGCCCGATGCCACGCACAATGCCCGCTTCGGACTTTGGATTTCGGACTTCCTTCGTCATTCGTCATTCTGGCTTCTGGTTTCCTCCCAGTCCTTCGTCCTCCAGGTTTCGGATTTCTCCTCCTCCCCTTTGAACGTTGAACGTTGAACGTTGAACGTTGAAAGTTCTTCCTTTCTCTGTCCAAGACCTCGAGCAGCAGCGCCTGCTCCTCTCCACAAGTCACCCGCGCTGCCACTCGAGCTTCATCGCCTATCGCCCGCGCTTAAACGCCAGCAGAAAAGTCAGCACCGTGCTCGCCGTCAGCGTATTCGCGCTCGCCACCGTGGCAAAGACCACCGCATTCCCGCTCCCCGCATCCGCTGCCAGCGGAGTCGGCGTCACCCAGGTCGCGATATTCGTCGTATCCGCACTCACCTCACCCCCGGCCGAAAGCACCGCCCCGTTGATCCATCCGCTCGCCGCCGCCGCCGTGCCCACATGCATCGTCAGCGTCGTCCCCGGATCAGCCCCACAAGTAATCTTCGAAAGCTGCGGCACCGGCGTCACCCCCGCGGGCAGGATGCACAGATCGATCACATCATTCGCCGCCTCCGTCCCCGCCAGTGCGTACTGCACCACCGCAAACTCCACCTCGCCCGAAGCGATATTCTTATCCAGCAAACGCGAGATATTATTCCGATTCGGATTCTGCGCGTCGTAAGTACCAGTCGTAAATGTAGCCATAAAAAAATAGATTCCCGATTAAAATGATCGTTAAAGTAACGAACCGGCGCCGAGGCCTCGGCACATAGGTCCCATAGCTCCTATAGGTCCCATCCACCTCAGCCCCAGCGCCACTCCCATCAGCTCTCCAGACAATCAATCTGAATCACACCCTCGTCGTACACCCGCACTGCCCCCAGATTCCACGCCGAATAAATCTGCGTGGACATGCTCAGATCCTTCCGCACCGAGATATCCGACATCATCGTCCCCTTGAAACGCTTCAGCGCCCCCTTCACCCAGCCCACGCACGACCGCACGTTCCCCGTCTTCGGCAGCCGCTTGATCTTCTTAAACGTGAACCCCATGAACGAATCCACCTGGCCGGCCACCAGCGCCTTCACCGTGTTATATTGATCATTCTGGATCGCCGTCGTATTCAGCAAATCGCTCAACTGCGCCGCCGTGATGCACAGCACCCGCGGCTGCTCATCCTCCAGATCCGCATCCTCCAGGATTTGGTTAGCTTGGATCAGCTTCGCCAGCGTCAGCCCCGTCCCGCCATTCGCGATCTGCTGGCTGCTCGGCAACGCCGACGTCACATCCCCCTTCTCCCCCGTCATCGCATTGCCCAGCGCCGCGCTCCACGCCACATCATCGCAATCGCGATTATAAGCCGCGGCGTGCGAAGCCACATAATCACTCGTCGGCAGCACCAGCGCGCCGAGATTCAGCGCATCATCCTTATCTAGCAAATTCGCCAGATCATACGAGCAACGATACGCCCAGCGGCTATCCAGGCTCGTATCCACGATATTCGTCGGCCCCTTGCGTTCACAGCGTTTGCGCGAGTTCTGGGCGCCGATGCGGTCATACCGCTTGCGCTCCCCGGTAAAATTCTCGTCCGAGACAAATGCGTCCAGGCGAGCCTTGGTCTGTTGTGCACGCTGAATCCAGTTCGTACTGAACTCAGTCGTAAAATGTTGCGGAATCGTATCCGGCATGAGGTTTAAATATTAGTTTTCGCTGAAAAAAGAAACCGGCAGCTAACAAACGCCCATCGCTCAGCCGATCAAATCGGCCAAAGCCTGAAACCAGAATGACGAATGACGAAATAAACCCGAAGCACGAAACCCGAAATCACCCACGACGCAATGCCCCGCACCGCCCCCATTTCGGGCTTCTGATTTCGGGCTTCCTTCGTCATTCGTCATTCTGGTTTCGGGCTTCTGCCCATTTGCCATCCAAGCCTGTGGTTGTTCGCCACCGTCAGCTTCATTTCTCAGCAATTGTTTCTTGTGACCCGCATCCCCGCCGGATGCCGTCAGCCAAAAATGAAAACCTCCCAACTCGGATAATCGGCTACCTGGCCGGTCCGGCGTGGCGTTTGAGGAGCCCGCTGCGATAATCGGGCAGTTGCCCGGTCGCCTCATGCTGCCGATAGCTATACGCGATCTACATCACTTCGTCAACCAAAAATCTCACGAACTCCCCCCGCGCTATCTTTCATCCCACACTTTCACTTGCACCTACACCCCATCCGTTTCCTCACCCACAGCCTATCTATCACCCTACGCTGCTGTATCGCAGGTCTGCGACCTGCGTGGCGCACCGCTCCACATCCACACACTGCTTCCCTCCAAACCTCGTCACCTAAAAACCTCCTGTCCGCCCATCTCCTCCCTCCTTGAACGTTGAAAGTTGAGCGTTGAACGTTGAACGTTTTTCCAACACTTCTTCGCACCCACATTTCGATTTCACCCAGCGCTCCATTGGACCTTGAGAGTCGGGAGTTGAGCGTTGAGAGTTGGGCCGCGCGCCAGCGCACCGCATCCACGCCCCACTAGATTAAGTTAAAGATAAAGATTAAGCCCAAAGAAAGCCCCCTCTGCTATCCACCAACCACCGCAATGCTTCCCTACCGCACCATCATCTCCATTGCCTGGATCACCCTCATCCTCTACTGGACCTTCTCCTCCTTCGCCACCAAGCGCGACCTCAATCACCGCACCCGCTGGGCCCTCGCCCTCCGCCGCCTCATCGTTGCCGCTCTCCTCTTCCTCTTCCTCTTCCGCCCCTCCACCGTCCGCTGGCTCCACTGGCATCTCCACGGCCTCGCCACCTTTTCCCCGCCTTCACTAGTCATGCTCTTCGGCACCTTCCTCACCCTGCTCGGCACCGCCCTCGCCATCTGGGCGCGCATCCACCTCGGACGAAACTGGAGCGCAGCCCCCGCCCTCAAAGAAAACCACGAACTCATCACCTCCGGCCCTTACCAGCGCCTCCGACACCCCATCTACACCGGCCTCCTCATCGCAGCCCTCGGCTCAACCCTAGTTACCTCCGGCTGGCTCCTCGCCCTCCTCATCATGTCGATCACCTTCACCCGCCGCGTCCACATCGAGGAAAAACTCATGCTCCAGCAATTCCCCGAACAATACCCAAGCTATCAAAAGCGCACCTGGGCGCTCCTTCCCTATATTTGGTAACCATCCCTACCCTGTGCCCGCATTCGACATTGGCAGTGGGCAGTTGGTAGCTGAGAGTTTCCGCAAAATCATCCCGCTCAACAAAGGTGTAATATCAACAATTCCCGCCAAACGATTCATTACCACATGATCCGACCCTACGATGCGTTACTTGAACATTGAAAGTTGAGCGTTGAATGTTGAACGTTTTTCCAAAACAGCACCTCCGCGCGGCAAAAGGTGTAAGTGTAAGTGAAAGTGTAGGATAAAAGCCCCCCACCACCTACCACCCGCCACTCACCCGCCCCGCCTTCATCCCTTTCCTCTTCTCCTCCCCAAAATACCATTCCGGCCGCACCTCCGCGCTCGTATAACGAAACTGCACCATCCCCGCCCGATGCGCCTCCGCCATCGCGCGAAACGCATCCGCCACATGACTCGCCGCATCATGCACCGGCTCATCCGTCGTCAGCGCTCCTTCCCCCACTCTGCGCGTCCGATACCCCGCCAGCGCGCCGAGCCCCTCCTCACACTGCGGTACCCGAAACGCGATACTCGAAAAAAGCTCCAGCGCATGATTAATCCCGATCCACACATTCGCCGTGCGCGGAATCGTCACCAGGCTCCGCCCCGGCAACCCCGCTCTTGTTAACTCCGCCAGAAAACTAGTCCCCGACCGCTCCGTCTGCCCCGCATCATGCGGCAGGAAATGCTTCCCATAACTATATCCCTTCCGCAACATCCGTGCCACCCGCTCTGTTAACGTCCCCACATCCCCGCGATCGCAATCGATAAAGCGCACCTCGCGCCCCACGATCTGCCAGTACCACACCACCGTATTCGCAGGGCTCCCCAGATCCCACGAAGTATTCACTAGGCTGCTCCCATCCACCGGCATCACCCCGATCCGACCCTCGGCGCGCGCCCGTTCTATCGCCTCCGCATACACCGATCCATGCACCGGCGCTGTCCAACACTCATCCAGAAAGGTCGGATTCTCCCGCGGCATGAAAATCCCCTGGGCCCGCCGCTCCTTCGCCCACCAGCGCCGCTGCGCTTCCGATAGCGTTACTTGTTCCCGCTCCAGTCGCGGCGCGATCTTCTCAAAATACCCCTCCGCCTCCCCATCCATCGCCGCACCCGGCGCCACATTGCGCGGATCCACCCACCAGGGAAAAAACAGCACCTTCCAATCATCCGCCTTCCCTGTCAGCGAAGGCTCAAGTAACTCCCACACATCCCCCGACTTCCCTCCCGCCCACGTCGTCTCCACCACCGTCACCCCATGACGCGCACTCGGCAACGCTCCCGAGCGGATTCGCCCCGACCGCTTCGCATCCTCAAACTGGATAACCCCCCATTCCGAAACCCACAAAAAATCATTCGACCCGCCGCGCGCATTCATCCCCGCGTAAAAACTCCGCTCCCCCGTCCCCGCAATATTCACCGTGATCTGCGAATCGTTACTTTTCACCCACTGCACCCGGCCCGCCAGCCAGCGCGGCAGATTCTCCAGCGCCACCCGCACGATCCGATCCAGCTTCCGGCTCGCATCCGCCGCCGTCTGGTCCACTAAACTCCCCTGCCACTGCCGGCGCCAAAGTAACGCATCCGCCGCGATCAACCCCAGCGTCGTGCTCATCCCCAGCCGCCGCGCCTTCGGGATCATGAGCTGCCGTGCCCCATCCCGATAAATCGCCTCGATCACCTTCACCTGCTCCGGCCGCGGCCTGAACCGCTGCACCCCCGACCCATCCGCCGGCGAAATACTATACAACTCCCCGCTCGTCAACCTCCACACCGGATCAGCCAGCCGCGCCTCCAGCGCCCCCATCGCCGTGGCCCGGGCATCCTGCCCGGGGGTTTTGCTAGATAGTAAATGCTCCATACCAGATGCTGCGTCTCCGCTCCCGCTCATAATCTTAATCTCTATCGTTAACTAACTCTCCGTCTGGTTTTCAATCAAGGGCCAGCGCTGTAGGCCAGGTCTGTGACCTGGCAGGCGAGAGACGCCGGCTTCCGCAAGGCTCTGTCCCCGCTGATAAGGTCCTTCGCCGCTCCGCACCCCGCGGGTCACAGACCCGCGCTACAGCAGCGCCATGCGAATCGACGCCGATTTCCAAATTCCCGCATCGCTAATATTCCGCAAGACCAGCCCTGTAGGCCCAGGTCTGTGACCTGGGTGGCACTAGACGCCCCCCTCGCACTACGCCCCACCCCATCACCCCAGAACCCCAACTCCTCCGCTCCTCGTTCCGAAGTTGCACTTCGGAACGCACTTGCGGGGGCAGTTGCACTGCCGCGGCTGGCCTGCGTCGCGCCCGAAATCACGCCCCGCTCCGATCCCACCCTGTGCCTCGTTGGATGTTGAGAGTTGAGCGTTGAAAGTTGAAAGTTTGCCGCGCGCAGCGCACTGCATCCACGCCGAAAGAGATTAAGTTAAAGATAAAGATTAAGTTCAAAGAGCCCCCACCCTTTACCCGCCCTCCCCCATCACTCGCCGCAAAAGCCCTCCCAGCGCATCCTCCTTCTCCGCCTCGCTCCCATCCCCCGCCAGATTGTTATCCAGCTTA
>OUNM010132536.1_pt1 | contig 11065 bp, 7 predicted proteins | sample 1769961 | NCBI WGS metagenome assembly OUNM01 (sample SAMEA3914820, study PRJEB12502) | metagenome | biome: forest; material: soil | place: USA | collected 2012-03-12 | depth 0.3 m
CTGCTTGCCGAGCCCGACGATCTCGATGAGCTTGGTGGGGTTGCTGTCGAGGTCGACCATGTTGCCGGCCTCGCGCGCGGCCTGCGTGCCGGTGTTCATCGCCACGCCGACGTCCGCCTGGGCGAGTGCGGGGGCGTCGTTGGTGCCGTCGCCGCACATCGCGACGAGCCGGCCGCCCTTCTGCTCCTCGCGGATCAGCGCAAGCTTGTCCTCCGGGGTGGCTTCCGCAAGGAAGTCGTCGACGCCCGCTTCGGCGGCAATGGCCGCAGCCGTCAGGGGATTGTCGCCGGTGATCATCACTGTGCGGATGCCCATCCGGCGGAGCTCGGCGAAGCGTTCGCGGATGCCGGCCTTGACCACATCCTTGAGGTGGATCGCGCCCATCAGGCGGCCACAGGCATAGACGGCGAGCGGGGTGCCGCCGGCGCGTGCAATCGCGTCGGTGATCCGCTTTAGTTCGTGCGCCGCAGGTGTGTCGGTGAGCTGGACGTGCGCCTTCAGCACCGAGTCCACCGCCCCCTTCTGGACCAACCGATCGGCGATACGGACGCCGGACAGGCGTGTCTGCGCGGTGAAGGGGATGATTTCGGCATGGGCCGGAAGCGCGGCCTTGAGGCCATGCTTCTCGCGCGCCAGCGCCACGATCGATCGGCCCTCGGGCGTCTCATCGGCAAGACTCGCCTGCAGCGCCGCCTCGGCCAGCTCCTCGACGCTCACGCCGGTGACCGGCTTGAACTCGGTGGCGGCACGATCACCAATGGTAATGGTACCCGTCTTGTCGAGCAGCAGCACGTCGACGTCGCCCGCCGCCTCCACCGCGCGACCGGACTTGGCGAGCACGTTGAAACGCACCAGCCGGTCCATGCCTGCGATGCCGATCGCCGACAGAAGCGCTGCAATCGTGGTCGGAATGAGGGTGATAAGCAGCGCCGCTAGGATCGCTACAGGCACAGCGCCACCCGCATAGGACGCGAAGGCCGGGATCGTTGCCACCGCGATCAGGAAGATAATCGTGAGGCCGACGAGCAGAATGGTAAGCGCGATCTCGTTGGGCGTCTTCTGCCGCTCGGCGCCTTCCACCAGCCGGATCATGCGGTCGAGGAAGCCCTGGCCTGGCTCCACCGTTACGCGCACCTTGATCCGGTCGGAGATGACGCGCGTGCCGGCGGTGACGGCCGAACGATCGCCGCCTGCCTCGCGGATCACCGGCGCGCTTTCGCCCGTGATCGCGGCCTCGTTCACCGAGGCCACACCCTCGATCACCTCGCCATCGGCGGGGACGAGGTCGCCGGTCTCGACTAGCACCAGCTCATCCTTCTGAAGCTGACTGGCCGCCACGATCTCGAACGTGTCGCCGACGCCGATCAGGAGCTTGGCCTTGAGCTCGGCCTTGGTGGCGCGAAGCGAGGCGGCCTGGGCGCGGCCCCGCCCTTCGGCGAGGGCTTCTGCAAAAGTGCCGAACAGTACCGTTAGCCACAGCCAGACGATGAGCTGCACTTGGAAGCCCACGGACAGGCCTGTATGGCCGGCCAGCAGCAGCACGGTGAGCAGGAGGGCAACGCTGGCGGTGACGAACATCACCGGATTGCGGACAAGCTGGCGAGGATCGAGTTTGCGGAAGGCATCGCCCACCGCAGGCCCGAGAAGACTCAGCGAAAAGATCGACTTGGGTGCGGACATCGATGCGCCCTTCTCAGAACAACTGGCCGCGGATCATCGCGAGATGATCGGCGATGGGCCCGAGCGCGAGGCTCGGCAGGAAGGTGAGACCGCCCATGATCAGGATGATGCCGACGAGCAGCCCCACCCAGAGCACTCCGGTGGTGGGGAAGGACCCAGCGGTGGCGGGCGTGTGCTTCTTGGCCGCAAGGCTGCCGGCTATCGCCAGCATCGGCACGATCATGAAGAAACGGCCGACCCACATCGCGATGCCCAGGATAGCGTTATAATAGGGCGTTCCGGCGGTAAGGCCCGCGAAGGCCGAGCCGTTGTTCCCCACCGACGAGGTCAGCGCGTAGAGAATCTCCGAGAAGCCGTGCGGCCCCTTGTTGAGCGGACCCGCCAGGCCCGGTGCGACCACCGACGACAGGGCGGTGAAGCCCAGAATGGTGAGCGGCAGCACCGCGATCGCCAGTACCGCAAGCTTCACCTCGCGGGACTCAATCTTCTTGCCGACATATTCTGGTGTGCGTCCCACCATCAGGCCCGCGACGAACACGGCGATGAGCGCGAACAGCAGGAAGCCGTAGATGCCCGAACCGACGCCACCGATGACGATCTCGCCGAGCTGGATGTTGAACAGCGGGATGAGGCCGCCGATCGCGGTGAAACTGTCATGCATGGCGTTGACCGCGCCGCACGACGCGGCGGTGGTGACCGCCGCGAACAGCGCGGACGGCGCGATGCCAAAGCGAACCTCCTTGCCCTCCATGTTGCCTCCGGCCACGCCGAGGTGATGAAGAACCGGATTGCCGGCCGCTTCCTGCCAGTAGCAGATGCCCGCGCCGACCGCGAACAGCGCCAGCATCGCGGCGAGTAGTGCCCAGCCCTGACGCGTGTCCTTTAGGGCACGGCCGAAGGTGTAGGTGAGGCCGCCGCCCAGTGCGAAGATCGACAGCATCTGGATCAGGTTGGTCCAGGCGGTCGGGTTCTCGAACGGGTGGGCCGAGTTGGCGTTGTAGAAGCCGCCACCATTTGTGCCGAGCATCTTGATCGCTTCCTGGCCGGCCACCGGGCCCAGCACGAGCGTCTGCTTGGCGCCTTCGAGCGTGGTGGCATCGACAGTCGACGCCAGCGTTTCCGGCACGCCGCTTGCGATCAAATAGAGGGCGTACACGAAGCAAATCGGCAGCAGCAGGTAGAGGGTGACGCGCGTCGCATCGGCCCAGAAATTGCCGAGCTGCTTGGTCTCACGCCCCGCGAAGCCGCGGAAGAAGGCAAAGGCCAGCGCGATGCCGGTCGCAGCCGAGGTGAAGTTGTGGATGGTGAGGCCCAGCATCTGGCTGAGGTTCGACATCACCGCTTCGCCCGAATACCACTGCCAGTTGGTGTTTGTGGTGAAGCTAACCGCTGTATTGAACGCGCCGTCGGGGCCGATGTTGGCGAGATGGCGCGGGTTCAGGGGCAGGAAGGCCTGGAGCCGCAGCACCGCATAGGTGAAGGCGGTGAGCACCAGGTTGAACAGCAACATGTGCAGCGCGTAGGCGCGCCAACCCATCTGCGTTTCGGGATTGATACCCGCAAAACGATAGAAGCCCCGCTCGACGGGGCCGAGCACGACATGGAGGGGAGTACGGCGACCTTCGTAGAGGGCGTGCATCCACAGGCCGAGCGGCTTGGCCAGCGCGACGATGGCAGCGACGAAGAAGAGGATCAGGATCCAGCCTGAGAGGCTCATGGGTCAGGCCCTTCAGAAGCGCTCGGGCCGGATCAGCACGGCCACGAGGTAGACAAGGAGGCCGGCCGCGACGATCGCGGCGAGCCAGAGCTCGAAGGTCATGGGTTCGTCTCCCTCAGGCGTGTTCGCACAGCGTCGCGTAAGCGACCGTGGCGAGGAACAGCCCGGCGAGGGCGGCGAGCCAGGCGAGATCGGACATGGCCACGCGTCTCCGGAAGGCCGGCGGAATGCGCGACCTTTCAGTATCGGCCTAGGCGCGCGGCGGATCAATGTTCGAGAGCTAAGCCGGTCCGTCGCGTTAAGTTGGCATAAGCATCGATCTCGGCCGTGGCCTCCGAGAAGCGGGACGCGTAAGTGTTTGCCCCTATGGCAAGCCACAGTGACGAACCGATCCGCCCCTCCCCCGACGCCTTGCTGCGTCGCGCCGTCCGCGAGGGGCGCGGCCAACTAAAGATTTTTCTCGGTGCCGCGCCGGGCGTCGGCAAGACATTCGAGATGCTCCGGGACGGCGCCGAACGGCTGCGGGCCGGGGTCGACGTGGTCGTGGCGGTGGTGGAGACCCACGGCCGCGCCGAAACGCAGGCGCTCATCGCCCCGTTCGAGGTCGTGCCCCGCCGCACCATCGAGCATCACGGCCGGCCCATGACCGAGATGGATATCGACGCGGTGCTCGCCCGCCGGCCGCAGCTGGCGCTCGTCGACGAATTCGCCCACAGCAATGTGGAGGGCAGCCGCCATCCCAAGCGCTGGCAGGATGTCGAGGAGCTGCTGGCGGCCGGAATCGACGTCCACACCACGCTCAACATCCAGCATGTCGAGAGCCTCAACGACGTCGTGGCCAGCTTCACCCGCGTGCGCGTCCGCGAGACGGTGCCCGACGGCGTGTTCGAGGAGGCCGAGGTCGAGGTCGTCGATCTGCCGCCCGACGAGTTGATCGAGCGTCTAAAGGACGGCAAGGTCTATGTGCCGGAGGAGGCGACGCGCGCGCTCCAGCACTTCTTCTCCAAGGCCAATCTCTCGGCACTGCGTGAAATGGCGCTGCGCCGCGCTGCGCTCAACGTCGACCGCCAGATGCTCGAGATGCTCGACGCCGGTGCCCTGCCCGGCGTCTATGCCGGCGGCGAGCGCGTGCTGGTAGCGGTCTCTGAGCAGCCCGGCTGCGACACGCTGGTGCGCGTCGCCAAGCGCCTGGCCGATGCGCTCCGTGCATCCTGGTCAGCGGTGGTGATCGAGACGGCGCGCGCAGAGGGTTTTGGCGAGGTGGAGCGACAGCGCATCGCCGACGTGCTGCGGCTGGCGGCGAGCCTTGGTGCCACGATCGCGCGCGTGCCCGCCGAAGACGTCACCTCCGGACTGATCGGCCATGTCGAGGCGACGCGCAGCACTCAGCTGGTGATCGGCAAGTCGCGGCGGAGCTGGTGGTTCGAGGCACGGCACGGCTCGATTGTCGACCGGCTGCTGAAGGGCGGCCCCGAAGGGCTTGCCCTCCACGTCATTCCCGCCACCACGCCGGCCGAGCGCCCGCGCCGGAGCCTCGCCCCGCTCGCCACTGGCTGGGGCAGCCCGGCCGGATATGCCGCCGCCCTGCTGCTCGTCGCTGCCACCACCGCGCTAGATTATCTGGTCCAACCCCTGGTCGGCGCGGGCGGGCTTGATCTCATCTACCTGCTGCCCGTGATCCTCGCCGCCGCGCGGTACGGCCTGCGCGCCGGCCTGTTCGCCAGCGTCATCGCAGGGTTGGCCTACAACTTCTTCTTCCTGCCCCCGCTCTACAGCCTCACGGTCGCCGATCCGCAGAGCGTGCTCACAATGTTCGTGCTGATCGGCATCGCCGGCTTCGTCAGCCATCTGGCAGGGCGGTTGCAGACGCGTGCGACGCTGTCCGCCCGCAGTGCGACGGAAAATGCGCAGGTCGCGGGCTTCGCGCAGGCGCTCGCCCGCTCATCGACCTGGCAGGTGACCGCCGCGACTGTCTGTTCGGAGGTCGGCCTGTTGCTCGGCTGCGACACGTTGCTGCTCGCCGAGCGCGACGGGGTGCTGGTCCCCACCGCCTCCCAGCCGGCGGCGGCGCCACTGGGCGCGGTCGATCAGGCTGCTGCCGAATGGTGTCTGATCAAGGGCGAGCCGGCCGGACGTGGCACCGCTACGCTCACCGCCGCCGACTGGCAGTTCCATCCGCTCAAGACTGCGCTCGGCACGCTAGCGGTGCTCGGCCTCTCTCGCGATGACGGATCGGACCCGGTGCCCGCCGATCGTACCGTGCTGCTCTCGACCCTCGTGGGCCAAGCGGCGCTGGCGCACGAACGGCTTCGGCTGGAAGGCGAGATGCGCGAGCTCGGCCTGCTCAAGGAGCGCGACCGGCTGCGCGCGGCCCTGCTCTCCTCAATCGGCCACGATCTGCGGACACCGCTGACCGGAGTTGCAGGCGCGATTGAGGCGTTGGCCGCTGAGTCTCCCGACGCGCCCGCCGTCGCGCTCGCCCGCGCGCAAGTGCAGCGGCTGAAGCGCTTCCTCGGCAATCTGGTCGACATGGTGCGGATCGACGCTGGGGCACTCCAGCTCGTCCCCGAGCCCATTGACCTCACCGATGCCGTCAGCAGCGCAGTCCACGATCTGCGCGATACGCTGCGCCACAATCGCATCGATCTCGCCATTCCCGCGTCGCTGCCGCTAATCCGCGCCGATCCGCGTTTGCTGCACCACATCCTCATCAACCTGCTCGCCAACGCGACCCAGCATGGCGATCCAGAAGGCCCGATCGGGATCGAGGCCCGCCGTGTCGCCGGCGCCGTGTTGCTCGAGGTGCGCGATCGCGGCCCCGGGATTGAGCCGGGCGCCGAGCAGGCGATCTTCGAGACCTTCGCGCGCGGCAAGGGCAGCGATCGAAGCGGCGACAGTGGTCTCGGCCTCGCCATCGTCAAAGGCTTTGCCGACGCGCTCGGCATCGGCGTGGCGGCGGCGACCGACCCCGAAGGTGGCGCGGTGTTCACGCTGCGCATCCCGGAAGAGGCGCTGGTTGCGGCCTGAGCGTCACTTGCAGGGGGACTAGGATGCGACACTGGACGATCGCCGACATGCCGCCGCAGGCGGGGCGCCTCGCCATCATCACCGGCGCCAATAGCGGGATCGGCTTCGAGACCGCACGGGCACTGGCCATGGCGGGCGCGCGCGTGATCGTCGCGGCGCGCAGCGAGGCGAAGGGCCGCGACGCCGCGCAGACAATCGGACGGGGAGCGGAGTGGCGGCCGCTCGACCTCGCCAGCCTCGCCTCCGTCGCGATGTTCGCGAACCGACTGCTGGCCGAAGGGGCTGCGATCGCCTTCCTGATCCTCAACGCGGGAGTGATGGCGCCGCCCAAGCGCCGCACCACGGCTGATGGTTTCGAGCTTCAGCTCGGCACCAACTATCTCGGCCATTTCGCGCTCTCCCAGCGGCTCTGGCCGCTACTGGCGGAGGGCGCGCGCGTCGTGCCGCTCTCAAGCATCGCCGCAAAGCGTGGCCGGTTCCATTTCGACGATCCGATGGCCGAACGCCGCTACATCCCCTGGCGCGCCTACTGCCAGAGCAAGCTCGCCATGCTGGTCTTCGGGCTCGAGCTCGCTCGACGGCAGCACCGCGTCGCCAGCATTCCTGCCCATCCGGGCTTCGCGCGCACCCGGATCATCGCCAACGGGCCCGGCGACAAAAGCCCGCGCGGCACCAGCTATCGCTGGTTCACTCGCCTCTATAGCCAGTCGGCGGCCGAGGGTGCGTTACCTGTGCTCCGCGCCGCGACCGATCCGGCGATCGTGTCCGGCACCTATCTGGGCTCGGTCGGGTTTCTGGAGATGGTGGGACCGCCGGGTCCGGCGCCCATTCCCCGCATGGCGCGCGACGTCGCTGCTGCCGAACGACTGTGGACGCTGTCGGAGGAATGGACCGGACTCACCTTCCGCCCCTGACGGTTGCCAATTGCGATCCGCCGCGCGAAGCTCGCGCCCGCTCCGGGGGGAGTGGTTTCGGAGATCCGCGTTGCGCCGCAGACAATTTATCGCCTCTCTGCCCGCCGCCGCCGTGGCGGCTCCCCTCCTAGCCCAAACCCGCGCCGAACTGCCAGGCTTCGAGCCCACCGGAGCCGAGCGTTTCCTGCGCCCCGACGTCCATGCCGGCGATCGTCCGGTCGGCGCCAGCTTTGCTTCGCGCAGCGCCGTCTATGGCGTGAACGGCGCAGCGGGATCGGCGCAGCCGCTCGCCACCATGGCGGCGATCGACACGTTGAAACGCGGCGGATCTGCGGTCGACGCGGCGATCGCGATGAACGCTTGCCTCGGCTTTCTCGAACCGACTTCCTCCGGGATCGGCGGCGACTGCTTCTGCATGCTGTGGGATCCCAAGGCGAAGAAAGTGATGGGACTCGCCGGATCGGGCGGCAGCCCCCATGCCCTCACACTCGACATCGCCCGCTCGCGTGCCAAGAATGGAGCATTGCCAGCGCTCGGTGCGGTCTCCGTGTCGGTGCCGGGCGCACTTGATGCATGGTGGACGCTCCACCAGCGCTACGGCCGAATTAAATGGGCCGAGCTGTTCGAGCCCGCGATCCACCTCGCCGAGCAGGGCGCGCCGGTGCCCGAGGTGATCGCATATTATATCGGCCGCAATCTGAAGGCCTTCACCCGCCCCAACTCGGGCGTCGAGGAGACCGCCAACGCGATGCACACCTACGCTCGGAACGGCGAGGCGCCGGGCGTAGGCAAGATCTTCCGCAACCCCGATCTCGCGCGTACCTACCGGATGATCGCCGAGGGTGGCCGCGACGTCTTCTACAAGGGCGAGATCGCACGCACGATCGACTCCTATTTCAAGCGGATCGGCGGCTGGCTCCGCTATGACGACCTCGTCGCCCACCACAGCGAATGGGTCGAGCCCTACAAGACCGACTATCGTGGCGTTACCGTCCATGCGCTCGGCGCCAACACGCAAGGCATCGCGACACTTCAGATGCTCAACATGCTCGAGCATTTCGACTTGCGCGGCGCCGGCTTCCAGTCGCCGCAGTCGATCCACCTCCAGGTCGAAGCCAAGCGCCTCGCCTATGAGGACCGCGCGCGTTTCTACGCCGATCCGCATTTCTCCAAGGTGCCGGTTGAGTGGCTGGTCTCGAAGGGATACGCCGCCGAGCGCGCCAAGCTGATCCGGCCCGACCGCATCCTCACCCCCGTCTATCCCGGGCAGGCGCCGAGCCGGGGCGATACCACCTATTTCTCCTGCGCAGACTCGTCTGGCATGATGGTGTCGATGATCCAGTCCAATTTCCGCGGCATGGGATCGGGCCTGGTGGCGGACGGCCTCGGCTTCATGTTCCAGGATCGCGGCCAGCTTTTCAGTTTGAAGGACGGCCACCCCAATCTCTTCGCGCCGGGCAAGCGCCCCTTCCAGACGATCATTCCCGGCTTTGCGACGCGCAACGGGGCGCCCTGGCTCGCCTTCGGCGTGATGGGCGGTGACATGCAGCCGCAGGGCCAGACCCAGATCATCGTCAACCGCGAGGATTACGGACTCGATGTCCAGGCGGCGGGCGACAGCCCCCGCTGGCACCATGAGGGTTCGTCGCAGTCGATGGGCGAGGATTCGCCGGGTCTCCCTGCCACCGGATTGCTGCGTCTCGAAAGCGGTGTGCCCGAGGCGACGCAGGCCGCGCTCGCCAACATGGGCTGGAAGATCGGCGCGTCGGACGGTGGCTTCGGCCGCTATGAGTGCGTCGAATATCGGCCCGACGGCGACCGTCTCGTCTATGCCGCGGCGAGCGAGATGCGCGCCGACGGCTGCGCGCTCGCCTACTGATCCACGCGCTTGATGCCGTCGAGCAGCGCGTCACGGCGCGCCTGCTCGGCGGCTTCGGCCTGTCGCTCGGCCTTGGTGCGGCCGAACTTGTCGCGGTTGGCCTCCGCGGTTTTCTGCGCGTCGACGCGAGCCTTCGCCTTGCGGGCGCGGTTGAGGTTGACGATCTCGGCCATCAGCGACGCTCCAACTGAGTCGCGAGCCAGCGCGCGGCGGCCGCCGGGCTCGCCTTCTCGCGGTCGCGATCGACCATGTAGTTGGCGCGCCGCATCGCTTCCACCGGGATCGCGCCGACCAGCGGCGCCAGCGCCCGCACGAATCGTTCGTCTCGGGCGTGAGCGGGCGACACCAGCAGAATCGCGTCATAGCCGGGCAGCGCATGGGCCGGATCGCCGAGCACGACCAGATCGTCCACGGCGATCCGCCCATCGCTCGAAAAGGCAGAAATCAGGTCCGCCTGCCCGCTCTCCAGCGCGCGGTACATGAAGCTCGGCGCATAGGCGCGAGTGGCGGCGAAGCGCAGCCCATAGGTGTCGCGCACCGCCCGCCATTCTGGTCGCGACAAGAATTCGAGGTCGGCACCGAGGCGCAGTGACGGCGCGGCAGCCGCGAGGTCGCGCAGATCCGCGACATGCCGACGCGCCGCGTCGGCCCGCTTCATCGCCAGCGCATAGGCATTCTCAAAGCCGAGCGGCCCGAGAAGCCGCGCCGGCGCCAGGAACGCCTCGATCCCGGTCAGCGTCTCGGCGCGCGGGGCCGGTTTCGGGCGGTGCATGGCATCCGCCCAGATCGTGCCCGAATAATCGACATAGACGTCGACATCGCCCTGCCGCAGCGCGCGCAGCGCCACTGCCGATCCTAGCCCCTCGCGATAGCTCACTGCGTAGCCGGCGCCTTCTAGCCGCGTTCCGATCAGCCGGGCGAGAATGAACTGCTCCGAGAAATTCTTGGCGCCGATCACCACCGTCCGCTGCCCGTCGCCGACGAGGGGCGCACAGGCGAGCAGCAGTCCGAGTGCGACACCGAGGCCTCCCGCCGCCAACGACCAGCGCTCGCGCCGAGCCAGCCCGCGCTCGACCAGCGCCAGCAGTCCGTCCGCCGCCAGCGCCAGCGCGGCGGATGCGAGGCAGCCGACCAGCACCTCGGCCCAGTTCTCGGTCTGGAGGCCAGCGAAGATCAGGTTGCCGAGACTGGCTGCGCCGACCGTCGTCGCCAGCGTCGCCGCTCCAATCGTCCACACGGTGGCAGTCCGGATTCCGGCCATAACTACTGGGGCCGCGAGCGGCGCCTCCACCAACCGCAAACGCTGCACGGCAGTCATGCCCAGCCCGTCCGCCGCCTCGATCACTGCCGGATCGAGCCCACGCAGCCCGGCCACCACATTTCGCAGGATCGGCAACAGCGCATAGAGCGTCAGCGCGGCCCAGGCAGGCAGAAAGCCGAGTGCCGGCACGCCATGCCCGATCGCCAGCAGCAGGGGGTAGAAGAGCGCGAGCAGCGCGAGGCCGGGGATCGTTTGAATCGCCCCCGCCACACCCAGCACCACGCCCGCCAGCCGCGGCCGCCGTGCTGCGACGAGCCCGAGCGGCAGCGCGATCAGTAGCGCGAAGCCGAGAGCGGCGGCCGCCAGCAGCAGATGGTGCGCGGCAAGGCCGGGCAAAGGCGCGAGAAGCTCACTCACCGGCGCAGCGCTTCGATCTCGGCGGCCTGGCGTGCGGGCACGGCGACCAGCGCGGCGGCCTCCGCTCCGGCCTCTCCTGCGAGCATACCGGCCGGCGTCGCGTCGCCGACGATCCGGCCCTTCGCCATGACGAGGATGCGGTCAGCAAGCAGTAGGGCCTCGGCCATGTC
>OUNM010320432.1_pt1 | contig 11064 bp, 7 predicted proteins | sample 1769961 | NCBI WGS metagenome assembly OUNM01 (sample SAMEA3914820, study PRJEB12502) | metagenome | biome: forest; material: soil | place: USA | collected 2012-03-12 | depth 0.3 m
ACATCAATCTTTCATTCAGGGTCGGTTCCGCCAATCAACTTCTCACCTGGCTGGAGAATGGCGAGATCGATATTGCGATAGGACCTTTCGATCAGACCGGAGCACCTGCCGATTTCCTGTCCACGCACATACATTCCGATGATGTGATCGTTGTCGCCAGAAAGGGGCATCCCCTGGCGACCGCACCGGGACCGCTGGCGATCAGGGAGTTGCTTGAATATCCAAGTATCATGCCTTCCCTGCCAAGACATCTCGTATCTTTCCTGGATATGGAAATTGCAGATAATTTCCCACAAATTACATGCGACAATTATTCCACTTCCAAGTCGGTTGTCATTGGTTCTGATTATATAACGGGGGGACCGGCAGGCTTGTTTCACGCGGAATTGGAGGCGGGTCATCTGGTCAAGCTGGAATTGGGGTTTGAAGTCTCGTGGTCCGCAGTCTGCCTGACCCGTCCGGAATCCTTGCATATCCCAATAATCAAGAAAATATTGGAGCTGTTCACGAACAAATCCCGGATTCTGTCCGAAAAGCGCCGAGGGAATCCTCGTGGGACGTGATGAATACTGTGAGGCTTCCACTCCCATCATCGTCATTCCCGCCTTCGCGGGAATGGCGACCGAAGGGGGACGTGCCGGCCTCTGGCCGAGGAAACGCCCCTAAGAATGCCAGCCAGGGCGCCGAACGCCTTACAGGATTGTCGCCAGATGCATGCCCTGGGCGATGGCTCGCCTGGCGTCCAGCTCTCCGGCGACGTCGGCCCCGCCGATCCGGTGGACGCGCTGCCCGGCAGCCTCCAGCGGCGCGCTCAGGTCGCGCAACGGCTCCTGTCCGGTGCAGAGGACGATGCTGTCCACCGCCAGCAGGCGCGGCTGTTCGCGCCTTTCGCCGAAGCTGACGGTCAATCCTTCCTCGTCGATGCGCTCGTAATTGACGCCGGTCAGGGTCTTCACCCCCTTCATCTTCAGCTGCGCCCGGTGGATCCAGCCGGTGCTCTTGCCGAGCCCGGCCCCCGCCTTGGTCGCCTTGCGCTGGAGCAGCACGATCTCGCGCGCCGCCGGGACGCCCCCGGGGTGGATGCCGGTCACGCCGCCGCGGGCCTCGTCCGGATCGACCACCCCCCATTCACGGCGCCACAGCGTCGCGTCCAGGCTTGGCGACGGGCCTTCCTGCGCCAGAAACTCGCAGACATCGAAACCGATGCCGCCGGCACCGACGACGGCAACGCGGCGTCCCACCGGCTTGGCTTCGCGCAGCACATCGATGTAGGTCAGCACCTTCGGATGGTCCTGGCCGGGGATCTTCGGGTCACGCGGCACGACGCCGGTCGCCAGCACGATCTCGTCGAAGCCGCCGCCCGCCAGGCTCGCGGCGTCGGCCCGCTGCCCAAGGTGCCCGATGACGCCGGTCTCGGCCAGGCGGTGGCGGAAGTAGCGCAATGTCTCGTGGAACTCCTCCTTGCCGGGGATCCGCTTGGCCATGTTGAATTGGCCGCCGATCTCCGTCGCGGCATCGAACAGGTGCACGTCGTGCCCGCGCGCCGCCAGCTCGGTCGAGCAGGCCAGCCCGGCCGGTCCGGCGCCGACCACGGCGATGCGCTTGCGCACCGTCGCCGGACGGAACGGCAATTCGGTTTCCCGGCAGGCGCGCGGGTTGACCAGACAACTCGCCAGCTGGCGTGAGAAGACCTGATCCAGGCAGGCCTGGTTGCAGGCGATGCAGGTGTTGATGGCCTCCGGCCGGCCGGCGGCGGCCTTGCGGACGAACTCCGGATCGGCCAGCAGCGGCCGGGCCAGCGACACCAGGTCGGCCTGTCCGCCGGCGAGAATGCTCTCGGCCGTTTCCGGCATGTTGATGCGGTTGGCGGTGCACAGCGGGATCGCGACCTCGCCCTTCAGCTTTTGCGTCACCCAGGCGAAGTTGCCGCGCGGCACGCCGGTGGAGATGGTCGGCACCCGCGCCTCGTGCCAGCCGATGCCGGTGTTGAGGATGGTCGCCCCCGCCGCCTCGACTGCCTTGGCGAGCCGGACGACCTCTTCCCAGCTGCTGCCGTCGGGGATGAGATCGAGCATCGACAGGCGGAAGATGATGATGAAGTCCGTCCCCACCGCCGCGCGCATGCGCGACACGATCTCCACCGCGAAGCGCATGCGGTTGTCGTAGCTGCCGCCCCAGCGGTCGGTGCGCCGGTTGGTGTGAAGCACCAGGAACTGGTTGATCAGGTAGCCTTCCGACCCCATCACCTCGACCCCGTCGTAGCCGGCCTCGCGCGCCAGCAGGGCGCAGCGGACGAAGGCCCGGATCTGGCGCTGGATCCCCCGTTCGGTCAGGGCGCGCGGCGTGAAGGGGGTGATCGGCGATTTGAGGCGCGAGGGCGCCACCGACAGCGGGCTGTGGGCATAGCGTCCGGCGTGGAGGATTTGCAGGGCGATCTTGCCGCCTTCCGCATGCACCGCATCGGTGACGACCCGGTGGGCCCGCGCGGTGGAAGGCCGCGCCAGGGTCGAGCTGAAAGGCGCCAGCCAACCCTCGACATTCGGGGCGAAGCCGCCGGTCACCATCAGCCCCACGCCGCCGCGCGCGCGTTCGGCGAAATAGGCGGCCAGCTTGGGAAGGTCGCGACGGCGATCCTCCAGCCCGGTGTGCATGGACCCCATGATGACCCGGTTCTTCAGCGTGGTGAAACCAAGGTCGAGGGGGCTGAAGAGATGCGGATAGAGACGATCTTCGGACACGGGGTGTTTCTCTCCGGCTGCTGCTGGTCGCACTGGCAGGGCAAATGGGCAGGGCAATCACCTTCAGCCACAGCGTATGTGGCCGAGGAAACGTTCGACCTCCACCTTCAGATGCTCCGACTGGGACGACAGGTCGTTGGACGCGGTCAGCACGCGATCGGCGGCGGCACCGGTTTCGCTCACCGCCTCGGTCAGGGTCGTGCTGTTCGACGACAGGTCGCCGGTCCCCAATGCCGCCGCATGGATGTTGCGCGCCATGACCTGGGTCGCCAGCCCCTGCTGCTCCACCGCGCAGGCGATCACCGAGGCGACCTGATCGATGTCGCTCACCATCGCGGCGATGGCGGTGATCGCCTCCACCATGTTGGCGGTGCCCTGCTGAATCGCGGCGATCTGCTGGGCGATCTCCTCGGTGGCGTGGGCGGTCTGGCCGGCAAGGTTCTTCACCTCCTGGGCGACCACGGCGAATCCCTTGCCGGCTTCGCCGGCCCTGGCGGCTTCGATCGTCGCGTTCAGCGCCAGCAGGTTGGTCTGGTGGGCGATGCGGTTGATCAGCTCTATCACCTTGCCGATCGCCTGGGCGGCATTGGCCAGCGACAGCACCCGCTCGCTGGTCCGGGCCGCTTCGGTGACCGCCCGTCCGGCCAGGGCGGTGGACTGGGTGACCTGCCGTCCGATTTCCCCGACCGAGGAGGAAAGCTCTTCGGCCGCGGCGGCCATCTGCTCGATGTTGTCCGCGGTGTGACGCGAGGTGGAGGAGAAGGCCTCGAGCCGCTGCGTCGCGTTTTCCGCCGTGCCGGCCATGCTGGTGGCGGCGGAATGGAGCTCGGTCGCCGAGGAGGAGACGGCATCGACCACCTCCTTGACGCTGCGCTGGAAGCCGTCGGCCAGCTCCGCCAATATGCGCCCCCTGGCCTGCTCGGCATCCAGCCTGTTCCGTTCCTGCTCCACCCGCAGACGTTCGATGGCCAGCGAGTTTTCCTTGAACACCTGAACCGCCCGGGCCATGGCGCCGATCTCGTCGCGCGCGGCAAGCGCCGGGATCGCGACGCCATGGTCGCCGGCGGCCAGCGCCCCCATGGTGCGGGTGATGCGGCGCACCGGGCGGATGATGCTGAGGGCGATCACCCAGGCCAGCAGAAACCCCACCAGCTCTCCCGTCACGGCCAGCGCGATCAGGATGGTTTCCTGCCGGCTCATGGTTTTCCGGTTCTCGCCCTGCAGACGGGCCAGGTTCGCCGTGGCGGCATCACGGACCGCCTGACCATTGGCGGTCAGGCGGCGGCCCGTCACGCGAAGCAGGCCGTCGACGATCGCATCGGCCTCGTCGCTGAGAGCCACCAGGGCATCGAAATGCCGCAGCACCGTCCTTATGCCGCTGGAAATATCCTGCACGGCGGAACCGGTCGCCTGATCGGCAGGCAGGTTCGCCAGCGTGGAATTCATTTCCTCCAGGGTCTTCCGGATGGCGGAAGCATCCTCCTCCAGAGGGCCGTTGTTGTAGCGCTCCATCAGGGAACGCACATGGGCGAGATGCTTATGGGCGCTATCGGCGATGGCGGTACCCCCGGACCGTGCCTCCGCCGGTCCCTGCCGGCCAAGAAATTCGAGCTTCCGGTCGATCTCCGCGATGCCGGATTCCAGGCTATCGGCGCTCAGCGCCTGTTGGCGTGTCTTGATATCGACCAGGCGCCCGAAGTCGCCGGCAAACTGGTTGATGTTGGCGCTCAAATCCCCCAGCGCCTGGAGCATGGCGGCATCGTCGGTCCGGCTGCGGGCGTCCGCGATGCTGGTGTTCAGACGCAGGCCGACTCCTTCCGTGTTGGTCTGCTCGATCTTGCGGCCGGAGACGGAATATTCCTGTGCGCTGCGGATCAGGATGCCGATATCGGTTTGCATTTCGACCACGGCCACTGCGATGCCGCCGACATCGGCATAGGCGATGAAGTGGCGGCGGGCTGCTTCCAGCCCGACCACTCCCGCCGCTCCCACCGCCCCAAGCAGGACGAGTACCGACAGGAAGCCGACGAAGATGCGGGTCGAGATGCGGCTATTGGTCAGCATATGCGGGGGCGATGCCCAGATGGGCAGAAATTCGATTTTGCTCACTGGACGTCTCTCTGAACCGGGGGAAGACGGCAAGGCTGGGGATGACCGGCGTTTTCCTTGAAGTGATGCCTGGGAAGCGACGCCTGGATTTCAAATTCGATCAGCCGGATGAACTATGTCCTCACTGCCGAGACCGCTCATCCAATCGGGGAGAAGAAATATTGAATCGAAAAGACGAGGGGCAACGATCCAAGGGGAGGAGCACCGAAGCGCAATGATGCGCCGATAACGCTGCGGTGGATGATCTGGCTCGAAACAGCGATAACAAAGTCGGCTGGCCCAGTCAACGACGCAATTTCAGGCTGGGCCGGGGGTATGCCGATGCTTTCGCGCCATGGCAAAATCTCTTCATTTCATCCGCGGCTCTGAACATTGCATTGTGGCGGCGGGAGGAATGCAGCAGTTCAGCTGCCGTTTGGAGAGCCGCATGGGAGATATTACGACCATTCAGGACGTCCGCGTCCTGGAAAAGACGCCGCTTGCGGATCACCATTTGCCCGGCAGCACCTATGAACTGCTGGCCCGCAGTGCCGCAGCCTGCCCGTCGAACGTCGCGTTGTCGTTCTTCATGACTGCAAGCGCTTACAGGAAGCCTTATCGACTGACCTACCGGCATCTCTTCAGGGCGATCACGCGCGCGGCCAACATGTTCCGCGCATTGGGGATTGCCCGGACCGACGTGGTCGCCTTCGTGCTGCCCAATCTGCCGGAAACGCATCTGACGATCTGGGGGGGAGAGGCGGCGGGCATTGCGATGGCCGTGAATCCCCTGCTTGAAAGCCGGCAGATCGCCGCCCTGCTTGACGCGGCGGGCGCCAAATGGCTGGTGACGCTGGGGCCGACGCCCGGGGCCGATCTGTGGGAGCATTCGATCGCCGCCGCCCGCTCGGTGCGATCGCTGCGCGGCATCCTGGCCGTCAGCCTGGCGCCCCATCTGCCGAGGGGCAAAAGGATCCTCTACCGGCTTCAGGCCGCCTACCGGCGGCGTGAGGCCCGCAGTCTGAACATCCCCGTCCTGGATTTCCACGAGCAGCTGTCCAGGTACAATTCGGAGAAATTGAATTTCTCGCTGCCGAAACCGGAAGACGTTGCCTCGTATGTCTGCACGGGGGGCACGACCGGCCTGCCGAAGATTGCCAGGCGGCGCCATTCTTCCGAGGTCTATAACGCCTGGGTTCTGACCAGGATGTCGGAAAGCGTGTATGCGCCGACGATGAGCATCTTCTGCGGCCTGCCGCTCTTCCATGTCAATGCGCAGATCATCACCGGCCTGGCGCCGTGGATCAAGGGCGGCCAGGTGGTGATGGGAACGCCGCAGGGCTATCGCGGCCGGGATGTCGTCGCGAGATTCTGGGAATTTGTCGAGCATTACAAGATCACGGCTTTCTCCGGCGTGCCCACGCTCTTCGCGTCGTTGCTGCAGCATCCTGTCGAGGGGCATGACCTGAGCAGCCTGAAGTTTGCGCTGTGCGGTGCCGCCCCCCTATCCAAGGAGATATTCCGCTCTTTCATGACGCTGGTCGGAATACCGATCGTCGAGGGCTATGGGTTGACGGAAGGGACCTGCGTTTCCTGCGCGAATCCTTTGACGCAGACTCCCCGTGTCGGGTCGATCGGGCTGCGGATGGCTTACCAGGAAATGCTCGCCGTCGTTCTGGACGGGGATGGACGCCATGTGAGGGATGCCTGCCCGGAGGAGGTCGGTACTCTGCTGATCCGGGGGCCGAATGTCTTTGCCGGCTATGTCGATCCTCTTCATGAAAAAGATGCGTGGGTCGAGCGGAACGGCGAAATCTGGCTCAATACCGGCGATCTCGGCCGTCAGGACAAGGACGGGTATTTCTGGCTGTCCGGCCGCCGGAAGGAGCTGATCATCCGCGGCGGTCATAATATCGATCCCCGGAGCATCGAGGAGCCGATGCAGGAACATCCGGGCGTGGCGATCGCCGCGGCTGTCGGGCGCCCTGACGGCTACGCCGGGGAGGTCCCGGTTCTCTATGTCCAGATGAAGGCGGATACGGCTGCCAATGTGGAGGAGCTGATGCGCTTTGCCCAATCCCGTATCGCCGAGCGGGCGGCCTGGCCCAAGGAAATTCTCGTTCTGCCCGCGCTTCCGCTGACCCCGGTGGGCAAGATCTCCAAACCGGCATTGTCCATGCTCGAAATTGAACGCTGCGTTCGGGACCTGGCTGCCGAAACCGGTGCGTCTCTCAGCGTGGTGAAAGTGATTCAAGACAGCAGAAGGGGACTTGTTGCCAGGATCGGATTCGGGAGAACCAGCAAAACCATGGAATTTCTTGCTGGTATGGAAAAATATACTTTTGAATATGACGTATTCGGAACAAATTCCGGTGGAGAGATCGATGAAAAATATTCGAATGCTATGCTCGATTCAGGAGCACTCCATTTCTCAAGATCAAATGACCAGCATAGAGGAAAGTATTAATGCTCACTATCGCAAGAATTTTGGTCACGACAAGAAGGTGAGTATCTTTTTCGTGTATCTTCCGGCTGGCCAGGCTTACGTGGGTGGCCGGCCGTCGACGGCCAGCTCCGTCATGTTGCCTGTTCCAGACGATATTTCTCTTGAGAATCGCCACAGGTTCATGCGTGAGTTCTGCGATATCTGGGCAGGAATCGTCGATTGCCGAAGAGATGAAATTATCCTGAACGCCCCGAATTATCATGACGCCGCTCATTATTTGAATTCCATGAGCAGCCGTTTCCGGCCTTCGATGCGTCTTCTTGTCCAGTTGAAGATGCTGCTGAGATTCAAGCTCAACCGGATGAGGACCGGCCATCATATGGCCAGCGTGAACATCTCTGGGAAATAGGAGAAGACCGATGCCGATGTATACCGTTTCCAGCCGGGCCCCTCTGTCAGTTGAACAGAGACTGAAAGTGGCAGGCCTGGTCACCACTGTGCATTGCGAACTTACCGGAGCTCCTCCCTCCTTCGTCAATGTCGTCTTTTCTCACGGAGTTCCTCTGAAAAGCGGCTTGGGCCTGCATGTGTTCTCGTTCGTTCGCAAAGGCCGGCCGATCGCCTTGAACGACAGGCTGGTGAAGGACCTCGCCGACAAGATCGGCGCCATTCTCCGCGTTTCGAAGTCGCTGATCGACGTGGAGCTTTGCGAGGTGCCGGCCAGCTGGATCATGGAGGGAGGCGACATTCTTCCCGAACCGGGGGAGGAGGCCAATTGCGCGTGGCTCGAAGCTGCGAACCATGCCGCCAACCCCGTTTCCCTCGCGTCCTGAGCCAATCCAACCAGTCCATCCAGGAGTTCTTCATGACATCGCCGTCGCTTTTCGCTCCGTTGCAGCTTGGACCTTACAGCCTGGATCACCGTGTCGTCATGGCGCCGCTGACCCGGATGCGGGCGGCGCTTCCGGGAAATGTGCCGCAGGCCATGGCGGTCACCTATTATGAGCAGCGAGCCAGCCGGGGCGGGTTGATCGTTACCGAAGGCTCCCAGATCTCGCCGGGCGCGCAGGGTCGGCCGGCGACGCCCGGCATCTATTCGCCGGAGCAGGTCGCCGGCTGGAAGCAGGTCACCGACGCTGTCCATGCGAAGGGCGGGCTCATCTACCTGCAGCTTTGGCATTGCGGCCGGGTTTCCCATTCCTCCTATCATGACGGTGCCTTGCCGGTCGCACCCTCGGCCATTCCGGCGGCGGGAGACCCGGCGGTAACCGCAAACTTCCAGTTCGCCGATTACGAAATCCCCCGCGCGCTGGAGACGGATGAGATCCCCGGCGTGGTGGAAAGCTATGCCGAAGCCGCCAGGAACGCCCTGAAGGCGGGTTTCGACGGCGTCGAGATTCACGGCGCGAACGGCTATCTCCTGGAGCAGTTCCTGCAGCAGCGGTCGAACCAGCGCACCGATGCCTATGGCGGGTCGATCGAGAATCGCGCGCGCCTCATGCTGGAGGTGACCCAGGCGGTGGCGGGTGTCTGGGGGGCGGAACGCGTCGGCATCCGGCTGTCGCCTTTCGGCATCTCGAACGGCAGCGGCGAGGACGATCCCCTGCCGCTCTACACCTATCTCATCCAGCAGCTCGACAAGGGCGGGTACGGGTACCTGCACCTGATCGAGCCGCGGGCCAGCGGCGCCGGCCATGCCGAGGTCGATCACAAGGAAGTGCCGTCCGCTTCCGAGCTTTTCCGGCCGTATTGGTCGAGGTGCCTGATCGCCGCAGGCAATTATCGGCGCGACACGGCGGATGCGGTCATCGCCCGCGGGCAGGCCGATGCCATCGCTTTCGGCCGCCTGTTCATCGCCAACCCGGATCTTCCGGAACGGCTGAAACAGGATGCTCCGCTCAATCCGTATGATCGCTCCACCTTCTATATCGGCGGCAGCAAAGGCTACATCGACTATCCCTATCTGGGCACCGAGGCCTCGCTCTAGGGTTTGCCGGCAGATATTCCACCGAAGATTTTGGGAGCATTGTGCATGGTTGAGGATATCCTGCAGGAATTGCGCAGCCGTTCGACGAATCTGCGCAGCTTGAACGCCTCGGTGCGTTTTGTTTTCGAGAAGGAAAAACAGGTGGTCCGGGTCGATGCCCGGACCGATCCGGTCAGCATCACGCAGCAGGACGCCGAATCCGACTGCACGATCCGCATCTCGCCGGACAATCTGGCAAAGCTGATCAATGGCCGCCTGAATCCGACGCTGGCATTCACGATGGGGAAGCTGAAGGTCGAAGGATCGATGAGCATCGCCATGAAGCTCGCCCAACTGTTCGACGAGTAGCAGGTTGCAGGCGTCCGATCCAATCCTTTTGCAAGGGTCGGCGCGGTAGCACTCCCGACACCCGGATCTCCGAGCATCTTCGCCGTACCGCGGCGCGACGGGGACGTCTTTTCCGCAGGAGAAGCTTTCATGAAATCGGTCGTCATCGCAGGCTATGCCCGCTCGCCCTTTGCCTTCGCCCACAAGGGCGAACTGGCCAAGGTCCGGCCCGACGACCTTCTGGCCCGCGTCGTCGCGGCGCTGGTCGAGCGCACCGGCGCCAACCCGGCGGACATCGAGGATCTGGTCGTCGGCTGCTCCTTCCCCGAGGGCGAGCAGGGGCTGAACATCGCCCGCAACGTCTCCTTCCTGGCGAAGCTGCCGCTGACGGTGTCGGCCACCACGGTCAACCGCTATTGCGGCTCGTCGATGCAGGCGATCCATCAGGCCGCCGGCGCCATCCGGATGGGGGCCGGCGAGCTGTTCGTCTGCGGCGGCGTCGAATCGATGACCCGCGTGCCGATCATGGGCTTCAACCCGATGCCCAACCCGGCGCTGAAGAGCAGCTATCCCGAGGCCTACTGCTCGATGGGCGTGACGGCGGAGAATGTCGCCCGCAAATACGCCATCGCCCGGGCCGAGCAGGAGGCGCTGGCCGTCGCGTCCCACGCCAAGGCCGCGGTCGCCCAGGCGGCCGGCCGCCTCGCCGACGAGATCGTCGCCATCGAATTGCCAAGCCAATTGCCGGGCCAATTGCCGGCCGGCCTGGTCGAGCGGGACGGCTGCATCCGGCCCGGCACCACGGCGGACGGACTGGCCGGGTTGAAGCCGGCCTTCACCGCCGACGGGTCGGTCACCGCCGGCACCTCCTCGCCCTTGACCGACGGCGCTTCGGCGGTGCTGGTGACGACCGAGGAGTATGCCAGGGCCAACGGCCTGCCGATCCTCGCCCGCATCCGCTCGGTCGCGGTCGCCGGCTGCGCGCCCGACCTGATGGGCCTCGGCCCGATCCCGGCGACGCGCAAGGCGCTGGCCCGCGCCGGCCTGGCGATCGGCGACATCGACATCGTCGAGATCAACGAGGCCTTCTCCGCGCAGGCGATCGCCTGCCTGCGCGACCTCGACATCGACCCGGCCCGGGTCAACCTCGACGGCGGCGCGCTGGCGCTCGGCCATCCGCTGGGGGCCACCGGCGCCCGCATCACCGGCAAGGCGGCGGCCCTGCTGAAGCGCGAGGGCAAGCAGTTCGCGCTCGCCACCCAATGCATCGGCGGCGGCCAGGGCATCGCCACCATCCTGGAAGCGGTCTGACGGCGGCGGGCCGGCAAGGGAGGAAGACACAGATGAAGATCGAACGCGCCGCCGTGATCGGCGCCGGGGTGATGGGCGCCGGCATCGCCGCCCATTTCGCCAACGCCGGCATCCCCGTCGTCCTGCTCGACATCCCCGCCAGGGACGGGGACCGCAGCGCCATCGCC
>OUNM010401234.1_pt1 | contig 11061 bp, 8 predicted proteins | sample 1769961 | NCBI WGS metagenome assembly OUNM01 (sample SAMEA3914820, study PRJEB12502) | metagenome | biome: forest; material: soil | place: USA | collected 2012-03-12 | depth 0.3 m
GGCAACGAGGAACTTGTGAGTGAAGAGCGTTTCGACAAGATCAAGTTCTACCTCAAATACGGCCGCTACCCCAACGGCGCTGACCGAGCCGAGAAAAGCAGGCTGCGTAGCGCTGCTACCCACTACAAACTCCTGGACGGCGACGTTCTCATGCTCAAGGACAAGGAGGTCATCTCGGACCCGCAGCGCCAATACGAGATCGCCAGGAGCGTGCACAACCAGGCCCACGGAGGTATCAACAAGACCACCGCCACCATCGCCGAGCGCTACCACTGGAGCCGCATCAAGGAGACCGTTTCGGACGTCATCAGGAACTGTGCCGAATGCAAAGACACGACCAAGGCCTCGGCTGCCGTAACCCAGCATCCCTCCCCTGCGGGACTCCCCGTCAACGGCTTGAAGCGTCCCAACCCGTGTGCCGTGTCTGGGTCTGCCTCCAAACGCGCCTCTCCAAGCCCTTCCGCCGGCTTGGACTTGACAACAACGGCGCAGGCATCAGCAGTCACTGCAGATCCGTCCCACTTGTCCCCGTTTACCGTCCCATCACATCATCAATTCACCGACCCCAGCACCATCTCCATCCTCTCGCCGCCGACTCACCACTCCCTCCCATCGCCCACCGACACCGCCATGACCGGCCACGACGGCCTCCCTCAAGACGCCCATAACCCAATGCTCCAAGACACCTCCCACGCCCTTCTTCCCCCGGAGTACCGCTCCTCACTCGTTCACCCGGTCTCCCTCCCTTCCATGGTCCCCGACCCCCACACTCTCTCCGCCGGCATCGACGTAGGCGTCGCAGACTACCAACCCATCGACCCACAAATAATAGCACAGTCCTCATCAGCGAGCGGCACGCCCAACACAAGCCCACAATTCCACCCCAGCCTCCACCACCATCACCACCACCACCACCATCATCTCCACCACTTCCCGTTTTCTCACCCCTCTTCCCCACCCATTCACCATCAACACCACCACCACGACCCAGACACAGACGCCGCAGACGCCGAGACATTCCAGGCGTTGATCAACGCCGCTGCCACAGACGACTCTGCGTCCGACTCCGAGTCCGAAAACCACCACAGCCATATCAACAACCTCAGAATAGGGGTAGGCGCAGGCACAAGGCAACTCGGAGTCGGAGTCTCCCATCCCCATACCCACCAAGAAAACCACTCCCCACTCACGCAAGGAGTGGGAGTAGGAGTAGGCGTAGGGATACCGACAACAGACGCGGGGGATGATCATGACTCCGACCCAGACGCGGCGGTAGATCGCGACCTGGAAATGTTGATTGAGGCGCAGTCACACGGAGATAGTGACGGTGATGATGGAGAGGAGGACCAGCATCAACATCAACAACATGGTGACACCGACAAGATGTGTCTGGAAGGGGGTTGATGGAGGATGTGGACATGGATGGCGGTGGTGAGGTTGGGGATAAACTTGGTGGTGGTGGTGGGAAGATGGAGGCGCCTGGGTTGTTGTCGGGGATGGATGACCCTGATGATGATATCAATAATGGGATGGGGAGATGAAGTTGGAGGTGGTGGTGCAGTTCGGCGGTGGTGGAGTTGGGTGGTGTTCGGACGATGTGATCATACTTGTAGAATCATGGGATAAGAAAAGGCATGCATTCACTTTTCTTCACTTATTCATTGGGCCACAGACACAAAGGGTGATGGTTGAGAGGTTGTCCGACAAGTGTATTTCATTCCTCGTATTCACAAGTCGGCATCTACCGCCGAGGCATGCCCCGACCACGGCCACGCAGCGCGCGCTGGGCGGCTCCCGGAGGCAAGGGCTTGCCTGGGGCCTGTGGCGCCTGGCTCTCCTCGTTGCGGATCGTCTCGTCGACGCCCAGAATCAGGCAAGCGGCTTCGGTTGCGGCCTGGAGGGCGTTGATCTTGACCAGGGCCGGCTCCCAGACGAAGCGCTCCATCATGTCGGTGACGCCCTCATTCTGGAAATCGACACCGGCCCACGTGTTGCCGCGGCGGTGCTCGACACGCAGCCGGTTGAGGATGTCGGTCGCGTCAAAACCCGCGTTGTCGCACAGCTGCCGCGGGATGACCTCGAGGGCCTTGGCAAAGCTCTTGATGATAGCCTGCTGCTTGTTGCGCACGTCCTGGTCGGCGAACCGGTGCAGGTAGGCCGAGACCTCCATCTCGGTGGCACCACCGCCGCCGACGATGGTCTTGTTGCGGATGGCGCGCTTGACGATCATGATGGCGTCGTGCAGCGACCGCTCGACCTCGGCGATGAACTGCTCGGCGCCGCCGCGGAGCACCAGCGTGCATGTCTTGGCCTCCGGGCAGTCCTCGAAAAAGTTGAAGCGCTCGCCGCCGATCTGGCGCTCCTCAAAGCTACCGCAGGTGCCGAGGTGCTCCGGGCGGATGTCGGAGCACGTGCTCTGGATGGTGGCACCGGTCGCTTGCACCACTCGCTCCATGTCGTCGGCCGACACGCGGCCGGCGCAGAAGATGTCGCGGTCGGCGAAATACTGCGTCGCGAGATCGCCGATGGGGAGCTTGGACAGCACCACCTTGGCGCCCGTCTTGTAAGCAGCCTCGAGCTTCTTGTAGATGATCTGCCACTCGGCGTCGACAATGGCCTGGTACTCGGACACCTGCTCGACGCGGACCTCGGCGTTGTCCTTCTCGGCCTTGAGCTCGAGCTCGACGTTGAGGCACACAATTTTGGGCTTCTTGAATGACTTGGGCTGCTGCTCGAAGCCGGCGTACGCAAAGGTCTTTTTGAACGCCACGCCGTTGACAAAGAGCGAGTCCGTCAACGAGCCGCCCGGAATCTTCTTGATGCCTATTAACTTCTCGTTGAGGTCTTCCTGATCGAGAGAGAGGACGGCGTCGACGACCACTAAGAAGCGTCAGTAAGGGTTCCTTGGGCAAGGGTGGCGCATGCTTCAGAAACCCACTCTTTGTGAAGAACTCGGTGTTGCGCTTGATCAGCTTGCTCGTCATGGCGGTCCCGGCCAGCTTGTTAAGCGTGTCCCTCCTGTTCGCCTCGTCTGTGCTGATCTGGATCTCCTTGATCTTGTTGACCGCCATCGTCACCGATCTCCTTAGGCCCTTGATGATGATCTGCGAGCTGACGCCCCCCTCCACGTGCTCCTTGATCTCCTTCAGGATCTCGCCGGCCAGGACCACCACCGAGGTGGTGCCGTCACCCACTTCCGCATCTTGCGAGCGCGCAATGTCGACGAGGATACGGGCGGCGGGGTGGACGATGTCGAGGAGCTTGCACTAGAGTCAGGGACGGCCGCCGTTTCTCGTGGGGGGTGTCTGTTTTGGCGAAACGCACCTTCATGACGGTGGCTCCATCGTTGGTGATGGTCTGCCGGCCGTTGGCATCCACCATTAATAAGTCGCCGCCATAGGGGCCGAGTGTGGACTTGATGGTGGCCTGGACGGCTAAGCAGGCGTTGATGTTGGAGATGATCTGGCCCTTGCCCTGCGAGGTGTCGGTGCCTGCGACGGCCGAGTTGGAGTCAGCGGGGGGGGGCTGTGGCTAGTACGGGGCTTCTCTGGAAGGAGGTGGAAGAGGTGCAAGGAGGGGTTGCTGCGGACCCTCTTTCAGGACGATAATCGTCGGGGTCTGGCCGCCAAACGACATGTTGGCGCGGTATGGGCACTCGGAATCGTGGTGTAGGTCGCGGCGGAGCTCCAGGCGCGGTTGCAGGTCAGACGGAGGGGATGTGAAGGTGTGGGGTGTCGTTTATTATTGTTGCGCTGAGGTCTTGTCCTGGTTGCGTCCCACCCTGCCCAAAAAAATATTGAAGCCGACCGGCGGGCAGCTGCAGCACCAGAAGCAGCTTGGAGCCTGCAGCCTGGGCACGGACCATCCGCGGAAAGGAGACTGCACAAGCTGCCCGTGACAGGTCAGGTGACGGGCCTCACTCCAGCTTCAGGCTCCAGCCCCGGCTCAGACTTCCGCCCAGCCAAACCCAGTCCCGAGCCAGTCAACCTCATCCCTCCATGGCGCGTTGCAACAGCCGCCTCTCGGGAGGTCGTCGTCATTGCCAGCGACGGGTGGCCGTTTGTGACGGATTGCACCGGCGTTTCTGAGTTCCACATAATATTCGTTTGTGTTTCCATGTCGGATTGCCCATTTAATTTTGTGGCTCTTGCACCCGTCATTCTTGTTTGGTGTTCGGGGTGTGTGTTGCCAACACAGCTGAACACGGCCCAAGCAGAGCCGTCGCCCGAACGTCGCGAGTCCTTGCAGCAACCGCTTCCACTCTCGCCGTTTCGCAATGGCACCAGTTTTCAGTCTCCCAAACGAGATTCTCATCTCCATTACAGCCAACCTCTTTGAAGTCCCAGATCTCGCTGCCCTCGTCCTGACGAGCCGCCGACTGCACTCCGTCGCCCACCCCGCCCTTTACGCTGCCGCCGCCCGCAACCACAGGACCGCCAGGCAGGCTCTCTTCTACGCGGCCGAGAATGGATTCATCCAGACCGTCCGCACTTTGCTCGCTCACGGAGTCAGTCCCGATGTCATGTACTTTAGCCCCGTACCTCAGGACTGCCTTCATCGGGTGCTCGCGCACCAGGGCCGTCGCCGGGGAAGACAGCCGCTGATTGATCGCAAATTCGCTCTCGAATACATCCCTCTGGCGCTCAGGGATACCGACGAGTGGGACTAGTTGGCCGTCGGGTACAGGCGTCTTGTCTCCTCTCTCGCCGGCGAGCCCAATGACATTTGCAGCCTCAGCGAATCCAAATCCTATTGTTGGCTCATCAACACCTTGCAAGCGGAAGTGGTCGGGTTTGGCATCGAACCCATAGTATACTCGTCGGGTCCTGAAACTCCATACGCTCTGTCAGATACCGGGACAGCAGATGATGCGTCAGATGCTGGGACCGGAAACCAGTTCTCGGACACGGACACAACTGACCCTGTGGTGGGATCGAAATTGGACTTTTATAGCTGGTTCTACTGGACTGCCTTGCATGTTGCCGCTCGGCGGGGCGACGACGAGCTTTCCGAGTTGCTTCTCGACAGTGGCGCCTCCATCAGCCCTTTGCTGCGCTGTACAGAACCGCCTGCCATAATGCGTACCTTTGAGTACCCCATCGATCACCCCTACCTTCAGACTCCTCTCTTCCTAGCGGTAGCCGCCGGGCACTGCTCCACCGTGCAACTGCTGGTGAGGTACGGCGCGCATGCTGTCGTTTCCAACCACTGCGTCACAGCGCTCCACGTCGCCGCCGCGCACGGTTTTTTGGACGTTTGCAAATTTCTAGTGGAAAATGATGCCAACTCCCTGGATGGGCGAACCGAGAGCGGGCTATTCCCCTTCAACTACGCTGCTGCTGCTGGCATGTTGACGACCACTGGCCGCTACTTGTGGGAAAGAGGGGCAGAGATTTGTGCGTCTTACCAGAGTCACTTTCCGGGCAACCCAAAGTCCAACGCACTCACACATGCGCTTTACTCCAAGAGGTACTCGGACGCCTTGATGCTCCTGGATATGGACCCGGACTTCTGTGTCCGCTATTGGTTTCTGGAACACCCTCTTCGGGCTTGTCTTTTCGCTCCAGACATCTGCGCGGAGGACGAGGAGCACATTGTCCCGATATTCAAGGGCTGGGTATTGGAAAACTGTGATGTGCCGAGGATTATCTCGATATCTGGCAACCTCACAATTGCAAGGCTGCTCATCCGCCACGGCGCCAGCTTTGATGCCCCTCGATATGGAGGCCGAAGAAAACTCTTTCACTTCGGCAAGACCCGGTCCGGTGATTGGTACACGCGCCACCGTCGGCGGAATCATACCCTCGACATATGCGAGGTAGACAACAACGTCTTTTTCATGGTTTGCAGTAAGCCGGACATGGAAGGCGCCCACGAGATGCTTTGTCTCGCTCTCGGCGCTGCCGGCCAGAGCGTTGGCCGCCTCCTGAACTGACCCTTTCGGTCCGAGATCTCAACCGTGTCGAGGGCCGCTTCTTCACACCGGCAAGTCTCATCTGCCGCACCAAAGATACCGAGCCTGACGAAGACATGCCAACTTCGGAGCCCGCCCGACTTGCCATGCTGAAGGTACTCCTCGACGCCGGCGCCGAGGTGCACGCAATGGTCGAATGCAACAGGCAGTATGCGAGGATAGAGGAGCCTGGGGAGAATGGCGAACTACCGATAGAGTCACTCTGGAGCGCCCTGCTCTGGGAAGGCGAGCGCCAACCTAGCCAAATGGGAAGGCCAGAAGCCTCTGCCGAGCCCACCCAGGAGCTTCGTGGGACCGTCATTCGGTGGAACGACAACCCGACCGAGTGCGCAATTCGGTCCTGGATGCCAACTATCGTTCACGCGATACTCGAGGCTCGACCGTTGCCCATCAAAAACCATCCTTCAGCTTTGCTTTACCTCTGGACCGCGTGCGGTGGCAGGCCCAGGCCGGTGCCCTTTGATCGTTTATGCCCTCAAGCTCTAGAGGTTGTGCTCAATATGGCAAACCTGGAACACGCCGACCTTCCGCTTAATCAGAATGGCTGCACCGCGCTGATGACCCTGATGCAGTTTTATCAGACGGAGGATTACGAGGAATGGGGTGAGGCTCTTGCCCATGACTGCCGATGCGAGCCTGAGCTCCTCAGATTTGGGAATGACCACCTGAGCAAGATGGTCAGCCTACTCCTTGCGCGCGGAGCCAAATGGAACACCCCGCCCCTCGGAGGAGGGCGCTCGGCTCTTGGAGAACTGAGGGCTTTGTTGAGTGGCGAGACACCTGCGAGGTTCCAGAGCAAGTACAAGCAGCATAACGTGGCAGAGTTCAGGAAGCACCTCGTCCTGGATATCTACTCAGAGAGTGCTGCCAATGCGCCGGACTTCAACCCCTTTGAGATGGGGACTATTAAGGCGACACGAGGGAGGTGATGATGTGTTCCTGTTTTCCCGATGTTTGCACCCGTTTGTCTTTCTGTGGGAGAGTCCATGGAGGGACATAGGTACCCAACCTCAGGGCAAAGGGCATGTCTTGGGTGTTTGCTGTTGACTCAACACCAGCTCGACAAGCCTGGTACCCGAAAGCAAAAACACTAAGAAGATGTGTCGACAGGGTTTGTAAAGTACCCTGAATAATGCGAGCCCGGCTCTAAGATGAATCCTAAAATCAGCTTTCCCTCTGACTAACTACTTAATAAGCAGATCCCTTGCCGCGCCCTTCTCCTCCCCCGGCTCTCCCTCTTCTTTCATCCTTCCAACTCCCATCCAGATTCTCAGCACTTATAAAAGTATCAATGATAACTGGTTACAAACCTTCGACCGCTAAGCGCCCTCAAAGCCGATATATCGCAACCAAGTCAAAAATGCCCTGCAGTCTGAAGAGACTGTGCACTTCCCCCTTGAACCCACCCTCGAACAGATCATGGGTTCGCCTAGGCACAAACAGTCTTTCTTTGAAGCGAGATGCTTTTAAGTATGCAATGAAGTATTTCCGAGTTTAGGCCAATGACTTGGGATGATCAGTTGGTAGTAATGGATCATGTTTTAACACGGAACTTAGAACGTAGAGGCTAGGGGAACTGACAGTTTCGCACCTTCCTGGCTGGAGCAAGATAGTCCGGCTTTAGGCAGCCAACTCGACCTCCACGGGGAGTGATCAGTTCGATTCAATTCCTACCTAAGCTTGAATTGGGGCTGCTTCCAAACTCTAATCAGCATTTCCGCTCACGCGTTCCCTTTGACGCGTTCCCTCACCGCATCTGACACCTGCACCAACACCCGCACCAGTTGGGATTCATTTCCTGAACCTTACTGCGACCACGGTTTTGCGCCGGTTTCCGTCTCTGTTCTAACGTAACGCGCATTCTATTCCGGTTCTTTATCAGACCTGCCTGGTTATTTTGAAGCCGCCGAGAACTTTTGGTCGGCCATCCCCGCCGACCGACCTTGTCAACACCGGCTTCCACTGACCGAACCCACACCGATTCTGGCATCCAACTAACCGCAACAAGGCAACCTGTAAGAAAATATTTCCATCACACTGGTGTGCTTGTCACTGATCAACAGGGTTTAAAGTCATTCCAGCCGGGGTAGCAACTTCCGGTCTTTCTCGGCGGCGGAGCTTGCATTCGACCATTCCAAGCTCGACCATGGAGAAAGGTATGAGCACCATGATTTTCTGCATTCACCTCCCCCGCCGCAATCTCACTGTTGGGGTAATTGAGACGAGCTCCGCTAATCCTCGTCAGAAACAACCCATCCTGGCGTCAAGCGCCGTGCCATTCTCATGCCACGCAGAATCCTGCGGTCGGCCACAAATGAGAAGGCCCATCCATCCGTCGACGCAGGAGGAAACCCAATCCCACCAGCCAATATCCAGAGCTTGGCCACCGAGACTTTGTTCTCCATCGCCCAATATCTCGATGAAGGCGACGTCTGGGCGCTTAGCCTCACCACCCGCCGCCTCAACAGCGTTGCGACCTCGGTCCTTTGGAACGGGCTCCACAACGATCCCGTCAGGTCCCAGGATGTTCTCCTCTGGTCAGTCGAGACTGGTCGGCACGATTTGCTGCAGATCCTGCTTGACAAGCAAGTGAGCCCGAACTTTCTCTACCTGTCAACGCTTCTCAGGAGCAGACTGCGAGATGTTTTGGCCATCCAAGGACGGCCTGGCGCAGTCAAACCGAGACCCGATGGAACTCTGCTGAACGAACTCAAGAAAGACCGATACTGCAGGAGTTGGAGAAACAGGAGGATTTATGCTCGACCGGAGAACAATGCAAACGCGGAGCAGAACATGAGCCAGGTGTCATTTGACCCCGTCAGCTGGCCGCACTGGTTTGGCGTCGTCGCAACCTTGGGTCCTGGGAGTATAACACATGACTGCAAGCACTGGGCCTGGGCGCCCCTTCATGTTGCGGTGCTACTGGGCGACAACACAGCCGTCCGTCTACTTCTCGACCACGGTGCCGACGTTAATGCTCAGTGTTCTGGCATGTGTGATTGCGCCGTGCCAGATCTCCCTGGCACCAGCGAGGATGGCGGATCGGTCAATCCGCAACGGGACCGCTCACTGTGGTCGGCCCTCCATGTCGCCATGTGCTCCGGGAACCAAGAGGCGGCTCGCCTGCTCATCTCCCGCGACGCCTCGGTTCTCGTCGGCAGCTTGGTCCGAGTACCCCAAGGACTGCACCGAACCCAGCGCCTCGCCATGACAGCTTTTCAGAACGTGGCCTGGATGGGGTCGGTTGAAATGTGTCAGATCCTTCTTGGGGTGCCGCAGTTCAAACGATTCCTCGATCACAGCAACCGCCAGCACCAGACTGCTCTCCATTTTGCCGCTGCGGCAGGGCACATTCGGACAGTGGGCAAGCTGCTGTTGGAAAGCGGTGCCACGTTTCATTACTACGAAGGCGAAACCCCCCGCCTCGGGCGTGAACTGCCGCCCAAGATCAGGAACGACCCTATCCGATTCCTCTGCTTGCTGTACAGATACAGCGATGCCCGTTGGCTCCTAGACTTCTGCCACCACTTCTATCGCGACAGAGCTTACGACCCGAAACCCCTCTACACTCGGGTTCTTGCTTCTATTTCCTACCTGCAAGCACCGATTAGCCTTTGCCGGATGTCACTCCGTGAGAAACAAGATTGCATTTGCAACGGCCCATCAAATACCGGCTACGTGGCAACCGAGGTCGGCGTGCCACGAACAAGCTGGGAGTCTCAGAACCACCGACTATCACTCGCCAGAAGGCTTTTGGATCTTGGGGCAGATCCCAACCAGGCAGAGCGGACCGTCCCTCTTTCGTTTCCGGTCTTGGAAATGCCGTACATGCAGGAAAGCATATGCTACCGCACTCCCTTGCAGCTTGCTGCATCTTCGGGATTCGATGGAATGATCAGACTCCTCGTATCTCGCGGGGCAGACTGCAACAAGATCGGCGGCCAGCAGGAAGACGAACGCCCAAATCTGGAAAACTCCTCTCTGGCGCTGGCCATGCGGTACGCTGTGTCTCGCGGTGACGGCACACCAACCGTGCGGGAGCTTCTGCGAGGAGGTGCCTCTGTCGATGACGTCGAATCACGATCCATTTTGCGCCTGTTCCAGGAGCAAGAGATGGTGGTGCGGCTGAGACATGATCTCCTAGTTCGCCACGTCTATTGGTTCCCTGTTGCAGAACTTCTCCTGAGCTATGGAGCTGCCACGAAGACAAGCGAGGAGAATTGGGTGGCCATAATCGAGGACGCCTGCAGACCAGACAACCTGCTCTATTGCAAGGCACTTGAATCATCACGCTCCTTCAACACTCTCCAGCCCAGCACCCTTCTCAACCTGGTCCGGAGCGCCGCGCTTGGCTCATCGAGGGTGAACGGGGCTCCAAAGGAAGATGTCGAGCTGGTGGCCTGGGTCCTACGCCATTGCGTGAAGACCGATGACAGCTTGATGGTGGAGGCGGCAGAGTTGGTCAGGATTGCAAATGAGGCGGATCATATTTCCAGGAAGAATGTTGCGGCGATTCTCTGCCATTTTGCGGAGACGTACAGCGAGTAGCCGTCCAGCGCCGGACATTGCGACCGGGTGGAGCTGGTGGATCTCAACAGTTCCGATTTTGTCAGAAGTGAGGGCCAGAGCTGGGAGCCCGTTGTATAGGTTATTTTTCGTCCAGACTGCCTTTGGGTGGCGACGGCACATGTATCAACTTGGGGAGTTTGGGCTTTGGCGGGGTGACTGATGGGTTTGATATTGAGCTGCATGGGACTCGGGGTCGGATGGGGTGAACATTGAGGTGGACGGGATGTGCGAGGTCGGGCAAGGACCCATATGTTTGAGATAGGGTTGTTTGTGGTGAACATTGTATTGTACATTGTAGGAATAGTTGTTCGGATTCCGGAGCCAGAAAAAAAAAACCATCAAACCCAAACAGTTCCATTAATCTGCCTTTGACCCCATCCCTCTCACACCTCCCTAACTACAACCGCATTCTCCGCACCCTCAACCTCGCCTTCAACTGACCCCTTCCCGACACTCTCCGTCTCCCCCCCCCCCCCTTCCCCCCCCCCCCCCCCCCCCCCCCCCCCCCCCCCCCCCCC
>OUNM010478721.1_pt1 | contig 11050 bp, 7 predicted proteins | sample 1769961 | NCBI WGS metagenome assembly OUNM01 (sample SAMEA3914820, study PRJEB12502) | metagenome | biome: forest; material: soil | place: USA | collected 2012-03-12 | depth 0.3 m
CCGAACCTGCTCCGCGCGGTGCTCGGTAGCCACTCCGATGTCGCGACCTCGGCGCCGTCCGCGACGACCGCCGGCACGCACGTGGTCCTCGAAGCGAACATCGACGACGCGACCGGCGAATTGCTTGCAGTCTGCATTGATGCGCTGCTCGCCGCCGGCGCGCTCGACGCGTGGGCGTCGCCGATCACGATGAAGAAGGGGAGGCCCGCGTATCTCCTCGGCGCGATCGGTCCGGTCGCGCTCGCGGACGCGCTCTCGGCGACGATGCTCCGCGAGAGCACGACGCTCGGCGTGCGCCGTCACTCGGTCACGCGCCTCGAACGGCCGCGCTACATCGAGCAGGTCGCCACGCGCTTCGGCTCCATACCGGTGAAGGTCGCCGACGGCCCGTACGGCCCGCCCCAGCGCAAACCCGAGCTCGACGCCTGCGTCGAGGCCGCCCGCCTCCACGGCGTCCCGGTTCGGGAGGTCATGGAAGCGGCTCTGCTCGGCAAGCGCGGCTGAAGCCACGGAAGGGGCTCTTCGAGGCGCCCGTACGTATTCGGCATTTTCTTCGTTCTCCGATATGCTCCCCGGGCGCGTCGGAGGAGCCGGCCGCACACTTTGGAGACGAGAGACCGATGAATCCCTGTCCGCAGTGCGGCGCGATCCCTCAACCGTCGGACAAGTTCTGCAACATCTGCGGTACGCCCACCGGTCCCGGCGGGTTCGGTCCTCCCGCGCAAGGTGGATTCCCTCCGCCGCAGCAGGGTGGGTTCGGCGCTCCTCCGCAAGGTGCGTACGGCGCGCCTCCGGGTCCGCCGCTTCGTTGCCAGATGGGCCACGACATCGCGCCCGGCCAGAGCTACTGCCCGCACGGTCATCCCATCGCGCTCGATGCGATGCCGTTCGCGAACGATCAGTACGGCGGCGGCGGCTACGGCCAGCAGCCTCCGCAGCAGGGTGGTTTCGGCGCGCCTCCTCCGCAGCAGATGGGCGGCTTCGGTGCGCCTCCTCCGCAGCAAATGGGTGGGTTCGGTGCGCCTCCGCAGCAAGGCGGGTTCGGCGCTCCTCCGCCGCAGTATGGAAGCGATCCGGGCGGCGGCTACGGTCAGCCGTTCCCCGATCCCAACGCGCAGTACGGCGGCGGTGGTTACGGCCAGCAGCCGGGCGGCTTCGGCGCGCCTCCTCCGCAGCAGGGCTTCGGCGGTCAGCCGGGGTACGGCGGCGCGCCTCCGCCTCCGCAACCAGGTGGCTTCGGCGCTCCGCCTCCGCAGCCCGGTGGCTTCGGCGCTCCTCCTCCGCAGCCGGGGTTCCCGCCCGCGGGTCAGGACTTCGGCGCGCCGCCTCCGGCTGCAGCGCCGGCGCCGGCAGCGCCTGCCGCTCCGATCAATCTCCCGCCGACGGCCCTCCGCGGATTCCTCGTCTCGTACCAGGCGAACACGCAGGGCGACTTCTGGCCGCTCCATGGTGGTCGCAAGACGGTCGGCCGCGCGAACTCGGGTGAGCAGGTCGACATCCCGCTCGCGGACGCGACGATCTCGTCGCGTCACGCGGCCATCGTCGTCGATGCGAGCGCGGGCACGGTGCAAGTCGAGGACACGGGCTCCACGAACGGCACGTTCGTGAACGAAGAGCACATCGGCTTCAACGGCAAGCGCGAGCTCCGCGACGGCGACAAGGTCCGCTTCGGCGGCTTCTCGACGATCCTGAAGGTCGTCGGCCGCATCTAACGCGATCCCGCACGCGCTCGTCGCGCCTGCGCGTTCCCGCGACGCCTACCTGCGACGTCGAAGCAACCCTTCGACGTTCGCGGCCGCGTTGCGCCTCCAAATCACGCGTCCCGACGAGTCGTAATCCCTCGGCGAGCGTGGCGCGGCGCGCGCCCCCAGCCCCCCGGACTGGCTCGAGGTGCGCGCGCCGTGCCACGCGGCTCGGCTCACCTCGCTCCGCGCTCCGCTTCGCAAATAGCGAAAATCCCCTGAGAACCTTGCGCGCCGTCGATCGAGAATTAGTATCGCCCTGACCAAAGTGGACGTTCGCCAACGCATCTGGGGGATGGACCCCGCGGTCGCCGCTACGCGTCGGCCACGGCGTAGTCGGCCGCGTACAGGACCGGCACGCGTCCGCATGCCTCTCCCCAAGAAGGGCGAACAGCTCTCGCTCGCCGACCAGCGCACGCACGGCGGACCGCGGCCCAACGCCGGCCCCAAGCCGCAGAGCGCTCGCCCGAAGCTACCTCATCGAAAACGCCCCGCTCACGCGTACGACAACCCCGTGCACGTCACCATGCGCCGCGCGAAGGGCCTACCGAGCCTGCGCGTCGATCGCCTGCACAAGCTCCTGCGCGCCGCCATTGCCGCGACCCGACGCGAGGGCTTCCGCATCGTCCACTACTCGATCCAGAACGATCACCTCCACATGCTCGTCGAGGCCGATGACACGCGCGCCCTCACCAACGGCATGAAGAGCTTCGCAGTCCGCGTGGCGATGCGCGTGAACCACTGGATCATGATGCGCAAGAGCGGGCGCGTCTGGGGCGACTCGTACCATCGCCGCGAGCTCACCACGCCGAGCGCAGTCCGCAACGCGATCGTCTACGTCCTCAACAATCACCTCAAACACGGCGAATGGGAGGTCGGCCTCGTCGACCCGTGCTCGTCGGCGCCGTGGTTCGACGGATGGATGCATCGACGCGAGCCTGTCCCGCCAGAGCCGTTCGCGGGAGAGCGCGCCGCGACATGGCGGCTCGACGAAGGCTGGTCCACCGTGGGCCTCGGCTGGATCCACGTCGGCGAGGTGCCCCGCGCGCTCTGGCGCTGACCCGCGCGACTCACGGACCCTGCGCCGCGAGCATCGTCTCGTACACGCGCTTGTTCGGGCGATACCGCCCGCCGAAGAACTCCGCGTCGTCGCCATTGAGCACGCGCGCGAGCGCCGCCGCGACCGCGGGCGACCTCGACATCCCTGCATCGCAATGCACGATCACGCGCTCGATCGCCGAGCGGTGCTCGCCCACGAAGCTCCAGATCGCGTCGGCAAGCTCCCGCGAGAACAGCGCGCTCTCGGGATGCTGCTCCGACGCCGTCTCGACATCGGGAAACGAAACGCGGAGCACCCCGACGCAGTTCCGATTGCTCCGCAGCCGCGCCACGTCGTCCGGGCTGCTCGTGATGGAGATCACCACGTGCGGGACCTCATGAGGTCTCGCGGCGTCGAGCCCGCTGCGGCTGTAGACGAAGATCTCCATCAGCCACAGCGTACGCTCCGCGAGACCCGAACGAGAGAGGCGACCGACTCAACGGCCCGACATCACGTCAGGCTCATGCCGCCGTCCACCGACAGGACCTGTCCCGTCATCCACGTCACCGTCGGATCTCCGAGCGCGACGATCCAGCGAGCGATCTCCTCCGTGCTCGCCATCCGCCCGAGCGGGACTTGCTTCGTGAACGCCGCCTTCACGGCCGGGATCTGCTCGGCGGGTATGCCCATCTTCTCGAAGCCCGGCGTCTCGGTCGGCCCCGGCGCGATGGCGTTCACGCGGATGCCGAGCGGCGCCATCTCGAGCGCCCACGATCGCGTGAGCGACTCGAGCGCCGCCTTCGTCGCGCCGTAGATCGAGCCGCCTGCCACCGCCTTGTGCCCCGCCGCGCTGCCGATGTTGATCACCGTGCCGCGGCTCTTCTCGAGCGCCGGCAGCGCCGCCCGCGTCACGAAGATCGGGCCGTAGACGTTCGCTTCGAATTGAGCGCGCACCATCTCGTCGCCGGACTGCCCCAAGCCACCGAACGTGAACGTCGCGGCGTTGTTCACGAGCACGTCGAGCCGTCCCGCCTCGCGGACGACGCCTTCGACGGCTGCGGTGACGGCCTTCGAATCCGTCACGTCCACCAGCAACCACCGAACGCGCGGATGGCGCGCCTGCGCCGCTTCCAGAGCCTCCTTGCGGCGTGCCGTCCCGAACACTTGCGCTCCCGCCTCGGCGAACCGCGCGGCGGCCGTCTCGCCAATGCCCGAGCTCGCTCCCGTCACCAACACGACCTTGCCCTCGAATGCCTGCTTCATCGTCGTACCGCCTTTCAAGCGTGTACGGAGCTTGCGCCTCGGCGACGCGCCTCGGTAGGCGACGCGCCGGCAGATGACTCTTGCTTTCAAGTTACGAATCGAGAAACGCTCGCGAGATGGACCTGCTGGCGAAGATGGCGACCTACGTTCGGGTGGTCGAGAGCGGCAGTCTCTCCGGCGCCGCGAAGCAGCTACGCATCTCCTCGCCCGCGGTGAGCCGGCAGATCGCCACGCTCGAGCACGAGCTGCGCACGCCGCTCCTCGTGCGCACGACCCGGAAGATGACGGTCACGCCACAGGGCCGTCGTTACTACGAGCGCTGCTTGCAGATCCTCCGCGACGTCGAGGACGCACAGAAGCTCGAGCGCAGCGACGGCGTCGACGGGCTACTCAGGATCAGCGCGCCCGTGACCTTCGGGCTCGCCTGCGTAGCGCCTCAGATGCACGCTCTCATGAAGCGCCATCCGGGCCTTCTCGTAGAGCTCCAGCTCGAAGATCGCCTCGTCGACCTCATGCCCGAGGGGGTCGACGTCGCGATTCGCGTCGGGAGCGAGCCACCGGTGAGCACCGAGCTCATTGCCCACCACCTCTTGACCTATCAGCGGACTCTCGTCGCGGCGCCGAGCTACTTGAAAAAGCACGGAGCCATCACGCGTCCCGAGGCGCTGACTCGGCACGACACGCTGATGCACTTCATGGGACCGACGGACACGTGGATCCTCGAGCGCGGCGAGACCGAAGCGCGCGTACGGCCGAAGGTGGTCTTTCGAAGCAACGCGCTCCACGCCTTGCGCGAGCTCGCGATCCAAGGGGCGGGCGTGGCGCTCTTGCCGGCGTGGTTCGTGGCGCCGTTCCTCGCCTCGGGCGAGCTGCGCGCGGTGCTGCCTTCGTGGCATCCCCGACCCGTGAACGCGAACGCGATCTACCTCAAGGATCAGCGAGGTGCGGCGCGCGTGAAGGCGTTCATCGACCACCTGCGGGGCGCGCTCGCGACGCTCGTTCGCTAAAGGCGATCTCGAGCGCTCTTTCCTGCACACCCCGCGGCCCTGTAGTAGGCTCGCGCGCGTGAGCAACCGAGCCAACTCTCACGCTTCTTGTGTGCTCCGTGCGGTCGTCACTGCGCTCCTCTTCGTCGCCGCGGCGTTCTTCGTCGCACGACCCGCGAGCGCCGCCCCGGAAGCGCACATCCTTCGCATCGACCCGCGCGCCGGCGTCACCGACGGGCAGCCCGTGCTCACGAGCGTCATCGAGCTCGTGCAGTTCAACGCGCTCAGCGAGGTCGTCACCGCCAAGGGCTGCGGCGCCGTTCGCGGAGACGCGCTCCTCGACTGCGTCTCCACCGCGGTCGAAGAGAAGGGCGCGCTCTTCAAGGCGCTGCCGTTCCCCGAGGGAAACACGAACCTCCTCGTCCGCGTCGACGCCGGCGAGAATCCCGCCAAGTTCGTCAGCAAGACGTCGTGGGGCGCGGCTGGCAAGGATCCGCTGGTCGGCACCGCGTGGCTCATCGCTCTCGATGCCTCGAGCGCCATGGGCGCCCGCTACGCCGACGCGCGCGAGGTCGCGAACCAGTTCATCGGCGCGCTCGGTCCGAACGACATCGCGAAGCTCATCATCTTCGACGATCGCCTGAACACGTACACCGCCGCATCGCAGTGGGTGCCCGCCGCGCAGAAGGCCTCGCTCGTCCAGATCCTCCAGACGAACAACCACACCGCGCCCTCGAGCGGCGGCGGCCGTCCGTTCGGCGGCCAGGTGAAGGGCCTCACGAAGGCGTTTGCCGATCTCGGCAACACGGGCTCCACCGTCAACATCCCGATGATGCAGGCGATGGTGCTCCTCTCGAACGGCGCCGGTCGTCAGGACGCGGGCAGCGCGTCCGTCGGCGCCGACGTCATGCACCAGTTCTTCGTGAAGGGTCGCTTCCCCGAGGACAACACCGCCGCGCCGAAGACGCCGCTCCCCGTCATCTCGATCTTCTTCCCGAACGTCGGCGGCCTCGTCAATCAGGTGTCGGCGTCGAACGATCTCCAGTTCATGGAGGACATCTCCACCCCGGAGATCGGCGGCTTCTTCGACATCGTCAAAGCCGGCCAGGGCGTCGCGAAGGCCGCGACCATCCTCTCGCTCGTCAAGCAGCGCTTCAACCAGATGTGGGTCGTCAAGTGGCGGCTCGCGTGTCTCGCGCCCACCGTCGAGCAGTCGTTCCGGCTCCTCGTGCGCAACGTCACGCCCGCCGTGCAGCCGGACGCCACGTTCCAGAACGTGCCCATCGGCGTCGACCCCACGTCGTGGCCGCTCGACATCAACATCGCGCAGACCAAGGCCGAGGCGGATGCGAACCCGGTCCATCCCGGCGGCACGTTCCGCGTCTATGGCGACTTCTGCTGGGGCGGCGAGAAGGACCGCGCCGAGGCGTACTTCGTCCCCGCCGGCACGAATCCCAACCAGAACGTCAACCGCAACGATCCCGAGATCGCCAAGAAGGCGATGCAGAACCTCATCCAGCAGGACATGCGCGGCGGCGCCGTCGAGTCTGCGGATCAGTTCGTCGTCCTCAACGTGCCCGACAACGACAAGATCCTCGAGGGCACGGGCGACAACTCGGTGGCGCGCGTCGTCATCTACGACAACAAGGCGAAGCGCGCGAGCGGCGTCACCGCGGAGAGCGTGCTCACGCTGAAGGCTTCGAAGAAGCCGCTCAACCTTCCGATCATCCTCGGCGCGGCGGGCATCGTCGTCGTCATCCTGCTGCTCGTCATCGTGCTCCTGCGCGGCGGCTCGGGCGGCGGCGGCCGAGGCAAGCGCTCGAACAACAATCCTCCGCCCGCGCCCGTCGTGGCCGGCGGCGGCGCTCCTCCTTATCAAGGCGGTGGGTATCAGCCGCCCGGCGGCGGTGGCGGCTACGGCGCAGCGGCCGTCGCGGCTCCCGCGCCCGTCGTCGCGGCGCCCGTCGCGTACGCGGCGCCCGCGCCTGCACCGCTTCCGCCACCCGCGCCACCACCTCCCGAACCGGGAGGAGGTGCTCTCCCTTTAGCATCGGCGGGGGGCGCACCAGTCGTTCAGGTGCGCTGCCCCGCATGTCACTCGCTCACGATGGCCACGACCGGTCAGGCGTCGATTTGCTTTTCGTGCGGTCAGCCTCTGCCGCCCGGGCTCGCAGCGGTTCCGCCGGGCGCACCGGGCGCCGCTGCGCAGCCGGAGCCGGCACCCGCATTCGCGCCGCCGGCACCCGCGCCGGCGCCAGCTCCTCCACCAGCAGCGCTCGCGCCTGACCCGAACGCACCGCCGGCGTTTCCGCTGACGGGCGCGCTCGCGTCACCGCTCGAGCCACCGCCGAATCCGTACGGAGCCAGCAGCGCGTCCATCATCGGCGCGTCGGGTCAGTTCGCGATTCGCGCGGGCGTCGACGTGAGAGTCGGACGCGATCCGGCGCAATGTCCCATCACGCTGACCGAGCCTCGCGTGAGCGGCGTTCACGCGACGCTTCGCTTCGACGGCGGTCATCTGACCGTGCGTGACGAGGGCTCCAACAATGGCACCTACGTGAACGGTACGCGCATCGCGCCGAATGCCTTCACGCCGGTGCCTTCGGGCGCGCAGCTGCGGTTCGGCCCCGTCGAGTTCACGGTACGGCTATCGTAAGGGGCGAGCGGACCCATGGCGGACAAGCCCAACCTCCAGCCGAGCACGCCCGCGGTCGAGATCGCGGTCCGCACCGATCCCGGTCGCGACCCGGAGAAGCAGGTCAACGAGGACGCCGCCGCGCATGCCGAGGCGAAGCTCGGTCTCCTCGCCGTCGTGTGCGACGGCATGGGCGGACATGCCGGAGGCAAGGAGGCCTCCGAGCTGGCGGTGAAGACGATCGTCGAGATCGTCACCGCCGCCCCGGAAAAAACGGCTCCGCGTGATGCGCTGCGCGTCGCCATCGAAGAAGCGAATCGCCGCGTGTGGGCCATGCCCACGAACGAGGGCGGCTATCGACCGGGCTCGACCGTGGTCGCGATCCTCGCGCACGCGAGCGGCGCCGAGGTCGCGCACGTCGGTGACAGCCGCATCTATCTCGTTCACTCCGGCGCCATCACGCAGATCACCAAGGACCACTCGATGGTCCAGGAGATGGTCGATCGCAACATCATCAAGGCCGAGGACGCCCCGAAGCATCCCGACGCCAACAAGATCATGCGCGCCCTCGGCATCGCGAAGGACGTCGAGGTCGACCTCCGCCCCGAGCCCATCGCGTACGTCGCGGGCGACGTCTTCATCCTCTGCTCCGACGGCCTCAGCGATCTCGTGACCGCTGCCGAGATCCTCGACATCGCGGGGTCGCGTCCTGCGGCGCAGGCGGCGGGACAGCTCGTCGACCTCGCGAACGCACGAGGCGGTCATGACAACATCACCGCGATGGTGGTGCGCATGAAGGGCTCGGTCGCGACCACCTCTGCCGCGACGATCGTGAAGACGATGCCGCTCACCGCGCACGAGCCGATCTCGACCTCGGGTGCACCGGCCAGCGAGAACGGCGCCGGACCGCGCGGCACCGTGCTCACCGCGCCGCTGCAGCCGTCGTCGTCGCCCAACGTGCCCGCCGTTCCCGCGACCGTGCTCGCGGCGCCGCTCGCGGCCCCCGCCGCCGGAGCTGCCGCTGCGATTCCGCCCGCGCCGGCGGTCCCGTCGGTCCCACCGTCGGAGCGCGGCGAGCGCTCGCGGTTGCCGGTCATCGCGGGGATCGTGCTCGTGCTCATCGCGCTCGGCATCGTCGCCGCGTTCGTCTGGACGCAGCAGCGCCCGCATCGCACGCACGTCGTCGTCGATCCGTTCGATGCCTCGTCGCGCCCGGTCGGTACGTCCGAAGAGGACGCCGGCACCGTCGCTCCCGACATCACGCTCGCGCCCGTGCTCGCGCCGCCGAGCGGCGTGAAGGTGCCGTGGTGGAAGGATCCCGATGCCGCGACCCCCACCGGCGAGCCGCGCGAATGTGCGATGGCGCGCTGGCAGAAGGACGCCGGCCGGCCCACCGCCCAGTGGGAGGCGCTCGAAGCGAAATGCCGCGCCGCGGGCGGCAAGCTCTGATTGTGAGCTTCGGTGTGAAGCGGATCCGCGCCCGGCTCGCGTCGGGTTAGGATACGCCTCGCATGATCCCCGGCTTCGGCAAGGAACAGATCTCGATCGGCAGCGCGCCGGACAACGAAGTGGTCCTCCAGGGACCGGGCGTCGCGCCGCGCCACGCGCGCATCGCGAAGCAGAACGGTCAGCTGGTCTTCTTCGATGCGGGTGCCGGACCTTCGACGGCCAATGGTGCGCCGGTCGCGGCGAACCAGCCCGTTCCCTTCGATTTCCGCACGCAGTTCGTGATCGGACAAGGTGTTCCGGTTCCGCTCTCGCATCCCGCGATCGTGCTCATGACGATGGCGCGCGGCTCGCTCGGCGCGCCTCCCGGTCACCTCATCATCGGACGCGAAGCCGCAAGCGCGTCGCTCGTGATCCACAACTCCGCCGTCAGCGCCAATCACGCCACCGTGATGATGGACCGCATGATGGTGCAGGACGCCGGCTCGACCAGCGGCACCTACGTCGCCGGGCAGCGCATTCCGCCCAACACGCCCACGCCGCTCGATCCCAACGGCGTCGTTGCCTTTGGGCCCATCCCCGTGCCGGTCTCGCTGCTCGGTCAGCTCGCGCAGGCCTTTGCAGGAGGCGCCGCCGCGGGCTCCGCGCATATGCGTGCGGGCGCTCCCGCCGGTGGGCCCGCGCCGGGAACGGCCGCCGCGATGCACCAGCCGCCGATGCCTGCCGGCGCACCCGGCGGCGACCAGCCGACGCGACCGAAGCATCGCACCGTCATCGGCGAGCTGAAGCTCGACCAGCTCCAGGGCCAGGTCATCACCATCGGCCGCACGCCCGACAACCAAATCGTCGTGCCGCACCCGCAGGTCAGCGCGCGCCACGCGCAGATCACGAACCAGGGCGGCCAGCTCAACATCGAAGATCTCGGCAGCGGCAACGGCACCTTCGTGCGCGGCCAGCGCCTCGCGAAGGGCCAGCGCGTCCCCGTCGCGAACGGCGAGAAGGTCTACATCGGCCCGATGCCGGTGCTGATCCACATCGCCGGCCAGCAGGTGAACGTCGTCGTCGAGGACCAGCAGGCCTCGTGGGCCGGCAAGCCGCTCTACGAGATCGAGGCGTGGGATCTCTTCCTCGAGGTCCCCGATCGCGACAACAAGGCCGAGATGAAGGTCTTGCTCGACCACGTGTCGTTCAAGGCGTTGCCCGGCGACATGATCGCGCTCATGGGTCCTTCTGGAGCCGGCAAGACGACGCTGCTCCTCACGCTGAACGGTTATCTGCCGCCCACGAGCGGTCAGGTCCGCATCAACGGCGACGATCTCTACGCCGTCTACGACGCGCTCCGCGGCGTCATCGGCTACGTCCCGCAGGACGACATCGTCCATCCCGAGCTCACCGTCTTCGAGGCGGTGAAGTACTCGGCGCGCTTCCGTCTCCCGAACGACTACTCCGAGGCGGAGATCAACGCGCGCGTCGAGCAGACGCTGCGCGACCTCGGCCTCGAGGCCCAGCAGCACCTCCAGATCGGAAAGCCCGAGAAGAAGGTCCTCTCCGGCGGACAGCGAAAGCGCGTCAACATCGCCCTCGAGCTCGTCACCGACCCGGTCATCCTGTTCCTCGACGAGCCCACGTCGGGTCTCGCCGCCGACGACACCACGGCGCTGATCAACCTCTTGCACGATCTCACGAAGAAGACCGGCAAGACGATCATCATGACGATTCACCAGCCCGCGAAGGACGAATACGAGAAATTCAATCTCGCGTTCATCATGGGATATGGCGGAATACCCACTTATTTCGGGCCCACCGGCGAGCCCAGTTATCGATTCTTCCGCAGCATCCTCGACAATCCGCAGAGCCCGTTCCGGAGCATGTCGATCGCGCAAGGGCGCACCGTCGACAACCCGCGCGACATGTTCGACATGCTCAACATCCGCGAGCG
>OUNM010859424.1_pt1 | contig 11048 bp, 8 predicted proteins | sample 1769961 | NCBI WGS metagenome assembly OUNM01 (sample SAMEA3914820, study PRJEB12502) | metagenome | biome: forest; material: soil | place: USA | collected 2012-03-12 | depth 0.3 m
CGCCAGCAGTTCGCCCGCGTCGAGCGAGAAGGATATGTCCCGCGCGGCACGCACGCCGCCGAAGGACTTTTGCAGGTTCTCGACGGTGAGCAGGCTCATGCGTCTTCGCTCCGCGAGCGAAGCTGCGCCAAGCCGCCGATAATGCCGCGCGGCGCGACCAGCACCATCGCGATGATGGCGAGCCCGAGCAGCAGCCGCCAGTAATCGGTCAGCGGCATGAAAAAGTCCTTGATCGAATGGAAGGCGGCCGCGCCCGCCAACGGCCCAATCACGGTCTGGATGCCGCCGGCGAGCACCATGACGAGGAAATCGATCGAGAGCGGGATCGACATCAGCGTCGGATCGATCGAGCCCTTGGCGAAGGCGTAGAGCCCGCCGGCCAGTCCCGCCGCAGCGCCGGCCAGCGTAAATCCGAGCAGGCGGTGGAAGCGCACGTCGATACCGATGGAATCCGCCCGCACGGCAGAGTCGCGCGCGGCGCGTAACGTATAGCCGAAGGGCGCGTAGATGATGTGCCCAAGCGCCGCGATGGCCGCAACCGAGAGCACAAGCGCCAGGTAATAATAGACCGTGCGGCTCGATGCCCAGGCGGAGGGCCAGACGCCGACGACGCCGTTGTCGCCACCCGTCAGCTCCGCCCATTGGAACGAGACGGCATAGGCGATCTGCGCGAAGGCGAGCGTCAGCATGGCGAGATAGATGCCCGAGAGCCGCACGATGAAAAACCCGAACAGCGCGGCGAATGCGCCCGCCACCAGTGGCGACAGCAGCAGCGCCGGCTCCATGCCTGCGCCAAGCCGCGTGACTGCAAGCCCCGCCGCATAAGCGCCGATGCCGAAATAGGCGGCGTGGCCGAAGGAGACGATGCCGCTATTGCCGATAAGCAGGTTGAGCGAGAAGGCGGCGAGCGCGAAGACCATCACTTCGATGCCGACCTTGACCATGTAGCTGTCGCCGAAGACCGGCAGCAGCACGGCGATCGCCAGCACGGCCGCGATCGCCACATGCTCGAAGGAACCGAAGCGCTTCAGGTTCAAGATGCCTTCAGGAATGACCGTGCGGCTGGCCAAGGCTTCCGGCTTGCCGAGCAGGCCCCAGGGCCGGATGACCAGCACGATTGCCATTAACGCGAAAACCAGAACGAGTGTGATCTTCGGAAAGACGAGAATGCCGAACGCCTGCAATTGACCGATGATCAGCGCGGCGAGAAACGCGCCCGGCACTGAACCCATGCCGCCGATGACGGTGACGACGAAGGTCTCAGCGATGATGGAGATATCCATATTTGTGTTGGCTGCGACGCGCGCCGGTTGCAATGCGCCGCCGAGCCCGGCCAGGAATGCGCCAAGGAACAGCGTGCCGGTGAACAGCACCGCCTGGTTGACGCCGAGCGCGCCGACCATCTCGCGATCCTGCGTCGCGGCACGGATCAGCACGCCGAAACGCGTATGGCGCATCAACAGCCAAAGCCCGCCGAGCACCAGCGGCCCGACGACGATCAGGAACAGCTCATAGAGCGGAAAGCGCTGGCCGAGGATTTCCGCCGCGCCGCGTAGCAGCGGCGCACGCGGCCCCATGATCTCCGACGGCCCCCAGAATTTCACCACGAGGTCCTGCACCACCAGCACGACGCCGAAGGTGGCAAGCAACTGGAACAGCTCCGGCGCGCGGTAGATGCGGCGCAGCACCATCACTTCCATTGCGATGCCGATCACGCCGACGATGGCCGCAGAGACGATGAGGCCAAGGATGAACATCGGCAGCGATCGGTCGATGTCGAGCAGGATCGGCACGATCGTCGCCGCGAGATAGGCGCCGAGCATGTAGAAGGAGCCATGCGCGAAATTCACGATCCGCGTCACTCCGAACACGATCGTCAGCCCGCAGGAAATCACGAACAGCGACGAGGCGCTGGCAAGGCCGGTGAGGAATTGCGTGACGAGGAAGGAAAGGTCCATGCGTGCTTCTGAAGATAGCGCTGAGGGCGTGTCCCGCACTTGATGCGGGACCTAGAGTCACCTCTCCACCGTCATGGCCGGGCTTGACCCGGCCACCCCGATCGGAAAAGCGCCGAGCGTTTTTGCCTTTCGGGTCGGGATCGGCGGATCAAGTCCGCCGATGACGCGGAAGGGTTGAGGTCTCGGTGTGCGTGAAAGGCGTCAAGCCTTCCGTGCGGCCTTCACCTCATCCTCCGGGAACATGTATTTGGTCCCGTCCTCGAACTTCCAGTTCTTCATCGCACCCTTGCCGCCCTTGAGCGTGGTCTCGCCGACCCAGGCGCCGAGCGTCGACTGGTGGTCGATGCCGCGCATCGTCACCGGCCCGGCAATGCTGTTGACGGTAAGGTCGGGCAAGGCGGCGAGCAGCTTGTCGGTATCCGTCGACGCAGCCTTTTCCAAAAGGTCGTGGATCATGTTGACCACGACATAGCCGAGCAGCGAGCCAAGCCTTGGCGTATCGTTGAACTTGGCGCGATAGGCTTCCACGAAGGCCTTGTGGGCGGGATCGGGAATTTCTTCGAAGGGGTAGCCGGTGACGATCCAGCCTTCCGGCGTCTCGTCGCCGAGCGGGATCATGTATTCCGGTTCGCCCGTCAGCAGCGATCCTACGAGTTTCTTCTCGAACAGGCCGCGTGTGTTGCCCTCGCGCACGAAGGCGGTGAGGTCCGCGCCGAACAGCACGTTGAAGATCGCGTCGGGCTTGGCCTGCGCCAGTGCGCCGACGGTTGCGCCCGCATCGATCTTGCCGAGCGCCGGGAACTGCTCGGCCACGACCTCGAAGCCCGGCACGGCGGTCGCCATCAGTTTCTTGAAATTGGCGGCGGCCGACTGGCCATATTCATAGTTCGGCGCGACGATCGCCCAGCGCTTCACGCCCTTGGCCTTCACTGCCTCGACGATCATCTTCGTCTGCATGTAGGTGTTGGCGCGGACGCGGAACGTATAGGCGTTGCCCTGCGCCATGGTGATGGCGTCGCTCAGCGCCTCGGTCGCCAGGAACAGCGTCTTGCGCTGGTTGGCGAAGTCCGCGACGGCAAGGCCGACATTCGACAGGAAGGTGCCGGCCAGCATTACGACGTTCTCGCGGGTCAGCAATTCTTCCGCCGCGCGCACCGCGTCGCCAGGTGTCGAGCCGTCGTCGCGGAACACGATTTCGAGCGGCCTTCCGCCAAGCGCCTTCACGCCGCCGGCCTTGTTGATCTGCTCTTGCGCCAACTGCATCGCGTTGCGGTAGGGGCCGCAGAACACCGCCATGCGGCCATAGGAATTCAACTCGCCGATTTTGATCGGCGCGCCCTGCGCCACGGCCGGCGTGCGGCCGAGCGTGGCGAGGCTGCCTGCGGCCAGGCCGCCAAGCACAATGCGTCTGCTGATGCGCGTGGTCATTTCTGGTCTTCCCCTCTGTCGGATGAGCGATGCCTTTTGGTCTTCCGCGCAACCGAGATCATTCGTAAGCGAACGATATCATCAGTTGCGGTTCTGACAAGTGGACTCATTCCAATGTCGTTAAACCACCACCGGCTGGGCCGATTGCGCGCCAACGCCGAACACCCGCTTGTAGCGCTCGATCTGGTCGGGCGGCCCCATCGCCTTGGTCGGGTTGTCGGAAAGCTTCACCGCCGGCCGGCCATCGACCGCCACCACCTTGCAGACGATCGAGATCGGATCGAGCAACCCGTCGGGCGCGAAATCGCGAAAATCATTGGTCAGCAGGGTGCCCCAGCCGAAGGCAACCCGCACGCGGTCCCTGAAATGGGCGTGCAATTTCTCGATCTCGTCTACATCGAGCCCGTCGGAGAAGATCAGCACCTTCTTGGCCGGGTCGTGCCCGCGTGAACGCCACCAGTCGATCGCCTCTTCGCCGCCGGCGACAGGCTCCTTGGAATCGATGCGGATGCCGGTCCAGTTCTCCATCCATTCCGGCGCTTTCTTCAAGAAGCCGGCCGTGCCGTAGGTGTCGGGCAGGATGATGCGGAGGTTGCCCTCGTAATCCTGCTGCCAGTCGGCCAGCACCTTGTAGGGCGCGTCCGCCAGTTCCTCATCGGTCGTCGCCACCGCGCAATAGACCATCGGCAACTCATGCGCGTTGGTGCCGATGGCTTCGAGTTCGCGCTTCATGGCGATCAGACAGTTGGAGGTGCCGGTGAATTTTTCCGCCAATCCTTCCTGCATCGCCTGTACGCACCAGTCCTGCCAGAGATAGCCGTGCCGGCGGCGGGTGCCGAAATCGGCGATGCGCAACCCGTCGAGCTTCTTAAGCCGCTGCACCTTCTCCCAAACGCGCGTCATCGCGCCGGCATAGAGCACCTGCAGCTCGAACTTGCCCAGGTCCTTCAATACCGCGCGTGAGCGCAACTCGTTGATGATGGCGAGCGCCGGGATCTCCCACATCGTGGTCTCGATCCACGGTCCGTCGAAGGTCAGCTCATATTGTCCGTCGCGCGTTTCAAGCTGATAGTCGGGGAAGCGGAATGCTTCGAGCCAGGCCATGAATTCGGGCGAGAACATCTGGCGCTTGCCGTAGAACATGTTGCCGCGCAGCCAGGTGGATTCCCCGCGCGACAGGCTGAGCGTCTTCACATGGTCGAGCTGTTCGCGTAGCGCGCCCTCGTCGATGATGCCGGCCAGCTTGATGCGCTTGGTGCGATTGAGGACACCAAATTTCACCTGCACGTCGCGGTGACGGCGGAAAATCGTCTGCGCCATCAGCAGCTTGTAGAAATCGGTATCCAGCACCGAACGGACGATCGGATCGATCTTCCAGGTGTGGTTCCAGACCCGTGTGGCGATATCGACCAAGCGTCAGACCCTCTTATGCGGCGTCAGATCATCACGGGCGCGGGCTAAGGGCAAGCGTTGCTGAGCACGCCAAGACGGCTTGGCGGGCGATGATTCGCATGCTATCATTCGTGTACGAATGAACGGAGACGGGCATGTCGGACGATCAGGCGGTTTTGGAACTGGAACAGGGCGCGGAGACGAAGCCCGGCCATATCGTGGTCTGGGATCGCGACGGCGTTCGCCATGAACTCGAGGCGGTCGAGGGTTGGCGCGTGATGGAAATCATCCGCGACTGGGGGCTGCCGATCAAGGCCGAGTGTGGCGGCGCCTGCCAATGCGCCACCTGTCACGTCCACATCGCGCCTGAATGGCAGGCGCGGCTCTTTCCGCCGCGCGAGGACGAGATCGACATGCTCGATACGCTGCCGATCATCGAGGACAATTCGCGGCTTTCCTGCCAGTTGATCTGGACGGAAGAGATGAGTGGGCTGGAGCTGACGCTCGCCCCGGAAGTGGGCTAAAAGCTCCACGCTCGTGCCCCGCACTTGATGCGGGGCCCAGAAACTCAGTTTTTTTCTGATTGATCGAGGTTATGCGTCCCGGGGCAAGCCCGGAACACGAGGATGGCGGTTCAAGCCGCCCGCTTCGCCTTCGCCTCTTCGATCACCCGCCAGATCACCTCCGGCGTGCAGGGCATGTTGATATGGTCGATGCCGTAGCCTGACAGCGCATCGATAATCGCGTTCATTACCGATGGTAGCGAGCCGGCGCAGCCGGCCTCTCCGCAGCCCTTCGCGCCGAGCGGATTGGTCTTCGCCGGCACGCCATGCTCGCCGGTGGTGAAGAAGGGCACGTCATCGGCGCGGGGCAGGCCGTAATCCATGAAGGAGCCGGTGACGAGCTGGCCGTCGCGATCGAAGACAACGCGCTCGGTGATCGCCTGGCCGATGCCCTGCGCCACGCCGCCATGCATCTGCCCGGCAACCAGCATCGGGTTCACAACCGTGCCGAAATCGCCGATCGCGGTGTATTTGACCACCTTCACCACGCCGGTATCAGGGTTGATCTCGACTTCCGCCACATGGCAGCCATTCGGATAGGCTGAGGGTGATTGCGCGTGGACATGCGTCGTGTCGAGCGTCTTCGGCACGTCAGGCGGCAGGTCGATGCCGTTCCGAAGCTGCTTGGCAAGCTGCATGATGCCGATGCCGCGATCGGTGCCGGCGATCTCGAAGCGTCCGTCACGGAACACAATGTCGCCGACGCCCGCTTCCAGCACATGCGCCGCGACCGTCTTGCCGGTCTCGATCACCTTCTCGCCGGCTTCCTTGATCGCCGCACCGCTCGCCATGATCGATTTCGAGCCGCCGGTGCCGCCGCCCGCGACCAGCAGGTCGCTGTCGCCCTGGATCATGCGGATCTTGTCGAAGGGGATGCCGAGCGTCTGGTGCAGCACCTGGCCAAAAGCCGTCAGGTGGCCCTGGCCGAAATCCAGCGTGCCGGTGATCATCGTCACCGTGCCGTCCTCGTCGAAGCGGATACCGCCCATCTCGTTGGTCGGTGGCGCGGTGACTTCGAGGAAGCAGCCGATGCCAAGGCCACGCAGCTTGCCTTCTTTGGCGCTGGCCTTCTTGCGCGCCTTGAAGCCGGCCCAGTCTGATTTTTCGAGCGCCGTATCGAGCACGGCGGCGAAATCGCCGCTGTCGTAAACGGAAGCCGCAGCGGATGTATATGGAAGTTTTGTGGCGGGGATCATGTTGCGGCGACGCAGTGAGACGCGGTCGATGCCCGTTTCCGCCGCGGCCTTCTCGATCATCCGCTCCATGAAATAGTTGCCTTCCGGCCGCCCAGCGCCGCGATAGGCGCCAATCGGCGTCGTGTTGGTGAAGACGCAGTCGGCCGTCACCTCAATCAGCGGCGTCGTGTAGAGGCTCGCCATGTTCTTCACGATGTTAGAGGAGGACATCATCGGCCCGACATGGCTGAGATAGGCGCCCATATTGCCGTAGACATGCACGCGCACCGCCAGGAACTTGCCCTTGGCGTCGAGCGCCAACTCGCAGTCGGCGTCGTCGTCGCGGCCATGCAGGTCCGACACGAAGCTTTCCGAGCGCTTGTCGAGCCATTTCACCGGTTTGCCGGTGATCTTCGCCGCATGCAGCAGGATGACATATTCGGGATAGACCGAAGCCTTCATGCCGAAGGAGCCGCCAACCTGGCCGGTCAGCACGCGCACCTTGTCGTTCGGCACGTTGAGGATTTCCTTGGCCAGCGTGTTGCGCATGCCGAAGGCGCCCTGCGAGCCGACGTTGAAGGTGTAGTGCTGCTTCTTGCGGTCATATTCGGCGATCGCCGAACGCGGCTCCATCGAGGCGACGATGATGCGGTTGGAGATCACGCGCACCTTGGTGATATGCGCCGCCTTGGCGAAAGCGGCGGCAACTTTCTCGCTATCGCCGAAATGGTAGCGGCCGGAGAGGTTTTTCGGCGCTTCGTCATGGATGAGCGGCGCGCCGTCGGCCAACGCCTCGCGCACATCTGTCACCGCGGGCAGCGCTTCCATATCGACCACGACGGCTTCCGCCGCATCCTGGGCATGAATCGCCGTATCGGCGATCACGGCGGCGACGATCTCGCCGAGGTAATGCACCTTGCTACTCGCCATCGCCCGGCGCTCCGGCGATTTGATCAATTCGCCGTCGACGCCCTTGAAGCGCATATTGCAAACCAGCGCGCCATACTCGGACAGGTCAGCGGCGGTGATCACCGCTTTGACGCCTGGCATCGCAAGCGCCGCTTCCGTATCTATCCCCTTGATCTCGCCATGCGCGTACTGGCTGCGCACCATCGCTGCATAAAGCTGGCCGGGAATATTGATGTCATCGGTATAGCGGCCCGCGCCCTGCACCAGGGTCGGGTCCTCCGCGCGGCGCACCGGTTGGCCAACGCCAAACTTGCCATCGGGAAGGACTGTATCGTCGACGCGGATATTCATGGGACATACTCCCGTTCAAAAGCTCGGATCGTCTCGGATGGCAAAGCCAGGGAGAGGATCAGTCCATAAAGACTAGGGTCGAGAACACGTTAGAGGCGGGAAACCAGAATTCTCTGCTCTTATGCGTGCTCTACCTGGCAGGAATGACACATATTTTTCGGTTGTGCAGCGCGACCAGGTGTTGCGGCGCACATGGCGCTGAACGCCGGATCGAGGTTTCATACTATGACGCGTTGATCCGCCGCTCGTCGCTGCGGCAGATCGCCGTTGCTTTCGAGCGCCGCGCTTCTATCGTCAGGCCATATTGGCATCCAAGGAGAAAGCAATGCAACTCGGCATGATCGGTCTTGGCCGCATGGGCGGCAATATCGTGCGGCGTCTGCTGCTGAACAAGCATGAATGCGTCGTCTACGATCGCAATCCCGAGCCGGGCAAGAAGCTCGCCGCCGAGGGCGCCATCGCCGCAACCGATCTCGCCGACATGGTCAAGAAGCTGACCGCACCGCGCGCCATCTGGGTGATGCTGCCCGCAGGTGCGATCACCGAGGCGACGATCGGCGAACTGACAAAACTGCTTTCGCCCGGCGACACCATCATCGATGGCGGCAATTCTAACTGGAAGGACGATGTCCGCCGCGCCGGCGAATTGCAGAAGATGAACCTGCATTACCTCGATGTTGGCACCAGCGGCGGCGTCTGGGGCCTGGAGCGTGGCTATTGCATGATGATCGGCGGCGATAAGGCGACCGTCGACCGGCTCGACCCGATCTTCTCCGCCCTTGCGCCCGGCAAGGGCGACGTGCCGAAGACGCCGCATCGCGAGGGCCGCGATCCACGCGTCGAGAATGGCTATCTCCATGCCGGCCCGAGCGGCTCCGGCCATTTCGTCAAGATGATCCATAACGGCATCGAATACGGCATGATGCAGGCCTTTGCCGAAGGCTTCGACATCATGAAGAATGCCAAGAGCGATGCGCTGCCGGAAGAACATCGCTTCGACCTCGACCTCGCTGATATCGCCGAAGTCTGGCGGCGCGGCAGCGTCGTCACCTCCTGGCTGCTCGACCTGACGTCGAGCGCGCTGGCGGAGGAAGTCTCGCTCGACAGCTATTCCGGCTTCGTCGAGGATTCCGGCGAAGGCCGCTGGACCATCCAGGCCGCGATCGAGGAAGCAGTGCCGGCCGAAGTCCTCACCGCCGCGCTCTACACCCGCTTCCGCTCGCGGCAGGAGCACACCTTCGCGGAGAAGGTGCTCTCGGCCATGCGCAAGGGCTTTGGTGGGCACGTCGAGCCGAAGAAGGGGTGAGGCTGACGCTCCATTGAGCCCTCATGCTCAGGAGGCGGCATAGCCGCCGTCTCGAAGCACGAGGGCGTTTCCAGTGCTCGCTAGACGATCCTTCGAGACGTCCGCTTCGCGGGCTCCTCAGGATGAGGCGTAGCGGTAGATCGAAGGGGCGCTAAGCCTTTCGCGCAGCGATCATGCCGATCTCGATGCTCGCTCCTAGCGGAAGGCTGGCGACCCCGATCGTGGTTCGCGCCGGAAACGGAGCGGTGAATTTCGTCTGATAGACTGCATTCATGGCCGCGAAATCCGCCATGTCGGTCAAATAGACCTGCACATTCACGACATCCGCCTCGCTGAGCCCAGCGGCCTCAAGAACGGCGAAGAGATTACGAAAACACTGTTCGGCTTGCTCGCTGACCGATCCTTCAAGCAGTTTGCCCGTCGCCGGATCGATCGGCGTTTGCCCCGAGAGGTAAACGAAGCCCTTCGCTTCGCAGGCATGTGAGTAGGGGCCGATAGCCGCCGCTCCGCCCGCATTGATGCCTTGCCGAGCCATTTCCTGTCTCCTTCAATCCTGTGTTTCGCCATGCATGGTGGTCGCCTGCATCGAAGGGCGCTTCGTCACTTCGTCGAACCATGCTGCAAGCCTTGGCCGGCCCTCACGAAAATCCGGCAGGTTGCGAAACGCGATCCAGTCGAGCGCGGTCGCCAGCGCGATTTCGCCGAGATTAAACGCACTATCCAGTTCGGCTTCATTTTCGATGAAATTATAGGCGGCGTTGAGCTTCGCCGCCTGCGCCTCGCGCATTACCGGCCAGCGCAGATGTTCCGGCCGGCGCTCGATCTCCCAGCGCATGGCGATGCCGGCCTCGCAGAGGCCCTGCGCCAGCGCCTGCATCCTGAGCGCCAACAGACGCTTTTCGCCATTGGCCGGGATACGCCTCCTGCCGTCATGCAACGCGTCGAGATGTTCCGAGATGACAGTTGAATCGAACAGCACCAGTGCGCCGTCGATCAGAACCGGCACCTTGCCGAGCGGGTTGCGGTCATAAACGGCCTGGTTGCGCCGCGTCGGGCTCGTCTCGTGATGGATCACTTCCATACGTGCCGCGAGCCTGGTTTCATGCGCCAGCACCAATACTTTGCGAGCATAGGGCGAGTGGGTCTGGTAGAGCAGTTGCATCGCTTCAGGCCCCGAACAACTCGGCGCGCAGCGTGTCGGAAATGTTGCGGCCGCAGAGGATCGCCGCGACGGATTTATCCGCATAAGCACCGGGGTTCGCGAGGATGGCCGCGATACCGACCGCGCCCGAAGGTTCGATGATAAGGCCGAGAAAGCGGTGGATCAGGCGGATCGCCTCGATGATCTGTGCTTCCGTCACCGTGACGATCTCGTCGCAGCAGCCGCGCAGCGCGGGAATTGTCGATGGAACGGGCTTTCGCACCGCGATGCCATCCGCGATCGTGTCAGCGCTTTCCGTATCCACTACGCGGCCGGCATCGAGCGAAAGCTTCATCGCGGGCGCCTGTTCGGCCACGACCGCGATAACCCTGGTGTTCGGCGAAACCTGCCGGAACGCTGTGCCAACACCGCCGAGCAGCGCGCCATTGCCAAGCTGCACCAGCGCGATATCGCAGGATGCGGCCGTCGCGATCTCCGTCCCGATCGTGCCCGCGCCCTCGGCGATTGAAGGAATATCGCCATCCTCGACGAAGCGAAAACCATGTGTCGCAGCGTGAGCCTGCGCCGCCGCCTTGGCCGCATCGAAATCCTCGCCGACCTGCCGCACCTCCGCGCCAAGCCTTCGCATGGCGGCGATCTTCAACGGATTGGCCTTTTCGGATGCGAAGACGATGCAGGCATGGCCGCGACGCGTCGCCGCCCGCGCCAGCCCCTGCCCGAAATTGCCGGCCGAGCCGCAGACCGCCGTCTCGCCCGGCTTCAGGTCACGCGCCGCGAAAAGCTCCGTGCCCCGCCCCTTGAACG
>OUNM010404882.1_pt1 | contig 11042 bp, 12 predicted proteins | sample 1769961 | NCBI WGS metagenome assembly OUNM01 (sample SAMEA3914820, study PRJEB12502) | metagenome | biome: forest; material: soil | place: USA | collected 2012-03-12 | depth 0.3 m
CACCGGTGCTGCGGGTGCCACCGGCGCGACCGGTGCCACGGGTCCGCAGGGTGCGACGGGACCGGCCGGTCCTCAGGGCCCGGCCGGCCCGGCAGGTGCGACGGGCGCAACCGGACCGCAGGGTCCGGCCGGTACGTCGGGAACGGCCAACGTCACCTACGTGACCGGAACCGCGGTGAAGGCAGGCAACAGCGCGGCGGCAGGCACGCTGGTGACGGCGACCGCGACCTGTGGCAGCGGTGCCAAGATCGTGGGTGGCGGTGCGAGGATCACGCAGGACTCCGCCAAGGGCGTGCTCGCGGAGAGCTACGCCAGCACGACCGGGCCGGGCGGTGTCTGGACCGCGACGCTGTACGTAGTCGCCACCGCTGGCGGGTCCAACCAGCCGAGCATCCAGGCCTACGCGATCTGCGCGCAGTAGTCCGTACAGCAGCAAAAGCGAAGGGCCCGTCTCCGGACGGGCCCTTCGTCGTCCTTCGCCTAGGACCCCAGCGTCGCCTGCAACGCAATCTCCACCATCGCGCCGAAGGTCTGCTCGCGCTCGGCGGCGCTTGTCTCCTCGCCGGTGACGATGTGGTCGGAGACGGTGCAGATGGCCAGGGCCTTCCGCTTGTAGGCGGCCGCCAGCGTGTAGAGCGCGGAGGCCTCCATCTCGACCGCCAGCACGCCGTGGTCGACCAAGGGCTTGCCGAGCTCGGCGGCGTGCGGGTTGTAGAACGAGTCCGAGGAGTAGATCAGGCCGACGTGGTGGGTCACGTCGGCGCGCGCGTCGGCTGCGGCGGCCGCATCCCGGAGGAGGCCGAAGTCCGCGACGGGGGCGTAGTCGAGCCCGAGGAATCGGTGCCGGTTCATAGACGAGTCGGTGCACGCACCTGACGCGATGACGACGTCGCGGATCGCGACGTCGGTGGTCAGAGCGCCGCAGGAGCCGACCCGGACGACCGACTGCACGTCGTACTCGGCGAACAGCTCGTTGACGTAGATCGCCATCGACGGCTGGCCCATGCCCGATCCCTGGACCGACACGGGCCGCCCCTGCCACGTGCCGGTGAAGCCGTACATCCCGCGCACCTCGGTGTAGCAGACGGCGTCGTCGAGGAAGGTCTCCGCGATCCACCGGGCCCGCAACGGGTCACCGGGGAGGAGAACCGTGGGAGCGATCTGGCCGGGCGCAGCGCCGATGTGCGTGCTCATGCGCGTCCTCGCTTCGCATCGGCCACGCACGAGCACGCAGCGTGACGGCGTGGGACGGATCGCTCGCTCATGACGCGAACCTACAACTCGCGCGACCCGGTCGTCGGGCACCGACTAGCCTCGGTGCATGAGCCTCGAACCACTCGCCCTGCCCACCGCGCCGGAGCAGTGGAGCGACTGGCTCGGCGAACGTGGCACCGGGTCGCTCCGGCTGGCGGCCGACGAGATCGCGACGCTCAAGACCGCGCATCCTGGCGACACCGCGATCCTGCAGCTGTGGAACGACGCCGGGATCGCGCTGGCCAACGCCTCGGCGGCGGCCGGCCTGTTCTCGTCGGTGCACCCGGACGCCGACGTCATCGAGCAGGCCGAGGCCCTCGAGGTCGAGGTACGCCGGTTCGCCAGCGACCTCCTTCTCGACAAGGACGTCTTCGACCGACTCTCGACGGTCCGTCCCGAGCCGCTGGACGACGGCGCCCGGCGGATGCTCGAGGACGCCCTGCGCGCGTTCCGCCGCGCCGGCGTCGCCCTCGACGAGGAGACCCGGACGCGGCTGCGCGAGCTCAACGAGCGCGAGACCGAGCTGAGTCAGGCGTTCTCGCGGAACATCCGCGACGGGCGGCGTACGGCGCGCGTCCCCGCGTCCGCGTTGGACGGTTTGCCCGAGGACTTCGTGGCCAGCCACCAGCCCGGCGAGGACGGCCTGGTCGCGATCACCACCGAGTACCCGGACGTGCACCCGTTCCTGACCTTCAGCCGCGACGCCGAGGCCCGGCGCGCGGTGGCGACCGAGTTCTTCAACCTGGCCTGGCCCGAGAACGACGCCGTCCTCGGCGACCTGCTCCGGTTGCGCCGGGAGAAGGCGCACCTGCTCGGGTACGCCGACTGGGCCGACTTCGATGCCGAGGTCAAGATGATCGGCAAGGGAGCGGCGATCATCGAGTTCGTCGACCAGGTCGCCGCCGAGGCGCGCGACGCCGGGGAGCGGGACCTGGCGGTGCTGAGGGCCCGCGGAGCCCAGGACGGCATCGAGACGATCGACCTGGCGAGCTGGCGCTACTGCTTCGAGGCCGTCAAGCGCGAGCAGTACGGCGTCGACGCCCAGGAGGTCCGCCGCTACTTCGACTTCGCTCAGGTGCACCAGGGCCTGCTCGACGTGACCGCCCGGCTCTTCGACCTGCGCTACGTGCCGGTCGACGTCGCCACCTGGCACGACGAGGTGACGACGTACGACGTCCACCTCGGCCGCGGCGGCCCGGGCGGGCAGGGCGAGCGGATCGGCCGGATCCACCTCGACCTGCACCCGCGCGACCGGAAGTACAACCACGCCGCGCAGTTCGACCTGGTGTCCGGAGTGCGGGAGCGGCAGCTGCCCGAGGGCGTCCTGGTCTGCAACTTCAACCGCGGGCTGATGGACCACGGCGAGGTGGTGACCCTCTTCCACGAGTTCGGCCACCTGCTCCACCACGTGCTCGCCGGCCGCCACGAGTGGGTGCGCTTCTCCGGCGTCGCGACCGAGTGGGACTTCGTCGAGGCGCCGTCGCAGATGCTCGAGGAGTGGGCCTGGGACGCCGGGGTGCTGCAGGTGTTCGCGACCGATGCCGACGGCGCCCCGATCCCGACGGAGCTGGTCACCGCGATGCGCGCCGCCGACGAGTTCGGCAAGGGCTTCCTGGCGCGCACCCAGATGTTCTACGCGGCGCTGTCCTACCTGTTCCACGTAGAGGTCCCCGAGGACCTGACCGCGCGGCTCTTCGAGCTCTACCCGCAGTACAGCCTGGTCGCGCCGCTGGAGGGCACCCACTTCCACGCCGCCTTCGGCCACCTCAACGGCTACTCCTCGGCCTACTACACCTACATGTGGTCGCTGGTGATCGCCAAGGACATGTTCAGCGCGTTCGATCCCGAGGACCTGTTCGACGACGAGGTGGCGCACCGCTACCGCGACCGCGTGCTCGTGCCCGGCGGATCGCGCGACGCGGCGGCGCTGGTGGCCGACTTCCTGGGCCGGCCCTACAACACCGACGCCTTCTCGCGGTGGCTCAACGGATGAGCGCCCGGGCCTACTCGGACGGGGCCGGCGTCGCGCCGATCGCGCTCTCGCTGCACGCCCACGACCGGATCGCGGACCGGCGTACCGATGCGGACTGGCTGGAGGAGACCTGGGCGGACCCGTCCACCCGGGTCCTGGTCGTCGCGGGCACCCGGGTCCGGGTCGAGGGCGGGCAGGTGCCGTGGGTCGCGCCGGCCGACGCACCGACGGGCACCCGGGTGCTGCTCGGCGCGCGTGACGGGGTCGTGCACTTCGCCGTGGTCGTCGACGCCGCGGAAGCGGGGGAGGGCTGGAGCGGCCTGCGCGGCCTGCTGGGCGCGTTCGCCGAGGACGAGGCGCCGCTGCTGGTCCACGCCTTCGGGATCGCGGAGTGGCTCTGGGTGACCCGGTTCTGCCCGCGCTGCGGCGGGTCCTTGGAGCCGACGACGCTCGGCCACGTGCTCCGCTGCACGTCGTGCGGCCGCGAGGAGTTTCCGCGCACCGACCCGGCGGTGATCATGGTCGTCACCGACGGCGAGTACCCGAACGACCGCTGCCTGCTGGGCCGGCACCCGTCCTGGCCGCCGGGCAGGTACTCGACCCTGGCCGGCTTCGTCGAGCCGGGGGAGTCGGTCGAACAGGCGGTCCGCCGCGAGGTGCTCGAGGAGTCCGGCATCACGGTCGGGGAGGTCGACTACTTCGGCAGCCAGCCGTGGCCGCTGCCACGGAGCCTGATGATCGGGTGCTTGGCTGCCGCGCTGTCGACCGACGTGTCCGTGGACGGCGAGGAGATCGAGGACGCCCGCTGGTTCACCCGGGAGCAGATGAAGGAGGAGGCCGAGGCGGGCACGCTGGTGCTCCCCGGCGGCATCTCGATCTCGTGTTCCCTGATCGAGCACTGGTACGGCGGACCCCTGCCGGGGCAGTGGTGATGGTTTCGAGACGGTCGCTGCGCGACCTCCTCAACCACCGGTGGTTGAGGAGGGCCGGCACGGCCTGTCTCGAAACCGGGTGACCCGCCGTGATCCTCGTCATCGAGGGTCACCACCTGCCCGGCGCCACCTGCGGGCGGTACGCCGACATCCACGTCGGTCTCCAGGTACGCCGCAAGCCCGCTGACCTGGTCCGCGCCGATGCGGGGTCCGCGCGCTGGGAGACGCAGATCGACGTCGTCGAGACCACCGACGGTCCCGACTTCCGCGGCCCCGCGGTGGAGGGCAAGCGAGGGGAGCGGTTCGTCTACCTCACCTGGGGCGAGGGCGCGGGCGACGACTTCGCGATGTTCCGTCGGGCCAAGCTGATGCTGGCCGACCTGCCGGACCCACAGGCGGCGACGGTGACCGCACGGGTGCACCTCACCGATGAGGCCGGGATGCCGCGCTGCGCGCGACTACGTGAGCCAGCGCTCGAATTCACATGACCCGTTCGTCGAGCCTGTCGAGACGCCGCGAGGTGGGCGCGTTGGTCACCGCGCGTTGAGGAGCATGCGCGGCAATCCTCTCGAAAACCGCCGGACCTACGCGACGGCCTCCGCCAGCTTCGCCTTGACCTGCGCCAGCGACGGGTTCGTCTGCGCGGTGCCGTCGGCGTACACCAGGGTCGGGACGGTCTGGTTGCCGCCGTTGACCGACATCACCAGGTCGGCGGCCTCGGGGTTCTGCTCGATGTCGACGATGTCGAAGACGATGCCCTCGCGGTCGAGCTGGCTCTTCAGCCGGTGGCAGTAGCCGCACCACGGGGTGCTGTACATCGTGAACTGGCCGGACATCGGGATGTCCCCTCTCGCAACTAGGCTGCGCCTATCGAACACTGGCTCGTCGGATCCGATCACATTTCGGATCGCCACTGGCCTCAACGACCTCCGAGGGGGAAACATTCCGTGACCGTCCCGGGTAGTGCCGAACGTCTCCTCGAGGCGCTCGATCCCGAGCAGCGCCAGGTCGCCGAGGCCCTCCGCGGACCGGTCCGGGTGCTCGCCGGTGCCGGCACCGGCAAGACCCGGGCGATCACCCACCGGATCGCCTACGGCGTCGCCACCGGCACCTACAACCCGACCGAGGTCCTGGCCGTCACCTTCACCACCCGAGCCGCCGGCGAGATGCGCACCCGGTTGCGCTCGCTCGGCGCCCCCGGCGTGCAGGCGCGCACCTTCCACGCGGCCGCGCTGCGCCAGGTGCGCTACTTCTGGCCGCGGGTCTACGGCGGCGAGCCGCCTGAGTTGACCGCGTCCAAGATCCCGCTGGTCGCCGGCGCCGCTCGTCGCAACCGTCTGGACGTCGACCAGGCGCGGCTCCGCGACCTCGCCAGCGAGATCGAGTGGGCCAAGGTCACCAACGTCCGCCCCGACGACTACGAGCGGATCGCGCCGACCCGTGGTCGCGAGGTGAGCGGGCTCGACCACGCGATCGTCGGGCACGTCTTCGGCAGCTACGAGGAGATCAAGCGCGAGCAGGGCCGGATGGACATGGAGGACGTGCTGCTCATCGGTGCCGCGCTGCTCACCGAGGACGACCGGGTCGCCGCGACGGTGCGCTCGCAGTACAAGTGGTTCGTCGTCGACGAGTTCCAGGACGTCAGCCCGATCCAGGCCGCGCTGCTCGACCTGTGGACGGGCGGCCGCGACGAGATCTGCGTCGTCGGCGACCCTGCCCAGACGATCTACTCGTTCGCGGGCGCGCGGGCGTCGTACCTGCTCGACTTCGGCAAGAAGCACCCGGGCGCGACCAGCGTCGAGCTGGTCCGCAACTACCGCTCGACACCGCAGGTGATCACGGCCGCCAACGGCCTGCTCGCCGGCACTCCGACGGGCGCGGTGTCGCTGCGCGCCCAGCAGCCGGCCGGCGACGAGGTGCGCTGGCACGAGGCGACCGACGAGGTGGCCGAGGCCGACGCCGTCGTCGCCGAGGTGCAGCGGCTGCGGGCCACCGGCGTGCCGCTGCGCGAGATGGCGGTGCTGTTCCGGATCAACGCCCAGTCGGAGACGTTCGAGGAGGCGCTCGCCTCCCGCTCGATCCCGTACGTCGTGCGCGGCGCCGCCCGCTTCTTCGAGCGCCCCGAGGTGCGTCAGGCGCTCGCCCTGCTGCGCGCCAGCCTGCGGGCCGGGGAGGCCGCCTCGGACGGCCTGCAGGACCAGGTCCGTGGCGTGCTCGCCGGGATGGGCTGGAGCCCGGAGGCCCCGGCGGCCCGCGGGCAGGCCCGGGACCGGTGGGAGTCGCTGATGGCGCTGATCGGCCAGGCCGAGGAGTACGCGTCCGGCGAGATCGCGCCCACGCTCGAGGGGTTCGTCGCCGAGCTCGACCGGCGCGCCTCCGAGCAGCACGCGCCGGTCGCCGACGGGGTCACCCTCGCGACCCTGCACACGGCGAAGGGACTGGAGTGGGACGGGGTCTTCCTGGTCGGTGTGCAGGAGGGCTCGATGCCGATCACGTACGCCGACACCCCGGCCGCGGTCGAGGAGGAGCGCCGGCTGCTGTACGTCGGCATCACCCGAGCCCGCAAGCACCTGATGATCTCCTGGTCGCTGGCCCGCAACCCGGGCGGCCAGGCGCGGCGCAAGCCGTCCCGCTTCCTGGCCAGCCTGCGGCCCGAGTCGGTGACCGACCGGGCTCCTGTCGCCGGGGGTGGCACCAAGCGCAGCAGCAAGAAGGCCTCGGTGTGCAAGATGTGCCGCCGCCCGCTGGTCTCGCCGAAGGAGCGCAACCGCGGCTTCTGCGACGACTGCCCGATCCCGTACGACGAGAACCTGTTCGCCTCGTTGAAGGCGTGGCGCAAGGAGCGCGCCGACGCGGAGAGCGTGCCCGCCTTCGTCGTGTTCTCCGACGCGACCCTCGAGGCGATCGCCGAGGTCAAGCCGACCGATCGCAAGGGTCTCCTGCGCATCAACGGCATCGGTGCGGCCAAGCTCGAGAAGTACGCCGACGACGTGCTCGCGGTGCTCAAGGAAGCCTGATTCCGGCCCTCGTTCCGCGCTCGCCGTACCAGGCATTTGAAGAATTTCAATAAATGATTTGCACGCGTTCTCGGCGCGGGCGTACTTTTCTCTCACGACCTGCGCAACGCAGCCCTGACAAGGCTGGCGCCCGACTGCTTCGAGGAGGTGCATGACAGTGAGCAACAACATCTGGCTCAACACGACCGTGACGCGGCCGGCTTCTGTCGTGCCCGCCCACGGTTTCGGCATGGGTGACGTGTGCCCGTCTGCTGCCGGCTACGCCGCTGCGACGAAGCGATCCACCGATGCCTTCCAGGCAACCAAGCCGGGTTCGGCTACGCCTTGGAGTCCACCTGTCACATGAGTCCACACTCATCGACCGGCACCTCCAAGGCCGCGGAACCCACCAAGGGATCCGCGGCCTTCGTGTTTCCCACCCGAGGTTTCCACCGAGACAAGCCGGAGATTCGACGAGTGATTTCTCTCCCGAGTTTGACCAGCAACAACCAGCGATCGAACAGCAGAGAAGGAGGTGACACATGAGCATCAGCGTTCTCGACCCGAAGGGTCCCGAGACCGAGCTGCTGCCGTGCCGGACCAACGAGGCAGAGCTTTTCTTCGCCGAGTCGCCCACCGACGTGGAGCTCGCGAAGGCGCTGTGCACGAGCTGCCCGGTGATGGCCGAGTGCCTCGCAGGCGCGCTCGAGCGTCGGGAGCCCTGGGGTGTGTGGGGAGGTCAGCTGTTCCTCCAAGGAGTAGTGATCCCCCGCAAGCGGCCCCGCGGCCGGCCCCGCAAGAACGAGGTCGCGGCATGACCACCGACGGCCTCGCGCGACGAAACGACACCATCCACACGATGAACCAGAACTTCGAACGGAGCACCAAGATGAGTCTCATCCAGGAAGACCTGGCTCGCGCCCATATCGGCGCGCGCCTCCACGAGGCGCGCAGCAGCCGGCGAGGCCGTAACCTCGCCGCAGCCCGGCGCCTCTCCCGGAAGGCCGAGCGCGCCGCTGCCCAGGCGCGTCTGGCAGTCGCCCGCGTGATCTGAGCCCTTCGAGACGATCGCTGAGCGATCTCCTCAGGACAGGCGCACGAAACTTCTCGTTCGATCGCGGGAAACTGAACCGCCGTCCGGCTCCTCGGAGTCGGGCGGCGGTTTCTCTTGTCAACACGAGAATTTGTCACTTGCCGAGCGCAATTTCGCTCGGATCGGCCAAAACCTCGTGTGACCAAGAGAATTCGACCGTCGACTACCGTGGCGTCATGACCACCTGCGCCTTCTGCGGCAAGGTCGACGAGGGGGACCAGCCGCCGCTGACCTGGACCTCGGCGGTCGAGCGTGGGCGGGTGAGCTGGTTCTGCGACACGTGCTCGCGCGAGCACCTGCGGTCGATGGAGTCCAAGCTCGACTCCGAGTGGTGGTGACCCGCGCTTCCCTGGAGAAACGGGCCCGGGAACCGCAGCGCGCGGCTAGGTTCTGCGCATGCGTTCCGCCGTCCTCGCTCTCCTGCTGCTGCTCGCGGCCGGCTGCGGCGGTACGGCGAACCACGGAGACACCTCGAAGGCGGACGGAGCGCCGCTGCGGACGCTGTGCCCGGGGGTGCACCTGGCGGTCGACAGCCTGGTCGTCTCCGACCCCGCCTCGCGCACCGTCTTCGCCGACCAGGTCGCGCGGCTGCGAGCCGCCGGGACGAAGGACAGCCAGCAGACGCTCGAGCCGCTGATCCAGGCGGCGCAGGAGCTGCTCGCGGTCAAGACGGACCAGCAGTTCTTCGTCGCCCGGGACGACGTGCACGCGGCGGTGGTCAAGGTCGACACCGGGTGCGTCGCGGTCGGATCGCCGATCCTGCACTCCGGCCCGCACCAGAGCGGCTGATCAGGTCGCGAACCCGGGGAGCGACTCGAGCAGGATCTCCCGGAACGGGATCGTCGCCCCCAGCTGGCTGAGCACGCCCACGCCGCCCACCCAGGTCCGGTGGATCAGCAGGTACGACGGCGGCAGGTTCAGACGCATCATCACCGAGTACGCGTCGCCCTTCGGGTCGTGGACCCGCTTGAACTGCTCCTGCATCCATGCCCGGGAGAAGGTGAAGCGGTCGGCGCTGGCGGGCTCGACGAACGGGCCGAGGTAGGAGCGCAGCTTCGCGGCGTCGACCTGGATCCGCTCCCGGATGAAGCCCTCGTCGCGCAGCGCGGTGACGAGCTGGTCGTAGTCGTCGAGGCAGGCGATCCGGATCAGCGAGCCGAGCGTGCGGGGCAGGCCGCGCTCGGGGAGCCGGGCGACCGCGCCGAAGTCGAGCACGCCGAGCCTGCCCGGCGAGCCGTCGGGGGCGGGCAGCAGCCGGAAGTTCCCGGGGTGCGGGTCGGCGTGCAGCATCCCGGTCCGGGCCGGGGCTCCGAAGAGGAAGCGCACGAACATCTCGCCGTACTGGTCGCGCTCGGCCTGGCTCCCGTCGCGGATGACCTGGGCCAGCGAGGCCGGGCTGTCCATCCAGTCGGTGACGAGCACCGTCTCGGTGCCGGAGCGGACCGCGGGGACGGCGATCACCGGGTCGCCGGCGTACTCGGTGGCGAAGACCTGCTGGGCTTCCGCCTCGAGCCGGTAGTCGAGCTCCTCCTCGGCGCGCTCCTGGAGCTCGGTGACCAGGGGCTTGACGTCGATGCCGGGGAACGCCGGGCCCAGGCCGCGCGCGACCCGCGCCAGCTGCTTGAGGTCGTTGCGGAGCGCGTCGCCGGCACCCGGGTACTGCACCTTGACCGCGACGTCGTCGCCGTCCCACCGGGCCCGGTGCACCTGGCCGATCGAGGCCGCAGCGGCAGGGTCGGCCTGCAGGTCCGTGATCCGGCCGACGTCGTCGCCGAGCTGCTCGGCGAGGATCTCGCGGACCGTGATCGTGGGCATCGGGGGAGCGGAGTCCTGCAGGCGGGTGAGCTGCTCCCGGTACGGCGCCGCCAGGTCCTCCGGCAGCGCCGCCTCGAAGATCGACATCGCCTGGCCGAACTTCATCGCCCCGCCCTTGAGCTCGCCCAGGGTCCGGAAGAGCTGCTCCGCGGTGCGCTGCTGGAGCTCGGTCATCACCGCGTCGGCGGGGGCACCGCCGATCCGCTTGCCCAGCCCGATCGCCTGGCGGCCGGCGTACCCCAGCGGCAGCGCCGCGAGGCGCGCGGTGCGCGCGACGGCCTTGCGGGGAAGCTCGGTCATACAACCATTGTGGACGATGGCGGGTCCTCGGCCGACCAGACGCAGGAACAGGCCGGGTGCCGCAGCCAGGACTGGACCTGAAGCGCCGCCAGATCGGGCCCGACCCGGACCGTCGCGGACCAGGTCACCGCCCGCCCGCCGTCGAGGTGCGTGACCAGGTCTCGGACCGCCCAGGCGACGCCCAGGGCGACGAGCGCGCTGTCCGCGGGTTCGGCGACGCCGTCGCGCCGCCCCGCCTGCTGGTGCAGGGCGACCAGGAGCGGGTGCTGCGGGTCCTGGTCGCCGTGGTGGGCGTCGAGGCAGCGCAGGCAGGCGGTCCGGCCGGGGACGACCAGCGGGCCGATCAGGACAGTGCCCTCCAGCAGCCGGAGCAGCAGGTGCGGGACGCCGTCGTGGGCGAGCACGTCGGTGACGGCGCGGTCCTGCTCCCCGGCGCCGACCAGGAGGACGGCGTCGGGGCGGCGTACGGCGGTCTCCGCGCTCACCCGGAGGCCGGCCGCCTCGAGCAGCGGGCGCGGGTCAGCATGGGCGCTGTCGCCGGGCAGCGTGCCGAGCACCGCCACCGACCGGGTACGTCGCCGCGCCAGCACGTCCATGAACCCGGCGGGGTCCGCGAGCGCGGCGGCGGCCACGTCACCGGGAGCGATGTCGGCCGGCGCGAGCGCGTCCGCGTCGACGAG
>OUNM010693620.1_pt1 | contig 11036 bp, 12 predicted proteins | sample 1769961 | NCBI WGS metagenome assembly OUNM01 (sample SAMEA3914820, study PRJEB12502) | metagenome | biome: forest; material: soil | place: USA | collected 2012-03-12 | depth 0.3 m
ACCCTGGCCGATGTCTCCGCGACGACCTCCGGATCGACCACGACCCATGCCTTGAGCGGCACGATCGCCTCGGCGGCCGGGGCGGACGGCTCCTTGTACGTCCTGGCCAATGTCAACAGTACGACCAGCGGCCAGACCATCAGTGGCAACCAGGACGTCGCCCTGATGAAGTACGATTCCGCCGGCAAGCTGGTCTATACGCGCACATTGGGCGCCGGCGACACGGCCTCGGCCTCGGCGATCGCCGTCTCGGCCGACGGCAAGGTGGCCATCACCGGGTCGGTGACCGGTTCGTTGAACGTCGCCAGTTCGACCACGGCCAAGGACGGCACGGTCACCACGACCAATGCCGGCAATCTCAACGGCGCCAGCGCGACGACCAGCGACAGCTTCGTCCAGGTTTTCGACGCCAGCGGCGTGCCGCAATGGACCCAGCGCTTCGGCGCGACCGCCGCCGACCAGGCGACGACCGTCGCCTTCGGCGCCAACGATTCGGTCATTGTCGGCGGCAAGACCATGGGCACCATGACCGGGGCCTCGGCCAATGGCGGCACGGGCGAGCAGGGCGGCTGGGACGCCTATGTCGCCGGCTTCTCGTCGACCGGCAAGTCGACCTTCATGCAGCAGATGGGCACGGCGAACAGCGACCAGACCTCGCAGGTCGCGGTCGACGGCAACACCCTGTATGTCGCCAGCCAGCAGAACAACAGCGTCATCCTGAGCTCGTACGACATGACGTCGGGCAAGCCGGCCCTGATTGCCTCGCGCAATCTGGGCGGCCTGGGCGGCGGCAATATCACCGGGCTTTCGGTGTACAACGGCCAGGTCTATCTGGGCGGCAGCACCGGATCGGACAAGCTGTTGTCCGGGACCGGCAACGTCACGGCGGCCTATAGTGGCGGCTCGGAAGCCTTTGCGCTGTCGGTCAACAAGGACCTGACCACGACGACCAGCGACACGGTCGCCTATTACGGCGGCAGTGGCAACAGCGGCAACGCCCAGGTCCAGTTCGCCAATGGCATAGCCTATATGGCCGGCCAGGTCGGCACGACCGTCAACAGTTCGACGACGGGCAAGGGCGCCTATCTGGCCTCAATGAACGTCGCCACCGGCCAGGTGCTGTCGCAGACCAATTACAGCGGCCAGGACGGGGTGGTGAACCCCAACTCGATCGCCGTGTCGTCGGGCTCGTCCTCGGTGCTCGACAAGCTGGGCCTGCCGACCGGCACGGTGCTGCAGACGGATTCGCAACTGATTACCGCCAACAGTTCGGTGCGCGCCGGCGACCAGTTTTACATGGTCAACCCCAATACCGGGGAAAAGAAGACCATCACCATCGACGCCACCGAGACGATGGACAGCCTGTCCAAGAAGATCCAGGCGGCTTCGGGCTTCCAATTGACGGTGAAGACGACGACCGTGCCGGCGACCAATGGCCAGCCGATGAAACAGGGGCTGGACATCACCCCGGCCTTCGGCTCCAGCTCGATGGAATTCGTGGCCGGTCCGGCGGGCCAGGACGCCCTGCAGGGCCTGGGCCTGTCGGCGGGCCTGGTGACCAGCCAGGCCGGCACCATCATGGATCCGACGACGTCGAACTACGACAAGTCGCAAAAGCCGATGGGGCTGAGCTTCGACACCGGGCTCAACCTGAATTCGACGACCAATATCGCCGCCGCGGTCGACAGCCTGCAAAAGACCCTGACCAAGGTGCAGAGCGTCTATTCGTACCTGGCCAACGGTGACCCGCAACCGCAGAAAAAGGGTGTGGGCAACGGTTCGGGCACCGCGCCGACCTACCTGACCAACCAGATCGCCAGCTACCAGGCGGCCTTGCAGCGCTTGACAGGCGGTTCATAAAAGGGCCTTAAAGGGGGAATAGGGTCGCGCCGTCCGATGCGGAATCGCCGGACGCGCGATTGGCCGTTTTCGAGACTGACGGGGGCAGGAATACCATGGATCAGAAGCGCATGCTGTGGCTGGGCGCGGGTGGTTTGCTGGCGATCATCGTCGCCATCGGCCTGGCCATGATTCTGTCGTCCAGCCACAAAGACGACAAGCGCATGAACGACCAGCCGACCGGCCTGCAGTTCAATGTCTCCGAAACCTCCGCCTCGATGGACTCGAAAAAGCCGCTGCGCTGCTATGTCAACGGCGCCGAGGTCGGCGACATGACCCTGGAGCAATGCGCCCAGAAGAACGGCGTCGCCGCGCAAAAGCTCGACGTCGGCCTTGACGACAACGGCAATATGACCGCCGCGCCGACCGGCTCGCTGGCCCCGGTGCCGACCGCGCCGACCTCGGCCGCGTCGGCCGCCAAGCCGCAGGCGCAGAACGGTAGCGACAATGGCGAAGTGGTGCCGGCGACGGCGCCTGCCGCCGCGGCCGGCCCGGTCGCCGCCTGCCTGCGCTTTAACGGGGGTGAGTGGAACAAGCTGAACGACGGCCTGACGCTGGGCCAGTGCGTGCAGGTGCTGTACGACGGCCGTTGCGTCTCGCCGGGATCGGCGCAATACGGCCGCTGGGGCGACAAGACGCTGCGCCTGGTGCCCCACCGTGTCGAACAGTCGGACGACAACAGCAACTTCCGCCCGCTGGTCGAACAGGGCCAGGGCTGCTCGGTGTCGGGCGCGCGCTAAACCCGGCAAACGGCCGGGCTTGATCCCGGCCGGACATCCGGATACCAAGGTGATGCGGACCCTTTTCGGAGGGGAAGAGGGGAGCTCACCATGATCGAAGACGAACACCATCATCATCCGCACGGCACCGGCATCCGCTGGCTCGACGTGCTCATGACCGTCTCGGTCGTGGCCATTTCGATCATTTCGCTGGTCGTCTCGATCAACCACGGCCAGACCATGGAGCGGCTGGTCGAGGAAAACCGCAAGATGGTCTCGGCCAACACCATGCCGTACCTGGAAATGATGTGGCAGGGCTACGATGCCGACAAGCAAAAGCCGGTGGCCGCGATCACGCTGCAGAACTCGGGCATCGGCCCGGCGGTCGTCGACTGGGTGCAACTGACTTACAAGGGCAAGGCCTATCCCAATGCCGGCAGCCTGCTGGTCGCCTGCTGCAATGTGCCGGCGGGGCACAATCTGGACGGCTTCTACTACAGCACGCCGTCCGGCCGTATCATCCCGGCGCACGAGACACTGAAGGTCCTGTGGTTCGAGCCCAAGGGCGACGAAGACAGCGTCTATTTCAACGCCATGGCCGGCCATATCGGCGATTTCGGTTACAGCGCCTGCTATTGCTCGGTGCTCGACGAGTGCTGGATAAGCGACTTCGACGGCACGCGGCCCAAGCATGTCGCGACCTGCCCGAAGGACGGGGTGGTTCCGTTCAGATAGGCTGCTGACAGAACCGGGAGGGGCGCGGCGTTAAGTCGGCCGGGAACCGGAGCTTTCGCCATGACCGACCGCATCCTGCGCCGCTGGGCCGGCACCATCCGCACGCGCGACGCCCAGGCTTACCGCGACTATATTTCCGGGACGGGCGGCGCGGATTACACCTCAACACCCGGCAATCTCGGCTATCGTATGCTGATGCGCGACCTGGGCGACGGTACGACCGAGGTCGTCACTGAAAGCACCTGGGTGTCGCTGGAGGCGATCAAGGCCTTTGCCGGCGAGGCGATCGCGGTCGCCCGCTATTATCCGCGCGACGACGACTTCCTGCTCGATCGCCCGCCCTATGTGGCGCACTACCGCGTGGTCGATGAAGCTTAAAACCGGAAATCCGGCAGCAGCGACAGGGCCTCGTTCAGCGCCTTGCTCCATTCGCTGGAGACGCGGGCATAGTAGGGATCGTCACGCTCGAAGCGACGTTCGATGCTGATGCGGCGCTCGCCGGCCGGCACGACGCGCAGGTCGATCGGCAGGTCGACGCCGGCGTTGGCGCGGATGGTCGAGTCGAAGGACACGCACAAAAGCTTGATCGCGGCCTCGAAGCTCATGTCGACGTCGAGCGCCCGCACCAGCATCGGGCGGCCGTATTTCGTTTCGCCCGACTGGAAGAAGGGATTGTCGGGCCCGGCCTCGATGAAATTGCCTTCCGGATAGATGAAGAACAGGCGCGGCTCGGCGTCCTGGACCTGGCCGCCCAGGATGAAGGTGGCGGCGAATGGCGAGGCGCCCGGCGCGATCAGCGGCGAATAACGGTTGATGACCTCGCGCAGGGTGTCGCCGACGAGATTGGCGATCTGGAAGATCGAGGTGGCGTTGAGCACCGACGGCGAGCCGTCATTGGCCCGGGCGCGTTCGTCCAACAGGCTGGCCACGATCTGGGTGGTGGCCAGGTTGCCGGCGGCCAGCAACACCACGGCGCGTTCGCCCGGGACCTGCCAGCTATGGACCTTGCGCACCTGGGAAATGTCGTCGACCCCGGCATTGGTGCGGGTATCGGACATCAGGATCAGGCCCTTGTTCAGTTTCACGCCTACGCAATAGGTCATCGGGTACTCCGGCAAATCACTCGGGTACTATACTAGCCCAGAAATGTTGGGCTTTCATAAATCAAACGGGTGCGACGCGCTTGTCTCGTAAACGCCATACCTGCGCATGTAACCGGTTTCCGTGGCGTTGATGGCGTTGTCATTCCGGATCATCCTGCTGTCCATAAACGGACAACGATGTCGGCAATCCGGCGAGGAAACCATGACCAATTCGACGACGGGGCGCTGGCAGGCGCTCGACTGGCTGCGCGGGCTCAGCATTATCGGCATGCTGTTCAATCTCACGCCCGGAGCGTGGGAGAAGGAATATGAATGGATGACCCATGTGAAATGGGAGGGGCTGCACCTGATCGACATGGTGGCGCCCGGCTTCCTGTTTTGCATCGGCGCGGCCTTGCCATTGTCCCTGGCCGGACGGTTGGAAAAGGGGCAAGCCAGGGCGGCCCTGTGGAGCCACGGCCTGGTGCGCACCCTGCTGCTGGTGCTGATTGGGCTATTTCTGAATGCCTATCCGGCCTTCGACTTCGCCCATATGCGCATACCCGGCGTGTTGCAGAAGATCGGCCTGTCCTTCGCCCTGGTGCTCACGCTGGTTCTGGTGACGACCCGGCGCGGGGGGGATGGAAAGCCGGTCTTCGCGCCGCGCACTCTGGCGGGCGCCCTGGTCTTTATCCTCGTCTCGCACTGGGCCTGGCTGGAATTTGTCCCGGTGCCGGGTTTTGGCGCGCCGCGTTTCGATCCGGTCGGTTCCTGGCCGGCCTATATCGACCGGTCGTTGTTCACCGTGCCTCACATGTTCATCTACTGGCCGGTCGACGGCAAGGTGGTGTTCGATCCTGACGGCCTGGTCAATGTCTATACCAGCGCCGGCAATATCCTGCTGGGCGTGCTGACGGGCCTGGCTTACAGGAGCGGCAAGATCAAACGGCCGATCGTGATGGCCTTTGCTGCCGGTGTGGCGATGATGGCGGCGGGCCTGGCCTTGGGCGGCATCTGTCCGATCATCAAGAATATCTGGACGGCGACTTTCGTGCTGTTCAGCGGCGGCTTTTCATTGGTCCTGCTGGCGGTTCTGAGCCTGGTCTCTGCCCTGCCACCGCTCGGCCAGGCGCTGTTCCCGCTGCAGGTCTACGGCGCCAATCCGCTGCTGGCCTATCTGATCTGCTTCCTGTTCGCGCCGGTGATCGATATCAACTGGGCGCAGAAGCCGGGATATGCCTCCATCCGCTCCGTGGGGCAGGCGGCCTATAGCCGGGTCCTGGATCCCTACGCAGCGTCTTTTGCCTTCGGCCTGACCTACCTGGTGATCCTGTTCGTCATCCTGTGGGTCTGCTACCGGAGACGCTGGTTCCTCAAGCTGTAGCCTAAAAAAAAGAAAGCCGGGCAAATGCCCGGCCCAGTCTACAGGGAGGAAACGCCCAGGAAGGGCAAAGCGTATGATAACGCTTACAGGTTTAGATTATATGACTAAGCGCTCACGGCAAGCGTGATTAGTTACATTTTCAATCACGATGCCGACATGGATTGTAACAGTCCGTCCACGGCCGTTTCCGACCCGTCATTCGGGTTCGTAATAAATATCGAAGTCGATCTTCAGGTTGCGAATTGCCACCTCTTGCAAGGTTTTCGGAGCCAAAGAGATGCCTTCGTTTTGTTCGGCCAGGAACAATCCGCAGAAAAGATCGGCCTGATATTTTGCTGTAAGATCGCGCCAAACCTCGAGATCGGCTGTCAATTCAGACAGGAGCTTCATGATTTGGCCGTCAAGATCGGCGGGCGCGCACTCGCTCGTATGCAGGCGCCACGTGCCGCGCCGCGCGATCTTTACAGCCCCGCGCGACGTCGTCCACGGTTGACCTGTTTTGGCCCCCACCGTGGGCTCACGCCCCAACGATCTGGTCAAAACATCGGGATCGAGAGCTTCGCCGAAAAATCGAAGGCTGACGCTTGATCGTGAAAGCTCAGTCATGACGCCATGACTCCTTAGGGGGGCGTGCAAAAAACGCGATCAACCGATCACCTCGAACAGCCAGTCGCGAAACTGATGCATGGCCAGTGTCTCCGCCCGCGATTGCAGCCGCGTCAGCCAGTAGCTGCCGCGCGATACGGTCACCGCGAAGGGCTGGCGGATCAGCCCGGCGGCCAGGTGGCGCTCGAACATCAAGGGCGGCGCCAGGGCGACGCCGGCGCCCTGCAGGGCGGCCTCCATCATGGCCAGCGACGAGTCGAACATCATGCCCTTGGCGACGGGGGCGCCTTCGGTCACACCGGCCGCCTCGAACCAGCCCGGCCACTCGTCGGTCCGGTACGAGCGCAACAGGGTCTGGCCGACCAGGTCTTCCGGCCGTGCCAGTTGCGCGGCAATCTCCGGCACGCACAGCACCGACAAGGGGGCCTCGAATAGCCGCACCGCCTCCGTATCGTGCCAGGCGCCGTTGCCGAACTTGATGGCGTAATCCAGCCCTTCGGCGGCGAGGTCGACGCGGTTATTATTGGTCGATAGCCGCACCTCCAGTTGCGGGTGCTTCTCGCGCAGCAGACCCAGCCGCGGCAGCAGCCAGCCGACCGCGAAGGTGCCGACGGCGCCGAGCGTCAACACCTCGCGCACATAGCCGCCTTCGAAACGGTCCAGCATATCGGCCATGCGGTCGAAACTGTCGCTGACCGCCGGCAGCAGGGCTTCACCCTCCTCGGTCAGGCGCAGGCCGCGCGGCAGGCGTTTGAACAGCTTGACGTTCAGCCGGTCCTCCAGCGCCTTGACCTGGTGACTGACGGCCGCCTGGGTGACGCACAGCTCGATCGCGGCACGGGTGAACGACAGATGGCGGGCGGAGGCCTCGAAGGCGCGCAACGCATTGAGCGGAAGGTGGGGGCGGGGCATGTCTGGATATAAAATAATCTAATATCTCTTGCGAGATATCATCGTTTGATGCGCCCGGCTACCCTCTGTATCTCAAAGAAAGATCTGGAGAAGACCATGAAATCAGTTTTTGCGGTTGCCGCGATTGTCGCGGCGATCTTGAGCGCCCCCATGCCTGCCGGCGCCGTCGATAAAACGACCTGGACGCGGCCGGTGACGCCGTTCCGCATTGTCGGAAATATCTACTATGTCGGCACGCAGGGCGTGGCGGCCTATCTGATCACCTCGGGCCATCGCGCCGTGCTGCTCGATGCGACATTGGAGGAGAATGCGCCGCTGATCGAGCGCAACATCGAAGCGCTTGGTTTCCGGCTGAAGGACGTCAAGATCATCCTGAACAGCCATGCCCATTCCGACCATGCCGGCGCCATAGCCCGTCTGCGCCACGACAGCGGTGCGCAATTCTACGCCTCGGACGGCGATCGCCGGGCGCTGGAACACGGCCGCCACGACAGCGATACCGACTATCCGACGGGCCATTTCCCGCCGGTCCATGTCGATCATGTGGTGCGCGACGGCGAGGTGGTGGCCCTGGGCGATGTCCGCCTGACCGCCACCCTGACGCCCGGTCACACCAAGGGCTGCACGACGTGGTCGACGCGGGTGAAAGACGGCGGGCGGACGCTGAATGTCGTCTTTGCCTGCAGCCTGTCGGTCGCCGGCAATATCCTGGTCGGCAACAAAGCCTATCCAGACATCGCCCGCGACTATGTCCGAAGCTTCGATCGCCTCGACGCCATGCCGGCCGACGTGGTGCTGACCAACCATCCGGAATTCGCCGACGTGCTGGGCCGTGAGGTCAGGGCGCAAGCAGGCGACATCAATGCTTTTGTCGATCCCGCACTGTTGCATCGCATCGTTACCGACGCGCGCAACGACTTCCAGGCGGAACTGGCCAAGGCGCAAAGCGAGGCAAAGACCGGCAAATAAACCCTTGGCGGTTGGGCGCCTTCGCGGTTAATCTCCTCACACATAATTCGAGGGAACCCCCGCATGCGCCCGATCATCCTTGCCGCCTTCACCCTGGCCGCCGCGCCGCTGCTCGTCCTGGGCGGCTGCGAGAAGAAGGTCGAAGCGCCGGCCGACACCGGTGTTTGCTACTTCATCGGCCACGTCAAGAAGACCGAGGCGCCCGGCGGGCTCAAGTTCAACGTCATTGCCCGCGACCAGCCGGATATCGAGCATTGCGCCGTTCAGCTTTACAATTTGCGCCGGTCGATGCTGGGGACCGGCACGGCGGGTGAGGTCACCGAAGGCGCCTATCAGGGCAGCTTCATGCAGGCGACCAATGGCGAGGTGCGCTATTCGCAGCACTATGAGGGGCCGTATTTCCCCTTCCTGGTCAAGGCGCCGGACGATCGCCTGGTGACCCCGGGCTCGGTAGTCGAGGACGACACGCAGGGCGACGGCCCGCAGCAGCAGGTCGCCGTGCCCAAGGACCTGCCGAAGCTGAGCCAGGACAAGAAGTAAGGGTTTAGTGAACTGCGGACGACCCGGCGTTCATCACATTGTATACTAACAAGGCCCGCCGGTAGTGATGATGCGCCTTACGCGTCCCAGTGATTGCAGATTTGACGAAAGCGGTAGGCGGGGGCTGGATGAAGTATCAGCAGCCAGGCAAGCGTACGCCTGAAGAGATTTTAAGTATGCTGACGAGTCCGAATACGCCACCGCATGCGCGAATTGATGCCGTTTTATCTGCAATTTATTGCGATGAATCAGTGACTTTTTCTGGCGATATTTTAATTGATGAGTTTTTGACGGCTGAATATAAGGAAAAGATATATTTAAAAAATGCCTTTGAGACGTTTTATGGAATGCGCCGCACCACCTACAGAATAGACGACAGCATTAGAGCCTTGCGGGAATATGCGGACGTGTGTCCCGAGTGTTCTTTGGAGGTCGATAGCATCATTACAGGGCTGAACGAATACAAGAAAATGTTTAAAGGCGGCCAGTCGGGAGAAGCACTGCCAAAATAAGCAAACAGTGGGTCGACTTTGGGAAAGTTTGGTGACAGTGAGGTGTAATCCCTTCAAGGAAACGGTAATCGGGGACCATGAATTCCGCGGCCCCCGTCACATCCCTGGCTGATATTCCTTTCTTACCCACCTTTGGCCGCCAGTCGTGCCGCCGCCAGGACCTGGCCAGGCCCGCCGCCGAAGCCGCTGGCGTCGTTGGACGCCACTGCCGCGACCGTTCCCGCGGCCCGATCGACGCTGACCTCGGCATACCACACGGTGTTCGAGCCATTGTGCCAGAGACTTGCGTCGGGCAGGACAATCCAGCCCAGGGCGTAATTGCCGCCGAAAGGCGGTGTATGCAAGGTTTGCCAGCCTTGCGCCGTCAGCCACGACGCCGGCTGGTCACGATGCAGTTCCAGATAGCTGACCAGGTCACCCAGGCTCATATGGACGCGCCCGGCTGGCCCGAGGGCGACGGGATTGTCGATCCCGGTCGGCGAGCGCGTGCCGTCGGCGGCGATGATATGGCCTGACGGCTGATCGGCGCCTGGCGGCCCAAACCCGGCGCTCATGAGCTTCAACGGCGTAAAAAGCCCCTCCTGGATCAAGGCTTCCCAGGGTTTTTGCATGCGCGCTTCCAGCATGGCCGCGGCGACGACATAGCCATTATTGCTGTAGATCATCGCCTGGCCCGGCGCAGCTGCCGGCGCCTGCTTCAGGGCCAGCCGCGCATAGGCGCGCCGGTCGGCGATCGCATCGGCGACCGGCGCCCGCGAAAAGGCCGCGAGATCGGCCATATCGATATTGGGTTGCAGGCCGGCATGATGGCTCAGCAGATGAAGCAAGGTCACGTCGGAATAGGCCGGGTTCATGTCCGATATGGCATGGCCCAGCACCTCGCCGATTGTGGTTTGCCAACTCAGCGTCCCGGCCTCGACGTGGCGGGCCATCAGGGTCGCCGTCATCGACTTGGTCAGTGAGCCCAGATGCCACAGATCGCCGGCCGCCACGGCAGCGGGTGAGCCCTGTGCGCGAACGCCGTCGACCAGAAGCCGCGTCGTCTGGCCCGTCCGGCTCCACGCGGCGGCCATTCCGGGCGTGCCGGCGCGCAGCCTGAACCCATGCAGGGTGCCGGCCGTCAGCGGGCCGGCCAGGGGATCGGCTTCGACCGTCTCCCCGCGCTTCAGGGCAAGCGACAGGGTAACCGGCCCCTGGGTGAAGGTGCCGTCCAGTCGATCGCCGTCCAGCGTTGCGTCGTAGCGGGCGTTGATGGCGGCGAACGACAGGACAATGTGCGCGCCCTCGACCTTGACGTCGGAGGCCGGGATGGCGGCATTGCCCTGGTCGAGACTGTAGAGGGTGGCCTTGCCGTCGCCGGTCAGGACCAGCTTGAGACGCAGGCGATTGGGGCCCAGTTGAAGCGCCCCCGTGAAGGTGCCGGAAAGGCCGGTATCTGCACGAACAGGCAGGGGAGCGATGAGCGCGCCGGCGGCGCCCAGCAGGATGCGGCGGTTCAGGGACATGCTACTGATCTCCGTTCGGGACGATAAGGTCTTGCAGTTTTTGCTCGATATGACGGGCGGCGCGCAGGTTCAGCCAGATGGCGGCGATGCAGACGACGGCGAACGCGACCAGGACCAGATAGACGCCCCCCTGTCGCGACGCCGGCACGCCCTGGGCCCGGCCCAGCGTAAAG
>OUNM011044030.1_pt1 | contig 11032 bp, 11 predicted proteins | sample 1769961 | NCBI WGS metagenome assembly OUNM01 (sample SAMEA3914820, study PRJEB12502) | metagenome | biome: forest; material: soil | place: USA | collected 2012-03-12 | depth 0.3 m
ACGTCCTTGGGAATGTCCACCACGACCGGGCCGGGGCGGCCGCTGGTGGCGATATGGAACGCCTCGAAAACGACATCGGCGAGCTTGGCCGGGTCTTTCACCAGGTAATTATGCTTCGAGCAGTGCCGGGTGATGCCGACGGTATCGGCCTCCTGGAAGGCATCGGTGCCGATCAGCGCGGTCGGGACCTGGCCGGTGATCACGATCATCGGGATCGAATCCATCAGCGCGTCGGTGATGCCGGTGACGGCATTGGTCGCGCCCGGTCCCGAAGTGACGAGCACCACGCCGGGCTTGCCGGTCGAGCGGGCATAGCCCTCGGCGGCATGGGTCGCGGCCTGCTCGTGGCGGACGAGGATGTGCTTGATGCGGTCCTGCTTGAACAGCGCATCATAGATCGGGAGCACCGCGCCGCCGGGATAGCCGAACACGACCTCCACCCCGAGATCGCACAGCGTCTCGATCAGGATGTCTGCTCCGCTCTTCTCGGTCACGATTCCCTCCTTTGGGTGCAGTGCAATAGCATTGCTGAGAGGGCGCTGCTAATCGCACGAATATGTTGCGTCAAGGTCTATTGAAATAACTTTCTTTCAATTTCATTGAATAATGCGACTGTTTCTGTCTCCTCCGTCCGGTGCCAGCCATCTGGCGGCTGGCGGCGGAACCACGTGTACTGGCGCTTGGCATATTGGCGGGTGGCGGCCTGGGCGCGGGCGACGGCTTCCTCGCGGGGAATCGTCCCCGCCAGCCAGTCGGCGATCTCGCGTACGCCGATCGCGCGGCGGACGGGCGCGTTCTCCCCCAGATCGGTACGGCCCATCAGCGCGCGCACTTCATCGACCGCGCCGCCATCGAGCATCGCCTCGAACCGCGCATTGGTGCGGGCAGTGAGCCAGGCGCGGTCTGGCAGCAGCACGGTGGCGGTCAGCGCGACTTCGCCGCCGATCCCGCCCTGGCGCTCGGTGTGCCAATAGGCGAGCGGGAAGCCGGTGGAGCGCACCACCTCCAGCGCCCGTCCGACGCGCGTGGTGTCGCTGGGGTGCAGCCGCGCGGCTGCCTCGGGATCAAGCCGCGTGAGGTGGCCATGCGCCGCGGCGACCGGCATCGCGCGGATTTCCTCGCGGATCTCGGGCTCGATGTCGGGGATCGGCGCGATGCCGTCGAGCAGGGTGAGCAGGTACAGCCCGGTGCCGCCGACCAGGATCGGCAGCCGGCCTTCTTCATGCGCCTCATGGATTGCCGCGCGCGCCTCGGCGGCCCAGCGCGCAGCCGAATAGAGATCGCCGCCGTCGATATGACCGAACAGGCGGTGCGGCACGCGCGCCTCGTCCTCGTCGCTCGGTCGTGCGGTCAGCACGCGCAGATCGGCATAGACCTGCGCGGAATCGGCATTGATGACGGTGCCACGGCGCTTTTCCGCAAGCGCGATGGCGAGCGCGGACTTGCCGCTCGCGGTCGGCCCTGCGATGAGCGCCACGCGCGGGCGCTGTGGGGAAGCCATGTTCATTGCGACACTGATAGCAGAACGCTTGGAGGCGAGGGACCTTTCCACTGCGGCCGACCGGCTGGCCGCTGCGGGCTGTGCGCCGGGGGCGTGGCGTTGGCTCGACGAGGGGCGAGCGGCGGACCTTGAGTTCGCGCATTCGCCCGATCTGGCGCGGGGCGCGCTTGAGGGCGGGTTCGCTGGCGCAGATGTGATCGTCCAGCCTGCCGAGGGCCGCGAGAAGAAGCTGCTCGTCGCCGACATGGACTCCACGATGATCACCGTCGAATGCATCGATGAGCTGGCCGACTATGCCGGTATCAAGGCCCAGATCGCAGCGGTGACCGAACGCGCGATGCGCGGCGAGCTCGATTTCGCCGAGGCGCTCGATGCGCGGGTGGCGCTGCTCGAGGGGCTGGCGGAGAGCGCGATCGATCGCTGCCTGGCCGAACGCGTCAAGCTGATGCCCGGCGCCGAGGCGCTGGTGAAGACGATGCGTGCCCGCGGTGCGTTGACGATCCTCGTCTCCGGTGGCTTCACCCGCTTCGCCGAGCCGGTGGGCGCCAGGATCGGGTTCGACCGCGTGATCGCCAACAGGCTGCTGATCGAGAACGCCGCACTCACTGGCAAGGTCGGCAAACCGATCGTCGACAGCTCGACCAAGGAGACGACCCTCCTTTCCGCAATGGCCGATCGCGGCCTAACGGCGGAGCAGACGCTGGCCGTCGGCGATGGTGCCAATGACCTGGCGATGATCCGCCGGGCAGGCCTGGGCGTCGCCTATCACGCCAAGCCCATCGTCGCCGCCGCGGCCGGCGCACGAGTGGATCATGGCGACCTGACGGCGCTGCTCTATGCGCAAGGAATAGCGCGCGCCGACTGGCATGGCGGTTTACCGGCGCGCCCTCGCCACGCCGCCCGCGGTGCCAGAAGCGCCATCGCCGACAATGCACCGATCAGCAGCGATCCGATGTCGATATCGTCGCGCGACACCGGCTCGCCCGTTATGGCTCGCGACACGAGCAATCCGCCTGCGAGCGCTCCCAACACTCCGCAACGGACATCGTTGAACCGGCTTTGCTGCGTGGCTGATCCGGTCGTGATGCTGGCGATCAGCCCGAGAGCAATCCCCAGCGTGAAGAGGATCAGGATCTGCACGGCGCTAAAGCCAATGCGCGAGCGCGGAGCAGGCTGCGATGAGCCCCACCATGCCGGCGATCAGGTTGAGCGGTTTCTGCGCGCCCAGCCAGTCGACGAGGCGGGTGCTTAGGCTGGGGTCTTTCGGTCGTTCGGGCATCCTTCCCTTATGGGGGCCGCCGCCATAGCGATTCGAGAGCGAGGCCGCCCGAATCTCATAGGAATGGCATAAGGATGCCGCCGCCCCGGCGCGGGGCTAGTGCGTGGTCGCCATCACGCGGAACAGCTCGATCACGACCACGCCGATGGCAAGGCCGAGCAGCAGGAAGGAGAAGGGCCCGATGCTCGACGCACGGTCCGGGTTCGCCTTCTCGTACCAGATCGGGAAATAGCCATCGAGGATCGATCCGCGCTGGATGTAGCGAGTGATCGAGGCGCGACGCTCCGTGCCGGCGGCGTCTTGATAGACCACATCGATGTGCGTGCGGCGCCTGCCGTCATTGTCGGTCCAGCGCCAATTGCGCATCAGGCCGAACGCCGCGCGGTCCTGATCCTGCTCGGCGTCGCTATAGTCGGACGCGCGGCGCCGTGCGACCGCGGGCGCCCAGCCGCTCAGGCGCGCCCAGGCAAGCCAGAAGCAGAGCAGCGCGAAGAAGGTCGCGATGCCGATCACCGCGGGCAGGAACGGGGACATGGCGATGCTCTAGCGGGTGAGCGGTAAATAAAGCGCGAGCGCCCGGCTTATTGCGTCGGGACGCAGGGCCTCACGCTGCCGCATCCGCTCGCGGCATCCGCCCGGCTCGCATAGGGGCCGACCAGGACGCGCGTCAGGTTGCCCTGCTTCACATAATAGACCTGCCGCCCCGGGAAGCGGCCGCCGACCTGGCTCCAGAGCTTGCGGGCGTTGTTGGGATCGCCGAACGCGCCGAGCTGGACGCGCCAGCCGCCGTCACGGACGACGGGAGGCCTGGCCGCGGCGACTTCGACGGGCGCGGCAGGCCCAGGGGTCACGCGAACTGGCGCGGGCGTAGGCGTCGGGCGAGTTCGCGGCGGAACGGGCATCGGCACCGTACGGACCGGCGCATTGCTCGCGACTTCGGTGCGCGGCGGGATGTTGCTGGCATAGTCGATGCTCTGCGGACGGTTCGCGGCCTCTTCATATTGGCGCGCGAGAGTCAGGCCCTGCTGGCGGTCGCCGAGCGAGATATATTTGTCCATCTGCGCCAGCGCGCTCGATGCCTGGGGCAGGCCCGACTGCGAGGAGCGGACGATCAGCGCATAGGCACGCACCCAGTCGCGCTCGACGCCGTCGCCGTTGAAATACATGGTGCCCAGCACGAACTGGGTGCGCGGCTCGCCGCGGCTCGACGAGCGCTGGAGCCACTGCACCGCCTCGGCGCGCTTGCCATTCTGGAACAGCGCGAGGCCGTAATTGTCCTGCGCCTGCGGATGGCCCTGCAGCGCGGCCTTGCGATACCATTCCTCGGCCTGGTTGAGATCGGCGGTGACGCCGCGGCCGAGCTTGTAGGCCTGGCCGAGATTGAATTGCGCATCGGGATTGCCCTGCGCCGCGGGCACGCGCCAGCGATCGACGGCGGCCTTGAAGTCGCCCTTCTCCCACGCCTCGACCCCGGCCTTGACCGGATCCTCCGGCGCATTCTGGGCGATGGCAGGCGCCACCAGCAATGCGACCCCAGCGGCCGCAGCCAACCACACGGACTTCATCTCGGTAAACTCCCGCGCCCCCGCAACAATGGATAAATGCACGTTAACCATCGAATGTGAAAGAAATCCTTACCTTCCGAACAAAGCTCCGCCGTCCCGGTGCGGCACGCGTTAACCTCTTCTTATTCCTCGGCATGGCATTTCGGACATCGGTTACCGGAGGTTCGAAGGGGTAATAATGCGCGTCCTGGCGATGGCATCGCAGAAAGGCGGGTCCGGCAAGACCACGCTGTCCGGGCACCTTGCGGTGCAGGCACAGCGGGCTGGCCACGGCCCGGTCGTCCTGATCGACATCGATCCGCAAGGGTCGCTGTCGGATTGGTGGAACGAGCGCGAGACCGATTTCCCGGCCTTCGCCCAGACCACGGTCGCGCGCCTCGCCGCCGATCTCGAAGTGCTGCGCCAGCAGGGCTTCCGCATGGCAGTGATCGATACGCCGCCCGCCATCACCATGGCGATCCAGAGCGTGATCCAGGTCGCCGAGCTCATCGTCATCCCGACCCGGCCTTCGCCTCACGACCTGCGCGCCGTCGGCGCCACCGTCGATCTGTGCGAGCGCGCGGGCAAGCCCTTGATCTTCGTCGTCAACGCCGCGACGCCCAAGGCGCGGATCACCTCGGAAGCCGCCGTCGCGCTGTCGCAGCACGGCACGGTCGCGCCGATCACCATCCATCACCGTACCGATTTCGCCTCGTCGATGATCGACGGGCGCACCGTGATGGAGACCGATCCCAACGGCCGTTCGGCAGGCGAAGTCACTGCGCTCTGGGCCTATATCTCCGATCGGCTCGAGAAGAATTTCCGCCGCACCGTGTTCACGGCGCCGGCCGCGGTCAGCAATTTCGGCGCGGCGCGCCCGGGCGCGGGCGGCTTTGGCCGTCGGGTGGTGAGCTGATGTTCGGCACCCCCAAGCCCACCGCTTCGCTCTCCTCGGGCCTGCTCGCGCGCAAGGGTCATGCCCGGCCAGCGATGCGGCCCCAGGGCTTCGTCTCGCACGCGCCCCACGCCGCCGAGGATCTCGGCTGGAACGACATGGGCGACGAGATGCATCCCGTGCTCCAGCCGGTTCCGGTCGCGGTGCCGCCAGCACCTCCGCCCGTGCTCCAGCAGCGCGCCGAACTCGCCGAGCAGCTCGCTCCCGAAGCGCCGGTGTCCGCGCCGCTGCCGCCCCGCGCAGTCGCTCGCGTCGTCCGCGAAGTGAAGGCGGCGACGAAGAACCATTCCAAGGCCGCGTTCACGCTGCGCCTCGACACCGACCGCCATCTGCGCCTGCGCCTCGCATCGGCGGTCCATCATCGCTCGGCGCAACAGCTGGTTACCGAGGCGCTCGACGCCTTTCTCGAATCGCTGACCGACGTGGAGACGCTGGCGACCCAGATCTCCGCGCGGGAAAGCCGTGGGTGAAGGACTGAAAGATGAAGACCCGTACCATGCTCTCGATCGGACTGTCGGCATTCGTGCTGACGGGCACGGCCGCCGGTGTCGTGTCGCTCGGTATGTCCGCCTCCGCGGCTTCGGCCGAGAACCCCAAGCGCGCGGCCTCCGAAGCCGCGGCGGCGCGCAAGTTCCTCGCGAAGCGCCAGGCCGACAAGGCCGTGCAGCATGCCGAGGCCGCGGTCGCCTATGACCCCGAGAATGCCGAGCATCGCGCGCTGCTCGGGCAGGCCTATCTGCTCGCGGGCCGCTTCGCTTCGGCCAAGCAGGCGCTGGGCGATTCGCTGAGCCTCGATCCTTCGAACGGGCGCGTCGCACTCAACTACGCGCTCGCGCAGATCGCCCAGGGCGACTGGCAGGGCGCGCGCACCACGCTCGACACCAATTCGGCGATCATCGCCGTCAGCGACCGCGGCCTGGCCTATGCGCTGGCCGGCGATCCGGTGAAGGCAGTCGATCTTCTCGGACCCGCCTCGCGCGAAGCCGATGCCACCGCCAAGACCCGTCAGAACTACGCGCTGAGCCTCGCGCTCGCCGGACGCTGGCAGGAAGCCAAGACGGTCGCATCGATGGACATCTCGCCCGACCAGCTCGACGCGCGGATCATGCAATGGGCCAGCTTCTCGCGCCCGACCAATGCCTATGACCAGGTCGCCTCGCTGCTTGGCGTGCATGCGATCCAGGACGCTGGCCAGCCGGCGCAGCTCGCCCTGGCGCAGACATCGACCTTTGCGGTTGCCGCGGTCGCGGCGCCGGCGGCGGCTCCGGTCGACGCCTATATGCCGACCGCTCCGGCCAATGCGGAAGCCGTCGCGACCCAGGTCGGCACCGAGACCGGCGTTGCCGTTCCCGCCGCCGATCCGGCGCCGGTCGTCACGCAGGTCGCAGGCACGGGCCCGAGCGTCGTGTTCGGCCCGCGCGAGGAAGTCGTCCAGGCGGTCGCCACGCCGGTGCGCGATGTCGCACCCGTTCGCGTCGCGGCGCCCGTCCGGACCGCGGTCGCGGCCCGTAGCCCGGCGCCGGTTCGCGTGGCCTACGCCAAGGGCAATTTCGTCGTCCAGCTCGGCGCCTATGACAATGCCGGCGTCGCACGTGACGCCTGGCGCCGCACCGCCGCACGCGTGCCCGCGCTGAACGGCCGCACGCCGCAGGGTGCGAAGGTCACCACCAAGGCGGGGAGCTTCTATCGCCTCTCGGTCGGCGGCTTCGCGCGCGCCGACGCCGATTCGCTGTGCCGCAACGTGCGCTCGACCGGCGGCAACTGCTTCGTTCGCGTGCAGGCGGGCGATCAGGTGGCGAGCTGGGCGCGCTCGAACGGCACGCAGGTGGCCTCGCGCTGAGAGCCATGCATATCGGTCCAAAACGGAAGTTTACCTAAGTTTAGGCGAGTCAGGGGTTTTCGCAGGTCCGGTGATTTCAAGGAGCGGCCGGCGGCACTCGCCTCCGGCGCCTCGAGCTAAGCTGACCAAATCCAACATTTCAAGTGTCTTGGGCGATCTCGCTGCCGCCCTTCCACATCCGCACGACCTTGCCCTGAACGGGTAGGCCTTCGAACGGGGTGTTCGCGGCCTTGGCGACCATGCGTTCGCCCTGGATCTGCCAGGAGAGATTGGGATCGACGAGGATAAGGTCGGCGGGCATGCCGGGCTCTAGCGCTCCCGCGTCGATCCCGAGGATCCGCGCCGGATTGGCGGCGAGCAGCTCGAACAGCCGGCCGATCCCAATCGTGCCGTTGTGCACCAGCGTCATCCCCAGCGCGAACAGCGTCTCCGCGCCCGACATGCCGGGCTCCGAATCGGCGAAGGGCAGGCGCTTCTCCTCGGGCCCGCGCGGATCGTGGCCCGAGGCAAGCACGTCGATCGTGCCGTCGGCCAGCGCGGTGAGCGCGGCCTGACGGTCGGCTTCGCTGCGCAGCGGCGGCGAGAGATGCGCGAAGGTGCGGAAATCCGAGGTGGCGATGTCCGACAGCAGCAGGTGGGCGGGCGTGATCCCGCACGTCACCGGCAGCCCGCGCTGCCTTGCACGGCGGATCAGGTCGAACCCCGCTGCGGTGGTCACCTGGCGGAAATGCAGGCGGGCGCCGGTTTCCTCGGCGAGCGCGATGTCGCGCGCCATTGCCAGCGCTTCGGCGATGGCGGGCGCCGAAGGCAGGCCGAGCCGCATCGCGGTCTCGCCGTCGGTCGCCACGGCGCCTGCGGTCAACCCGCCATCTTCGGCATGCGCGATCACTACCAGCCCGCAATCGCGCGCGTAGATCAGCACCTTGCGCATCACGCTGGAGTCCGCGATCCAGCGCCGCCCGGTCGCGACGGCCTTGGCGCCCGCAGCGGCGTTGATCGCCATTTCGGCGAGGTCCATCCCCCCCAGCGCCCGCGTCGCGGCGGCGATCGGATGGACCCAGATGTCGGGCTTGCCCATCAGCGCGGCGCGGCGGACGATGCCGGGATCGTCGAGCACCGGCGACTGATCGGGCATCAGCCCGACGCGGACGATCCCTCCGGCGCGGCACGCCTTCCGATCGACTGCGAAGACGCCGAGGTCGATGATCCCGGGGGCGAGGATGCGGCGGCCGCAGTCGACGGTCTCGGCAGCGAGGCCGGCATCGCCCGTGACGATCGTGTCGCCGTCGGTGACGAGCCTGACGGTCTCGCCGCCCGGCAGCGTCGCGTTGGTGTAGGCGCGGATCATGCCCAGCCCTCGATCCCGCGCGCGCGGCGGGTAAGCACGTCGAGGCACGCCATCCGCACCGCCACGCCCATCTCGACCTGCTCGGTGATCGCCGAACGCTCGGGATGATCCGCGACCGACGAGGTGATCTCCACGCCGCGGTTCATCGGGCCGGGGTGCATCACCAGCGCATCGGGTTTGGCCCGCGCCAGCCGCTCTGGGGTCAGGCCATAGAGCATGTGATATTCGCGTGTGGAGGGGATGAAGGCGCCCGACATGCGCTCGTTCTGGAGGCGGAGCATCATCACCACGTCGGTGCCCTCCAGCGCGGCATCGAAATCGGTGAAGGGAGTCACGCCCATCCGATCGATCGCGGCCGGCATCAGCGTCGAGGGCCCGACCACGCGGACCTCTGCGGCGAGCGCGGTCAGCGCCAGCATGTTCGACCGCGCGACGCGGCTGTGGAGGATGTCGCCGCAGATCACGACGCGCTGCCCTGCGATCGACCCGCGGCGGCGGCGGATGGTGAGCGCGTCGAGCAACGCCTGGGTCGGGTGCTCGTGCCAGCCGTCGCCGGCGTTGAGCACCGGGCAATCGACCTTCTGCGCGATGAGATCGACCGCGCCCGAGCTCATGTGGCGGATCACGATAACGTCGGCGCGCATCGCATTGAGCGTGACGGCGGTGTCGATCAGCGTCTCGCCCTTCTTCACGCTCGATTGCGCGGCGTGCATGTTGACCACGTCGGCGCCCAGCCGCTTGCCCGCGATCTCGAACGAGAGGAGCGTGCGAGTGCTGTTCTCGAAGAAGGCGTTGATCTGGGTGAGCCCCGCGAGCCGCTTGTCGGGCCGCGCGCGCTCGCGATTGGCCTCGACCCATTGTTCGGCCTCGTCGAGCAGGAACAGGATCTGATGCGGCTCCAGCCCCGCGATGCCGGTCAGGTGCCGGTGCGGGAAGGCGGCGCTGCCGGGAAGCTGGGCAGCGGGGCGATGATCGGAGGCTGGCATTAAAGCGGCTGGGTAGCGGCGCGGGGCGGGCGGCGCAAGGCGGGATCGCTTGCGCCGCCGCCGAAATGATATAGTGTCACATGATGCGGCGGCTCGCGATCCTGACACCACTGGCCCTGGCGGGGTGCTCGGCCCCGCATGGACCGCCATCGGCCGCCTATCGCGACATCGACGACCAGCTGAGCGTCGCGCTTGGAATCGATAGATTGATCGGGCCGGGCGCCTGCTACCGCGAAGACGGCGAGTTCCAGGGCCAGCATATCCACCGCTTCATCGGCAGCCGGCAATGCTATCGCTTCAAGCCGCCCGAGCGGATCGACGCCATATGGCGCTATCACGACGGTGCGTCGCTGCTGCTCACACCAGCCGAAGCAGCGCGCGGCGCGCGACCGCCCGGCGTGCGGATCAGGGTGCTCGACATCGACTATCGGGAGATGGCGAAGGCCATCTGCCCCGAGCGCGCCGCGGACTGCGACCATCCGGATTTCCATATCGTCTTCATCGGCCGGCGCACCGCGGTCGATGGCGGCTATGGCGTGGGGGACGTGCAGGAAGTGGTGGTGCTCGACCGGCTGATCTCGGCCGAATCCTGGCCGCTCGCCAAGCGCTGAGCGGCCGGGTCTGGATTGCGCTCCGGGTGGAAGTGATACAGCGTTACATCATGCGCAGAGCTTTGCTCGTCACACTGCTGATCCTGACCGCGTGTTCGCCGGGGCGCCGTCATACGCCGGGTGCGGCCTATCGCGATCCGGCGAACCGGGTGCTGGTCGATCTGGGACTGGACGGCGTGTTCGGGCCGCCCGCTTGCTATCGGAAGGAGGGTTTCGGCAAATCGAGCATCCTGGGCTTCATCGGCGACGACCAATGCTATCGCTTCAAGGCGCCCGAGCGGATCGAAGGAATCTGGCACGATGAATTCGAAGGCTCGCTCCTGCTTACGCCGGAAGAGCGGGCCAAGGGCGTGTGGATCGAGGGGCAGCGCCGCCGCTGGCTCGATTGGAAAATCCATGCGCCGGGAGAGGCGTGCCGTTGGCGGGAGGGATGCGACTATCGGATCGTCTTCATCGGGCGCCGCACTCTGGTGGACGGCGCTTATGGTCATTTGGGCGGTTCGCAGGAACTGGTGCTGCTCGACCGGTTGATCTCGATCGAACCCTGGCCGCTCGCGAAGCCTGGCCCCGAGGGTCTTCGGACTGCCGCATTTCCGCGTTAACCATTGCCGCGGGACAAAGCGGGGGGCGTTGTGCTGGGGCAGCAATGGGCGGACCTTGTCGGCTGGCTGACGCGCGACCGCGTGTGGCTGGCGGCGTTCGAGGCCGGCGGTTTTTTCTTCGTGCTGCTGCTCATGGTTCTGCCGTTATGGCTGCGGCTGTTCGAGCGCGGACGTGGCATGCGGCGGCGACTCGCGGGTGCGGCGTTCGCGGCGCATGCGGCGTGCGCGGCCAATGTCGATGCCGTGGCTCGGCAGTTGTTCCGCGATACCGAGGCGCCCCCGCTGGCTCGGCTGTCGGTGATGCGCGGGGTTCTCGAGCGGCAGCGGGCTGACACCTTGCGGCTGCAACAGGGGGCGAGTGTATTC
>OUNM010583480.1_pt1 | contig 11030 bp, 14 predicted proteins | sample 1769961 | NCBI WGS metagenome assembly OUNM01 (sample SAMEA3914820, study PRJEB12502) | metagenome | biome: forest; material: soil | place: USA | collected 2012-03-12 | depth 0.3 m
CGAACAAGACGGCTCCTGCGATCAGAAGGAGACCGATTTGCTGTCCAATTACGAACCTCGCGGGCTGCGCTTTTGACTTCTTCATGTCCACATCATCCCCACCGAAGCTACGCCAACCTCCGGCTAACCGATAGTCGACTATCCATAGCTTATCCCTGCTTCCCCGATCTCTTCCACGCGCCGCTCACTGATACCGCCAAACCCAACAGCCCAAGGCGTCCAAGACCGGCCCTGACCGACTCGGGGCTGAGTCCTGCCACGACCGCGAGCTTCTCCACCGAGCTCGTCGAGCGGACCGGCAGGGCATCGAGCAGGATCAGGTCCTCCAAGGTGAGTCCGTCGTGGTCCGAGGCAGCCGTTTCCTTATCCCCGACGAGCGCCTCGCCACTCGACCCCGCCAGTTCAGCGATCTCACCGACGTCCGTGACGCAGACAGCCCCGCCATCCCTGAGGAGCCTATGACAGCCCGCAGAGTTGGCACTGTGGATGGACCCCGGGACCGCCGCAACGGCCCGGCCAATGGATTCAGCATGATGGGCCGTATTCAGGGCGCCCGAACGCCATCGCGCTTCCACCACCACCGTCACGGCTGCCAAGGCGGCGATAATCCTGTTCCGCTGGAGGAACCTGTAGCGGGTGGGCGCTGAGCCCGGGGGAACCTCCGCGATGACCGCCCCTTGGTTCGCCACGGCACGCAGTAGATCCTCATTTCCGGACGGATAGTATCGATCCACGCCCCCGGCCATCACCGCGATGGTCGGCATGTGGTTCGTGCCCCCGGCCAAAGCACCGCGGTGCGCATGGGCGTCGATCCCGTAAGCCCCTCCAGACACGACGGTACAGCCGCGCTGACCCAGCCCATAGGCGAAATCACCCGTTACGGAGGCCCCGTAGCTTGTGCTGTCCCGTGAGCCGACAAGGGCCACGACCCGCCGCACAGGAGGGAACTCCACTTCGTGTCCCCGCCACCACAGGCACAGCGGTTCATGAAGGCCCAGGTCTGCCAGCTGCGAGGGCCACAACGGGTCGCCCGGGATGATCATGCGCCCGCCAAGGCGTTGCATGGTGGCAAGATCCCGTTCCGGGGCAAGATCCGGGATCCGTGGCGCCCAACGTCGCAATGCAGCGGCCAGTCCCGCCCCGGCAGAAGAAACCCCGCTGTCAAGCAACAAGGAAGCCACTTCTTGCTCAAGCCCGGGCCCGGGAGCGAGCTCGCCGACCGCTATTTTGAGACCGTCAACGGCCCCCGCCGCCCGCACCAGCGCGAGCCCCGCGGCATCTTGCGGTTCCATGAGCCGTGACAGAGCTGCCCGGGCAAGCCGCTCCGTTTTCCGGTCCGGAGCGTCCGGGGTGATCCGCTGGCCGTGTTCAGTCATGGCGTGTCCTTTCATGCGGCCGCAACCGCCTGCCGCAAGCCGAGGGCCTGCCCGATGTCGTCGCTGTGGGGTTGGTCCCGGTGGCCCAGATCCGCGAGGGTCCATGCGAGGCGCAGGACGCGGTCGTAGCCTCTCGCCGTGAGGATTCCACGTTCGAGGGAAGTATCCAGAATCTTGGTGGTCGCGGAAGGAAGGCGCAGTTCCCCGCGCAGTACACGCCCGGGAACTTGCGAGTTGGTTTCCATCCCGAAACTCTCTAGTCGTTCCCGTTGCCGCGACCGGGCGGCATGGACCCTCTCGGCGACAGTAGCCGTGTCCTCCTCCGCGCCGGATTGCCCGAAGTCCGAGAGGGACACCCGTTCCACCTGGAGCTGGATGTCCACTCTGTCCAGCAACGGCCCGGACATGCGCCCGAAGTAGCGGCGCCGCATCACCGGAGTACAGGTGCAATCGACTCCCTTGCCGGTGGCCTTCCCGCAAGGGCAAGGATTCGCCGCGAGGACCAGTTGGAAGCGGGCCGGATATGCGGCTGTGCCGGCCGAACGATGAATGACCAGCTCTCCGCTTTCCAGCGGTTGCCGCAGGGCGTCCAGGACCCGCCGTTCGTACTCAGGTGCCTCGTCAAGGAACAGCACGCCGCGGTGTGCCCGTGATGCCGCTCCGGGCCGCGGCAGGCCGGAGCCACCGCCGATGATTGCTGCGGCGGTCGCGCTGTGATGGGGGTTCTCAAAGGGCGGACGGCGCAACAGCCGTACCGAGTCAACGTGCACGGCAGAAAGCGAGTGGATCGCGGTGACCTCCATGGCCTCCTGGTCCCCCAAATCCGGCAAGAGTCCCGGGAGCCGCTCGGCAAGCATCGTCTTGCCCGCACCGGGCGGACCACAAAGCAGCACATGATGTGCCCCCGCTGCCGCAACCTCCAAGGCGCGGCGGGCATCGCCCTGCCCCGAGACATCGCAAAGATCCGGAGCGAGCACGGCACCGGCGTCGCCCTCTCCCGCAACGTCACCGTCGGCCGGGTCATAGTCCAGGGCCAGGTCCTGCGGATCGGCCCCGAAATCAAAGGCAAGGCGAGCCAGGGTCTTGTAGCCACGGACCACTGCCCCGGGAACCAACTCCGCCTCGGCGACGTTTGCCTGGGCCACCACAATCTCGTCGTGGCCGGCCTGGACGGCTGCCATGACCGCGGGCAAGATGCCCCGAACCGGCCTCAACCTGCCATCCAGTCCCAACTCGGAGATGAAGACCGTGTCTTCGGTAGAGCGGATATCTCCGGCAGCGCGCAATACTGCCATGGTGATCGCGAGGTCGAACCCCGAGCCACGCTTCGGCAGAGAGGCCGGAATCAGGTTTGCGGTGATCTTTCGGCGACTCAGGGGGATGCCCGAATTCTGCGCCGCGGAACGAATGCGTTCCTTGGCCTCGTTCAGGGAAGCGTCCGGCAGCCCCAGGATCACGAAATTGGGGAGGGTTTGGCCGATATCTGCTTCGACCTCCACGATGTAGCCGTTCAGGCCCAGCAGCGCCACGGAGTAGCTTCGACCCACGCCCAACTAGCCCACGCCCCTGAGGTGCTCGAGCTTCGGCTCGCCGACGCCGTCGTCGATGATTCCCACGACGTCCACCCGGCGGCGCGGGGCACGCAGTTCGTGATCACGGCACCAGGAAAGGGCCAAGCGATGGAGCCGGGCGAGTTTGGTTGCGTCAACCGCTTCGAAAGGATGCCCATAAGCCAGGTTCTTCCGGGTCTTGACCTCGGCGATCACCAAGGTGTCGCCGTCGAGCGCCACGATGTCGATCTCGCCCTCGGAGCATCTCCAATTGCGGTCCACAATCCGCATTCCCTGGGTTTCAAGGAAAGCTACTGCCAGCGTTTCACCGTGCCGGCCCAACAAGTCTTTGGCTTTCATGACCACCTCCGTTACCAGCGTGGAGGCACGGAGAGGCCAAAGACAGGGGGCAGTTTGGCTATGTGGGAAACTCCGTCTACCAGACGGTGTGGAGGAGCAGTCGGCCGGCTTCCCTAGTAGGCGGGCTCCCCAGTTGCAGGGCTTTTCTAGTTGCCCAGGTTGCCGAGATCGCCTAGATCGCCGTCCTTTGGCAGGGAAAGCTCTTCACTGCGCGGCAGTTCTTCAACGTTGACGTCCTTGAACGTAATGACCCGGACATTCTTCACGAATCGGGCCGAGCGGTAGACGTCCCAAACCCAGGCATCCTGGAGTGTCAGGTCGAAGTAGACCTCGCCATCGGCACTCCGGGCCTGGAGGTCAACGTGGTTTGCCAGATAGAACCGGCGTTCGGTCTCGACAACGTAGCTGAACAAACCAACGACGTCGCGGTATTCGCGGTAGAGCTGCAGCTCCATGTCGGTTTCGTAGTTCTCAAGATCCTCGGCACTCATAGATCCATCTTGCACCATAGAGGGCGCGCACGACGCCACGATCGGGTGGGCGGCATCCAGGACAAGGAAAAGCGGAGGCTAGAGCAGGTTCCAGCTGGTCCGGTGGTACGGCGTGGGACCCAACGAACGGAGGGCATCGCGGTGGAAGGACGTGGCGTAACCCTTGTTCTCGTTCCAGCCGAAGGGCGGATATTCTTCGTGCAGATCAAGCATGATGCGGTCCCTGGCCACCTTGGCCAGCACGCTGGCTGCCGCCACGCTGAGGCAGCTCAGGTCCGCCTTCACCCGGGTGTGCACCGGCGCCTCACAGGCGGGCCCGGTCGGCTCTGTATCGAACAAGGACCCTTGGCTCTGGGGCGAGAGCCAGTTGTGGCTCCCATCCAGCAGGACGAGGTCCGGATGCACGCCCGAGGCGAGAAGCTCGAACCACGCGCGTGTCCCGGCAAGGCGCAGGGCACCCACTATTCCCAGCGCATCAATCTCCACAGAACTTGCGTGGCCCACCGCGGAGCCGACCGCCCACGCGCGTACCAGCGGGGCCAGCCGCTCGCGGTCCTCGGGCTTGAGAAGCTTGCTGTCGCGGACATCGGCGAGCAGGCCATGGTCCCTGAGGTCGACGACGGCGATCCCCACCGACACGGGCCCGGCGAGGGCTCCGCGGCCCACTTCATCGACGCCGGCCAGGAGCGTGACCCCCGGAGACAGGAAACTCCGTTCGACGTCCAGGGTCGGAAAATCAGGAGCGTGCTTCGCCCGCGCCGCGGGTTTTCGCTGCGTTCGAACCGGAATTGCCGCTCCTGTCCCCGCCGGAACCATCATTTACCCGCTGGAGCCGTCGGTGAAGCCGTGTTCTGGGGCGACGGCGCGGGAACGTTGCGGAAGACCTCGGAATGGTTGTCAAGGATCTGCCAACGGTTGATGGGCCAGGCAATAACCGTGGCCTTGCCCTCGACGTCGGAGATGTCGATGAAACCACCATTGACTGATTGGTGTTCGCGGGAGTCGGCCGAGTTATTGCGGTTGTCGCCCATAACCCAAATTTTGCCCGCCGGGACCACTACATCGAAAGACTTTGCCATGGGAATCTGGGCAGGATTGATGTAGCTCTCGTTGAGAACCGTGCCGTTGACGCTGACCCGCGCGGAACTGTCGCAACAGGAGACCCTGTCCCCCGGCAGGCCGATCACGCGCTTGACGAGGTGCTGATTGGTCTCGTCCGGGAGCAGCCCGACGAAGACAAGACCGTCCTGGAACCATTTGAAGGGCCCGGGCGTCGCCTTCTGCGTGGGCGGAAGCCATCCTTGTGTGTCCTTGAAGACCACGATGTCGCCGCGCTCCAGTGCGAACGGTTGCGGGACCAGCAGGTTAACGAAGATGCGGTCGTCAACGTCAAGGGTGTTGACCATGGACTCAGAGGGAATGAAGAAGGCACGGAACAGGAAGGTCTTGATAAGGAACGACAAGACGATCGCGATGACCACCACGGTGCCGATTTCCCGGAGCCAGCCGAGGAACGGGCTGCCGTGGGTTTTGCCGGCAGTTCCGGAGCGGTCGCTTTCGCCCGATTCCGGCCGCGAACCCCGCCGTGCGGCGCGGCGCGGAGACTCATGCTCCCCAGGCTGGGGCGTTGTCGAGCCGGTCTCGCTCTCCGGAGCCCGATCGGCGTCGTCCGCTGCAAGATCCATGGCGGAAGCGGACGGTCCGTCCAGGAGCCGGGCGTCGTCGTCGTGCCGTTCCGGCTTCCCGGGAGTTGTCTCGGGCATCTATTGTCCGTTCTTCGAGGTTGTACCGGCCTGCGCAGGGCGAGGTAGTTCTGCAAATCTATCAAGCGGCCAGATAATCCGGACCGGACGCCCGATGACACGCTCCAGCGGCACCATTCCCCCGCCGGGCGCGCCGAGAAGGCTGCGCGAATCGGCCGATCGTGAACGGTGGTCCCCCATGAGCCACAATCGGTCACTGGGAACGACGACGTCGAACCTCTGTTCGCTCGGCGTGTCGCCCGGATACAGATAGGGTTCCTCAAGCGGCTGACCGTTTACTGTGAGTTTGCCGTCGGTGCCACAACAAACGACGTGGTCACCGGGAAGCCCGATGACACGTTTGACGTATGTGGTGTCGCTTCCCGTCAGGCCCAGCCAATGGCCTGTGGCAGCCACGGCATCGGCAAACGGTCCTTTGCCGCTGTTCAGCGGAGCAAAGGTTCCCCGGCCGTCGAAGACGACGATGTCTCCACGGCGAATGGGCTCTGCGGCGAAATCAGTCCGGGACACGAGGATGCGGTCTCCGGTGCCCAGGATCGGCTCCATTGACTCGGAGGGGATGAAGTAGACGTCAAGCCACAAGGACCGAACGAGCCCGCTGATAGCCACGGCCAGGACAAGTGCGAGCAAAACAAAACGCCAGCCCTGTTTCCGGGGCTGGCGTTTTGCGTGGTCCATGATTCGTTTCTTCTTGCGTTGCGGATTTCTCCGGCGCAGGCCGGACACGAATCCTGGACCCGCTGTTGGTCGAAAGACCTACTTGCCGGTGGCGAAGTCGCGCTTTTCCTTGATCTTCGCAGCCTTGCCGCGCAGTGCGCGCATGTAGTAGAGCTTGGCGCGGCGGACGTCACCCTTGGTGACGACCTCGATCTTGTCGATGATCGGGGAGTGCACCGGGAAGGTACGCTCCACGCCGACACCGAAGGAGACCTTGCGGACCGTGAAGGTTTCACGAACGCCGTCACCCTGGCGGCCCAGGACGAAGCCCTGGAAAACCTGGACACGGGAGTTCTTGCCTTCGATGATGTTCACGTGAACCTTGATGGTGTCACCCGCGCGGAACTCGGGAACATCGTTACGCAGCGAAGCTGCATCTACGCTATCGAGGATATGCATTAATCCACTCCTGGTGAACGCCACAGGTCATCCACTTTGGGTCACGGCGGGCAAGCCCGGGGCGCAAGGCCGTCCGGAAATTACCGCCGAAGATTTTCAAGTCCAGTACCACCACTGATTGGTGGTTCCGGATTGTCAGGCTGTTGGTTACGCTCCCCCTGTGGCAGGCGCGAACCCAGTAGACACAAGGGTTAATTCTGCCACACCCCGCGAGTTCCGGCCAATCCCGGGAATGCAGGCCGGTTCTTGCGGTCAGGTGGAGGATGAAGTTGCCCGACGGCGCAGGTTCAGTCCGGGAGGTCGCTGTCCGGGCGGCGCCGCAAGCGGCCGTCGACGACGTCGTACCCGAGTTCACCGAAAGCCGTCCGGTCCGCACGCGTCAGGCGGCCGGCGTCGAACTCTTCGAGCAAGTCCGGGCGGCGTTCCGCCGTGCGTCGGAACTGTTCGTGCCGCCGCCACTGTGCGATTTTGCCGTGGTTGCCGCTCAAAAGGACAGCGGGCACGTCACGATCGCGCCATGACGAGGGCTTCGTGTAGACCGGGTACTCCAGCAAGCCGTCCGAATGGGATTCCTCCACTAACGATTCGGGATTGCCGACGACGCCCGGAAGCAACCGTCCGATGGCCTCGACCATGGCCAGGACTGCAACCTCACCGCCGTTGAGGACGTAGTCGCCCAAACTGACCGGGCGGACCGTGAAGTGTCCTGCAGCCCACTCCATGACGCGCTCGTCGATGCCTTCATAGCGGCCGCAGGCGAAAACGAGTTGCTCTTCCTCGGCGAGCTCATAGGCAAGGGCCTGGTTGAACCGCTCCCCCGCGGGCGACGGGACAATCAGGACCGGCTTCGTCGTCGGTCCGTCCGATGAGCCCTCGGTTACGGCATTTCCGGCTACGGCACTTGCTTCGGAGGCAATGGATTCCAAGGCCTGGGCCCAGGGCTCCGGCTTCATGACCATCCCCGCTCCGCCACCGTACGGAGTGTCATCCACCGTGCGGTGCCTGTCCGTGGTGAAGGTCCTCAAGTCATGGACATTCAGCTCCAGAAGGCCGTCCTGACGGGCCTTGCCGATGAGGGAAAGCTCGAGCGGCGCCAGGTACTCGGGAAAGATACTGACGACGTCGATGCGCATTTTAGGCGTCATCCTGTGTCTCGGCGTCGTCTTCTTCCGTATCGGAAGCCGAAGCGTCGGTGTTCAGTTCGAAGAGGCCCGGCGGAGGGGTGAGCAGCACATAGCCGTCCTCGACGTTGACTTCGGGCACGATCTCTTCGACGAAAGGCACCAGGATTTCCTTGCCGTCCGCGTCTTCAATGACCAGCAGGTCCTGGACCGGCATGGTGTTGAGTGCGGTGACCTTGCCAACGGTCTGCGAGCCGACACGGACCTCAAGCCCGACGAGCTCATGCTCGTACCAGCCTTCGTCGTCGTCCTCTTCCAGCTCTTCCGTCTCGATGAACAGCTTCGCGCCGCGGATCTCCTCCGCTTGGTTGCGCGTGGAGATCTCTTCGAAACCGAGCAGCAGGATGTCCTTGTTCCACCGGGCGCTGGCGATGGTCAAGGGACCGGCCTTCGCCGGCTCCACCACGAATTCGGTGCCCGGGACAAAGCGATCGCCGGGGGCGTCGGTGAGCACCTGGACAGTGACTTCGCCGCGGATTCCGTGGGGCTTGCCGATTCGGGCAACCTGGAGCTGCATGGGGTTCCTCTGATTTCTTGGCTGGGCCGGCTTAGGACTAGGCTGGGGTTTGCTCGTAAAACAATCCGGCCCCTCCACCATAATCTGGTGAAGGGGCCGGATCTAAGACAAGTATTGCTGAGCGCGTTACCGGCGACGGTCGGTGTCGACGACGTCGACCCTGACCTGCTCGCCGCCCGCCAATGCCGCAATCACAGTGCGCAAAGCGCGTGCGGTGCGACCCTGGCGACCGATCACCCGTCCGAGGTCATCCTGGTGAACGCGCACCTCGAGGGATTCCCCGCGGCGGTTGTTCTTGGCACTGACCTTGACGTCCTCAGGGCTGTCAACGATCCCACGGACCAAGTGCTCGAGCGCTTCTGCCAGCAACTTACTCAGCCTCGGTGGTCTCTGCTTCAGCGTCAGCGGGAGCTTCAGTTGCTTCCGACTGCTTGGCCTTCTTGGTGATGGCTTCCGGGATGATGACGGAACCCTTCTCCGGTGCAACGAAAGCAGGCTTGGCGACCTTGGTCTTCAGCGTGCCTTCCTGGCCCGGGAGACCCTTGAACTTCTGCCAGTCACCGGTGATCTTGAGGATCGCGGCAACCTGCTCGGTCGGCTGGGCGCCGACGGACAGCCAGTACTGTGCACGCTCGGAGGCAACCTCGATGTACGAGGGCTCTTCGGTGGGGTGGTACTTGCCGATTTCTTCAATCGCACGGCCATCGCGCTTGGCGCGGGAGTCCATGACGACGATGCGGTAGTACGGTGCGCGCATCTTACCGAAGCGCTTAAGGCGAATCTTTACGGCCACTTTTGTGGTCACTCCTGTTTCTGAAACGGGGTTGAGCCCGTCGTTCTGCACCCGTGGGGCGGGCCATACTTGAGGGTTCCAAGGACAAGATGCACACACGGAGAGAGGGGCCGCGCGGATCGAGTACCTGTCCATTGTGCCAGATGGCGGACAGTATTTCGAACGCGCGGCCCGTGCGGCGGGTTTACTGTGTGGTTACTGGTCTGCGGACCAGACGTAAAGGCCGGCCCGCTCGGCCTTTTCGACGTCGCTTGCGAGCGCCGCCAGCTGCTGGACATACAGGCGGGACTGTTGGCCATCAAAGGGCATATCCTCTTGGGCCGCCCAGCGTTCGGCAACGTCGTCGAGGATGCTTCCTTCGCCCTCGGTCTCGTAGCTGAGAAGCTCGGACAGGGCGCGCACCATGGCTTCGGGGACGCCCAGCAAGGCGTCGCTGGTGACGTCCACCAAAGCGAGCTCATAGTCGGCCCCGGCGGCGTGCACGGCCGTGCCGGCGAGGTCGCCGAGTTGTTCTACTTCGAAATCGCTGATCCCCGGGATCCGTACTGCGGCGCCGGATACGTCACTGCCCTTCTCCAGGGCAGCGGCCCTCTTGAGTGCTTCATCGTGGGTGGCAACAAAAATTTCAGCAAAGCCCATGGAAAGTACTCTCATTCATTCGTGGCAACGGAGCTGCGGCGCGGCGGCCGAAATGCGCCACGCCGTCACGCGCTAAGTCTAACTTGCGAGGGGTCCCCGGCCGAGCGAAGCGAGGGCGGGGAGCAAGGTGGACGGTAACTTGCGAGGGGCTAGCGGACGGCGACCCGCAGCCGGTTGCGCCACGGGTCCTCGAAGCGCAACTCCTGGCCGGTGTGGTGGGAGCCAATGCCGGCAACCTTGAGGCGGTCGGCGAGCGCGCCGATGTCGTCTCCTGACGGCACCTCGATGACAACCTCGCCGAGACCGAGCGTGTCCTTGCGGGGACCTGCACCGCGGCTGTTCCAGACATTCATGGCCATGTGGTGGTGGTAGCCGCCTGCGGAGACGAACAGGGCCTGCCCGTGCCACCCTGCGGTCTGCTCGAAGCCCAGGGTGTCGACATAGAAATCATGGGCTGTCTGCACATCGCCCACCTGGAGGTGGACATGCCCGACGCCGGCTCCCGCCTCATGCTGGCCCGTCACCGCCGCTTCGCTCAGGTATTGCTGGAGGTAGCGCTGGGGCGGGAGCGGCAGGCTGTCCATGACGACCGAACTGCCGTTCCACTCCCAGCCTTCGCGGGGTTTGTCGTAGTAGAGCTCGATGCCGTTGCCCTCAGGGTCGGTGAAGTAGAAGGCCTCGCTGACCAGGTGGTCGGCGCTGCCGACGAAGGCGTGGGGTTCGTACTGCGCGGCGGAGGCAACAGTTGCGGCGAGCGAGGATTGGTCTTCGAAGAGCAAAGCTGTGTGGAAGAGTCCAGCCTCCCCACGACCCGGGATCTGGAGCCCGGAGGCCGGCGCGAGGTGCACCAACGGCTTGCCGAGCCTGCCGAAGTAGAGCCCGCCATCCTGTTCCGCGACGACGTCGAGCCCCAGCGCCCGCTGGTAGTAGTCGCCCATGAGCTTCATGTCCCCCACCTTGAGCATGACGGTACCCATGGTGAGTTCGGCAGGAAGAAGATCCTGGCTGGATGTGATGGTCATGTGAAACTCCCGGTTTTTTGTGGCGCCGCCCTTCGGCAACCTCTATCTATCTAAATTACTTGAAGCTTCAATTTATTCCTAATGCCCGGCGCTTCCTGAAATATGCCCCCTCAGCACGGTGCATTGCGGATTCAGCACCACCTCAAGGGACGCCCGGGGATCCTGTGGGTAGAGCACGACGTCGGCACTGGCCCCTTCGCTGATGCCGTCGGCACCCAGCCA
>OUNM010904865.1_pt1 | contig 11024 bp, 11 predicted proteins | sample 1769961 | NCBI WGS metagenome assembly OUNM01 (sample SAMEA3914820, study PRJEB12502) | metagenome | biome: forest; material: soil | place: USA | collected 2012-03-12 | depth 0.3 m
CTACGCCGTCGTCGGCCAGGAACTAAACCTCTACTACGACAGCGTCATCCTCGCCCCACCCGGCCAGCACTACCTCGTCAAAATCACCAGCGCCAAAGGCAAACCACAAGCCGAGCGTTGGGTCCTCAATCCCACCGAGGCCGAAGTCGGCCAGTTCCCTCTCACGATGGAACTCCGCGACCTCGAAGACCACGTCGTAGCCACCGCGAAAACCTCCATCCACGTTGCCCCCGCCAATCGCCTCAAGGGCCGCGACATCACCCTCCTCGCCATCGGCGACAGCCTCACCGAAGCCTCCGTCTACACCGGCGAACTCCTCGTCCTCGGCGCTTCTCTGGACGGCTCCCATCTCACTCTCATGGGCACTCACCACTCCGGTGGCCCTCCCGAAAATCTCCACGAAGGCTACAGCGGCTGGAAGTACGAGTACTTCCTCTCCCGCTTCGATCCCAAACGCGACCCCAAGGCCCCCGGCAAAGGCACCAGCCCGTTTGTCTTCGATGTCGGCGGCAAGCCCGTCTTCGACCTCCCGCGCTATTTCAAGGAAACGCTCGGCGGCCAATTACCCAACGCCGTCACCGTCTTCCTCGGCACCAACGATGTCTTCGCCGCCACCGATGAAAGCCGCGCCAAGGTCGTCGCCGATGTCCTGGCTCAAGCCCAAACCTTTATCGATGCTCTACGCCAGGCTGTCCCTCAGGCCAAAATCGGCCTCCTCGCCCCGCTTCCTCCCGCCGGTCAGGACGCTTTCGGCGAAAACTACGGCACGGAATTCAACGCCTGGACTTATCGCAAAAACCAGGACGCCTTCCTCCGCGCTCTGCTTCAAAAATTCGGCGATCGTCAGGCCGACGGCATCTTCTTCGTCCCCGCCTACGCCAGTTTCGATTCCGCCCACGACTATCCCACCGCGAGCTCCCCCCGAAACGCGCGTAACCCCGATCCCATCTCGCGCCAGACCAACGCCGTCCATCCCTCCGAAATCGGCTACCGGCACGTGGCCGATTCCATCTTCGCCTGGCTCGTCAATGTCCTCTGATTTTTTATGAAAGACGTGCTTAGCATCGATTACAGCAGATCCTTTGTTCAATGGTGGGATAATCACACCAATCACTCCCCTCTGGGTGTTCTTCACGCCAGTTGCAAGCTGCGCGATAAGGCTGGCCTGCTGAAGGAATATTTTCTCACCCACCCTTGTCTCGGTGAGAAGCTCTATGCCAGCGAGGGGCTCATCCATGTTCCCACGGCGGACTTCCACTGCGTCTTTGCTCCCGGTGAGGAATACCTGTTCGTCAAGCTCACCGCCAACGAGCCCTATCAGCTTCGCATGGACCACTCCATCGGCGAAACCGTGCCGACCCACGATGGGCGCGGCGCGGTCATTCTTCGCATGGAGGCCACCGTGCGGCATTTTCCCGAAGTCCGCGAGTTGCGCACCAATCAGGAAGTGGCAGACGCCATGCTGGCCAAATTACCCATTCTTGGGCGCACGCAGTTTCTCGGGTCCGACGGCGAAACCCAGGTCATCAGCGAATATCCCGTAACGGTCATGAACGCGCGCGCCGAGGACCACTCTTGGCAGGTGGACACTGGCCCCATTCTGGTTCCTGATTTTTCCTTAAAACCGCGCCTGCGCGTTGGTCTGTTTCGTCAGGCCTTTCTCGTCTACAATTCATGGGATTGGGCCGAAATGGCTCTGCGGTTGCCCTGCAAGACCGCAGGCGGAGACACGGTGATGCACTATTCCTCTCCCCATCGCCTTGCGGTGCGGAACCAACTCTTCGCGGCCCAACTCTAAATCAGGCCTCTGATTCTTCTATGAACGCCACTGCCACCGCCGTCCGCCAGATCTGGTCCGCCGCCCCAACGCCCTTCACGGCCCGCCGCGAGATCGACCTCGAGAGCGTCGCCCGCCTCGTCGCTCACCACATCAGCCTCGGCGTCGATGGCCTCTTCCTCGCCGGCACCTGCGGCGAAGGCCCTTGGATGACCGATCGCCAGAAGCACACCCTCGTTGACGCCGTCCGCTTCGAGGCCGCCGGCCGCCTCAAGCTCGCCGTTCAGGTCACCGACAACTCCGCCGCCCGCGTCCTCGAGCAAATCGCCGCCCTCGGCCCCGTCGATGCCGTCGTCGTAGCCCAGCCCTACCTCGCCATGAATGTCACCCCGGCCACCCTGCGCCGCTACTACCTCGACATTCTCGACCAAAGCCCCGTCCCCGTTTGCTACTACGAGCGCGGTCGAGCCTCTCTCGTCGCCGTTCCCGACGAAGTCCTGCACGACATCCTGCCCCACCCCAATCTCCGCTTCGTCAAGGACAGCTCCGGCGATCCCGCCCGCCGCGCCGTCCTCCTTAAAGGCCGCGCCCTCCGCAACAATCTCTCCCTCCTCCTCGGCGATGAATTCCTCTGCGTCGACTACCTCACCGCCGGCTACGACGGCGTCATGCTCGGCGGCTCCGTGCTCAACGCCCGCTACGTCGCCGAGATCATGTGCCACCTCGCCGAGGGCGACACCTCCGCCGCTCAAGAAACCGAACGCCGCATGATCGCCCTGCTCCACGCCGTCTACGGCGGACCCAAGGTCACATGCTGGCTCAACGGCCTCAAGACCACCCTCGTCCGCCTCGGTGTCTTCAACACCAACACCGCCTACCTCGACTACCCGCTCACCCCCGAGTGCTCCGCCGCCATCGACCAGGTCCTCGCCACCGAGCGGGCCTACCTCACGTGACCGGCCCCCTTCCATACACGGATACCAAGCCCGTCGGCGCGGCGGATTTCTACTTCGCCATCAACGCCACCTTCCGCTTCATCCGCCGCACGCTCGGCGAGGCCGCCCTCCGCCAATACTGGACTGACCTCGGCCACCGCTACTTTGCCCCCGTCTGCCTCCAGTGGAAATCCGGCGGCCTCCCCGCCGTCGCCGCCTACTGGCGCGCCTTCTTCGCTGCCGAGCCTGGCGCCGAGGTCACGGTCACCGAGGCCCCCGACCATGTCCTCCTCGATGTCCACACCTGCCCCGCCATCGCCCATCTGAAGAAGGGCCAGCGCGAGATCGACCCCGCCTTCTGCCAGCACTGCTACTTCGTCAGCCAAGCCATCGCCCAGCCCGCCGGCCTCACCGTCCGCGTCCTCGGCGGCAACGGCTCCTGCCGCCAAACCTTTGCCGCCTCACAACCACCGCAGGATCTGGCCGAAATCCGGGAGGCCGCATGATAGGCGCTTACGACTTCTGCGGCCACTACGAGTGGACCTTCCAATGGCTCCATGAACAGCGCGGTGAGGACCTCGTCCGCCAATTTTGGGCCGAGGCCATCGGCGGCGATTCCCAATCCCACGCCAGCAACCTTATTCGAGAAAAAGGCTTCGCCGGCATGGCCGAATACTGGGCCCACACCCTCGCCGAGGAAGCTGCCGGCTACACCGCCACTCAGGGCCAGGACGTCTTCCGCCTCGACATTCACGACTGCCCCTCCAAGGGCTTCCTCCTGCAAAACCACCTCGAGCAATATCCCGACTACTGCGACCACTGCATCGGCTGGATCGGCCCCGTCATGAAAGCCGCCGGCTTCGAGATCGACCACCAACACAACCACTGCGGCCAATGCTGGTGGGAGTTCCGCCGCCGGGGAACCCCATCTGCCCCTCCCGAAAAGTCTCCCTGGCCCTACAAAAATCCCACCACCGACACCTTCCACCACGCCACCGGCCCCAAGGACAAACAATCTCATGACTAATCTCCTCATCGTCGGCGCCGGCGGCATCGGCGAGCGCCACCTCCGCTGCTTCCAAAAACTCGTCGATCGCATTGCCATCGTCGAGTCCCACCCGGAGCGCCGCGCCCTCATCGCCTCCCGCTACCAATGCCTTTCCTACGCCACCTGGTCGGACGCCCAGGCCGACGGCCCCTGGACCGCCGCCGTCATTGCCACCCCCGCCCAAACCCACATCCCCATCGCGATCGATCTCCTTCAATCCGGCCTCGATGTCCTCATCGAAAAACCCCTCGCCGTCGCCCCCGAGCGCCTCGACGAATTGAAATCCTTCGACGCCACGCGCACCATCCGCGTCGCCTACGTCTACCGCCACATGCCTCCCGTGGCCGAGCTCAAGCGCCTGCTGGAAAGTGGTAATCTCGGCCAGCCTCTTTCCGCCCAGGTCGTCTGCGGCGAGGATTTTTCCAAGGCCCGCCCCGATTACGCCAGCCTTTACTACGCCCGTCACGAGAGCGGCGGAGGCGCCATCCAGGATGTCCTCACTCATTTCGTCAACGCCATGGACTGGCTCGTCGGCCCGGCCGAAGCCGTCCATTGCCTCGCCGCCAATCGCAAGCTCAAGGATGTCTCTGTCGAGGACACCGTCAGTTGCTCCATCCGCCACGCCACTGCCTGCATCGCGAGCTATTACCTCTCCCAGGGCCAGGTGCCCAAGGAGACCTCCTTCACCATCCATTGCGAAAAAGGCTCCGTGCGCGCCGATCTCACCACCGCCCGCGTTTCCACCATTGCCGTCGGCGATGCCGAGTGGACCCCCACCCAGTTCGGGCCCTTCGAGCGCGACGACTTCTACATCCGCCAGGCCCATTCCTTCCTCGCCGCCATCCGGGGCGAAAGCGGCGCATCCTGCACCTTGAGCGAAGCCGTCCATTCCCTCCACGGCAACGTCGCCGCGCTTGCCTCCGCGGAAAATGGGCGTCTTATGGAGGTGAACTCATGACGCCCGATCTCTCCGCCCGCCTCGGCCTCGATGGCAAGGTCATCCTCCTCACCGGCGGCGCTGGCATCTACGGCCGCGGTCTCTCCCACGACCTCGCCGCCGCCGGAGCCCGCACCATCATCGCCTCCCGCAATCTGGAATCCTGCGAAACCGTCGCCGCCGCGTTGCGCGCCAAGGGCCTCCAGGCCGAGGCCCTGTCCTACGATCAATCCAATCCCGCTTCCATCGAGCAACTCCGCGATCAGGTCCTGGAAAAATGGGGCCGCCTCGACGGCCTGGTCAACAACACCGTCTCCCGTCCCATGGCCGGCCCCGATGGCACCCTCGAGGGCTGGGAGGAATCCATGAAGACCAACGCCACCGGCATCTTCGTCATGCACCGTCTCTTTGGCGAGCTCATGAAAAGCCAGGGCTCTGGCAGCATCGTCAACATCTCCTCCATCCAGGGCATCCTCGGCCCCACGCTCTCGCTTTACGCTGGCACCGACATGAAAGGTCCACCGCCCGATTACTTCTTCCACAAGGCCGGCCTGATCAATCTCACCCGCTTCTTCGCCGCTCATCTCGGTCCCTTCGGCGTTCGCGTCAATGCCCTCGTCCCCGGCGGCTTTCAAGCTGGCGAACCCGAGCAATTCGTTCGCGCCTACTCCGACCAGACCTTCCTGCGTCGTCTGGCCCGGGAAGACGACCTCGGCGGCGCCGTCATCTTCCTCCTCTCCGACGCCTCCCGCTACGTCACCGGCGCCCAACTGCCAGTCGACGGCGGCTACTCCGCCCACTAGATAAATCGCGCCGTAGGCGCGCACTTGCTGTTACGCCAGTCCCTTGGCGTCCGGCCCAGCGGGCCGTCTCCCTGGCTCGGCCACAATCCCTAAAACCCGCCGCGCGTTTTCCGGTACTGGCTGGGCGTTTGCCCCACCAGCTCCCGAAAGCGCCGGTTGAAGTTCGCCAGATTGTTAAAGCCCGCGTGAAACGCCACCTCGCTTACTGACCTCTCTGTATTGACCAGGGCCGAGCAGGCATGGGCGATACGCAATTCATTCACATATTGGTGAAATGGCCTCCCCGTGCTCTCCCGAAAAAAACGGCAAAAAGCCTGCGGTGATAGTCCAACCGTCCGCGCGACCGACGCCTGGGTCAGCTCGGGATATTCGATTTCATCATCGATCCGTGTAAGCACCTGTTGAAGACGCGCATCAACCGGAAAGGGCAACGCCTCCGCTTGCACCGAAGGATCCAAAATCTCCCAGTCCTTCGCCCGCGCCAGCCGCTCAAGCAACTCGATCCACAACGCAAAAGCCACATCCTCGGGAGCCTTCTTCTCCAGCCTTTGCAGGAGCAAGGCAGCACGCGACACGCTCTCTCCACGAAAATGCAGGCCGGGAACGGAACGAGCTAGCAGGCTGCTGAGACGCTGATTTTGAGGCAAAAGCCAAAACTCCCGGCCGCAACGCTCCGGCGCAAAATGCATCACCGTCCACACCGCCCCATTCCTCTCCCGGGGATGCGACCCGTAGGCATGGGGGAGATTCGCACCCAGCAGGAATAGATCTCCCGCCCCATAAGGCGTCAGCGAGCGTCCCGCATGCAGCACCCCATTCCCCTGCTGGATATACGCGAGCTCCAGTTCCGGATGAAAATGCCAGTGAAAATCCACGCAGTTCCGGCGAAACGTCTTCACTGCAAATCCCTCACGATGCACGCCGGGCAGGGCCTCCATGGAAGGTCTGCCGAAAGGAGTGATCGTTTTCTTCATGGGGTGGCCGTGTTAATTCCGTACCAGAATCCCTCAAGCACGTAGAGGAAAAATAACCGCCTTCCCCCTAGGGTATCCCCATGTCTGCCCTCTATCCTGCCCGCCCAGTTGTCCTCGCGGCCGCCTGCCATCCGGACGACATCGAGTTCACGATGGCCGGTACCCTGCTCCATTTGCGGAACGTTGGCTGCGAGATTCATATGTGGAATCTCGCCAATGGCTGCCTCGGTTCCATGACTCACGAGCCCGGCGAATTGAGCCGCCTTCGCTGGCAGGAATCACAGGAATCCGCCGCCGTCGCGGGGGCAGCGGTCCACCCTCCGCTCTTCAACGACATGGAGATCTTTTACGACAAAGCCTCATTGGCCCAGGTCGCGGCGACTCTCCGGAACATCAAGCCGGAGATCATCCTCACCCACTCGCCGGAGGATTACATGGAGGACCACCAGAATGTCTGCCGTCTCGTGCTCTCCGCCGCCTTTGGCCGGGCCATGCCCCACTTGGCCACCACGCCTCCCACCGCTCCCTACCAGGCTGCTGTACGGATTTACCACGCCGCGCCGCATGGCTTGTGCGACGGGCTCAGGCGTCCCTTTCAACCGGATTTCCTCGTCGATATCGCTCCGGTTCTCCCGACCAAGCAGAAGATGCTCGCCTGCCACCGAAGCCAGCAGCAGTGGCTCGACGCCTCCCAGGGCATGAATGCCTATCTGGACGAAATGGTGGCCATGGGACGCACCATGGCCGGGCGAGGCGAGGGGATCGAGGTCGCGGAAGGCTGGATCCGCCATTCGCACCTCGGCTACTGCTCCGAAGATTACGACCCCCTGCCGCATCTGCTGGCCGAAACCAATTTCGTTCAAACCTCAAAAAGCCAAAAATATGCCACGACCCATTAGCAAACTCGCCGAAGGATGGTGGGACTACACCACGCTCGACCTGGAGATCCTCCAGGATGCAGCCAAGCTCACGCCCGACGATCTCGTCCAGTTCAGCCGCCCCGGCTTTCAGGTCAAAATTTACGAGACCGTTCAGGAATTCTACGCCGCCCAGGCTCTCGAATACATCGACGCCTGGAAACAATCGACCCCCGATCGCCCGGCCGGCATCTGCGGTCCCATTGGCCCCACGGAGCAGCTCCCCATCGTCGCCCAAATGGTCAACGCCCTCGATCTCGATTTGAAAAAATGCGAGGCCCATTTCTGGGGCATGGACGAATGGGTGGAAAATGGCGTGCCGGTGACTCCCGCTCATCCGCTCTCCTTCGCCCGCTGCGACAACGAACTCTGCTTCGACCGCATCCGCCCCGAACTCGCCCTGTCCGAATCCAACAAACATTTTCCCTGTGGCGATCTCGAAGCCTTCAGCCGCAGCTTTGAAACCTACCGCTGCGTGGTGATGCAGGGCGGCCAGGGAGAGATCAAGCACTGGGCCTTCAACGACCCTCTGCCTCGCACCGGTGAATATGCCGACGCTCCGCCAACTCCTGAGCAGTACCGCAACCTGGGCACCCGCATCGTGAAGCTCCATCCCACCACCATCGGACAAAATGCCCGCACCTCCGGCGGCGGCAACGTGAGCCTTGTCCCCACCTACGCCAGCACGGTGGGACCACGCGAAACGTGGCGCGCCGAGACCGTCAGCATCTGGCACCCTGGGCATCACGACAATCCCTTCGGCATCCGGCTCTCCGCCCTCATGATCTCCAAAAAGCTGGCCGATTCCTCGGTCCCCATGTCGCTCCTCGCCGACCACCCCAACGTGCGCTTCAGCTACCTGCGCAGCGGTATCGGCTCCGTTGCCGTGGAGATGCACTAAGCTCCGGCCGCGCCGCACGACTGGCGGACAACCAACTCACAAGGGAACAGGGTAAGGGGAGGAAACTTCGGTTTCCTCTTCTGCCGGATCATCGCGAGCAGCATCTCCACCGACCGCTCCGCCATGGCCTGGCTGGGTTGAGCCACCGTGGTCAGAGGCACCGCCAGATACTGACCCTGCGAAGTATTGTCGTATCCAGTCACCGCGATGTCCCCCGGAATCCGCAGGCCGCGCTCGTGAATGGCCGACATCGCCCCGATCGCCCAATCATCGTTTCCGCAAATCACCGCGTCAGGCAGGCAAGCTTCCTCCAGCACGGTTTCCATGATCTTCCGGCACGTCTGATAGGGATCAAAAACCTCCAGCGGCATATCGCTGGTGATGGCTCTTCCCTGAACCCCCGCCTTGCGCGTGAAGCTATCCACCATCGGCGCTCCGGCCGATCGCAATGCGCTTTTGAAACCCTTCAACCGCTCCGCCGAAGCCCAAACATAAGTACCCGGCGCAATCTTCGCCGAGTGATGTGTGAGCAGGAGCAGCCGCCGCTTGCCCAGCCTGAGCAGATGCTCCGTCATCTGCCGAATCGCCCCATTCGCATCCCCGCGAATATGCGGCACTCCCTTGAGTTCATTGCCGCTCAGGGTCACCATGGGAATGCCACGGTCCTGAATGGCCTTGAGCTCGGCAATGCTCCCCGGATCATTGAGGCCGGCCACCAGCACGCCCTCCACTCCCGCATCGAGCATCGTCTCGCAGGCCGTACCCGCGCCATCCGGCGACCACGAGAGATCGTACGGCAGAATCCGGTAGCCCGCGCTCTCAAAAGCCCGCGACGCATGCCACGCCCGTTCCGCCGCCACCTGCGATAACCCGCCGAAATGAAAAATGCCGATCAACCCACTCTTCATCCCCCGCATCAGCCGCGCAGGTTGATTGGGCCGATAGTTCAACTCCGCCGCTGCCTGCAGTACCAACTGCCGCGTCGCCTCGCTCAACTGGATCGACGAATTCGGATTCAGCGCCGCCGCTACGGTCGAGCGGGAGATACCCAGATGTTTGGCCAGCTGGGTCTGGGTGGCGGGAGGCATGGCCGATTGATGCCAATGCCCTAGCTCGAACGCAATAGGCAAAATCCCGCCGGCGAACCCGGTGCCAACTCCGACGGCAGGCCCATGAACGCCGCCGGTCGCGTGGAAAAGAAATCCCACGCCTGTGTCCAGGGGCATTGCAGCATCGCCGCCCCACGCCGCACTCCCTCGATCGGCGTCAGCGCCGAGCCCGCAAATCCTCCCGTAGCCGGATTCCGCACCACCAGATCCTCCCCCACCATCAATTCAAGCTCGCCGATCCGATAACGCCCCGGCCCGCTCCCCGCCGCCGCCATCGCATCCGTGGTCCAATAGATCCGCCCATGGTCCATCGCCCGATGCATCACGCGGAAAAGAGCCGGAGAAACATGAATCCCATCCGGGATCACCCCAGCCGTCAGCGCATCCTCATTGAGGATTCTCCAAAGAATATTGTCGTGGCGATCCAGCAACTGCGTGCAGCCATTGCTCAGATGCGTGAAGCCCGAGGCCCCGCTCGCAATGGCCATCTGCACCTGGCTGACACTCGCATCCGTATGCCCCAGGCTCACGACCATGCCGCATCGCCTGGCCTCCTCGATCGCCGCCTGAGAGCCATCTCGCTCCGGCGCCACCGTAAGAAGAACCGGATCGCCCCCCGTGGCCGCCCGCAATTCCCGAATGTGTCCCGCAGTGGCATCGCACATCCAGTCCGCATTGTGCGCTCCCCGAAAACCCGGCTCCTCCGAAAGAAAAGGCCCCTCAATATGCCACCCCACCAGCGCTCTCCGCAGTTCTTCATTCGCCTGAATGATTTCCCGATAGCGCCGAATGTAATCAAGCAGCCTCTCCCACGGCGCGGTAATCAGAGTGAGCAGCGACCGATGGCACCCATCCCGTCGCAGGGCACGAACGAACTTCAGCAAAGCCTCTTCCGAAATTGCTGCCTCTCCCTGGAGGTCGATTCCGCCGTAGCCATTCACCTGCAGATCGAGCAGCCCCGGCGCCAGCCAGACATTCTCTTCAGCCCCGGCGTCGGCCGGTTCCAGCGCGGTTAGCATCCCGCCATCCTTCCAGGAAATCCGCACCGGCTGGCCTGTCTGGTAGTGCCGCACGGTCATGGAGCCGTCCGGTTTCACCGGCAGGTTGGTAAGCAAGGGCAGGAAATTCATGGGTGACCTTCCAAATACTAGCACGTGATAGTTTTTCTTGTAAAACACCAAATGCGGGGCCAGCATAAGCCGCACCATCCATGACTTCCTCATTGAATCGGCAATATAAGGCAGGGGAACTTACCGTTTCCGTCCACTCCAACATCACCGAGATGGCCCAGGCTGCGGCCCGGGTGGCGGCCGACCAACTTTCCGAAGCCCTTCAGCGCCGCGGCGAGGCCGCCGCCATCCTCGCCACCGGCAACTCCCAATTGAAATTCCTCGAGGTGCTCGTTGCCGGCCAGGGCAAGGAATGGGATCTCGACTGGTCCAAGATCACTCTCTTCCACATGGATGAGTATCTCGGACTGCCCGATACGCATACCGCCAGCTTCCGCCGCTACATGAAGGAAAAGGTCGAGTCGAAGCTCAAGCCCCGCAAGTTCAACTACGTGGGCGGCGACGCCCTGGAGCCGATCCTGGAATGCGAACGCTACGAGGCCCTCCTCAAGGC
>OUNM011243092.1_pt1 | contig 11022 bp, 11 predicted proteins | sample 1769961 | NCBI WGS metagenome assembly OUNM01 (sample SAMEA3914820, study PRJEB12502) | metagenome | biome: forest; material: soil | place: USA | collected 2012-03-12 | depth 0.3 m
CTTTGCGCCTGAAGGGCGCACGGAATTGAGCCCAGGCATGAGGGAGCTTTTAGCGACCGATTGCCTGGGTAAAGTGGCGAAGCTCAACGGGCGCAAACCTACGGCCATGCGGGGCGGGCGGCTTGACAGAAGCGCCGTGGCGGTGCCCAGCCAGCCGGCGGGCCATGCTTTCCCCGGCGCTGCTGGTGAGCACATGACCCTGACAGGTCTGCGGTTTGCGCCCTGCTGTGAGCCCACCCACACCCAGGGAATCGGTCGCTAAAGCTCCCTCATCCTTGGGCTCGGTTCCGGGTGCCCTTCAGGCACCAACGCTCCCTTGGCGGGTATTCGACAAATGTGGGTAAAAGTCAGGTCGCGCTGTCGCTTGCCACCGCACTCCAAAACGCTGCCGCGACAATCAAAACCGCAATTAACTCCTCAGTTTGGTATCAGACCGCAGGCCTCCTCTAAAGAGCACCGGCAGCAACGAACCCTGAGGCAAAAGGTGCATGGGAGGCCCGGCTAGAACTTGCGGATGCTGGCCTTCTTCCGCAGGCCTTCCAGCCACTCGTTCACCGTGTCGTTGCCCGCCTCGGCGTCGATCACCTTGACGGCATCGTCGGACCCTTCTGCCACCGGCTTCTGCGTGGGCGGGATCATGATCATGGGGGCTCCATGCTTGCGCCGCATCACTTGCACGATGATCATCTTTTCGCGCAGCTCGCGAAATTTCTTCATCGTCATCCCGGTCTTCGCCAGCTCCGCCGCAAAGGCGTCGCGGTCACCGTGGAACTGCGCTCCGATCAGCGCGTTGACGTCCTCATCCACGTATTGGGGCTTGATGCTGCCGCCCATCTTGGTGAACTCGGCCAGCACCAGCTCACGGTCTATCAGGGCGTCCAGCGCGGCCTTTTCCGCCGCATCGATCCTTTGTTGCGCCTTCGCAGGATCTGCGCGGAACTGCAGGGCCATCATCTGCTTTTGGGCCACGGCAGCGTCACTCACTTCGGATTGGGTGATTAATTTGCCGTTCACCAGTGCGGCAAGGCCGGCAGCGGCCGGTTTGGAGGCGGTGGCAACCACGGCCGGCCGGCCATCGATGACCACGAAGGCAAGGCCGTAACACGCATAGATCGCAGTTCCGCCCGCCACGCCACATAGCAGTGCCGTGAGCGCACCACCCTTGCGCAGCCGGTGCGCCAGCCAGCCGAGCGCCACGGCGATGCCGAACTCGCCCAGGATAATGTAGTACGGTGTACCCGAGATCATCCGGCAGCCGGAGTAGCGCCACCAGTGGATCAGGCGCGCCATCTCCTCGTAGTAGGGGATGTTGACCGCGCCCAGCACGCCGTTCATGAGCAGCCCGGCGAAACCGAAGCGCTCGTACAAGCGCAGCCCTACGTAGCCGAACTGCACCACCACCACCTCCCAGGCCATGGGCATCCACAGCGGCGAGCGCCACAGCATGGGGCCGCCGCCGATGCTGTAATCCAGCGTGTGCGTGTGGTCCACCAGCCAGGCATCCGCCGCCAGTTCCACCAGCCCGGCCACCAGCCCGTACAACATCAGCCGTGCCATCAGGCCATCGCGCCAGCGGATCACAAAGCCCAGCAGCAGCAGGTTGTCGAAAAGGTTCAAAGCAAGGCCCGAGCGCCAGTCCGACCAAGGGACGAGAGTCAGCAGCGCCACGGCAACGATGTTGATGCCGATGGTGGCCAGCACCACGCGGAGGCGTCCGCCCTCGCGCCCATCCACGAAAGAACTCTTAACTGCATGCATCGCTCCCGATTATGGCACTTTCGCCCGTTGCCACACGTTAAATTTGGGTGGCCGTCAGCGCTTCGAATGCCTTTCCCAAGGAGCGTGGACACTCCTGTCCGCATTCAAAAAACCTGCGGCGCAGCCGCGACAAATCAAGCGAGCTTGGAGCCAATAGCCGTTGCTATAAGGGCATGGCGGCTGCGCCGCTGGTTTTTTGATGGCGGACAAGAGTGTCCGCGCTGCTGTGAACACCCTTCCCCATGACCGAAACCACCACCGCTTCCCTGGACGAGATCAAGAAGCACCTGCCCTGGGTGGTGGCAGTGGCGCTGTTCATGCAGCAGCTTGACGCCACGATTGTGAACACGGCCATCCCCACCATGGCCGATAGCTTGCATGTGGCCTCGCTGAGCCTGAAGGCGGTGGTCACGAGCTACACCATCGGGCTGGCGGTGTTCATTCCCATCAGCGGCTGGGTGGCGGACAGGTTTGGCACGCGTCGGGTGTTTGCCCTGGCGATTGCACTCTTCACCCTCGGCTCCTTGTTCTGCGGCCTTTCCCCCACCCTGCCGTGGCTGATTGCCGCGCGCGTGGTGCAGGGGATGGGCGCGGCGATTCTCATGCCTGTGGGCCGCCTGGCCTTGCTGGTCACTTTTCCCAAATCGGACATTTTGCGGGTGATGAATTTTGTCATCATTCCGGCTCTTCTCGGCCCTTTGCTGGGACCGCTGATGGGCGGCATCATCGTGCACTGGATGCCGTGGCGGATGATCTTTTTGCTGAACCTGCCCTTTGGCGCGCTCGGCCTGCACCTGGTGCGACGCTACATGCCGGACCATCGCGAGAGCGGGCAGGCGAAGTTCGACTGGCCGGGCTTTCTGCTCTTCGGCACCGGCATCGCGATCTTCTCCTATGTGCTGGAGATCTTTGGCGAGCACGGCCTGGGCTCGCGGCCCGTGCTGTGGCTGCTGGTCCTTTCGCTGGTGCTTCTGGGCGCCTATGCGTGGCATGACCGGCGCACCGAGGATTCGCTGCTGCCGCTGTCCCTGCTGGAACTGCGCACCTTTCGCGTCTCGGTGGTGGGCGGGTTTGTCACGCGGCTGGGCATCAGCGGCATGCCGTTTTTGCTGCCCTTGCTCTATCAGCTCGGCATGGGGTACCAGCCCTGGCAGGCGGGGCTGCTGACGATGCCGCAGGCGCTCGCGGCCATTGGCATGAAGATGCTCACCATGCCCATCCTGGCGCGGCTGGGCCATCGCCAGGTGCTGCTGGTGAACACCCTGCTCATCGGCGGCATGATCCTGGTCTTTTCCAGGGTGGAGCGCGGCACGCCGGTGGCGGTGATCGTGCTGCTGAGCCTGCTGCAAGGCTGCTTCTCCGCCCTGCAGTTCACCAGCATGAACACCCTGGCCTATGCGGATACGACGGACCGCCAGGCCAGCGACGCGAGCACCATGGCCAGCACGGCCCAGCAGCTCTCCATCAGCTTCGGCGTGGCGGTGGCCTCGCTGGTCACCGGCTGGTTCCTCGGCGGGGTGAACCGGGGCAATGCCGTGGAACTGATGAGCGCGCTGCACCACGCGTTCTTAACCCTGGGCGTGATGACAATGCTCAGCGCCGCCACCTTTCTGGGCCTGCATTCAGAGGACGGCTCCTCAGTGAGCCATCACGAGGTGGCCGCGGAGTGACGTGAAAGACCGCTGGCAGCCGCGCCTCCGCCGTCGTAGAGAACGGCCATGTTGAGATTGCATCAGGGGCAGGTCTGGAAAAAGGGCGAAGAGTACATTCTCATCGTCGAATGGTCGCGCATGGAGATCACCTACAAGCCGATGACGGACCTGGTGACCCGCGCCGGCCCGCGCCATACCGTGACCAAGAAGGAGTTCTGCCGGCTGATCAAGGGTGCCGAGCTGATGGACGAGGAAGTGGTGCGGCAGTTGAGCGAGAGGGTGTAAGCCCCACCCTCTATCGCCCCCCAAAATAATGCTGCAGCGCCTCCATCATGCCCATGCTGGCAGTGCCATTGGCCACGAAGCCGCCCTGGCCGCGCACGTGCAGCTTGATCGGCTCCAATGAGTTGCCGGGGCAGGCGATCATGCGGGCCACGCGGGTGTCCAGCATGGTCACGTCGTTGTGGTTGTCGCCGGCGGCGAAGCATTCGTTGGCGGTGAGATTCAGCAGGCGGGCCAGTTCGGTGAGCGCGGTGCCTTTGCTGATGGTGGCGTGGGAGAAGCGCAGGTACACGCCATTGCGATGGTAGCCCACCTCCGGCGCCTGTTGCTGGTGGCGGGCGATCACGGCGCAGATCTGGTCGAGCTCCTCCTCACTGTGGGCCACGATGCCCACCTGACCGGCATCGCCTTCCATGAACTGGCCTTTGGTCTCCTCCTCCACATGGCGCTTGATCTCGCGCAGGAACGGGCGATGGGCGCGCATGAAGCGCTCGTGCGCCCGGCGCGCCGCACCGTTCCAGGGGCCGAAATCCGTCCAGCGGCTGAAAAAGCCCGGCCGATAGATTTCGCCCTCCTGGGCGATGATGAAATCTGGCTCCTGAAAAACGTTGTTCTGAGCTAGGCCCACAAGCGTCTGGTCCAGACTGCGGCCGGTGTTGATCACCCAGGCAGCCCCCTGCCCGCGCAGGCCGCGCAGCATCTCCCCCAGAGCCGGATGGAAGCGAAACTCCCCCTCTGGATGCACGAGGGTGCCATCGAAATCAAAGCACAGGATGAAGCGGTGTTTGCGCTGCCTGGCCATGCTGGGGTTGTCCGGCCAGGATTAGAACCGGCGGATGTTCGCCTTCTTGCGCAGGCCTTCCAGCCACTCGTTCACCGCGCCCTTGCCCTGTTCCGAGCTCATCATTTTTTCAATGTCGCCGCGCACCTTTTCCAGCGGCGTCAGGTTGCCCGGCTTCTTTGCATCGAGGTAGATGATGATGTAGGCGCTTACGTCTTCAATCACCGGGCTCACGCCGCCTTCCTTGAGGCTGAAGGCTGCTTCCGCCAGGGTGGGCTTCATCAGCTTGCGTTCCATCCAGTCCCACTCGCCCTTGTTTTCGGCGCGGCTGTCCTGGGAATAAGTCTTCGCCATGCTGCCGAAATCAGCGCCTGCCACGATCTTCGCCCGGATGTCATCCGCCAGCTTCTTCTGCTTTGCGGGTGTGGAACCCGCCTCGCCGGTCGCCTTGGGGATCGAAATGGTGCTGATCTTGAGCATGTCCTTGTCGCGCCAGCGGTCCTCGTGGGCATGGTAGTATTCTTCCACCTGCTTTGGCGTGGGCGGCGTCATGCGGCCGCCGTGCTTGCCGCGCATCACCTGCACGATGATCATCTTCTCGCGCAGCTCGCGGAATTTTTTCATGGTCATGCCGGTCTTGGCCAGCTCCACCACGAAGGAGTCGCGGTCGCCGTGGAACTGCTCACGAATCAGCGTGTTGATGTCGTCATCCACGTACTGGGCCTTGATGCTGCCGCCCGCCTTGGCGAACTCGGCCAGCACCAGCTCGCGGTCGATCAGCGAATCCAGCGCCGTCTTCTCGACTTCATCGAGCATCTTTTGCGCCTTCATCGGATCGTCCCTGTAGGCCATCGCGATCATCGGCTTCTGCGCCGCCACCGCCTCCGCCACTTCGGACTTGGTGATGACCTTGCCGTTCACCACTGCGGCGATGCCGTTGGTCGCGGATTCGGCGGCGAAGGAAACACTGGCAAAAAGGCAGAGTGCGGCAAAGGGGACAAGACGTGCGGCGGTCATGATGAAAGCGGGCCCAGCAGGGCGTAGAAAAAAGTGGGCCAAATTAGGACCTCGCTTCAGGCTGTCAAATGTGGAAAGCGGCTTCCTTTCGCTTCACAGCCCTGGAGCCTATGGGGCGTATGGAAGGCGACGAGCGGTATAAATTCATTGAATCTACGACGCCGAATAGCGCGACGATGGCTGGTCCCCTCTGCGACACTTCAGGGAAGACCTCCGGCGCCCTTGGCCGCAACCCGCTGGAAGTTCGGCCAAAAATGAGGCGTTTTGTCCGCCTCCGCCATGCACCGCACCCTTCTTCTCGCCACCCTGTTTGCCGTTCCTTGCTTCGCTCTCCAGCCCGCGCTTTCGCCGGAGAAGCTGGCGGCCATCAAGCCTGCGATGGAGGAAGCCATTGCCAAGCACCAGGCCGCAGGCATCGTCACGCTGGTGATGCAGGATGGCAAGGTGGTGCATCATGAGGCCGTTGGCTTCTCCGACATCGCGAAAGGCCGGGCGATGGAAAAGGATGCGCTGTTCTGGATCGCCTCGATGACCAAGTCCATCAACGCCACGGCGGTGATGACGCTGGTGGACGCGGGCAAGCTGTCGCTGGATGAACCGGCCTCGAAGTGGCTGCCAGAGCTGGGCAAGGCCACGGTGGCCGGCGGTCATGCACCCGCGCGGCCGGTGACGCTGCGCGACCTGCTTTCGCACACCGCCGGCATCACCTTTCCCAAGCGCGCGCCGAGCGATGGAGCCGAAACGCTGAAGCATTATGTGGCGGGGCTGGTGAAGACTCCCCTCACCTTCGAGCCTGGCAGCGCCTATGAATACGGCTTCGGCCCCACCGTGGCCGGGCGCATCATCGAGATCGCCTCGGGCATGAAGTATGATGAGTACATCGCCAAAGTGATCACCGGCCCGCTGGGCATGAAGGACACGATGTTCAACCCGCCCGATGCCTGGCGCGCCCGCATCGCACGCACTTACAAGGCCAATGATGACGGCACGCCGGGACTTGAGCCAGGGTACAATCCCTTCGTTACCAGCGATGAAAGCGTGAAACACATGGTGGAACCCTCCGGCGGCCTGTTTTCGACGGCAGCGGACATGGGCCGCTTCTACGCCATGATCGCCAATGGCGGCGAGCTGGACGGTGTGCGCATTGTTTCCGCCAAGTCCATCGCTGAGATGACCCACGCGCACGAAGCCGGCGGCAAGGCGCTGAACTACGGCCTCGGCTGGCAGGTGAACCTCCCTGGCCATCCCGTGTGCCCCGCCATGCCTGCCGGCAGCTTCGGCCACGGCGGCGCCTTTGCCACCAATGGCTGGATCGATCCGGTGCATCACATCGCCACAGTGTTCATGGTGCAGAACGTGATGGTGCCCGGCAGCGGCGCGCCGCGCGATGCGTTCCAGAAGATCGTGGAGGCGGCGGCAGGTGCGGGCGTGGCGGTGAAGTAAAGGAGGCGGCGGGAGGCACGCCCGGCATCACTTGCCGGGCTGCTGCAACTGCGCAGCGAGCCGTTCGGCCATCTGCGCGAAGCCCTTGTCGTTGGGATGCACGGCCACGGCATCGAATAAGGCGGCGTCATGATCAATGAGACCGGGACCTTCGACCAGGTGGAGGTTGGGATCCTTGCGCTCGGCCACGATTTCACGGGCCACTTTTCGATAGGCTTCAAGATCGGCCACCTGTCCCTGGGGTTTCCACGAGGGCGGCACCCACAGGGAAGTCAGATAATAAATCGGAACACCTGGCTGGCCGGCACGAATGGCATCGAAGAAGCCCGTCATGTTGCTCTTGTAGCGCGCCAGCGGTCCCCCGCCCTGCCAGTCGTTCACGCCCATGAAGACGCTGATGACATCCGCCTTCGCAGCCTTGACCACCTTGGCATCGGCGATGTTGGAGGCGCGGCCGCCGAGGCCCAGATTGACGAGCTGCCAGCCCATCTTCTGCGCCACCAGGAAGGCATAGCTTTTATCCACGGCACTGGCGGTGAAGCCATGAGTAATGGAGTCGCCATAAGCAAGGTAACGCACCGCCGGAGGGGCAGGCGGCGCTTCAAAGCGCGCTTCGGCTCCGACTTCCAGCCCCTGAAAATCCACCGAATCGCCGTAGGGCAGGATCAGCTCATAGTCGTGAAAACCGGCCGCCGTGCCAGGGGTCATCACCACCTCCACGGTTTCCGGGGCGCGCTTGACCGTGGCCGCCTTGGTATGGAAGGTCCACTCCGGCCTGCCCGCGCCGTCGATGTGATAAGCTCCGTTGCTGTTGCGCGCGCTGGTGGAGGTGTGCAGCTCGTTGAAGTAAAGCCGGGCTTTGACGCTCGGCGCATCGGTGCGAAAGCGGATGCGCGCCCCGGGATTGTCCCAGCGGTAGCCCTTGCCTGGAATGTCGAACACACGGTCGAACCTCGCCAGCCTGGCGGAAGGATTCGCCGGTGCAGGCACAAAATCCAGGTGCACATAACCAGAGTAAGCGATGACGCCATCCTGCGGCGCAATCTCGCGGGCTCGTGCCTGGGCGGGGACAACAAGGAGGATCGAGAGACATAACAACCAAAGGCGGCCAGCGGAGAAATTCATGGCCGGCACGGTGGCACAACCCGCCGTGAGGTCCAGCGGCGAGGCAAGGCGATGGCGCTCTGAGGTTGAGCCTGGCGCGACCTCGTGCCAACAATCCCGCTGAATGCTCCACGTCGTCCTCTACCAGCCCGAGATCCCGCACAACACCGGCGCGGTGGGCCGGCTATGTCTTGCCACGGGCGCGCGTCTGCATTTGATCAAGCCGCTGGGGTTTAGCCTCGAAGACAAGTACCTGAAGCGCGCGGGCCTCGACTACTGGCAGGAGGTGGATGTGCGGATGTGGGACAGTTTTGAGGAGCTGCTCGCGGCGGCGGAGCCCGGGGCTTTTTTTGCCTACCTCACCACCAAGACGCGGCGTAGCTACTGGAGTGTGACATTCCCGGAGGAGACCTACCTGGTCTTCGGGCCGGAGACACGCGGCCTGCCGGAGTCGCTGCTGGCCAGCCATGAGCCGGGCTGCCTCACCATTCCCATGCACGGCACGCGCAGCCTGAACCTGGCCACCTCCGTAGGCATTGTGCTCTACGAAGCCCAGCGCCAGCGGGCCGTGAATGGGCATTGACGCGCCTCGGGTGCTGCGGAAACTCCCGCCGCTCCATGGACTCTGCCAACGCCCACGCCCTTTCCGCACGCAATGTGCATCGCCGCTACCACATGGTGGATGAAAAGCTGCACATCCTGCGGGGGCTGGACCTGGAAGTGGAGCCGGGGGAGAAAGTCTTTCTTTGCGGCAAGTCCGGCGCAGGCAAAACCACCCTGCTCTACGTGCTGGGCGGCCTGGAGCGGCCTTCGGAGGGCGATGTGCTGGTTCAAGGCCGGTCGCTGTATTATTGCACCCCGGAGCAGCGCTGCCTGATGCGGAACCAGACCATGGGCTTCGTGTTCCAGCATTACTTTCTGCTGCCGGACCTCACGGCGCTGGAGAACGTGACGCTGCCGGCGATGATCGGCAACAAATCCGCCGGCAACCGCGCCCGCGAGCTGCTGGAACGCGTGGGCCTGGGCGACCGGCTTAACCACCGGCCCACGGAGCTCTCCGGCGGCGAGCAGCAGCGTGTGGCCATCGCCCGAGCCCTGGTCAATGACCCCGGCATTTTGTTTGCCGACGAGCCCACCGGCAACCTCGACTCCACCACCGGCGGCGGCGTGATGGACATGCTCCTCTCCGTCGTTGCGGAAACGAAAAAAACGTTGATTGTCGTCACCCACGATACAAGGCTGGCCGAACGCGGAGATCGCAAGCTGGTGCTGCAAGAAGGCCTGTTAGTGGAATAGCTGCTGGTACGACACCCCCTCAAATGAAGATATACATCGACGGAGAACTCCTGGAAGAACAAGACGCGAAGATTTCAGTCTTCGACCACGGCCTGCTGTACGGCGATGGCGTGTTCGAGGGCATCCGCTTCTATTCCGGCCGCATTTTCCGCCTGCACGAGCACATCGTGCGCCTGTATGAATCGGCCCAGGCCATCGCGCTGAAGATTCCCATGAGCCTGGAAGAGATGGAACAGGCCACGCTCAAGACCGTGGCCGCCAACGGGCTGCGCGACGGTTACATTCGCCTGGTGGTGACCCGCGGCGTGGGCACCCTGGGCCTGGACCCGGACCGCTGTCCGAAGCCTTCCATCATCATCATCGCCTCCACCATCGCCCTGTATCCCAAGGAACGGTATGAGAAGGGCCTCTCGCTGGTGACCTGTGCCACGCGCCGGCCCACGCCCGCCTCGCTCAGCCCGCGCGTGAAGTCGCTGAACTACCTCAACAACATCATGGCCAAGATCGAGGCCAAGATGGCCGGCTGCGAGGAGGGCATCATGCTCAACGAGCAGGGCTATGTGGCCGAGTGCACCGGCGACAACATCTTCGTGGTGAAGGGCGGCAAGGTCACCACTCCCCCCACCCATTCCGGCGCGCTGGACGGCATCACCCGCCACGCGGTGATCGAGCTGATGGGCAAGCTGGGCATCGAATGCCGCGAAGAGGTGATGACCCGCCACGAGATCTACACGGCCGACGAAGCCTTCCTCACTGGCACCGCCGCGGAAGTGATCGCCGCCGTGGCGCTGGACCGCCGCGAGATCGGCACCGGCAAGCCCGGCCCGGTCACTCTTCGCCTCGTGGAAGAATTCACCAAGATGGCAAACTCCGAAGGCGCTCCGGTGCCGTATTGATTTTCTGGATGAAGTGCGATGTTTGCAGCAAAGAGGCCACGGTGTTCCTGACCCAGATCATCAACGGGCAGATGACCACCGTGAACCTCTGCGAGGTGTGCTCGAAGGAGAAGGGTGTGACGGACACGATGGGCTTCGGCCTGGCCGAGGCCTTCCTTTCTCCCAGCGCCGCGCGCCAGAGCGATGAACTGGCCTGTTCCTCCTGCGGCTTCACCCAGGCACAGCTCAAGAAGATCGGCCGCATGGGCTGCCCGGAATGCTACACCACCTTCCGCGACGGGCTCGACAGCCTGCTCAGCGCCATGCACAAGGGCACCAAACACATCGGCAAAATTCCCACCGGCAAGGCGGTAAGCCTGGGCGAGCTGAAGAAGACCATCAGCCAGTACCGCGAGGACCTCCAGCGCGCCGTGAAGGACGAGCACTACGAGGAAGCCGCGCGGCTGAAGGCGGAGATCGAGCAGCTTCAACAGCGGCTTGGTTGAGGCGTCGGTTTGCGCCCGACGCTCCGCGCCTTGACTTGCGCCGGCGCTGACGAGCTAACCGTGCGTTGATGGCTACATTTGGCGGTGTGCCATGCGATCCCATCACCGCCAGGTGACCACTTTGCGCATTGACATCACTTGAAGCGGCTCGTTAGGCTGGCGGCGAACTCTTTCTTCCGCCCATGACCTATCATCTCGGCCGCGACGGCACCCAGCTCGGCACTTTTCCCGAAAACAAGCTGCAGGAAGCCCTGAACCGAGGCGAACTCCGGCCCACCGACGTCGCTTGGTGCGAGGGCATGGGCGAC
>OUNM010000752.1_pt1 | contig 11018 bp, 9 predicted proteins | sample 1769961 | NCBI WGS metagenome assembly OUNM01 (sample SAMEA3914820, study PRJEB12502) | metagenome | biome: forest; material: soil | place: USA | collected 2012-03-12 | depth 0.3 m
AACGCGGCCGGGCCGCGCGTGCTGTCCCAAGGACTGGCCGCCTTCGCCGGCCAGATGGGTTATGCCGTGGACTTCGGCGCCCTGTTCGCTGCCGTCACGGTCACCGTGGTTCCGGTGCTGATCGTGTACATCATCTTCCAACGCCAGCTTCAAGGATCCGTGTCGCAAGGCACGTCCAAGTAGCACGACCAAGCTAAATAAGCGCCCGACGGCGGTTCCCACCCTAGGTGGGGGCCGCCGTCGGGCGTTTCTGCCGGCTGCGCCGTGCCAGGTGTGGCCCGCCGTCAGATCCGCTGGTAGCGGGAGCGGAACAAGGAGTAGATACCGTAGGCCATGAGTCCGACGCTTACGAACCCCAGCACCCATCCGCCAAATGGTTGTTTCAGGAAGGCCTTGAGCGCCGAATCGAGGCCCCCTTGTTGGGAGGGGTCGTGCGCCGCTGTGGCGATCAGGATGAGCAGGCCGACGGCGCCGAGGGCCACCCCTTTCGCGCAATAACCCACCACGCCGAGCACCGTAAACGCGTCTCCCAGGGCGCCGGACGGCTTCCCCCTCAGGTTCTTTTCGTACTTGCGTGTGATCCCCAGGAAGACGTACGTGCCGGCTGCCGCGAGCAGCGCCACCCCGATGATCACCAGGAGGACGGTGCCGGGAGTGCTGGACATGAGGTCTGCGCTGGTCGTACGGGATTTCTCGCTGCTGTTGCTTGGATGGCTGAGCGCAAAACTGCCGAAGGTCACCGCGGCCACAGCGAAGACGATGGCCTGCCCGACTGCCTTGAGCCGGTTCATCCAGGGCTTCGAGCTGCCTCCGCTCCACCCCATCACGGCGTCGCTCGCCATGTAGAGGGCGAGGACACCGCAGGCGATCAGCCCCGCCCACAAAAGGACGACCCCGCCAGGCGTGGCGGCCATCTGGGCGACCGCTCCGCTTTGGTCGGCTTGGCCGGATGAGCCCAGCGCGATCCCCAAGGCGATAACCCCGATCAGGAGGTGTATCAGCCCTACGGCGACGAAGCCGGCCCGCGCCACCACCCGGACGGTCGGTGAATCCCTTGCGTCGTCTACGGCGTTTTCCACCGAATCGGCGCCGCGGGATACTGCGTTACCGGCCTTGTTCGTATGATCGTCTGCGCCCATGGAGCTCCTTTGGTCTGCCCCTCATCTTGCCACCGTGGGCTCCGAAGCGGGAGGGCGAGCGACTACTGGATACGATGAGCGCATGTGGATCGCGTGGATCGAATTCGACATCCTCCTCGGCGAGGTGCACAGCCTGAAGGAGAAACGCTCCCTGGTGCGGCCGCTGATCGGCGAGTTGAAACGGCGTTTCGAGGTCTCTGCCGCCGAGACCGGGCACTTGGACCAGCATCGCCGTGCCCTCATCGGCGCGGGCGCGGTGGCGGCAGACCGGGCGCATCTCGTGGAAGTGCTCGACGCCGTCGAACGCTTCGTTGCTGCGCGCCCCGAACTGGAGCTGCTGAGCGCGCGACGCCGGGACCTCCACAGCGAAGACTGAAAACGAACAACGCGGGGTCACTTACGGCCCATCCCGAGGGGATTCTTGGGCCGTAAGTGACCCCGCGTTGGATTAGCCGAAGTACTTCGGCAGCGTGGCCTCGTGGGCTTCGCTGAGAGCGTCCAAGGAGAGCTCGTCGACGCCGTTGATCTCCAGCTTGCCGCCGGCAGCGTCGACGACGCCGATCCGGAGGTGGGCGAAGCCGCGGGCGGTGCACATGTCCTTGAAGCGTATTTCCTCGGAGCGCGGAACGGACACGATGGCCCGGCCCTGGGACTCGGAGAACAAAGCGGTGAACAGGTCCACGCCGTCGCGCTCCACGAGTTCGTCCAACGCAATCCGGGCTCCGACGCCGTAGCGCAATGCGGACTCCACCAGGGCAGCGGCGAGGCCGCCCTCGGAGAGGTCGTGCGCGGCGTCGATCATGCCGTCGCGCGATGCATTGATGAGGATTTCGCCCAGCTGGCGCTCGATGGACAGGTCAACCTTCGGCGGCAAGCCACCGAGGTGTCCACGCAGGTTGGACCATTCCGAACCGTCCAGTTCCGCAGCCGTGGTGCCCAGCAGGTAGATGGCCTGGCCGTCTTCCTTCCAGCCGGACGGGGTGCGGCGCGCGACGTCGTCGAGCTTGCCCAGCACTGCAACCACAGGGGAGGGGTGGATCGGCACGGTACCCGTCTGGTTGTACAACGAGACGTTGCCACCGGTGACCGGGACGCCCAGTTCCATGCATGCGTCCGACAGTCCACGGATGGACTCGGCCAGCTGCCACATGACGTCGGGATCCTCGGGGGAACCGAAGTTCAGGCAGTCGCTGACGGCCATCGGGACCGCGCCCGAGGTGGCGACGTTGCGGTACGCCTCGGCAAGTGCCAGCTGTGCGCCGTGGTACGGGTCGAGGTAGGTGTAGCGGCCGTTGGCGTCGGTGGCCAGGGCCACGCCAAGTCCGGTTTCCTCGTCCACGCGGACCACTCCGGCGTCGTCCGGGAACGCCATGGCGGTGTTGCCGCCGACGTAACGGTCGTACTGCTTGGTGATCCAGGCCTTGCTGCACATGTTCGGCGAAGCAATGAGCTCGGTGATGGCAGCGGCCAGTTCCCCCGAGGTGGAGGGGCGGCCGGCGTCCTGCACGGAGCCCGTGAAGGTATCGGCCTGGACGGAATCCTGCCATGCGGGGCGTGCGAACGGGCGGTCGTAGACCGGACCGTCGTGGGCAACGGTGCGCGGGTCGACGTCGACAATGACTTCGCCTTCCCACGTGATGATCAGGCGTCCGGTGTCGGTCACTTCACCCAGCCACGAGTACTCCACGGCCCACTTGTCCATGACCGCTTCGAACGCGGCGATGTTCTCCGGGGTGACAACGGCCATCATGCGTTCCTGCGACTCGGACATCAGGATTTCGCCCGGGGTCAGCGTAGGGTCGCGGAGCAGCACCGAGGTCAGCTCAACCTGCATGCCGCCGTCGCCGTTGGAAGCGAGTTCGGACGTGGCGCAGGAGATGCCCGCGGCGCCGAGGTCCTGGATACCTTCAACCAGCGAACCCTTGAACAGCTCCAGGCAGCACTCGATGAGTACCTTTTCGGCGAAGGGGTCGCCTACCTGGACAGCGGGGCGCTTGGAGGGCTTGGTGTCGTCGAAGGACTCCGAGGCCAGCACCGATGCGCCGCCGATGCCGTCGCCGCCGGTGCGTGCACCGAAGAGGACTACCTTGTTGCCCTTGCCGGAGGCGTTGGCCAAACGGATGTCTTCGTGGCGCATGACGCCGACTGCCAGCGCGTTGACCAGCGGGTTGCCCTGGTACACGGAGTCGAAGACCATTTCGCCGCCGATGTTCGGCAGGCCAAGCGAGTTGCCGTAGCCACCGATGCCGGCGACGGCACCGTGCATGACGCGGGCCGTGTCCGGGTGGTCGATGGCGCCGAAACGCAGCGGATCCATCACGGCCACTGGGCGGGCGCCCATGGAGATGATGTCGCGGACAATGCCGCCGATGCCGGTTGCGGCACCCTGGTAGGGCTCCACGAACGACGGCGAGTTGTGGGACTCGATCTTGAACGTCACGGCCCAGCCGTCGCCCAAGTTGGTGACGCCGGCGTTTTCGCCGATGCCCACGAGCATGTCCTTCTTCATCTCATCGGTCACCTTTTCGCCGAACTGGCGCAGGTGGTTCTTCGAGGATTTGTAGGAGCAGTGCTCGCTCCACATGACGGAGTACATGGCGAGTTCCGCGCCGGTGGGGCGGCGCCCCAGGACCTTCACGACCTCGTCGAACTCGTTCTGCTTGAGCCCGAGTTCGGCCCAGGGGAGCTCGGTGTCCGGCGTCTTGGCCGCGTTCTCGACAGTGTCGATGTTGAACTTCTTGCCGACGGTTTCAGCTGAGGTAGTCACTGTGCGCCTCCCACGATCTTGTTCAGGACGGAGGTGAAGAAGCCCAAGCCATCCGTGCCGGCGTTGGACTCCGGGCCGAATCCTGGCTCCACCGCGTGCTCCGGGTGCGGCATGAGGCCCACCACGTTGCCGGCGGCGTTGCTGATGCCGGCGATGTCGCGGCGTGAACCGTTCGGGTTCCAGCCGACGTAGCGGAACACGACGCGGCCCTCGGCCTCAAGGGCGTCCAGGGTCTTGTCGTCGGCGATGTACTGGCCATCCTGGTTCTTCAGCGGAACCGTGATTTCCTCGCCGGCCTCGTAATCCGAGGTCCAGAAGGTCTTGTTGTTCTCCACGCGCAGTACCTGGTCGCGGCACAAGAACTTCAAGTGGTCATTCTTGATCATGGAGCCCGGGAGGAGGTGCGACTCGGTCAGGATCTGGAAGCCGTTGCAAATTCCCAACACAGGCAGCTTGGCGTCGCTGTTGGCAGCATCGATGATGCGGGACATCAGCGGAGCGAAGCGGGAAATCGCGCCGGCGCGCAGGTAGTCGCCGTAGGAGAAACCGCCCGGGATGACGACGGCGTCCACGTCGGCGAGGTGGGTGTCCGCATGCCAGAGCGCGACGGCGGTGCCGCCTGCGAGGCGTACCGCACGGGCGGCGTCGCGATCGTCAAGGGTGCCGGGGAATGTGACGACGCCGATCTTGGCCCCGAGCAGTTGGGGTTCGACGGCCACAGGGGCTCCGCCGATCAAGGGAAGTTCAGTCATGTCAGGCCTCGACGACCTCGACGTTGACGACGTCTTCGATCACCGGGTTGGACAGCAGGGTCTCGGCGGCTTCGCGGGCCTGGGCGAGGATGGCGTCGGTCACCTCGCCGTCGACGGTCAGTTCGAAGCGCTTGCCCTGGCGGACTGCGCTAAAGCTGGTAAAGCCGAGGCGGGGCAGTGCGCCCACGATGGCTTTCCCCTGAGGGTCCAGAATCTCGGGCTTGGGCATGACGTCGACGACGATCCGGGGCATCCGGTAACTCCTGTGCGTGAGCGTTGGTTAAACCTTGGTTAAAGGCTGCCGCGGAGTGGTGCCGTCTCACGCCGGAACTGCCTCCAAACAGTGTTCAGCAACAGTGTTTAACGGCAGTGTCTTACGGAATAAGGGGGGCGCTCCGCGAGCTTGCATGCCCATTCTACCGGCCAAATCGCTACACACCCTATTTGCGGGAGATCGGTGAAGGGGCCCCGTGGTACGCGCCAATTCGCGGCTGCGCCCCGTTGACGTCGGGGTTTTCAATGCCCGGCGGCTGCGCCGGGCACTGAACGACGGCGGCACTGGCCGGGGGGTGGTTTGCGTCACTAGGATTGCGGCATGGCCGAGAACGCTAAGTCGAGGGTTTTGCCCGTGGTCCTTGCCGCTGTTTTTGCCGGCCTGGGGAGGATGGTTTTCCAAAGGATCATGGCAGACCGCGCTGCGCGCGAAAACCGTATTTCCGTCCCGCCGGATGCTTCGACAAGGGCCAAAATCAGCGACGCGTTGCGAGGGACCCATTCTTAGCGCGGCCCGGGCCGCTTGCATGTTGTGCGCCATTCGCATCGCGGAACGATAAACTATCAAGGCTAGACCTTGCGTCGGTCCTTGTACTTTCGACATCAAAAGGCCTTAAAACCTTAGCTCTTTCGCAACTTAATTATTGGGGGAATTCGCTTGAAGAAATCTGCTCGCACCAGATCACGGCTCGTGGGCATCATGCTGGTGCTTGCTGTGCTGTACTCGGCACTCATTGGTCCGGTTACCGCAAGTCCGGCAATGGCCGGGACCGGGCCCGTCGGCGGCCTCACACCCATGACGCCCACGCGGATCCTGGACACACGAACGTCGTCGGGACCGGTGCCTGGCGGAGGCTCAGTCTCAATACGAATCCCGGGGACAAATGGATTCCCGTACGGCACACAAGCCGTGGTCCTCAACATCACAGCCACTGACGCCACTGCTGCAGGATTCCTCACGGCCTACCATTCGGGCGTCATAGCGCCGCGCACTTCAAACGTCAATTACGGTCCGGGACAGATGGTTGCGAACCTGGCTATCGTGGAAGTCGGCGCTGATGGGCAGATCGCCATCTCCAACACTTCGACAGGAACTGTGCAGATCGTCGTTGACGCCTCGGCATATTTCGCCGCGTCGGGGCCCCAGGGCTCGCCGGGCTCCTACCAAGCTGTTGGACCCGCCAGGCTTCTCGACACTAGGACTTCGCCAGGCCCCATCGCAGGTGGCGGAAGCGTGCCATTGCGTCTGGGAGGATCCACTGGCGTCCCGGCAAACGCGTCAGCGGTGGTCGTGAACTTGACAGTGACGGAATCGACGTCATACGGATTCATCACCGCTTATCCGGGTGGCTCCGTAAATCCCAATGTCTCGAACCAGAACTATGGGATCGGCCAGACTGTTCCGAATCTTGCCGTTGTTCCGGTAGGGCCAGATGGCACGGTGACGATTGCGAACACGTCGTCCGGAACAGTCCAGATCATTGCAGACGTTGTTGGCTTTTTCCTGCCGGGGACGCCAACCATATCCGGCGCATTCGCGGGAGTTGCTCCAACGCGTCTTGTCGACACCCGCACATACGGTGGTCCGGTCGTCAACGCCGGCACCGTGCCCGTGCAGGTCGTAGGCGTCAATGGAATACCCCAAAATGCAAGTGGCGCCTGGGTGAACCTCACGGTGACCGAACCGACAACCTTCGGCTACTTCATGGCACGCGGTTATAAGGCGCCGTGGACGTTTACTTCCAATCTGAACTTCGCTGACCGGCAGACGATTGCGAACATGGCGTATGTGCCGATTGGCGCTGACGGCAAGATAGAGATCCAAACCATCCTCAGCCAGCGCATGATCAACTGGACACCGGTTATGGAAACCTCGCAAGTCATCGTCGATGTCTTTGGCTACACGCTCCCCTAACCACCGCGGAGCGGTGAACGATCCGGACCAATAGGGTACGCGCAAATGCGCTAATCCTCCGGGTTAAAGGGGCGCATTCGGGAGTAGCTTGGAATTGCTGTCAAGGAAATTCCCCGTCCAGCAGGAGGAGCAATGACCGAACACGTCGCCGAAGTGTCCGCATGCAGCGTTGGCAGCTGCGGATTCAACCATCATGGCTGCACCGCGTACGGGATCACGATCGGCGGAACCGCGGACCACGCATCCTGTGCCACCTTCATTGACACAACGCTCATGGGAGGACTCCCCAAAGTCCTGGCGCATGTAGGTGCCTGCCAACGCTCGGAATGCACCCACAACAACAACCTCATGTGCGAGGCCCACGATGTCCGGATCGGCCCCGGTGCCGAAGCGGCCGATTGCTTGACGTACCAACACGCCTGAGGCTCTTTCAACCCCGCCTTCGTCATCAATATCTGAATATCCGCACAGCGGGCACGTCCCTTCCGACGGGGGCGTGCCCGCTGCTGCGTGCGGATGTATTCTGATGCCGAATGACATGACAAAAAACGTGAAATGTGTCCTATGTCATATTCAGCTATCGCTCTGTACTCTATGAATCGGTTGGGACTTACCTGATTACAAGAACTGTCAATCGGTGCCCAACCTTAGTTGATTGGTCTTGACATGACCGCCACGATCGCCCGGAAAGGTGCAATCACTCGTGAATTCACAAGGAAAGAGCTTCATTGGAAGCGGGGGGCTTCGAAAAGCTGCGGCGTTGGCCGTCGGATTACCGTTTCTGCTCTCCTCGGTGGCATTGACACCCGCCCAAGCTGCGCCCGCTTCCGGCTCAACGGTCTTCGGACCAATGGCTGCGGGGGTTGCCCGGAATGTCGACCCCAAGTCTTATCAGGATGGCCGCTACGTGGTGGTGCTGGCAGAGAAGCCAGCGGCCACTTACGACGGCGGAACGCCCGGGTATGTGCCCACTAAGCCGCAAGCCGGCAAGAAGCTCGACGTCGGCAAGGCCGAAGTGAAGCAGTACCAGGCCCACTTGCAGCAGAAGCAGCAGGACGTGGCCAAGCAACAGAGCGTGAGCATCAATCGCGACTACACCACAGCCATCAACGGCTTCAGCGCCACCCTTTCCGCGAACCAGGCCGTCAATCTCGCGAAGAACCCCGATGTTCTCCTCGTGGCCCCGGACACGCAGTCCGCTCCCGACTACTCCACCACCGATTTCCTCAACCTCAGCGGACCGAACGGCGCGTGGAACACCCAGTTCGGCGGCCAGGACCAGGCCGGCAAGGGGACCGTGGTGGGCGTCATCGACACCGGCTACACGCCCACAAGCAAGTTCTTCGCGGGCGATCCCGTCCAGCCGCTGGTCGGGGACCCCCAGGTGGGCGTCCCGTACCGCACGGGTGACGGCAAGATCGCCATGTTGAAGGCCAACGGAGATACCTTCATAGGCGAGTGCCAGAAGGGTACCGACACCGGGGCGGCCTTTGACGGAACTGCCTGCAATTCCAAAGTCCTCGCCGCCCACTACTTCGCAGATGCCTTCCTCCAGACGGTTCCCCCAGCGCAACGGGCACCCCAGGAACAGATCTCGCCCATCGACGTCGTGAGCCACGGTACGCACACGGCCAGCACAGCCGCAGGCAACTCCGGTGTGGAAACGTTCGTGGATGGCCGCAGCTTCGGCAAGACGAGCGGCGTGGCGCCGGCTGCCAAGCTCTCGATCTACAAGGTCTGCTGGGAAGACACCGACCCCAACACGGGCGGCTGCTACAGTTCCGCGGCCATCGCCGCCATTGACCAGGCTATTGCCGACGGCGTGGACGTCCTGAATTACTCCATTTCCGGCGCTACGGACACCACTACCGACCCGGTCTCGCTCGCGTTCCTCTCTGCCGCGTCGGCCGGCATCTTTGTCTCAGCGTCGGCAGGCAACTCGGGTCCGCAGGCCAGTACCGTCAACCACGGCGCACCCTGGATGACCACGGTTGCGGCTACTTCCTTCTCCCAGGAGCTCCAGGGAACCGTCGAATTCTCCGACGGCACCAAGTTCCGCGGAGCGAGCATCATGAACCACCAGGTGAGCGGGGCCGGCGTCGTGCTCTCCGCGAACGCCGCCTCAGGTGCCGGCAACGCGGCACTCTGTGCGCCTGGGTCCCTGGACCCGGCGAAAATCGCCGGCAAAGTAGTGGTGTGTGACCGTGGGGTGGTTGACCGGGTCGCCAAGAGCGCCGAGGTGCTCCGCGGAGGCGGCGTGGGCATGATCCTCGTGAACCTCGCCAGCTCCTCCTTGGACACGGACAAGCACGCGGTGCCCACCGTCCACGTGAATCCTCCGGCCTCGCAGGCGATCAAGGACAAGGTCGCGGCAAGCCCGGGACTTACTGTCTCCTTGGTTGACCACGACACCACCGGGCTTCCGCTCGAGGCCCAGCCGCAGATCGCCGGATTCTCCTCCCGCGGCCCGCTCCTCGCCACCGATTCGGATCTCCTCAAGCCGGACGTCTCGGCTCCCGGCGTTGCCGTGTTGGCAGGTGTTTCGCCGATCGGCAGCAAAGGTGATGAGTACGGATTCATGTCCGGTACCTCGATGGCGTCCCCGCACATTGCAGGTTTCGGGGCCTTGATCCTGGCGAAGAATCCCGATTGGTCGCCGGCGATGGTCAAGTCGGCCATGATGACGACGGCTAGTGACGTCAAGCTGGCCGATGGAAGCAAGAACCAGGACGTCTTCGCGACGGGCGCGGGCGAGATGAACCCCGCCAGCGTGCTGGAACCGGGCCTGGTCTACGATGCCGGAACCGACGACTACCTGAAGTTCATCCAGGGCACCGGCGTCGATCTCGGCAAGCCGGGACTTGGCTCGACACTGCCGCGCGACATGAACCTTCCCTCGTTCGCCCTGGGTAACCTCGCGGGCAAGATCGAAGTCACCCGCACCGTCACCGCGCTGACCCCGGGACAGTACCGGGCCACAGTCAACGTCCCTGGCGTTGACGTCAAGGTCACCCCGTCCGTGCTGAATTTCAAAGACGCGGGCCAGAAGAAGACCTTCACGCTGACCTTCGAGAACAAGAGCGCGCCACTGGGTACTTTCGCGATGGGATCGTTGAAGTGGGAAGGCGCCAATAAGTCGGTGGTCTCTCCGATTGCGGTCCGTCCGCAGTCGGTGCTGGCATCCAAGAGCGTCGCCTTCACGTCCCAGCAGGCAAGCGGATCGGCGGACATCAACATCGTCTCCGGTTCCGATTCACCCACGGCTGTGACCATCGACGGCCTTTCCAAGGCTGATTCCTCAGCTGCGGAGCTTGTTCCCGGTCCTGTCGCCGTGGCGAATGACGCCTCGAACTTCGTCAAGACCGCCACCGTTGCCCCCGGAACAGCGTTCGCGAAGTTCTCGGTGATTTCTTCCGATCCCACTGCGGATTTCGATCTGTATGTTCTGTCGCCGTCGGGTCAGCTGTTCACGGCAGCGACACCGAGTGCAAGTGAGTCGCTCTCGCTCGACAACCCGCAGCCTGGGACATACACCATCATCGCGAACCTGTATGCCAGCCCCAACAACCGGCCCACCAAGGCCAGCGTTGATGCCGCGATCCTGGGCGCAAACCAAGGCAACGCCACGGTCACGCCCAACCCGATCAGCATGAAGAACGGCAAATCCGGGAAGCTCACCTTCGCGTGGAGCAAGCTGACTCCGGGCTCCTACATCGGTCGACTCACGTTTGCCGGCACCAGCTCGCCGACATTTGTGTCCGTCCTGGTCTCGGCAAACGGCAGCGTGTCCGTCGCGCCGAATGACGACCAGGAAGGCCAGCACGGCAAGGGCAAACTGCAGAATGAAGGGGTAGACCAGTCGAACAACGCGCTTTAGCGCGGAAGTGATGGTCTGACAGATATGCAAGGCGGCGGCCGGCGGGATATCCCGCCGGCCGCTTTCTTATCATCCCCCGGGACGCCCGCTCACGTATGTGGCTCTTTTGGCGGACGCCCGCTCACGTATGTGGCTCTTTTGGCGGACGCTCGCTCACGTATGTGGCCAAACGGCGGAACCCTCTTGCAGATCATGTGAGCGAGCGTGCGGCTCGGGACGGATATATGTGAGCGGGCGTGCGGCTCGGGACGGATATATGTGAGCGGGCGTTCGGGTGGGAGGGGTTGTTTGTGAG
>OUNM010413467.1_pt1 | contig 11011 bp, 6 predicted proteins | sample 1769961 | NCBI WGS metagenome assembly OUNM01 (sample SAMEA3914820, study PRJEB12502) | metagenome | biome: forest; material: soil | place: USA | collected 2012-03-12 | depth 0.3 m
CCGCAGGTACAGGGCTTCCAGCAGCAGCCGGATCTCAATGTCCTCGATCTTGTCGATCATGTCAGACACCGGATGCACTTACCGCGGCATCCAAACGCGAACGAGCGACAGAAGCTTCTCCACGTCGAGCGGCTTGGCGATATAGTCGCTCGCGCCCGCGTCGAGACAGCGCTGTTGGTCGTCGGGCATGGCCTTGGCGGTCAGGGTGATGATCGGCAGCTTCGTCCAATTCGGATTCCCGCGAATTTCCCGTGTCGCCGTGAGCCCGTCCATGACGGGCATCATCACGTCCATCAGGACCAGATCGATCGCCAGCGCAGGGTGGTTCGCGGATTTTTCGAGAACGTCGAGCGCCTCGCGTCCGTTCCGCGCAATTTCGACGATAGCGCCGCGGGGTTCGAGGATGTTGCTGAGCGCGTAGACGTTGCGCACGTCGTCCTCGACCACGAGGATCCGGCGCCCTTCGAGCAAGGCATCCCGGTTGCGGGCCTTGCGGATCATCTTCTGCTGCTCGTCCGGCAGCTCGGAGACGACCTGGTGCAGGAACAACGCGACCTCGTCGAGAAGGCGCTCGGGAGACTTGGCACCCTTGATGATGATCGATTTCGAGTAACGTCGCAGGCGCAGTTCGTCGTCCGGCGACAGGTCCCGCCCGGTGTAGACGATAACCGGCGGGAAGGAATAGGCGCCCTCCTGGCTCAGCGTCTCCAGCAGCGAATAGCCCGATGCGTCGGGCAGAGACAGGTCGAGCACCATGCAGTCGAACGTCTCCTCCCGGAGACGCTCCAGACATTCCGCGGCGGTCCCGGCGGTGACCGTCGCGACGTCGGGCGACCGCAACAACTGGCCGAGCGCCTCGCGCTGCAACTCGTCGTCCTCGACGATGAGGACCCGGTGCATGCGCTGGGAGAACCGGTCCTCCAATGTCTTCAGGACCTCGGTGACCTGCTCCCGCCGGACGGGCTTCAGCATGTAGCCGACCGCGCCGAGCGACAGGGCCGTCTCCTTGTGGTCGCTCGCCGAAATGACGTGGATCGGGATGTGGCGCGTCTTCACGTCGCGCTTGAGACGGTCGAGCACTGCCAGTCCGGATTCGTCGGGTAGCCCGACGTCGAGGATGACCGCGCTCGGCATGAATTGACGCGCCAGGCTCAGCGCTTCCTCGGCGGATGAGGCGACAAGCGCGCGGAACCCCATTTCACGGGACAGGTCGCGCAGGATGCCCGCGAAGCTCTCGTCATCCTCGATGACGAGCAGGACGCGCCGGGTGTCGGCCGTGCTCTCCCGATCGTCATCGACGTTTCGTCCCGACCAGAATGGCGTGGGCGAACCCGACAGCATCGGGGCCGCTGCCGATGGGATCGCGCCCTTTGCGCCCACGTCCCTGGGCGCCACCATCGCGGGATCGTAGGTGGTCGGAACGGTGATCGTGAAGGTGCTGCCCTTGCCCGGAACGCTCTCTAGCCGGATCGACCCGCCCAGCAGGCGCGCCAGCTCACGGGAGATGGACAGGCCGAGGCCGGTCCCGCCGTATCGGCGGCTGATCGTCCCGTCAGCCTGGTGGAAGGCCTCGAAGATGGTCTGCTGCTGCTCCTCGCCGATGCCGATGCCGGTGTCCCGAACGGCGAAGGCGATCCTGCCGTCCTCGCTGCGGCGCACCGTCAGGTCGATCCTTCCGCTCTCGGTGAACTTGAAAGCGTTGGACAGGAGGTTCTTGAGAATCTGCTCGAGGCGCTGCGGATCGGTCGTGATGCTTTCCGGGCAATCCGGCGCCACGTCGATGGAGAAAGCGATGTTCTTCTCGCGCGCGATCGGCTCGAACACCTCTTCCAGCCGCTTGCCGAGGCGCTGGATCGCCATCGCCTCCGGCACGATCTCGACGTGGCCCGCCTCGATCTTCGACAGATCGAGAATGTCATTGATGAGGTTCAGCAAGTCGTTCCCGGACGACTGGATGGTCTGGGCATATTTCACCTGCTCCGCGGTGAGATTGTCGTCGGAATTATCGGCCAGGAGCTTGGCCAGGATCAGCGAGGAATTGAGCGGAGTGCGCAGTTCGTGGGACATGTTGGCGAGGAAGTCGGACTTGTAACGGCTCGCCTGTTCCAACTCGCGTGCCTTGAGCTCGACGGACGCGTTGGCCTGTTCGAGATTGTCGCGCTGGGTTTCAAGCTGTTGTGCCTGCTCCTCGAGCTGCGAATTGGTTTGCTCCAGTTCGACCTGCTGCTGCTCTAGTCGGGCTTGCGATTCCTTGAGCGCCCGGCTTTGCTCCTCCAGCTCCTCGTTCGAGACGCGCAGCTCCTCGCCCTGCACCTGCAGCTCTTCGGATTTGCGCTGGGTTTCCTCCAGAAGCGCTTTCAGCTCGTCGCGGTAATTAGCCGAGCGCATGGCGATCGCGATGGGTGCCGACATCTGGTCGAGCAGGGTCAGGACGTCGTCGTCTACCGGCCGGATGAAGCCGAGTTCCAGAACGGAATTGATTTTGCCGTCATGGGCGCCCGGCGAGATGACGAGATGCTGCGGCTTGTCCCGCCCCAGAGCTGACCCGAAGACGAGATAGCCATCGGGCACCTCTCCGATAAGGCGCTGGCGACCGTCCGCGGCGGCCTGGCCAAGCAATCCCTCCTTGTGCTGGAAATGCTCGGGGATTCCGGCATCCGCCGGGACGCCGTGGGTGGCGACGCGACGATAGACCTTGCCCTCCTCGACGAAGAGGGCGCCGGCAATGGCGCCCAGATAGCCGGTGAGGAAATCTAGGATATGGCTTCCAAGGTCTTCGGCTTCCTGATCGCCCTGCATGGCTGCGGCCAGCCCGACCTGCCCGGACTGAAGCCACTCCTCACGCCTGCGCGCGAAGGTTGCCTTGCGGACGAGGAAGCCCACCAACCCGGCCAGCGCGAGACCCAGCAATCCCGACAGCAGGCCGCTAACGAGCGCCGTCCGGTAGGCGTTGGTCATCTCGGCGAGGCGCTTCTGCCGGAGGTCCGCCTCGACCTGCGCCATGGCGGCCAGTTCGCTTCGGATCGCATCCATCTCGGCCTTGCCACGATCGGTCCTAACAACAGCCATGGCGGTTTCGGCGCTCCGGGTCCGGCGCAGGTCGATCGTCTGCCGAAGTTCCGCGAGCTTGCCCGCGACATGGCCGCGAAGAATGGATATCCGCGTCTGCTGCTGCGGATTGTCGGAGGTCAGCCGGGCAATGTCGCTGATCTCCGTTGGGATGACTGCGATCGCGGTCGCATAGGGATCGAGATATTTCTCGTTTCCGGTCAACAGGAAGCCGCGCTGCCCCGTCTCCGCATCCTGCACGCTTGAGAACAGGGTATCGAGGGCGACGATGACGTTGTGCGAGTGGATGATCTTCTGGTTGTCCGCCCGCAATGTCCGGAGATTGAGATAGGCGACGAAGCCGCTCAGCGCCAGGAACAGGAGCACCGCCGCCAGGCTCAGGGAAATGATCGGATCCAGGCCCAACTTTCGGGGCGCATGGTGGGACGCTGGCTTCATGGCTTTCCCGACGACAGGGGCTCGGCCAGGATGGTCCCGCCGATCGGCGGCTTGGATTATATCCTATAGTATCAATGCGCAAGGATGGTTGCGGGCACGAAAAGACGGCCCTCGGGCGGCGGTGAGACCGCGTTATTGAGGGGCCTTGCCCAGCTCTCCGCATACGAGCGCTAGCGTCGCTGCGGCGGACAGCGTGGCGCTGTGGGCGTCGGCGGCCACATTGCGGGCTTCGAGCAGCTGGCGCTCCGCGGCCAGCATGTCGGTCGACGAGCCGACGCCGTGCCGGAACGCGGCCAGCGCGGCATCATAGGTCGTCTGCGAGGCAGCGAGCAGCGCCCTGGTGGCGGCGACGGCCGCGAGGCTGGTGCGCAGCTTCGAGTTGGCCATCACGACCTCCTGCGATGCGCCGAGCTTCGCGCGGTTCAGCACCTGCGCGGCCGACGCGGCCCGGTCGCGGGCCTGCGCCAGCATCGCGTCGCGTACGCCCGCGTCGTAGAGTGGGATGGTTACGCCCCCAAGGACGGTCGCCCCCCATCGGTGATTGGAGAGGTTGACGGTGGGGGACTGGTCTCCCACCCCGGGCAGCGCCGTGACGTCGATGTCGCCGCTGGTGTAGCTTCCGGAGGCCGACACGAAGACCTTGGGCATGAACTCGGCCTTTGCGGCCCGCACACCGGCATCCGCGGCCTTCTGCGCAGCGATCGCAGCGAGCACATCGGGTCGCCGGGCCAGCGCGTCGGACAGGGCGCGATCGACCGGCTTGTCGAGATCATCGGGCAGCGGCCGCTTCGAGACGTCGGCGATCGGGATGGAGCTGAGCGGAGGAATGCCGATCGCGGAGAGCAGTGCGACATAGGCGTCGGAGGTGTCCCCTGCGGCGCGCACCCTGGCGAGCTCCGCCTGAGCGGTGAACTGGCGGGCCTGCGCCACCTCGACGATCGTGCCGACGCCCTGCGACTTGCGGGCTTCGGCGGCAGCTTGCACATCCTTCGCATCCTTGAGCGAGGCGTCTGCGCTGTCGGCGCGCGCGCGGGCGGCTGCGTAGGCGTAGAAGGACAGGCTGACGGCATGGATCAGCTTTTGGTGCGCGGCCGTGAAGCCGATGTCGGCGATGACGGCGCCCTGATCGGCAGCCTTCACCAACGCTTCGCGTCGCCCGAAATCGAACAGCAGCCACTCGAGCGACAAGGTGGAGATGGTACCGGTCAACGAGCCGCCCTCGTTCGCGGACAGGCCGAGCGCCGAGGCATGTCCGCTATGGGTCTCGTACCCGCCCAGCGCGGTGGCCGTGAGGCGCGGAAGATAGGCGCTGCGCGCGATACCGGCGGCCAGCGCGGCGTTGCGCGCGTCGTTCCAGGCAATGCGCGTCTCGGGATTGGTCCGCTCGGCGAGATCGATGAGGTCGGCAAGCTCATAGATCTTCGCGGGTTCGATCGCGGGCGCCGCGGGCATGGCCGCGGCGGCGGGATCGGCCGGAAGGACATAGCCCCCGGGATGGACGACATGGCCTTGATCGGGATTGGCCGTCAGCCCGCCTGACGCATCGAGTGTCGGCGACCATGGGCGGTCGGGCGCGGGCGGGGCCATGCGCAGGGCGGACGTGGCGCAGCCGGCCAGCAGCAGCGCGAGCAGGGGAGGGATGTTAGCGCGCAAGAAGCTGCTCCAGTCGGTTGCGGTCGGCCATCGATGCGTCCGGTACCTCGCCGCGTCTCACCGCGTCCGCCAGCGATTGGAGACGCGCCGCTTCCGCGTCGAGCGCGGCGCGATCGTCGGTGGTGAGCAGAGTGGCCTCGGCCGTCGCTAGCGACTCCAGCACCCCGGCGCGGCGGTGGAACCAGGCCGCGTCGGGCCGCATCGAAAGGGGCTCGAAGACGGCGATGTTGAGATTGGTTTCCACCTGTGACACGCCGGCATGCGCGGCGGGGAGCGCGTCGCGCCGCTGCGCGCGATCCGGCAGGCGCGCGATCCGAGCCAGCCCCTCCAGCAGCGCCGCGATCGCTGGATCGATGCGCCGGCCGATGCTCGCGGGCCACACGGTCACGAAGATCAGAAAGATGGCCGCATTGCCGATCAGGATGCCGATCACGCGATCGCGTGCCACAGTGAGATCGAACGCGGGGGAGGCGCCCTGGATCACGCACAGGAAGAAGGCGAACGTCATCTGGAAGCCGGCATAGGCGATGCGCGGGCCGCCGCCCGCGATCCAGCCACCCGCCAGCGCGCCGCCGAACACGAGCACAAGCAGACCCTCGATCCGGTCGATATGAGGTGTCAGCCAGACGATCGCGGCGATGCCGGCGGCGGCGCCGGCCAGCGCGCCAACGATGCGGAGCGACAGCTTCTCGATCGTCTCGGCCGTCGTATCGAGGCCGACGATGTAGCAGGTGATGAGGCAGGTATGGATGCCCTGCCAGTCGGTCAGCGAATAGAAGAGGTAACAGCCCATCGCGGCCATCGTGACCTTAACGGCATAGCGCACATGATCCGGATTGCTAAAGGCGTCGGGCACGAAGAAGCCGCTTTTGGCCTTGGCAGGTGCGGGTCCGGCGGCCGGCGGCGGGAGGGCGAAACCGGCCAGCACGGCGTCGAAATCGGCGGCGAGCAGGGCGGCCGGTCCGGTGCGGGCTGCCGCTTCCGCGCAGGCCACAGGCTCGATCCCGACCGGATAGAGACGGCGGTCGAGGATCGCGGCCATCTCGCCTAGGACGACGGCCGCAGACCGTCGCCAGCTTGCCGGCATATCGTGCTCGCGGTCGATGGCCTCGGCCAGCATCAGGAGCGTGGCGGTCGAGCGGGCCGCCTGTTGCAGGGCCAGCAGGTGCGGGCGCGGCGTCGTGCGTTCCAGAAGAGCCAGGCGCACCAGCCCCAGCAGGCCCATGCTGCCCTGCCGTCGCAGCGCGGCGACCCGGCGTCGCGCGGCGTCATCTGGTTGGGCCAGCAGAAGCTGGGCGGCACGCAAACGGCCGGCGATGCCGCGTTCCGCCAGATGCCGGGGCGCCGGTCCGGCCAGCATGTTGACGACGACCGAAATGCCGGCGGGAACAAAGACCAGCAGCCAGACATAGAGGAGCGCGCGGGTCGCCAATTCCCCTCCAGGCGACTTGCCCATAACGTCCAGCGCATAGGCAAGGATCAGCGCGATCGTGGACGCAAAGGGCTTCAACTTGCTGGCCGAGGCGAGGAACAGCATCAGCAGCGACAGGACGGCCATCATCGCCACGCGCAGTGCTGGATAATCCAGCACCCCGGATGCGAGCAGCAGGAGGGACGCGATGAGGATGCTGATCAGTATCGCGAACGCCGCGCTTGCCAGAACGCTGGAGGTGCGATCGGGCTTGAGCATGAAGAAGACGACATAGGCGCTGAGCGCTACGTCCGGCGTCTCATACGTCTGGGCCACCAGCGTCGTCAGGGCGCAGATCAAGGCGATGCGCAGCGCGAATTCTAGGCGGCCGGGCGTCTGCGCCGTCAGATCCGCGAGCCGCGCCCGGATCGCCCCGGAAAGCCGCTCATCGGCAGGCGGCGCCATGGTCGATCTCGATGATGGCGCTGGCGCCCAGACGCACCAGATCGTCGGCAGGCCGCTCCAGCTTCACGCGCACCGGAAAGCGCTGCGACACGCGGACCCAGTTGAGCGAGCGTTCGACATAGGGCACGCCGCGCGGCAGGTTGATCCGGTCGGTATCGAGCACGCCTGACCCGATCCCGATTACGGTGCCGCGCATGGGCCGCGATCGGTCAATCAGCGAATAGACCGTCGCGCAGTCGCCGATCCTCACGTGCTTCAACGTGGTTTCCCGGAAATTGCCGATCGAGAACCATTCGTCCGACGCGATCAGCGTGAACAGCGACTGCGACGGCGCCACGACTTCCCCGCTCGTCACCGTCAGCCCGACGACGCGGCCGTCATGGGGCGCACGAACCGTCGTCTGGCGTAGCTGGCGCTCGGCGATCGCCAATGCGGCGCGGCGGGCCTGCACATTGGCCTCGCCGCCGGCCACCGTGTCCACGGCGGTGCGTGCGGCGGCCTGCTGCTCGCGCGCCTGGACGAGCGACTTGGCGGCATCGCTCGCGGCGACCTCCGCCTGATCGAGCTGCTGCTCGGGGACATAGCCCTGCGCCGCCAGCGGCCGCAGCCGATCGACGGTGCGCCGCGCCAGTGCGGCATTCTCGGCTGCCTTGCGTGTCTGGTCCGCGGCGATGGAAGCGTTTGACCCTTGGGTGGAGACTGCCCGCCGCTGGGTGCCGAGCGTCGCCTCGGCGAGCGCGAGATCGGCGCGGGCCTGCGCGACCGCGTCCGCATAGGGCTCGGGATCGATCTGGAAGAGAAGATCGCCCCGCTTCACGGTGGCATTCTCCACAACGCCCAGCCGGATCACTCGCCCGCCGACTTCGGCCGCGACATGCACGACATCGGCGTCGATCGAGGCGGCGTCCGTTGATGGATTGCGCGTTGCGCGCGACAGGATGACGACCAGCATGACGATCGCCGCCGCGATCACCAGCAGCGCCAGCACCCTAGCCACGCGCGAATGGCTTTTTTCTCCCGCAGCCTCCATCAGCGATCCAGCCATAGAAGATCGATCACGCCAGCGACCAGTATGCCGACGGCGAGGCAGGTGAACAGCGGAAAGGGTATCGCATCCGCCCGCCCGGCCACTCCGAAGGCTATCCGCGTGACGATCGCAAACAGGATCGCCAGAATCGCGATGATCAGCCACGTCGGGAAATAGGCGCCAAACAGCACGATCGCCGGCGCGGAGCCGGCGGAGCATCCGCCCAGCGCTCCGGCCAGCGGCATCAGCGCCCACTGCCCGGATCGTAGGCGGGCTTTCTTGTCCGATCCCATTGCCGGCCCTTCCTTGCCCGTCGACGAATCGCGAGGCGAAACAATAGAGTATTTCTTGCGAGGACCTATCGGCAATCGGCCGTTCTCCTTGCATCTCCATGCGGTCCTTTGAAGATGTTTGCGGTCTCTCGCGAAATCCCTGTGCGCTTGGTACTATGGGGCAGCGTATCGGGAACCACCGAGTCCAGCGAAGGCGAGCGGCATCATGGCCACCGCACCGGACGATGCGAAGCTGCAGGTCTTCATCGGCAAGATGCTCTCCGATCTGGGAGGCGCGATGAGCGTCCCCACCGTTCGCATCGGCTTGCGGCTCGGTCTGTTCGATGCACTCGAGGCCGGACCCGGGACCGCGGGCGAACTCGCCGCGCGCGCAGGCGGGCTGCACGAGCGCTACGTGCGCGAATGGGCGCTGGCGCAGGCGGCCAACGGCTATCTCGACTATGATCCGGCGACGGAGCGCTTCAGTCTCTCACCCGAGCAGGCGATGGTGTTCACCGTCCGAGACAGCCCGGTGTTTCTTTCGGGCGCCTTCGACATGGTCGCGGCCATGATCGAGGCCGAGCAGAAGGTCGAGGAATGTTTCCGGCACGGCACCGGCGTGCGCTGGGGAGACCATGCCGGCTGCCTGTTCTGCGCGACGGGCGCATTCTTCCGCCCGGGCTATGTCAACAACATCGTCCAGAACTGGATTCCGGCGCTGACCGACGTCGAGGCCAGGCTTCAGCGGGGCGCCCGGGTGGCGGACGTCGGATGCGGCGTCGGCTTCTCGACATTGCTGATGGCCGAGGCCTATCCCCAGAGCCACTTCACCGGATATGATTTCCACGAGCCCTCGATCGAGGAGGCCCGGCGACACGCGGAGGGGCATGGCCTCGCCGATCGCGTCCGCTTCGAGGTCGCGAAGGCGAAGGAGATCGCCGAGAGCGATTTCGATCTCGTCACCATGTACGACTGCCTGCACGACATGGGCGATCCGCGCGGGTGCGCGGCCCATATCCGCGATATCCTAGGCGAGGACGGCAGTTGGATGATCGTCGAGCCGATCGCGGGCGATACCGCGCAGCAGAACATGAACCCCGTCGGTCGCCTCTATTACAACGCTTCGACGATGATCTGCGTGCCGACCTCGCTCGACCAGGAGGTGGGCGCAGCACTCGGCGCGCAGGCCGGAGAGGCGCGGCTCGGCGCGGTAATCCGCGAGGCCGGGTTCGCAAGCGTGCGGCGCGCGGCCGAGGGGGCGTTCAACATGGTGCTCGAAGCCCGCTGAACTTCACCCGCCGCCCGGCGGCAGGCCCTGTCCCGAGGGTCTCCAACCCTTCGACCCTCGGCGAGCCGAATAACCCATACGGTGAACTGAAGATCCCGCGTCTTGCAATGTTGGAACAAAGATCGAACATAACAGGGCGGAAGCAGGACGCGGACATCCGACACGAGCTTCGGTTCGGCGCATTGCCGCCGGTCCGAGCGAACCCGCCGACGGGGCGGGCGTTCGCTTGACGGACCGTCCCATGGAGGCGCGACATGGCCCAGGAACGACAGGTTTTGCCGGGAAGCGAGCATTCCGCACCGGCGGGGATGAAGGCGATCGGGCGCGTCCCGGATGACGAGCCCATCACGGTCAGCCTTTACCTGAAGCCGACAAAACAGGAGGTCGCGACGCCGCACGCCATCGCCTCGCGGGCCCATCTCAGAGCGCGGCGCGAACAGGATCATGCAGCGGACCTTGATGCAGTCCGTGCCTTCGCCAGCGATGCGGGGCTTAAGATCGTGCTGGAGGATCCGGCGCGCCGCCTCGTTCAGTTGCGCGGCCCGGCGGCGACGGTCGAGGCGGCGTTCGGGACCGAGCTCCACCATTACGAGCGGGGCGGCAAGGTCTGTCGGGGGCGCCACGGATCGCTGCACCTGCCGGGCGAAGTGGCCGGGTGCGTGGCCGCCGTGCTGGGCCTTGACACCAGCCCTGTCGCCACGCCGAAATTCATCCCCCATCGCGGACCGAAGCGGCCCGCCGGCTTCTTGCCCACCGATGTGGCGAAACTTTACGGCTTCGACGGTGCCCAGGCGTCGGGCCAGTGCATCGGCATCATCGAGCTGGGCGGCGGCTTCACCGAGACTGACAATCAGGCGGCATTCAAGGCGATGAAGCTCGCCGTCCCCGACATCGTCGCGGTCGGCGTGGACGGCGCCGTCAACGCGCCGGGGAGCAGCGACGCGGACGGCGAAGTAGCGCTCGACATCCAGGTGGCGGGCGGGGTGGCGCCGGGGGCGAAGCTCGCGGTCTATTTCGCGCCGAACACGAGCCAGGGCTTCGTCGATGCGATCACGCAGGCTGTGCATGACGAGACGAACGCGCCCTCTGTCCTCTCAATCAGCTGGGGTTCGCCCGAGGATGGCTGGAGCCAGCAGTCGATTGCCGCGATGAGCGCGGCCTTTCAGGATGCCGCGTCGCTTGGCGTGACGGTGTGTGCGGCGTCGGGCGACAGCCTGGCGACCGATGGCGAGGCCGATGGAAAGGCGCATGTCGACTATCCGGCGTCTGATCCGACCGTGCTGGGGTGCGGGGGCACGAAGATCACGGCGTCCGCGACCGGCATCACGGCCGAGGTGGTGTGGAAGAGCAATGGCGGCGGCACGGGGGGCGGGGTCAGCGCGCTCTTC
>OUNM010054299.1_pt1 | contig 11007 bp, 17 predicted proteins | sample 1769961 | NCBI WGS metagenome assembly OUNM01 (sample SAMEA3914820, study PRJEB12502) | metagenome | biome: forest; material: soil | place: USA | collected 2012-03-12 | depth 0.3 m
ATTTTGAAGCGCTTGGAGGGCTAAGATTATATGGGCTTCGTTTGAATTGGAAGGCATCTTAGATGGTTGGGGTATTTTGTTGTTGAGCGCGAAGGTGTCACTCGCTTATAAAATACGTTAACTTAACCATCGTGAAGGTGCTTCGGGATCCGGAGTGTAAAAGGTGATGGAAACGATGGTTTGGTCAAAGTTTCTCGTGGGGCCATTTGTTTTGTTGTCAGAATTCCTAGAGATACCTACTATAGACATACCTGGGTGGCCGTCGGGTCTATAGGATATACCAACATGCTGCTTAAGCTCATCAAGATGCCAAGTTTCAGCGTCTTGCTTCAACCCCCTTGACTCCAGCGGTCTCGCAAGAGCGGGTGAGCCAACACCAGCGAGCGCTTAATCCATCAAGCAGCTCACCCCGGCTCACCCCGCTCATCCCGATTGGCGGCTGAACTGCAGCCATCCGCGCCCAAGAGCGAAATAATCCCGTGAAGTCAGTCTGAGCTGAAATCAACATGACGACCAAACATGTCTTCGCCTCCACAACCCACCACCCCTGGCACGGCCCGCGACGGCTCCAACGGAAGCATTGAGGGCAACTCGCACCCGGATGTTCATGCTGGCGATGTCGGCGGCGGCGAGGCTCCCGCAACGCCGTCCCCGGCTGAGCCGCCTGATCTTGATGGCGCCGACTTCACCAAGCTGTTTGTGCACAGTGTCCCGACCAACGCGCGGCTCACCGAAATCCTGGATTTTCTTCTGCCACCAGGCAACCCATCGGCCGACTTTGCGGAGGGTTTCTTGTCTAAACTCTCCCAGACATATTCAGGCCGTCACACTCATCAGTATCCCTTAGAATGGACGATCGACGGGAAGGACGGGTACTACAAGGTTCCAAGGGAGCTGGTACAGCTGATGTGGCCGACGTCGTTTGGGAATCTCACCCTCTCAGCCGATGGTTCATCCCCCAGTTTCCAGTGGGCTGGAGACTTTCCCGCCCGACTTTGGGGTGCTTTCTACTCCCTTGACTCGGAGGGCGAGCCATGCAGACGGATTCTGTCTTGGTGGAAGGCGCAGTCTCAAGCGGATCTGTCTAACGCTGGCGGAAACCCAACCTCGTCCGCCGGCAGGTCGCCGTTTACGCCTCTTTCATCACTTGGTCCCGTGGAGCTTCCTTGCCACGGCAAAATTTGGTATGAATCCCCAGCCTGAGACCAGCCTAGAAGAGACAATCCCATCCTAACATGGATACAAACTTTCTCCAATAAGGATTGTGGGGATACCGCTGGAAACCCCGCGCAACCTGATCGGATTTGCCATGCCTTTCAATATCGCGGCGTTTGTCGCAAACTGTTGTTTGGCCGTTGGGCGACTGACCGAGGCGGTCGATGTCCAACCGCCCCTTGGGCGGTTTCACCACGGCACTCAGTTCCTACAAGCCTTCATTGATCCCAATATCGGAGGCTCGTTTTCCCCATCTCGGTGTCTTGCACTCCGGTCAGACGTGCGCTCCCATCTTGATGGCACCGCAAAGTCTGTCGAGCTGGTTTTGCAATACCATGTCCGCCACTTGGCCCGTGGTGGCCCAGCTCTAGGCCTGGACCCGGATGATATTACACGCTTCCAGCCAGGCATAGCGTGCACAAGACAAGTTGCCCGCTTCCGAGGAAGCTGGCGGGTCACCAAGGGAATATCGGGAATCACCACGTCGCTATGTGAACGTATGTCATCTCTTTCGCTGACCATCTGGAACACGAATGCGGCTCCCTATACCATTCTTCTACTGGCCGACAACGGCGAGAACTTGATGACAGCGGATCCGAACATGGAACAAAGATCGTTTGAGGGTGTAGCCGACGCGGTATTTCCAAGCACACACAGCTCGGGGCTACTGGGTCTACGGCCGAGCGGGCGATGTACCGGCCTGTCACAGTTCTTGCTCATGGTACTCACCATTTTCAAACAGTGGGAGAAAGACTGGCTTGGTGCTTTACGCGCTATCGAAGATCTGGTAAAGTTTCATGTAAGTTACACGCCGCTTGATTCTCCGACCCCATATCTCGATGTGTGCTGAACCGCATACTGTATGGCTAGTTATCTAGTACGCAAGACGATAGCGTCCTCGATGCTCTCATGTTTGATGAGTCTTTCAACCTATCGCGCACATACTTCAGCGTTCTTCAAACCCTGCGTCTAGCCTCCAACATGATCGATGATGCGATGCAGGACTGGGCTTACCTCCGCCAGGAATGGGACGCCGTCGCTGTGTCCAGCCAGATGTTTTCCCAGGATGACTTGGACGCTGCAGCGCACAATTGGAACACGACAACGGCATTGCTGGAGGTCAGGGTCCAGCGGGTCCAGGCCCGTATCACACGGAAGTCGGAGGACGTAAAGAGTCTCAGGGACGGGGTATGAAGAAGCCCTCCACACTCTTCTATTGGCTTGACTGACGTGCGCCCCCGTCTCGCATCTAGCTGTTCAACGCAACCTCACTACGCGAAGCCTCGAAGAGCATCACGATGAACCGAGCCATCTACGTCTTCACTGTGGTCACTGTGCTATATACCCCGATCGGGTTTCTCGCCGTTCGTCTATCCCTTCCCGAAAGCAGCCAGGTACCTTTTTGTAGCTAGAGAGCCACGGCATGCTAACGAAAACAAAAGGCACTATGGGCCCTCCCGGTGTTTTCTAACTCCTATTCCGGTGGCGCCAACGACGCCCCTGAATTACCCGCCGGCTTCATTCCCAGCTTTGTCGCCATTCCATTGCTGACATACGGTATCTGTCTTGCTGTTGTTTGGACACTTGGCTTCAGTTCGGGAGAAAGAGAAGATGCTAAACAGCGGGTTCAAGATCTGCTCGGCAAGGCCGGGATATACGGACTTCTGTATCACATGGCCAGGCTCTGCAAGGCACTGTATCAAGCAATGCTCGGGGAATTGCGCAAGATCAAACGCGCCACTGATGGACTGATCTCCGGGAATTAGTGTGCGAAGACGGTATACCAATCCGTTTCGATTTTCAGGTTGAGAGGTATCTGCATTGTGTATGCATTCAATGGTGTGCTCTTCCAGCGAACTGGAGCTGGCCCTGGCTGCTGAAACTATGCTTTCATATGTTCAACCAGGTATACCGTTTCATCACCTTCACTTCATTTACAATTATCTGTAGATACCCTGGAGGAGGCCAAGGTTGACGGATTCTGGAACCATTCAATACATATTTTCAGAGTTAGCTTGGTAACCCCGAGATGTAGGAACATTGTTGTCACAGCACCCAGGCTTCAAGAGTTTTGACTGTATTGAAAGAGTTCGAACTTCTCTTGTTGCTTGGATGTCCTTGTTCAGGGGGTTCAGGGGTTCAGGGGCTCAGGGGTGCCAGAACGAAGGTCACGTGCGCACATCAGGTGAGCCAGGGGGCTTGACAGTTGGGCTTGACAGTTGGGCTTGACAGTTGGGCTTGACAGTTGGGCTTGACAGTTTGCCCTCTCGTGATCAAGTGGTTTCGTCCGCTGAAAGCAACCATCACCCAGTTTCAGGATAGACAACTCTTGTCGAGCCCGTGAACAGAACCGCTTGTCACACCCGGCTTCTCGCATCCCTCCTTCTGTTTCACCCCGTCCTACGATCCAAAAGCTACATAGGTATTCTTTGGGCCTTGTCCCGAACACGTTTCCTCCAGTCCAACCACCAACATGATGGCCACACCCCCGGGCCTCCCGCATACGACAGTGGTGCTTGTTGAGTCTGAGTCGTATCAAGTCCGACGCCGAGTTGAGGTCTCGCAACTCTCACCTCTCATTGTGCCCTCTTATGAGATATGATCTAGCCACTGACTCTCCTAGGTCTCGTTGCCGTCTTGGTTTCCCGCGCCACCACCCGGCCAGGTGGTGCCAGCAACCGTCCTCCACCATGATCACCATGTCTTGACTCTGGCTGCCGTCCAAGATTCCTTGACACAATTCTCAAAGCTTGATGATGTGTTTCAGCCCGGGTTCGCCCAAGATGCTTTCCTCCTCGTCCAAACACGGCCCCCTTGTGGAACTTCCCAATTCGGGTTCGAGGCCCGCCCTACTGACCACGACGGCTGCATTCCTATCGAATTGGTCAAATATCTCGAGTCAAAGTCCCTTGTTCCCGTTCTTCTAGCTGATCTCCTTGTGCCCGAGGGCCCCTATTTCATTGTTGGCAGGGAGCTTCACCAAGCTTGGCGCCTCTACCCCGACCATCTTGGCGCTTTCGCAACAACCGTTGTCCCTGATGACATGGCCCATGAAGAAGGCCGTTTCGAGTCGCTGCAGAGTACGGCATTTACAGGCGCTAATTCTGCCGTTGCCGTTCCATCACGTCTCTACCCAAACCCGAGCGACGGTCGTCCGCTGAACGGAATGCGGGTTGCCGTCAAGGACAACATGCACTTGAAAGGCGTGGTCACTGGCTTGGGCAATAAAGCCTACGCAGACCTCTATGGAAGCCAGGCTAAGACGGCCGAGTTTATCAAGTTGCTCCTTGACAAGGGCGCCATCGTGGTGGGCAAGACCAAGCTATCCGCCTTTGCAGGATCCGAGGTTCCGCCTTGTCAGTGTGTTGACTACTTCTCGCCTTGGAATCCCCGAGGCGATGGTTACCAAGGTCCATCGGGGAGCTCAAGTGGTGCCGGGGCATCAGCAGCAGGCTACGATTGGCTAGATCTCAGCATATGCACAGACAGTAAGAGAACCACCGGCTACTCTTTTGCCCTTCTTTAACGGCGGTCGACAATTTCAATCTTTACTAATCACTGTGGGTGCAGCAACTGGCAGCATGCGATACCCCGCATCGAGCCACGGAGTTTGGGGCCATCGCGTGTCTTGGAGTAGCCTCCCAATCAAAGGCGTCGTCCCTGCTTGCGAGTACGTGTCCATTGATACAGCCTGGCCAGCCACGCATGCCGGTTCCCCCTATGCTAGTTTCTGACAAGAGGCTAGGGCATTCGACTCATTCGGGATTTTAGGCCGCAGTTCAGCAATCATACGGGATGTGCTCGCCGCAAGTGGTCTCACTCCGCGGCCCAACGATGTGAGTTGTGTCCACTTCACCGCAGTTCGTGTGACGGCATCCACTAAGTTCGACTTAGTGGCCAACAAAGATACTGTACCCGACAGACTGGTTCCCCGTGGGGAATGCCGAACAGCAACGCATGACTGAGGCCTTCTTGGAAGCCCTCGAAACGTACCTTGGCGTCACTCACACCAAGATTTCTCTCGCAGAGGAGTGGAAACGCACGGGTCCAGAGCCGATACGAAACGATGCCACCGTCAAAGAAATGGTGAAGTTTGCATATGCCCTAAACGGATATGACAACTTGCACAACTTTGACGACTTCCATGCCCAGTACAGAGACTTCTTCCACAAAGAACCATATGTGAGCCCAGCACATGCCGCGAGATGGTAAAACACCATCCACCGCCTACTCCGTCAGGGATTTCGTGACTGAGCTTGACAGGGATTCTCGCCGCCACGAGCCACCGGAAACCCGCAAGAAGGCGCTGAGGCATGTGGATAGTTTCAAGAAATGGGCTCTCGCGAACCTATTCGCCGTTACCGAGGACGGGGCTTCAAGTACTGTTATCCTGGTGCCGCACGGCCGACCAGGCGCCAACTACCGGGACCGGGAACCGGAGAAATCAGGGTTCAGCGCCCCATACCCCCTTCCCAACCCCAGTGGCTGACAACTTTGAATGTCTAGTGACTCACCCGCTATTGATCCTGTCGCGACCACCTCGATGATTGGGGGCGCTCAACTCCTCGTTCCGAGTGAGTACCTCGAGACCGAACGTCGACGCCTTCATCTGACCCCAACCAGTTGGACAGAATCCATACTCGTCCAAAGTATCAGGGCGGACCGAATATACTCCCATTTTTATAAGCATTCTGGGTGTTCCAGGTCTGGCCCCCTCTCAAGATATTCGTGCTCGACTTGTAGCCTGAACTAATGCCAAACGCGACTATCAGGCTCGGATATGACCATCCTAAAGGTAGGGCAAGAAACGTTGGAAAAGGCGGGTTGGCCAACTACGGTGTTGACCGGGAGGTTCATGTTCGATGTTGGAAACAATGAGAGGAACGCCCGTTCTGGCCCCAGGTTGTGATAGATTTCTGTAACCGCACACAAAGCGTGTAACTGGCAGCTCGACATTCATAACCTGCGATGGATTCCTCCCGCGGCCGGGCCCCTTTCAATCCCGGGCCATTGAAGACGTGGCCATGTCGCTGGGCGACCAACAAAAATGTTCACGGGAACCTTTTATTTCGCTGCCGCCCTCTTTGAGACCTCGGCCCTCGGCTGGGACTGGGCTTTAAACTTCCTCCGCAACGCTGCTACCGAGCTCTCAGAGCTGTGTCAGGAAACGATCAACATCACCATGAACGAGGTGAACGTTCGCGCTGCTCGAGAGGTACTGGCGGAGACAAAACGAGTCCAATTGCGACTGGCCTTCTTCTTCATTCCAATCTCCCTTCTCGCCTCCATCTTTTGGAATGAACGTCGCGGAGCTTCAGGGCCCACCGTCCATCTCATTGCTCGGCTACATATGCGCTGGCATTGCACCGGTTTGTGTTATTGTTCCAATCTGGCTTGTATATTGCGGGAGAGCCGCATGGAGATAGTTATTCCAGAGAATCCAGGGTTTTGTATCGAGAATTGGCCTGGTTATCAGAGCGACTGAACAGACGGTGGCAAGATTTTACATGCGAAACAAACCAGTCCCCAGTCAGACCTCGTCAAATTCTCAGAGTGCCTGCCGAGCTGTTGTCAGGTGGTAATGAAGGAGAGGTCAAGTTGCTAGGATCTCGAAGCATTCAAGGCTTGATCTTCGAATTATGGCAAGTTGTCAATGCATGTCCTTCTGCTGGTGTCAGTCTGGCAAAGTATATATGCACTGAAGATCTTGATCAAGGCAGCATTATACGGAGCGAGTTTAGACATTCCCGTGTTAACGACCTCTTCAACCACCTGGAACTCGTCAACGACAAGAACCTCACCAATGACTTAGACCTCACCAACGACACAGACCTCGTCAACGACAAGAACATCGACAACGACGAGAACATTGACAACGACAAGAACATCGACAACGACATGGACCTCGCCAACGACATGGATCTCGTCAACGATGAAATTCCCGTCGATGAAGAGATGAATACCAGAGAAACGGGTCAACGTGTTGGTTGCTATCTGGGACTACGGTGTAGCTTTACCGTCCTTGACGACTGAGCGCGCCGAATTCCATCACAACTCCAACCCGACCATCAGAAGCCTGATTCTCGACGTCACCCCCATCGTCCACGCAACTCCGGGCCGGTCCTCAACCCCCTGATGCTCCACCGCCATTCTTGACGGCCAGTGGCGCGTCGTTTGATATGCTCAACCGCGAAGGACCTTCATAGCGGCCTTCAGGCCTTGGATCTCGGATCCGAGACGCTCCCTCTCCCGCCTGGTTGTGACATCCTCCCCAGCAATCATGTCGAGCTGGGAGTCGGTCATGGTGGCGATGAGCTCGGGGTTCAGCACCTTCATGGGGCTGCCGCTCCCGTCGAGAAGAAAGTGCTCAATCGCCTGGCGACAGACGGCATCAACAAATCTCTTGCGAGAGACTTTATAGTAGCTCTTCAAGGTGTCATGAATGTCCTCCTTGACCTGATCGGCGTTGCTTTTGTCAATCACCAGGCTGGACACCGCCGAAACGCTGATCATGTTGTCGTTTCCTCCGTCGCCAATCGCCTGCGCCAGCCGTTCAGATCTGGCTTTTTGGAGGCTGTCAACGAAGTAATGGTTGCAAGTGCTCGGCCGGCCGTTGATTTCGAGGTCGAGAAGAAAATCGACGTGGTCCTTGGCCCGAAGGTATGCGGTTTGCAGTTTCTCAAGAAGAACAGATTCCCACAACTCCTCTCGCATCCGCTGATCCCCGAAAGTCTCGTGCAGCAGCGTCTTGATGAATCGATGGACAACCACAATCACGACTTCAACGTGGGCCATGACGATGCCCCACCAGTGCGATGCTTGAGCTCGGAATATCATGGCGAGAAGGGAACCTCCGAACTTGAAAGTGGTCAGCACACGCAATTTTCGCCGCCGTAATCTAGCTGCACGTACCGTTCCCAACTCCGGACCGCGGCTTTCTTTGTAGTATTTCTCAATGTGGTCCATGATCGATTCCTCAGTCGAAGGTTTGTTGTACTCAAGGTTGCCGCCAGCGAGGTGCTGAAGTTCCGGGATCAAGGAGACGGAGGATTGGATGTCGTTTGCCTTTTCCTCGTACTCATGCGAAATCTCAGAGGGCTTGCGGCAAGATTCCGTCACAAACTCCCATGCATGGCCCTTCTGCCACATCAAGTCCGAAAAACCCTCATTCAGATCCCTGATCTCGGTGGCAAGCTTCAGCTCGCCATGCTTGGAAAAAATAGGGTTGCCTTCGTACCGACCATCCAGAGCATCGCGGGCGATTCGCTCAAACTTTGACGCAAGCTTGATCAAACACTCGCGCTGGCTGGTCGAGGTATCCCTCGGTGGACCCATAGAGTCCAGTTTCTCGCGGCATTCGGAAAGCCGATGCTCAATCTCGAGCCTCTGCTTTGGTAGCTCGCGTCTCGCGAGTTCGGTCAGCAGAATCTGGAGCTCGGCTCGCAGGGCTCCCACACCAGTACGGCCCATCGTTCCAAGCTCGGCCCACAGCGACTCTGCAAACTTCTCCTTTTCCTTCATCTGACATTCGGCAATGCTTAGGGTATCCTCGTCGGCACCCCGGTTCCGAACAATGAAGTAGCCCAGCTTCAGAGTGTCGCCCTTGACGAGCTGGATGATGGTTCGCACGACAGCCTGCTCCGTCACCAGGTCGGCTTTGGTGAGAACCCCAACCGTTCTGACGCCCTCGGGGTCGGCACTCTTTGCAAGCTGTAGGACTCCCTCGGTGGCGCGATCGGAGAGGCAGGTCAGGACAGCCAGGACACTAGAGTTGCGGTCAGTCCTGCGCTTGCTCGGTAGGTGACGAGTAACTCACATGGTACGCTCATTCTCCATGTATCTCCGCACCATGTTCTCGACCTTCATCTTGTCCAACTCAGTGGTGACGCCTGCCGGGGTTAGTAACACATTCTAAGCCCATCGGGAGTAGGCAGAATACCTTCGTCGGTCACCTGGAACAAGCCAGGCACATCAATGACAGTTAGATGGGGTTGCTGTCGTAGGTACAGCGTTAGTATTCGGTCCAAGGGAGTCAATGATTCAGCCGACCAAGCCCACGTACATCAGGGCCTGAAATCTCAATCTTCAGAATATCGTCGCTGAACATCGGCAACGTCATGTCGTTCTTGGACTCGCCGGATCGAATTCCCATGGCAATATTGGCCTGAAACTGTATCAGCACGTGTCGAGCGACTTCGAGAATAGCTTTTCAACGGACCTTCTCAATGACACCGGCAAGGGTCTTGCCGTCGAAGTCGTTCAGCTCATAATGAAACTCCCTCAAGCGATCCTTCCGATCCTGGTCCGAATCACGCCACGGGATGATGGAAATCACAATGCTCTTGACCGAATTGCGGCGGAGTGTAATCTGCGTCGCATACCGAGTGCAAAGACCCTGTCCCCGGGGGAACGAGAAGCCGGTCAGGCTCTCGAGAAGCGAGCTCTTGCCGGACGATTGGCTGCCGACGACCACAATCTAAAAGCTGTGGTCAGTATGGATCATTACGTTTTCATGTTTCTCGCTCCCCGTAGTCGCCGCGGCCGGCGCATTTGGCGAGCAAGGCGTCCTCGGCCAGGCGGTGGGACTCGTAGGCCGCCGGGACGGGGAAGTTGAGGAGCAGGGCGAGGACGGAGCGCGAGATGAAGGAGAGAAGGTCGAGTTCCGCGAGGAAGTAGATGTTCTGGATGGAGAGGGCGGGGGAGAGGCTCTAACCTGCGACGTCGGAATATCAACGCCAATCTCGCGAAGCTTGTCCTGCTTCTCGAGATAAATGTGATTGCCGAGGCCATCAAACGGCTCTTTTTTTAGGATGGCACCCATGCTGTGAGCAAGTTTCGACTCGTTGTTGAGTCGAGCCGGAATCGGTGGAAGCTTTATCGCAAGTGGTGGTCAAATCGATTTGCTGAAGCAAGGAAGAAAAGTGTTGGCGGAGAAGAACTGGAACAAAGGCGGGCGGGCAGACTTGGTTTATTTACCTCAGCCTGCAAGAGAATTTTGTCTGTAATATTCCTGGCGACGGGAAGGTGCATAATCCGTTTGCAGTGCCATGTCACGCGCGACCAGAATAACGAAAGCCTCAGAACTCACTCACACATCAAAACTTTCTTCATCACGTTGTGAATTGTTTCCTCTGCAATGTCGTCGACAATGCCGATGTCATTGACCGATGTCGTTGACGATGTCGATGTCGTTTACGAGGCCCATGTCGTTGACGTTGAGTCCATGTTGTTGGCGAGGTCAATATCGTTGATGAGGTCCATATCGTTGGTGGGATCCATGTCATTGACGAGTGTCATGCCGTTGATGTTGACGATGTCGTTGACGAGGTTCATGTTGTTTAATCAGATCAATATCGTTAGTGAGACCCATGGCGTTGACGTTGACGATGTCATTGGCCAGGTCCATATCGTTGGCCAGGTCCATATCGTTGGTCAGGGCGATGTCGTTGATCAGGGCCATGTCGTTGGTCAGGGCCATGTCGTTGACATTGACGATGTCGTTGACGAGGGCCGCATCGTTGACGAGGTCCGTGTCGTTGACGAGGTCCGTGTCGTTGACCATGTCGATGCGGTTGACCATGTCGGTGCGGTTGACCAAGTATTCTGTCCATAGCACACCACGACGGAGAGGAATACAGCTCCAAGCTCCGTATCCACGTCATTCCTGATATCCATCATCTCTTTGTAATTCCTTACCGCAACCACATCAAGCACCCGCCTCCAAAGCATCCATCATCTCATCCATCCTCCTCGCAGCCTCCTCCTCCGCATCCCTCCCACTCCCTCCCCCAC
>OUNM011267486.1_pt1 | contig 11007 bp, 8 predicted proteins | sample 1769961 | NCBI WGS metagenome assembly OUNM01 (sample SAMEA3914820, study PRJEB12502) | metagenome | biome: forest; material: soil | place: USA | collected 2012-03-12 | depth 0.3 m
GTCGACCTTGATGACGCGGGCTTCCACTTCCTGGCCAACCTTGAGAGCGTCCTTGACCTTCTCGACACGGTCCTCGCTGATCTGCGAGATGTGCACGAGGCCGTCGATGTCGTCCTGAAGTTGGACGAAGGCGCCGAAGTTGGTGAGCTTGGTGACGGTGCCCTTGACGAGGTCGCCGATCTTGAACTTGCCGTCGATCTCCTTCCAGGGATCGTTCTCGAGCTGCTTGATGCCGAGGCTGATGCGCTGGTTGACCTTGTCGATGTCGATGACCACGGCTTCGAGGTCGTCGCCCTTCTTGAGGATTTCGCTCGGGTGGTTGATCTTGCGGGTCCAGGAAAGGTCGGACACGTGGATCATGCCGTCGATGCCTTCCTCGAGTTCCACAAAGGCGCCGTAGGCGGTCATATTGCGGACCTTGCCCTTCACCTGCTTGCCGATCATGTAGCGCACCTCGATCTCGTCCCAAGGATTGGGCTCGAGCTGGCGGACGCCGAGGGAGATCTTCTGCTCGTCCTTATTGACGCCAAGCACAAGGGCCTCGATTTCCTGACCAAGGGTAAGCACGTCGGAAGGACGCGCAATGCGCTTCGTCCAGGAGAGCTCGGAAACGTGGATAAGACCTTCCACGCCTTCTTCGATCTGCACGAATGCGCCGTAAGGCATGAGGGAGGTGACTTTTCCGGTGATCTTCTGACCAACGGGGAAGCGCTCTTCGATGCGATCCCAGGGATTGGACTGCATTTGCTTGATGCCAAGCGAAACGCGCTCCTTCTCCTTGTTGATGTCGAGCACCTGCACTTCGATCTGCTGGCCCACCTTGAGGAGTTCGCCGGGGTGGCTGAGACGCGCCCAGGACATGTCGGTGACATGCAGGAGGCCGTCGATGCCATCGAGGTCGATGAAGGCGCCGAAGTCGGTGATGTTCTTGACCGTGCCCACGACTTTGTCGCCGATGGTCACACTGCCGAGGAATTGCTGGCGCTTCTCCGAGCGTTCCTGCTCGATGATCTCGCGGCGGCTGAGAACGACGTTCTTACGGTCTTCGTTGATCTTGACGATCTTGAAGTCGTACGTGTTGTTCACGAATTGCTGGAGGTCCTTCGGCGGGACGATGTCGATCTGCGAGGCGGGAAGGAAAGCTTCCACGCCCACGTTGACCGTGAGACCGCCCTTAACGACAGCTTTGACCTTGCCCTTGATGAGACCTTCGCCCTTGAAGACAGCGACGATTTTCTCCCAGTTCTGGCGGGCGGCCGCTTTTTCCTTCGAGAGGACAACCATGCCCTCATCGTTTTCGAGGCGCTCGAGGAGCACTTCGATTTCATCCCCGATTTCTACGTCCTCCGGGGTTTCAAATTCACTGGCGGGGATCACTCCCTCGCTCTTGTATCCGATATCCACCAAAAATTCGCGCGGGCGGATTTCGAGGATGTGTCCTTTGACGATGCTTCCTTCGCGATAATTCTTCACGGAGTTAGCGATCAGTTGTTGTAGTTCTGCCATCACGGCCATGTTGTTAGTGGTTGGGTTGTTTGTTGATCTCCGTCCAAGCCGCCTTCCGAAAAAGACAGACCGGATGCGACATCCGGCTTTGGCGGGTTGGGTAGAATACTCTTTCCCACCACAAGGGAAAGCAAATTCGAGCCCCTTCCCGCAACGTTGCGAACAGGCGAGCGAAATAGGCTCCTGATCCTGCCGCAAATTGCCTTCCCCGGTAGGGGCGGTTGACCCCAACCGCCAGCACGTTCGACTCGATCACACGAGGAGAGCGCCCATCGCCCTCTCTCCCTCGCTCAATACGTAAACGTCACATTTACCCCGCCCCAAAACGTCTCTGCCTCAGTCCCGATTATATTCGTAAAAGCATGGCTATAAGCCGCATATGCGGAAAGCTGAATGGCCTTGCTAACCTTGTAAGGCAGCGCCAGCCCAAACTCAAGATTGTTGGCCCCATAGAAGGGCGCAGTCTCCTCGTCCCCGATATCCTTGGTATTGTAGCCAAAATTCACCCCAAAAGCCGTCCACGGCGCCAGGGCCAGCACATCACGATAGATCGGCACCCGCCCATCCAGGCGGAACATCAGAAAACTCGAGCCCGCCTTCGCCAGCCCCATGCCATCATCGGCGTCCGGCCCGAGATTGAAGTAATAGGTAACCGCCGGAGTCAACTGCACCGGACCCAGCGAGAACGTGCGTGACGCGATAAAGAGCAACTCGTGGGAAAAGTAATTCCCGTCCGCGTAGCCATAGTTGAAGTCGTACTCAAAGCTGAATTCAAAGTCGTGGATATCGCGCGTATAGATCAGGCTCGTGTCCGTCTCGCGGTAGGAGGGACCGCTCGTCGCAAAGGCCTGCCACACCGTAGCCGTGAGGAAATCCTGCGACGTAATGCTCCACGTCGCGCTGAGCTGGGTCCAGTAGATGCCGTGCCCGTAGGTCTTGCCGTCGCCGAGGCAATTGGCTCCGCGATCCATGTACAGGCTGTCCCACCCCGTCGAGAGCGAGATCTCAAGCGACTTGTCGTTTTGCTCCAGCGCCGTGGCCGCATCTTCGCCCTCGATGTAGGCCTCGACCAACGGCCACCAGTCGTTCTCCGTCTGGTTAAGCGTTCCCGTGAAGCTGATGTCACGCTCGGGCCAGTAATAGGCGAAGGAATTGCCGTGGCCATCGTGTCCCCACAGCTCACCCTTGCCTCCATCAAGCTTTACCCGATAAAGGCCCAGCCCATAGGACAAATCCGGCTCACCCACCGGCACGGCTTCCCGCATGGTATCGAGCGTGGTGGCGTGACGAAATAGCCGGCCTGACGCCAGCCCGCGCAGAAACTTTTCCAAATCCCGCGTCGTGCTTACCAACCCACCTCCTGCCCAATCCGCGCTCTGCCGGGGCTTGTCATTGAGATCCTCGTCGCCTTCATACCGGTGGGAAGGCGCAGTTCCGCGCCGCCCCTCATGGTAGGTGAGCCACGTCGAGTGCATCTCCATGGGCTCGAATATGATACGACGAAAAGCAGTCTGCAGGGGCTGCCCCGTGAGGTGCTCGATGACCCGCCCCAAAAGTATGTAATTTGTGTCAGAATAGTGAAACGAACTCCCCGGCCGCTTCGCCGGAATCTGCCGGGCATAAGTCAAAATTTCCGGCGGCACCCACGTGTGGTTGGGCGCGCTATTGAAGGACTGAATGAAGACATTGTTCCCTCCGCGATCCTTCGGCCCGTCGGTCCAGTAGTCCGGCAGCCCACTGGTGTGGGAAAGCAACTGGCGAATGGTGATACGCCCATCAAAGCCCCGCGCCTCATTGGCCGGGAGCACCTGGCCCAGGCGGCTATCCAGGCTCAATCGGCCATCCTCCACCAGCCGCAGGATGGTGGCCGCGGTCACCGCTTTGGTGATGCTGGCCACCTCAAAGGGCGTATCCGCCGTCATCGGCGCGGAACCAGGTCCGGCGGTGAGCCCCGCCGCTCCTTCCCAGATCACCCCACTGCCCCCACTGATCCGGGCCACGCCACCGCCATGGCCGTGGTTTTTGTCAACGAGGCGCCGAAGAATTTCCGGCAGCGCCTGGGTCGCAGGTTCGGCAAAGAGGGAACCGGTGGTGAGCAGGAAAAGAGGAAGAAGCCGCGAAAAGGGGAGCATGTTCATACGGGGTGAAAACCGTTTGCCAGAATTAGGCCGCCCGACCAATGAAATTAGCAAAGGCCGCCGCGAGGTTTTTTCCCGGGCAGACGGTTCAAGCTTGCTTCGCGACACCTCAGAAGAGACTTTTCGCGGCCATGAAAGCGCGTTGGATTTTGCTGATGGGGCTGGCGATGCTGGCCGGTTGTGCCACGGAGACTCCGACCCAGGCTCCGGCCACTCAAAGAGTTGCCCGGCCGTCCGTGGCGACTTCTCCTCCGGGCGCGCCCGAATTTTGGCCGGCCAGTGCCCCTGCCATCCATGCCCGCAGTGCCGTGATGATCGACGCGCGCAGCGGTCGTGTCCTGTACCAGAAGTACGCGGATACTCCCCAGCAGGTGGCCAGCACCCAAAAGCTGGTGACCGCCCTGCTCGTCGTCGAGCGCGGCGACTTGGACGGCCAGTTGGTGGTGGCTTCTGCGGATACCCAGGTGGAGCCCACCAAGGTCGGTCTGCGCGCGGGTGAACGCTATACCCGCCGCCAAATTTTGTCGGGCATGCTGGTCAAGAGCGAGAACGACTGTGCTTATGCCCTGGGGCGCGACCACTCGGGCAGCATCGAGGCCTTTGCCGAGGAGATGAACCGGAAGGCTGCGGAGTGCGGAGCGCAGAATTCTCATTTTGTGAACCCCAATGGCTTGCCCGCAGCGCAGCACTCGACCGCGCGGGACATGGCGCGAATCGCCTTCCGGGCTTATCGGGAGCCGGTTCTGCGGGAACTGATGGATAGCCAGACCTACACTTTTGTCTTTCCAAGCGGCCGATCCACCCGTCTGGAGAATACCAACAAGCTGCTCTGGCATTCGCCGATTTTTAACGGAATGAAGACCGGCTTTACCAACGCGGCGGGCAAGTGCCTGGTGGCCAGCGCTGCGTCAGGTGGCCGGGAGGTCATCCTGGTGCAGTTGGGTAGCCGCGCCAAATGGATCTTCGACGATGCCGATGTGCTGCTGCGCTGGGGACTGCAGCAGGGCAGTCTGCCCAACTTCGGCCCCGGGCCATCGCTTTAGCGCCCAGGCTTTCTGCATCCGTGAGGTTGTCAGGGAGCGTTACGTTGGAGTATTCATGAAGACCATGCAGGAGCACTACGACATCGCTGTCATTGGCGGAGCGCTTTCCGGCGCGGCCACCGCGTTGCTCCTCCGCCGTGAGCATCCCGACTTGTCGGTGGTGGTGATCGAGCGCTCAGCCCACTTCGACCGCAAGGTCGGTGAGGCGACCACGGAGATGAGCGGGTGCTTCCTGACCAAGCGCCTCCAACTTACTCACCACCTGAATCATCACCATCTCGGCAAGCACGGCTTGCGCTTCTGGTTCACCGGCGATGAGAAAACCGGTTTCGAGGAGTGTGGCGAACTCGGCGCCTATTACCAGGTGCGCATGCCGTCCTTTCAACTCGATCGCGAGGTGCTGGATGAGCATGTGCTGGATGAGGCGGGCAAGGCCGGGGCCACTGTGCTGCGACCGGCGAAGCTGTCGGCCGTGGAATTTGCGGATGATGGAGCCAGCCGCTTGACCGTGGAACAGGGCGGAGAGAAGCGTGAGATCACCGCGAAATGGGTGGTGGACGCGAGCGGCCGGGCCGCCGTGCTGGCCCGGAAATTTGGGGTCTTGAAGCCGCTGCCGGAACATCCGACCAATTCCATCTGGGCTCGCTTTCGCGGTGTGAAGGACTGGGACGGGCACGAGATGTTTAAGAAGTATCCCAAGTACGCCAAGGCCTGTCAGGTGAGCCGGGCCACCGCCACGAACCACCTTGTGGGCTATGGCTGGTGGGTCTGGATCATTCCCCTGAAGGGCGGAGATTTCAGCGCTGGCATCGTTTACGATTCACGGCTCTACACTCCGCCGGCCGGCGAGAAGCTGGGCGACCGGCTGAAGGCGCACCTGATGATGCACCCCGTGGGACGCGAGATTTTTGGCGAGGCCGAATATATCGAAGGCGATGTGAAGGCCTATTCCTCGCTGCCCTACTTTTCCGAGAAAATCGGCGGTCCCGGCTGGCAGATGGTGGGCGATGCCACAGGCTTTATGGATCCCCTTTACAGCCAGGGGTTGGACTATGGCGGCTGGACCATCAGCGCGGCGGTGGAGCGCATCGCCGCAGAACACGAAGGGCGGAAGTATTGCCTCGACTCGCTGAACCAGCGCTGGGGTCAATCGTACCGGGGCTGGTTCAACGCCTTGTACAAGGACAAGTATTTTTATCTCGGCGATATGGAGCTGATGACCGCTGCCTTCCTTATGGACCTGGGCCTCTATTTCTTTGGGCCGGTCCGCACCGTGGTGGGATGCTTAAAGGAAGGCTTCGGCCGGTTTCCGTTTGACGGCCCGGTGGATAGCCGGGTGTCCAAGTTCATGAGTTTTTACAACAAACGGCTGGCCGTCATCGCGCGGAAGCGCCACGCCGCGGGCGTGTACGGCACCACGAATGTGGGCATGCGCACGCTGGTCAAGGGATTCGAGCCGACGCTGAAAGCGCGGGGTTTCGTGTGGCGTGGTTTCAAGGTCTGGCTGCGCGCCGAGATACGCAGTGCGTTTCTGCCCCGGCCTGACGCCAAGCCCATGGCGGAGATGAAACCCGTGCCCGCTTCCTAGATTTTTTTCATGGCTTATTCATCATTTCGCGATTTTGTCGAGGCGCTGGAGCGCGCCGGGGAACTCATCCGGGTCACCGAACCCGTGGCTACCGAACTGGAAATCACCGCCCTGGCCGATGCTGAGATGAAGAAGCCTGGCGGAGGCAAGGCGCTGCTCATCGAGAAACCGACCATCAACGGCCAGCTCAGCCCCTTCCCGGTCGCCATCAACACCATGGGCTCCTGGAAGCGCATGGCCATGAGCATGAACGCCGATTCGGTGGACGCCGTGGCGGAGGAACTGGGCACGCTGATGAAGGCCAAGCCGCCGACCAATTTCCGCGACGCAATCTCCCTGCTCGGCACTGCGCTGGACCTGCGGCACGCCAGGCCCAAGACGGTCAAAGGCGGCCCCTGCAAGGATGTGATCCATCGCTTCGATGCGCCGGAGAGCCGTACCGAGCCTTGGCCCAAAGCCCCGAGCCTCGCCCAACTCGCCGCCAGCAAGGCCGCCACGGCCACGCTAAAAAACCTTCCCATCCTCAAGTGCTGGCCGCTCGACGGTGGCCGCTTCATCACCTTGCCTTGCGTGGTCACGCGCGATCCGGACACTGGTGAGCGAAACCTCGGCATGTACCGCATTCAGATCTACGACGACCAGACCACCGGCATGCACTGGCAACTCCAGAAGGTCGGAGCTCGTCACGGGCGGCGCTATTACGAAACCGGCACCCGCATGCCGGTCACCATTTTCCTCGGCGGCGACCCCGCCTTCCCCTTCGCCGCAACCGCGCCTCTCCCCGACGGCCTCGATGAATTCCTGCTTGCCGGCTATCTGCGGAAAAAATCCATCGAACTAGTCAAGTGCGAGACCAACGATCTCGAAGTCCCGGCCAACGCCGACTTCGTCATCGAAGGCTATGTCGACCCCTCCGAGCCGCTCCGCGAGGAAGGCCCCTTTGGCGATCACACCGGCTACTACACGCTGCCCGAGCCGTACCCCGTTTTCCACATCACGGCCATCACGCATCGCCGCGACGCGGTCTATCCGGCCACCATCGTGGGCATCCCGCCGATGGAGGATTTCTACATCGGCGCCGCCTCGGTGAAGCTCTTCCTCCCGATCTTCAAGATGAACTTTCCCGAGATCGTGGATATCGCTCTGCCTGCGGAAGGCGTGTTTCACAACCTCGTCTTCGTCAGCATCAAGAAAACCTACCCGCTCCAGGCCTTCAAAATCATGCACGGGCTCTGGGGAATGGGGCAGATGATGTTCACGAAATACTTCATCATCGTCGATGCCGACGTCGATGTGCACAACACGAGCGAGGTCCTCTTTCACCTCTGCGCCAACACCGACCCCCAGCGCGACAGCATCTTCACCAAAGGGCCCGCCGACGTCCTCGACCACGCCACCAGCGAAGTCGCCATGGGCACCAAGCTCGGCATCGATGCCACGAAGAAGCTGACCGGAGAAGGCTTCAAGCGCGAATGGCCGCCCCTCATCAAGATGGACGACGCTGTGGAGGCAAAAGTCGCAGCCCTGATCGAGCGGCTAAAGATGTAGTCAACGAGCGGTGTCTCAAGTGCGTGCCGAAGGCTGTAGCAACGGTGCTGCGCGCCGTTTCGTCCGAAAGGCGACACTACTGATTCTCCCTTTAATCGTAGGTATTGCCAAGTTGAGGCACGGCCAGGCGAGGTGCGTAATTGACGCCGCGCCTCGGGCTCGCTCAATTAACGGTCGTTTCATGAAGTTCTGTAACTGGCCTGTTGTTTCAAAGCCCTTCCTGATCCTGACCATGGTGCTGTCCACCGGCCTCTCCCTGTGGGCGGACGACAGCGCCTCCGTGGAGCAAAGGCTCGCGAAGCTGGAGCAGGTCTCCCATCACCCTGGTATCAATAACGCGGACAGCGCTCTCATCGCCGGCACCCTGGCCACGATCACGCCCGCCTCCGGTTTTGTCACCATCCCGAGCGCCTACAGCGAATAGGGCGGCAAGTTTTAGCTCGAATCGGGGAGGGGAAGGCTTAGGTTTACCGCCATGCCTGTGAATCCCATCCCCCAAGGTTACGAAACGGTCACCCCCTATCTTTGCTGCAAGGACGCCACGGCGGCGTTGAAGTTCTACGAGGAGGCTTTTGGCGCGACGCAGACGATGTTGCTAGCCATGCCGGACGGCAAGGTGGGGCATGCGGAAATTCGGATCGGCAACGCCATTATCATGCTTTCCGATGAATTTCCGGAGATGGGCAATGTGAGTCCGGAGACGCTGGGCGGCCATTCGAGTTCGCTGATGATTTATGTGAAGGACGTGGATGCTTTCGTGGCTCATGCGGTGTCCAAGGGCGCGCTGGTGCTGAAGCCGGTGGCGGATCAGTTTTACGGTGATCGCAATGCCAAGTTGAAGGACCCGTCAGGCCATGTGTGGATGTTTGGCACGCACATCGAGGACGTGAGTCCCGAGGAGATGGAGCGGCGCGTGGCGGCCTTTTGTAAAGGCGAAGAGTCTTAGCGGCTCAGTTCCAGCATCCGCCGCACACTCCGCTCCGCCTTCACCCGAAGCTCCTCCGGCATCACAATTTCCGGCTCCAGGAAATCCAGGCAATCGCGCAGCTTTTCCAGCGTGTTCATCTTCATGTAGCGGCAATCATTGCACGCACAGAGCTCAGTAGGGCCGGGAATAAAAATCTTGCCCGGCACCTCGCGCTGAAGGCGATGAAGCATGCCGCTCTCGGTCACGATGATGAACGATTGCGCATCGCTCTTCTGGCAATAACCGATCATCTTCTCGGTCGAGCAGACTTCATCAGCCAGCATCCGCACCGCGTAGGTGCACTCGGGATGAGCCACCACCTTCGCGTCGGGATAATCGGCGCGGATCCTGTTGATGCTATTGCGGGTGAACTCCACGTGCACGTAGCAGTTGCCCTGCCACAGGTCCATCTTGCGGCCGGTCTGCTCCATCACCCACGAGCCGAGATTCTGGTCGGGCACGAACAGGATATTGCGATCCTCCGGCACGCTCTCAACGATCTTAATGGCGTTGCCACTCGTGCAAATGACGTCCGCCAGCGCCTTCACCCCCGCACTGCAATTAATGTAGGCGACCACGTAGTAGTTCTTCTCGGGATGCGCGTTGAGAAACGAGGCGAGCTTCTCCGGTGGGCAGGAATCCGAGAGCGAGCAACCTGCGTCCAGATCGGGCAGCACCACTTTTTTCGTGGGGTTCACGATTTTCGCCGTTTCCCCCATGAAGTGCACGCCGCAGAAGACGATGACGTCGGCATCGGTCTCCGCCGCCTTGTAGGCCAGGCCGAGGGAATCGCCCACATGGTCGGCCAGATCCTGGATTTCTCCCACCTGATAATTGTGGGCCAGAATCACCGCGTTGCGGCGTTTCTTGAGATCCAGGATTTCCTCGACGAGGTCTGTGGCGATGGTCGGCATGTTCTATTTAATTTCGCGAATATCCCGCGAGTTTCAAGCGAGCGTCGCCACGGCGGCTTCGAGCGTGGCTGCGTTGGAGATGGACGAGACCGGCGTTCCCTTGCGAATCCGACCGACCAGTCCGGCCAGCACGCCCCCGGGTCCGAGTTCGAGGAAGTGCGTACAGCCCAGTTGATCGATGAGATATTCCACGCTCTGGGTCCAGAGCACGCTGCCGGTCACCTGATCGGCCAGGGTGCGGCGGATGGTGTCGGCATCTTTCACCGCGACCGCGTCCACATTGCAAACCACCGGCACCACGGGAATCTCAAGGATCACTTTATCCAGCGCGTCCTGCAGCTTGTAGTAGGCGCTGTCCATGAGGCGGGAGTGAAAGGCCCCGGCGACCTGGAGCTCCACCGCCTTGCGCGCGCCGTATTCCTTGGCCAGCGACACGGCGAGGGCGATCTTGCCGGCTTCACCAGAGAGCACAATCTGGCCCGGGCTGTTGAAATTGGCCACGTCCACCTCGGCGGCGGCTGCAAGATCGCGGATGCGGCTCTCCTCGCCACCGATGATGGCCGCCATGCCGCCTTCAGTTTGCTCGCAGGCTTCCTGCATGGCCAGGCCACGTTTGGCGACCAGCTGAAGGCCATTCTCAAATGAGAACGTCCCCGCTGCCGCATGCGCGGTAAACTCGCCTAGCGAAAGTCCAGCCACGGCTGTAGCCTGAAGCGCGGGGTACTTCTCTTTCAGTACCGCAAGACACGCCAAGCCGTGCACATACAGCGCGGGCTGGCACACGGAGGTCTTGGTCAGCTCCTCGGCCGGGCCCTCGAAGCAAATTTGCGAGAGTGAGTACCCGAGGATCTCATCAGCCTTGCGGAAGATGTCGGCGGCGATGGGGAATTCGGCGGCGAGGTCCTTGCCCATGCCAACGGACTGAGCGCCCTGGCCGGAAAATATGAGTGCGATTTTTTGAGTCATAGGGAAATTTTAAGCAGGGCCGCGGTGCGCGCGGCGGCGGCCCGGAGCAGTTGTGCCGCATTGTGCTGGGACTCTTCAAGCGTCAAAGGCCCATTGGCAATCGGAATACAGGCGTCGATGAGGGGTGATTCGACCTCCACCTTGCCGGCGAATGCGATCACCGGCTTGCCGTGAGCCTTGGCCTGGCGGGCGATTTCCATGGGGCCCTTGCCGTGCAGCGTCTGGGCATCGAGCTTGCCTTCGGCGGTAATCACCAGATCCGCCGCCGCGATTTTATCCTCCAGGCCGAGTAACTCGGAAATGGCATCCGCTCCGCGCTCGATCGTGCCCTGGCAAA
>OUNM010559081.1_pt1 | contig 10995 bp, 4 predicted proteins | sample 1769961 | NCBI WGS metagenome assembly OUNM01 (sample SAMEA3914820, study PRJEB12502) | metagenome | biome: forest; material: soil | place: USA | collected 2012-03-12 | depth 0.3 m
CCCATGCTCGTGCCCATGCTCGTGCCCATGCTCGTGCCCATGCTCGTGCCCATGCTCGTGCCCATGCTCGTGGCCGTGCTCGTGGCTATGGGAGTGGGCCGCATCGTCGTGGTGGGTATGAACGTCGAACTTCCAGCCGGCGATGTTTTGGCGGGAGCCGCGGCGGAAATGGGCGTGGAATTCGTCGCTGATGCCGAGGGCGGCGAGCGCGTCGGTGAAGACTTTTTCCTCCACGCCGAGGTCGCGAAGGGCACCGACAGTCATGTCGCCACTGATGCCGGAGAAGCAGTCGAAATAGAGGACTCGCATGGGAAGGTCCAAGGTAGCGGGATCGGTGGCGGGCAAAAGGGAAATGTGGGGGCTGGCCGGAGCCGGCAAAAGGCATCTGGCCGGAGGGGCCGCCGCGATTCCTTTTCACACCCCCTTCTCGCCATGCACACGGTCAAGATACTGGAAACGGAAATGCTGAATCGCAACGTGAAGCATTTCATCACGGAAAAGCCTGCGGGATATCGGTATAAGCCGGGCCAGGCGACGCTGGTGGAACTCTCGGAGAAGGAGGGGGACAAGCATCCCTTTACCTTCACGGGGCTGAACGAGGAGCCGAACCTGGAATTTACGATTAAGCTGTATCACGAACGGCATGGGGTGACGGACATACTGACGAACTATGCGCAGGGAGATAAGCTGCGGATCGGGGATCCCTGGGGGGCGATCGAGAACAAGGGGCCGGGGTTATTCCTGGCGGGCGGTGCGGGGATAACACCGTTCCTGGCGATTCTCCGAAGGCTGAAAAAAGACCAGGAAACGGCGGGCAACTCCTTGTGGTTCAGCAACAAAACCGACGAAGACATCTTCCTGGAAGACGAACTCCAGGAGATGCTGGGCGACAACCTCAAACTCCTGGTCACCGGCCCAGCCCCCACCCGCCACGAAGCCGCTCGCATCGACGAAAAGTATGTGAAAAATCACCTCACGGACTTCGACCAATACTTCTACATCTGTGGTCCGGACAAGATGGTGAAGGAACTCGCCCAGACGCTGGTGGGGTTGGGGGCGAAGAAGGAGCGGGTGATCACGGAGGATCTGGACTAGGGAAGCATCCGGCGAGGGGCGGGGCGGCGATCCAAGAGTGATGAAATTTTTGCGGATAGTCGGGTGCCTATTGGCGTTAACGGGTTGCCTTTGGGCGGACAATGCGACGGTGGCGGCGGAGGAAATACCACTCCCGGCCAAGGACGCGATCCTGGGGAGCTATCCCAAGGCGATGATTATTTCGGCGGAGAAAAAGGTGGCGGGGAGCGAGACGATTTATGCGGTGCGTTTCAAGGTGCTGGAAACGGTGCGGGTGTGCGAGGTGACGCCGGACGGGATCATCAAAAAGATCGAGGATACCGCCAAGTAGGGGGAGAGGAGCGATCTGGAGTTGGAGGACTTTTTTATGGCGACACATCCGGCAGAAATAGGCGGCTCGGCCATCGACAAATGCAATCCGCGGGCAGTCACGGAACGCATTCAGTATCTGGTGAAGCACGAGATGATTTTCACCGATCACGAAGAGATGCTGGAGGAACTGCTGGATAGGCGGCCGAGTGACTATGACTGGCGGGTGTATGAGGAATTTGCCTCGCTGCTGCGGGAATACCGTCGGGAACTCGATGCGGCCTCCCCACACGCGGAGGAGAAGAGGGACGAAGTGGTGAATTTCTCGCTCTAGAAGCTTCGCATGGGTGGCATGGAGCGGATCATTGCCACCAACATCCCAGAGCGGCTGGATCGCCTGCCATGGAGCCGCTGGCATTGGCTGATTGTGATTTCGTTGGGGGTGACCTGGGTACTGGATGGGCTGGAGGTGACGCTGGCCGGGGCTTTGGGCAGCGCGCTGACGCTGCCGCAGACGCTGGGGTTGACGGATTATGAGGTGGGAGCTTCGGCGACGGCATACCTGATCGGCGCGGTGGCGGGGGCGTTGGGGTTTGGGTATGCGACGGATCGGCTGGGGCGGAAGAAGCTCTTTTACCTGACGCTGCTGGTCTATCTCGCGGGCACGGCGGCGACGGCGTGCTCGTGGGATTTTTGGAGCTATGCGGTGTTTCGCGCGATCACGGGGGCCGGGATTGGGGGCGAGTATGCGGCGATCAATTCCGCGATCGACGAGTTGATTCCGGCGCGGGTGCGGGGGCGGGTGGATCTGATGATCAATTCCACCTTTTGGGTGGGAGCGGCGCTGGGAGCGGGGGCGACGGTATGGCTGCTGGATCCGCACTATATCCCGACGTGGCTGGGGTGGCGTTTGGCTTTTGGGATCGGGGCGGTGATTGGGCTGGTGGTGCTGTTCTTTCGGCATTGGGTGCCGGAGAGTCCGCGCTGGCTGATGACGCACGGGCGGGAGGAGCAGGCGGAGGAGATTATCGCGGGGGTCGAAAAGGAGATCGTGGGAGAACCGCAGCCGGAGGCGCCGAAGACGCTGAGAATACGCCAGCGGCATCACACGCCGTGGAGGGAGATTTGGCGGACGGTGGCGCAGGTGCATCGGCGGAGATCGATACTGGGGCTGGTGCTGATGGGGAGCCAGGCGTTTTTTTACAATGGGATCTTCTTCACCTATTCGCTGGTGCTGGTGCGGTTCTACGGCGTGCCCGAGGCGACGGTGGGGACTTATCTGCTGCCTTTTGCGCTGGGTAATATTGCGGGGCCTTTTGTGCTGGGTCCGTTTTTTGACACGGTGGGGCGGAAGAAGATGATCGCGGGGACGTATGCGCTGAGCGGAATATTGCTGGCGGGATCGGGGTGGTTGTTTCAGGCGGGAGCCCTGACGGCGACGAGCCAGACGGTGGCGTGGATGCTGATTTTCTTTGTGGCCTCGGCGGCGGCGAGTTCGGCGTACCTGACGGTGAGCGAGATCTTTCCGCTGGAGATTCGCGGCATGGCGATCGCGCTTTTTTATGCAGCGGGCACGCTGGTGGGCGGGGTGGCGGCGCCGGTGCTCTTTGGCACGCTCATTGCCTGGAGCGCGGCGGACGGATCGCGCACGCCGCTGTTTTGCGGATACCTGCTGGCGGGGGCGCTGATGGTGTTGGCTGCGGTCTTTGAGCTGCTGTGGGGCGTGGCGGCGGAGCGGAAGTCGCTGGAGAGCGTGGCGCAGCCTCTCTCGGCTACCTAGCGGCGCGACGGCGGAAGATCAAGACCGCGAAGAGACCAACGCCGAGAAGGAGCCAGCTGGAGGGCTCGGGAATAACGGCGAAGTCGGAGTTGTGATTGAGGACGGCCCAAGTGGTAGTGGTGGTGCCGCTGACGGTGTAACCCCACGCTCCCATGTAGAGGGAAAGATCGGTGCCGTAGGCGAGTTGGAAGTCGGCAAAGGTGCCGTTGTAGCCCTGCTGGGCGAGCGAGGCGTTGTTGCCGGTGTTGCCATCGATGGCGTTGACCCATTGGCTGTTGCCATTGAGCCAGCCGAGGTAGGAATCGGGCGCGGTGGAGGTGAAGGAGAGCTGGAGCGTGAAGATGTCCGTGCCGGTGCCATGGAAGCTGTAGACATCGGAGCGGCGGTATTGGTCATTCGTCGCGGTGGAGGTGGCGGAGAAGGAGGTCTGCAGGGTGGTGGCCGCGGCCGTGGTACCGGCGAGAACCTGGGCGTTGGTATCGACACCGCCGGAGACATTGCTGGTGGCGTTGACGGCATTGGCGAGGGAGGAAGCGGCGGCGAAACTCTGCGCAAAGGTGCCGCTGGCGACCGTGACGCTATTGGTGCTGGTGACGCCGGTTTGAATGAGGTAGACGCCGCCATTGACCACCACCGCGCTGGCGCCCATGGCATAGTTGCTCCCGGCGGAAACCGTGCCGCTGTTGATGGTGGTGCCGCCACTGTAGCTGTTGCTGCCAGAGAGCGTGAGCAGGCCGGCGCCATTTTGCACGAGCGAGCCGGTGCCGGAAATGTTGCTGGTAATGGTGGTGTTGCCAGGCCCGCCGATCGCAAAGAGACCGGCCGTAGCAATGTTACCGGTGCCGATGGTCACGGTCTGGCCGGCCGTGATTACATTAAATCCGCCACCGCCTGCGTTGACCGTAAAGCCACGGGTGTAGCTTGTGCTGGAGCCGGTATAGGCGAGCGTGCCGGAATTCGTCGTGTCGCCGAGAACAACCGCGCTGGAGGCGTTGCCGAGGCTGCTCTTGCTGCCGGAGACGAGGATGCTCGAAGCGCTCAGGAGGCCGTCGCTGATGGAAGTGGCGCCGGTGTAGGTATTGCTGGTGCCGGTGAGGTTCCAGGCGCCATCGCCGGACTTAGTTAGGGCGACGGCGGTGCTGGAGCCATTAATGATCGGGCCGCTCACGGTGTTGGTGCCGCTATTGGTGCCGGTGAGGGTGAGGGTTTTCGCCCCACTGGCGGCGGTGATGGTGCCGGAGAGGACCAGGGCGCCGGAGCCAGAGGCATCGACGATGCCGCCCCCGGTGGAGCCGGCGAGGTTGATGGTGCGGCCCGTGGAAGAGCCCGCGCCGATGTATTTGAGCGTGGCGGTGGTGCCGCCGCTGCCGAGGTCGATGGTGCCATTGGCGGCGGTGGTGGGAGCGCCGAGGGAGGAGTTGGCGCTCAAATTGCCAAGGGCGGTGACGGCCAGCGTGCCAGCGCTGACCGTGGTTTTGCCAGTAAACGTGCTGTTGGTGCCGGAGAGCGTGAGCGTGCCCGTGCCGGATTTAAGGAGCGTGCCCGTGCCCACGGCGACGGTGCCACCGACGACCATGTCGCCGGTCGCGTTGACGGTGACGCTGCGGTTGGCGCCGATGAGGTTGCCGTTGATGGTGAGGAGAGCGCCATTCGCGACCGCGAAAGTCGCGTTACCAGTCAAGGTGCCACTGGTGAAGGTGATGCCAGCGGTGCCGGAGGAAACATTGGCTCCGCGGTTGATGGTGAGCGTCTGGGCTCCCAGGTTGAGGATGCCGAGCGTGCCAGTGACGCCGGTGGATCCGCTGAGGATATCGGAGGTGATGGCCGCATTGCCGGAGACCAAGGTGTTGTTGCCGTAGTTCAAGCCGGTGTTGTTGGCCAGCTCCAGTGTGCCGCCGGAGAGCGTGAGTGTGCCGGTGCCGAGGACAGAGCCGCTGCTGGTGGCGCGGAGAGTGCCGGCCGAGATGGTGGTACCGCCGGAGTACAGGTTGCTGCCGGAAAGGAAAAGCGTTCCCGCGCCGCTCTTGGAAAGGGCGCTGGCGCTGGTTGCGCCATTGAAACCGGCCACGGTGCCGATCACCGTCGTGCCTGCCGTGTTGTTGATCGTGACGGTGCGCGCGGTGCTGTTTGTGCCCAGGTTAAAGAGCCCGAAGGTGATGGTGCCCGTATTGGAGATGTTGAGCGTCGGATTTCCGGCCATGGTATTGGTAGCGGTGCCGGTGAAGGTGAGATTGGACGCGCCTAAGATAGCGGAGGAAGCCGCGAGGCTGATTGCATTGGACACGGAGCGGGCGGTATCGGCCTGGATCGTGCCGCCGTTGAGAACGAGGGTGCCAGCGCCCAGGGCCCGATCGTTTCCGATGGTGAGCAAGCCGGCGGTGGCGGTGGTGTTGCCGGAATAGGTGTTGCTGCCGGAGAGCGTGAGGTTATTCGTGCCGGCCTTGGTCAGGGCGCCGGTGCCGCTGACAATGCCGGAGAGAGCGAGATCCTGGGTGCCGTTGACCGTGCCGGTGGCATTGAGGATGACATTGTTGGCCACCGCGCGGGAGGCGCCGGAAGCAGCAAGGCTGGAATTGCCCGAAACGGTCAGCGCGCCGGAACCCAGGGCACTATTGTGAGCGAGGGCGATGGTGCCCGAGGACAAGGTGGTACCACCGGAGTAGGTGTTGCTGCCGGAGAGAGTGAAGGTGCTGTTGCCCGTCTTGGCCAATGCGCCGGAGCCGCTGATGACGCCACTGAGGGTGAGCGCCTGATTGCCGCTGACGGTGCCGGTCACGCCGGTAGAGAGGGTAACCGCGTTGGCCACGGTGCGCGCGGTGCCGGAGGCCTGCAAGGCGGAATTGCCCGTGAAAGCAAGCGTGCCAGTGCTCAGCGCCCCATTATTAGCCAAGGCCAGGGTGCCGGCCTTGAGGGTGGTGCCACCGAGGTAACTATTGCTGGCGGAAATCACCAACGTACCGGCGCCCGCCTTGGCGAGTGCGCCAGAGCCGCTGACCACGCCGGACCAAGTGCCGGTATTGCCATTGGTATCGATCGTCGCGGTGGTGCCGGCGTCCAGGGTGGCCGCTTGGGCCGCGTTCAATTGATCGCCCAGGAATTGCACGGTGCCGCTGGCGATCTCAAAGGTCTTGGACCCACCGCCGGCGCTGGTGATGTTGTCGCCGATCTGAAGCAGGCCACCTTCCATGAGGTAAACAGAGGTACCGCTGCCGAAGGCCAGACCACCCGAGGCCGTGACCGTGCCACCAGTCTGGTGAAGGTAACCTCGGCCAGTGGAACCCAGAGTAATCAAACCGGCCGTGAGCGTCGCGCCATCTTCAACCGTGAGGCTGGACGTGCCGCTATCACCCAGCGTGATCGCGTCGGTTTGCAACAAGGAGCCCGCTCCGGTCACGCGAATGGTGGTACTAGCCGTACCGGTGCTGCTGAAGCCATAGTAGTTGATGAACTGACCGCCATCGGAAACGGTCAAAGTGCTGTCACCTGCCCCCAAAGCAAAACTTGCCGAAAGGAAATATGAGCGTGAGCCCGAGACTTCGAGGGTCGCCGTGCCACCATCTCCCAAGACCGTCTGGCCATAGGCAGTGAGCGTTCCACCCGCCACCACTTGAAGGCCCGCGCTCTGTCCGACCTGCGAGGCAACATGGATATCTGTCGCGTAATGATTTCCCGCAGTACCCGAGACCTGGAAGAGGCCGCTTTGAAGGTAGTTCGTGGAGCTATAGTAAAAATAGTCGTTTCCGATCAGGGAGAGGGTTCCGAGGCCGGTCTTGTAAAAAGCGCCCTGGACGTAGAAGGTGCCGGCGATCGAGAAAACGGTATTTTGCGCTACATCGATCGTACGGGTGGCGCCAGAGGTCAGGTCAAAGTTGCGGCCGGCGGTGACATCGGCCGTGGTCTGCAGAGTGGCATTATTCAGTCGGACAGTACCGGCCGCGTCGCCGAGGTTTGCGCCGCTGCTGATCTGGAGGGTGCCATTGGAGATAGCAATGTCCCCGGTGAAGGAGTTGCTGCCGGTGAGGATGGCGGTGCCCGAACCAATCTGGCTGAGGGACCCGACGCCGGAGATAGGACTCGCGAGAGTCACGGCATTGCTGTGGTTGATGGCGAGGAAGCTGTTGTTCACGATCGGGCCACTGCCGAGCGAACCGGTGGCGCCGCCACTGCCGAGCTGGAGAGTACCCACAGCGATCGTGGTCGTGCCGGTGTAGGTGTGGTCGGCAGTGAGAGTGAGCGTGCCCGTACCGGCCTTGGTGAGCGAGCCGCCACCGCTAATGGTGCCGGTCCAGCTCGAAGCGTAGACGTCACCGGAGTTGATGGTACTGTCGGTTCCGATCCGGAGAGTGGCGTTGGCCGCACCCACCGACGAGTTGCTGAGCTGCACGGTGCCGCTGGCGAGCTCGAAAAGGTAGGAGCCCGAGCCGGGCGAAATCGTGGCCGAGCCAAAGATACTAAGGACGCCTCCCTCCAGGCGGTAAATGGAAGTGCCGGAACCAAAGCTCATGGTCGCGTTCACCGAGGTGGTGCCTCCGGTCTGGACAAGCGTGCCGACGGAACCCGCGGCACTGCCCAAAGTAAGATTGGTGACGCTGAGCAGGCCGCCCGCACCGAGGTTGACCGAGCCGTTCCCGGCGTCGCCGATGGTCAAGAGGCCTGCGTTGAAGTAAGCGCCGGGTCCGGAGATATTGACCACGCCGGTTCCGCTGGAGGCCGTGCCACCGATCTTGGCGAAAGTGCCAGCATAGACAGAGCCACCATTGCTGACGTTGACGAGGCCAACGCCGGTGGAGCCAATCACGGAGGTGCTATTGAAGCCACTATTGTTCCACATCGCGCCGGTCCCGCTGACCGAAATCGAGCCGGTCCCGCTGGAGAGGCCGATGGTGGCTCCCAACGAGCTGAAATTGCCACCATTCGAGGCCTGGATGCTGCCACGGCTGACGGTCAAGGCGGTGGAGTTTAAGGAGAAGCTGGTATTCGTACCGGTGACGATAAGCGAGGCGCCGTCGTCACTGATATTGAGGGAGCCGACAATGGCACGGGCTGCCTGATCCAACTGCACGGTGGCGGGGCCGGTGAGGCTCATCGGCGCGTTGTTGGTGAGGAAAGATGTATTCGACCCGCTGACCGTGAGCAGGCCGCCCTGTCCAACGAATGTTCCGGAATTGACGGTCGCTCCGCCCGAGATGGCGACGGTGCCGCTCTGAATTGTAACGGGGTTGAAGTTATTGCTCCAGACCGTGGAGGAACCCGAGACAGACAACACTCCGTTGCCGACCGTCGCTCCCGAGGTAGTAAGCGTACCACTGGTAGCGCGGAGGGTGACCGGCTGGCCGGTGCCGCTGAGGGTCAAGGTGCCGGAACTGAAATTGCCCGCCGTGACCAACAGCGCGCCGTTTTCAACGAGCGTCGAGGCAAAGGCATCCGTCCCGGCGAAGCCGAGGGTGCCGGAGTTCGTTTTATAGAAAGTGGGCGAACCAGGCCCACCCCCGATATTGCCGGTAATAGTCAGGAGATCCGTGAAGTCGGCGGCTATTGTAGATCCGCCATAGGTGACGATATTGCCATTAAAGGAGCCGGAACGGCCACCCGCGCCGAGATTGAGCCGCGCCTTGGGATCCATATAAAGCGTCGGCGCGGTGACGACGGCGCCATCCGCAATCGTGATGCTGCTGGTCGCGTTGGTTCCAGAGATATTGATCTGGCCGGTGGAGGTCCAGTACGAGCCGGTGCCGGTGACCACGACCTGGGCCGCGGCCGTGGTGGAACTGTAGCCGACAAAGGCCTGACCGAGATTGGTCATCCCGCCCCCGTTGGAGATGGTGAGCGTGCTGTTGCCGTAGATAAAGAGCCGATTGCTGGCCGAGATGGCCAGGAGGGAATTTGGTCCCGAGACGCTGGCGCTGGCCGCGGTCGTGCCGGTGTTGGCGCCCAAGGTAAAGGAGCCCGAAGTGACGACGCCGCCGGTGGTGATATTCAGGCCGTTGGTTCCGCTGACAGTGAGACTGCTCGCCCAGTGGGCGCTGCCCGAGACATTGAACGAGCTGTCGTTGATGACATTGAGGCTCGCCGAGGTCCCGGAGGCCTGGTCAGCGAGGGTGAAATTGCCGCCGGCATAGACGTACAAGGTGGTCGCGGAAAACGTGGTGCCAAGACCGGTCACCAGGGCCGAGGCGGTGCCGCTCGGCCCGGCAAATCCACTCCCGCCCGTGCCGGTGGAAAAGTACATCATGTTCGCCTTGAAAGACGCGCCATTACTTACGGTGAGGGAATTGCCCAAGGAGGACCTGACCAAGTAACTTGGCCCACTGCCCAACGAGAGATCCAGGGAAGAACCCGCTCCGTCGACGGTTACACTACTCTGAACCGAGGGCGAGGCATCTCCTATAAAAAGGCGGCTGAGGACCGCGGTTGCCCCGTTGTCGACCCGGAGATTTCCGGCTCCGCGACTGCCAGCGCTCACTACGCCGGCGTTCAAGGAAGAGCCGGTGCCCGAAACCACCAGGCTGCCATACGAGCCGGCATTACCACCAATGAGGATCGAAGTGCCGGTGTAATTCGCCCCGTTTTGGACCGTAACCAAGCCGGTGCCAGACTCACCGATGTAATGCAAGAATCCGACGGTGGAGACGGCGGATCCGGTACCGGAAATGAGCAAGGTACCCTGACTGCCGGCGGCCGTGCCGACGGATAGCTGGCCAAAGGTGGCGGTGGCTCCCTGCTGGACGGTGACGAGCGCATCAGTGCCGCTGGTGCCGATGGCAAAGGTGGAGCTGGTGGTCAACCGCGCGCCCGTGCCGGAAACGAGGATGGAGCCGCCGCTCCCGAGTACTCCCACGGTGGAGGCCAGCAGGGAATTGGTGGCGCTGATGGAGAGACTGCCCGCCGACACTCCGCCGACGGTGAAAAGAGCCAGGCTGCTGGTGCCACCGGAAAGAAGGGCGCTGCTGTTGTTATTGATCGTCACGGTGCCGGAGGTGGCGGGGATGGCGCCATCGCTCCAGTTGGTGGGCGTAAACCAATCGGCATTGAGGCCGGTACCGGTGAAAGTACTCGACGCGGCGAAGGCCTCGCCAAAGGGCAAAAATATCCCGAAGATCAGCAAGCAAACGGTTGCGGGTCCAAAAAAATGGGCTCGTTTCATCCGGGGTAGCTAGCAGAAGCCAGATTAAGGGATGATTAAGGGCGGAAAATTTCCCGAAAAAAAACGGGAGGCCTAAAAACGAAAAAGCGGAGCCTACGGGATTCGAACCCGCAACCTCTGCCGTGACAGGGCAGCGCTCTAACCGGTTGAGCTAAGGCTCCTTTCCTAAAAAAGGGGGTGGAGGAATATCGTTTTGCGTCCCCTCATGGCAACCCTTTTCTTTCCTTAAAACAGGAAGAGTCACTGGCTGGCCCGGGAAGCGGGCCGGCGGCGGGAGAGGATTTCCCAGGCAGACGCTGCAACTTCCTCAGGGGCAATCGCTTTCATGCAGCGGAAATCCAGAGGGCAATCGCGCAGAAAACAGGGGCTGCATTCGACCTGTTTGCGGAGAACGACGCTTTCCAGGCTGCGGGGACCGGTGAGGCGGGGCTCGGTGGAGCCGAAAATGGAGATAAGCGGAACGCCGAGAGAGTCGGCGAGATGCATGGTGCCGGTGTCGTTGGTCAAAAGAAGATCGAGGGTGCGGAGGCGGGTGATCAACTCCTCCATGGAGGTCTGGCCGGTGAGATCCTGCACGGTGTCGGGGAAGCCCTGGGCGATCTCGGCGGCGAGAGGCTGGTCGGCGGCGGTGCCGAGGATGAAAAACGAGCAGGGGGTCTTTTCGTTGATGAGCTCCATGGCCTTGCGG
>OUNM010166283.1_pt1 | contig 10991 bp, 8 predicted proteins | sample 1769961 | NCBI WGS metagenome assembly OUNM01 (sample SAMEA3914820, study PRJEB12502) | metagenome | biome: forest; material: soil | place: USA | collected 2012-03-12 | depth 0.3 m
ACACGAAGGAGATGCCGACGCTGGAGCCGATATTGCGCGAGAGATTGTAAAGTCCCGTTCCATCAGGCCGCGAAGTGGCTGGCAGCGTCGAAAAGGTGACGGTTGTCAGCGGCACGAACAGGAAGCCGAGGCCCATGCCCTGGATGAAGCCTGTCACCACGATCGTCTGCTGAGAGACGTTCGGGTTCCACTGCGTCATGTCGTACATGGCCCATGCCGTGAGCGCGAGGCCGATAGTAAGCAGCAGGCGAATATCGATCTTGCCGATCAGCCGGCCGACAATGAACATGCACAGCATCGTGCCCATGCCGCGCGGCCCCATGACAATGCCGGCGAGCACAACCGGATAGCCCATCAACGTTTGCAGGAAGGGCGTCATCAACGCCATTGAGGCGAGGTAGGTGATGCCGACGATGAAGATGAAGATCATGCCCACGCTGAAATTCCGGTCGAGGAACAGCGCCGGCTTGATGAAGGGGTCTTTCGCGGTGAACGTATGTACGGCGAGGATGTAAAAGGCCGAGGCGGCAACCAGTGCCTCAAGAATGATCTCGCCGGAAGAGAACCAGTCAAGCTGCGAACCGCGATCGAGGAAAAGCTGCAGTGACGCAATGCCGATGCTGAGCGAGCCAAAGCCCAGCCAGTCGAGCTTCATCGCCGCGCTGCTTTTCGTCTCCGCGAGAAAGACGGAAACTCCTGCGAAGGCGAGCAAGCCGAGCGGCAAGTTGATGTAGAACACCCAGCGCCAATTGATATGGTCGGTCAGCCAGCCGCCGATGACCGGCCCGAGCACCGGCCCGACCATCACCGAAACGCCGAACAGCGCCATGGCTGAGCCGCGCTCTTCCAAGGTGTAGACATCGAGCAGGATCGCCTGCGAGAGCGGCACGAGCGCCGCGCCGAAGAAGCCCTGCAGCAGGCGGAACGCGACGATCTGCGTGAGCGATTGCGCCATGCCGCAGAGCATGGATGCGACGACAAAGCCTGCGATCGCTACCAGCAGCACGCGCTTGCGCCCGAAGCGATTGGCGAGGAATCCGGAGGGTGGCGTCATGATCGCAGCAGCGACGATATAGGACGTCAGCACCCAATTGATTTGGTCGGCGCTGGCTGAAACGCTGCCCTGCATATAAGGCAGCGCCACATTAGCGATTGTCGTGTCCAGCGCCTGCATGATGACCGCAAGGATCACACAGGCAGTGATGGCGCCGCGATTGGCGACGTTCGCCTTGGCGGCTGCTTCGTTATCGATTGCCATTGGCAGGGCGCTCCAGCCACCGCTTCACGAAAGTCGGCAAGCCGCGCGCATGGCCAGTGTCGACGTCGATCACGACGCTCATGCCAGCCCGCAGTGCCGGCTTGTCCGATGGCGTTTCAATGCGCACCCGCATCGGAATGCGCTGCACCACCTTGACCCAGTTGCCGCTAGAATTCTCCGCAGGCAGCAGCGAGAAACTCGACGCAGAGGCAGGGCTGATGCTGTCGACGGTACCCGTCCATTCTTCGTCGGGATAGGTGTCGACCGTGACCGTGACTTTCTGGCCAGGCTTCACATAGGTGAGTTCCGTTTCCTTCGGGCTTGCCTGGACCCAGACATGGTCATCCGAGACGACGCTGAAAGCGTTGGTTGCCGCAGCCAGGTACTGGCCAGGCTGGAGCGAGGGCACATTTGTGACGATACCGGACATTGGGGCGCGAACGACCGTGTGATCGAGCTGGCGGGCGGCTTCGGCACGCATCGCGACGGCGTCCTTGTAGCGGGGATGATCCTCGATCGGCGCATCGGGATTACCGTTCAGGTTCGCGGCGATGCCGGCAAGCTGATCCTTGAGCAGCGCTTGGCGCTGCTGCGCATTCTGGAGATCGTGCTGCGCCTGGTCGAAAGTCGCCTGTGAGGCGATCGATCGGCTGGCGAGTTCCTGCTGGCGCTTGAACCCGATCGTGTAGAAATCGATATCGGTCTGCGCTTGCTGAATCTGCCCCTGCATGTTGCGGTAGCTGGCCTTCAGCGCATCGAGGTCATTGCGGACGATGCCGATCTGCGCATCGGCGCGATTGAGAGCATAGCTGAACTGCCTATCGTCGAGTTTGAAGAGAATGTCGCCGGCCGCGACCTTCTGATTGTCCCTGACCTTGATTTCGCTGACGATGCCCGAGACATCGGTCGAAATCCCGACCATGTCAGCCTGAACATAGGCGTTTTCGGTCGACATGATCTGACCGCCGATAACGTAGTAATAGCCCCCGGCCACGATCGCGATTGGCAGAAGCGCGAAGAGAATACGCCTGATGCGCTGCTTCCTGGTTGGCTTCACCGGCGCTTTGGCCGCTTCGGTCATTGCCGGGGCCGGCTCTTTCGCCACCGGAACGAGCGTGGGCTTGGCGTTTTGCAAAGGCGTCACCTTGGCTTTCGTGTCGTTCAATTCATCTGGGTCGATCCCGTGAGGATTATCCATGGCTCGCCTTCCTTGCGGCGATCGGCCTTGCGCAGGCCTCGATCAGATTGGCTTTCATGTGCTCGAGCGTGTTCAGGAGCTGCGTGTGCTCATCGGCCGAAATTCCGACGAGGGCTTCAGCCCTTGTGATGTCGCCGATCGACCAGATTTCCGTGAGCTTCGGGCGGGCCAGTTCGGTGAGGAATAGCAACCAGATCCGCCGGTCCTTGGCATGTGGGCGCCTGTCCACGAGGCCAGCCGCCTGAAGCTTGTCGACGATCCGGCCGAGCGTGATCGGTTCGACTTCGAGAAGCTCGGCAAGGCCGCCCTGATGAATACCTTCATTGCGGGACAGGTAGGCCAGCACTTGCCATTGCGAACGCGTCAGGCCGAGGTCGCGTGCCTGTTGTTCGAAGCGTTTGCGCAGGAGGCGCGCCACATCATGCAGAAGGAAGCCGGCGGTGCGGCGCGGTGCATTCAACGGGTTACTAGCGTCGCTGTTCATAAGCATTGCTATATTATTGGCGCTTGAATTCGGTCAAGCGCGGTACCGCACATTCAACGTTTAAGGTTTCGGAGTGCTTTCAGTCTCGCGCCATTTCCGGACAGCCGCGGCGAGCAGATTTGCCGGGAGATCGATGCCGCTCAGCTTCCAGGAGAAGTCGCTCATTTCAAAGCGCAGGGCCGTGGCGTCGTTTCCGGGCGACGCGGGTAAGCTCAGGCGGTATTCTCCAAGCGTTACGAAACCGGATTTCAGCCAGATATCAACGAGTTTGCCAACCGTTCGCGCCGAAAGCGGCGGTAGCGAAGTCAGGCCTTCTGTCGACTGCCCAAGATCAGGAGGCAGGCGTCCCGCCAGGATTTCCGTCACGGCTTTCTCATTGAGAAGATCGTTCAGCCAGGTATTCGCAGGCGACAAACCGTAATTGGCGACAGCATTGCGTTGATCCTGGGGGGCGGTCCTTGCGATCTCCGCGACAATCTGGCGCGCGATCGATTTGCGGAGCGCGGGAAAATCAATCGATTCCGCGACGCGGTCCGTTTCGCGGGTCTCGACCGCCTTGGCGAGCTTCACGGCGTTGAGCAACGGTGAGACGTAGTAGAAAATCGCGAGCCAGAACAGCAGCACCAGCCCTGTGCGCCATATCCAGGAATAGGGCCGCTGCTGCTTGGCCTGAAACTGATCGTACCCGACTGTATCCATGTTCATGGCGCGCTCCGGCCGCATGCAGGGAGCCTCCAAATCAGCCCGGGAAAGAATGATCCGGCGGGAAATCGGTGTCTAGCCCGGATCAGGTTTCGGGGCTTTCGATTTCCCGATCTTCATCCGGGAGGAATCAAGCCTTAGCGCTCGTCTCCGCCCGCTTGGTGTCATATCGACGCGAGCGGTTTTCAATTGGATCGCTCGGCCTGCGAGGCCAAGCGATCCAAGATTCATTTCTATCAGGCCACTGCTTCGCGCTGTTTCTCGGCGCGCTTGCGATCGTTCGGATCGAGATGGATCTTGCGGAGCCGGATCGACTTCGGCGTCACCTCGACCAACTCGTCTTCCTGGATATAGGCAAGCGACTTTTCCAGCGTCATCCGGATCGGCGGTGTGAGGCGCACGGCCTCGTCCTTCGATTGGGTGCGGATGTTGGTGAGCTTCTTGCCCTTCAGCACGTTCACTTCGAGGTCGTTGTCGCGCGTGTGCTCGCCGACGATCATGCCCTGATAGACCTTCCAGCCAGGCTCGATCATCATCGGGCCACGGTCTTCGAGGTTCCAGAGCGCGTAAGCCACGGCCTCGCCCTGCTCGTTCGAGATCAGCACGCCATTGCGGCGGCCGGGAATGTCGCCCTTGTAGGGCGCGTAGCTGTGAAACAGCCGGTTCATGATCGCGGTGCCGCGCGTATCCGTCAGCAATTCGCCCTGATAGCCAATCAGGCCGCGGGTCGGCGCGTGGAAGACGAGACGCAGGCGGTTGCCACCTGATGGCTTCATCTCCAGCATGTCGGCCTTGCGCTCCGACATCTTTTGCACAACCACGCCTGAATGCTCCTCATCGACGTCGATGACGACTTCCTCGATCGGCTCGAGCGGCTGGTTGGTGTTCGGATCGCGTGAAAGCACGACGCGGGGACGCGAGACCGCAAGCTCAAAGCCTTCGCGGCGCATGGTCTCGATCAGAATGGCGAGCTGCAATTCGCCACGGCCTGAGACGACAAAGCTGTCCTTGTCCTGCGATTCCTCAACCTTGAGCGCGACATTGCCTTCCGCTTCCTTGAACAGGCGGTCGCGGATCATGCGAGTCGTGACCTTGTCGCCTTCAGTGCCCGCGAGCGGGCTGTCATTGACGAGGAAGCTCATCGAAACGGTCGGCGGATCGATCGGCTGTGCCTTGATCGGGGTATCAACCGTTGGATCGCAGAAGGTATCGGCGACGGTGCCAGTCGGCAGGCCGGCGATTGCGACAATATCGCCTGCGGAAGCCTCATCGATCGGCTGGCGCTCCAGACCACGGAAGGCGAGGATTTTCGAGATGCGGCCGGTTTCCACGACCTTGCCGTCCGGGCTAAGCACCTTCACCGACTGGTTCGGCTTGACGCTGCCGGCGGAAATGCGCCCGGTGATGATGCGGCCAAGATATGGGTTGGCCTCCAGAAGAGTGCCGAGCATCTTGAAAGGCCCTTCCTCGACCGTCGGCGGCGCGACGTGGCGCATCACCAGATCGAAGAGCGGCGCCATGCCCTGATCCATGGGGCCTTCAGGCTTGTCGGCCATCCAGCCGTTCTTGCCCGAGCCATAGAGGATCGGAAAATCGAGCTGATCGTCGTTGGCGTCGAGCGCGGCGAAGAGGTCGAAGACCTCGTTGATCACTTCGGTCGGACGGGCGTCGGGCTTGTCGACCTTGTTGATGGCGACAATCGGCTTCAGGCCGATCTTCAGCGCCTTGCCGACCACGAACTTGGTCTGCGGCATAGGGCCTTCAGCGGCATCCACCAGCACGATCGCGCCATCGACCATCGAGAGGATGCGTTCGACCTCGCCGCCGAAATCGGCGTGGCCCGGCGTATCGACGATATTGATCTGGGTGTCCTTCCAGACGACCGAAGTCGCCTTGGCGAGGATCGTGATGCCACGCTCTTTTTCAAGGTCGTTCGAATCCATGGCGCGCTCGGCGACGCGCTGGTTTTCGCGGAACGTACCGGACTGCTGCAGGAGCTTGTCGACGAGCGTGGTCTTGCCATGGTCGACGTGGGCGATAATGGCGATGTTTCGCAGCTTCATGGCGAGGATCAGGTCCAGACGGTTCGGAAAATAAGGCCGCGCAGCTTGTGCGGCGCAACAATTGCCGCGCGCAATACCATGTAGGGCGCGAAAGGGCAAATTGCAGCCGGGTTCAAATCACGTGGCGGCGGTCGTCGATTGCCTTGCGAACCTGATCGAAGGCAAAGGCGAAGGTGGTGATCACGCCGTTGTCGATGCGATTATCGGCAGCGCGCGTGACGGTTGCCGCGAAGATCACGTCTGCCTGGTGTTCGAGGTCATCGAGCGCCGTGCGGCTGTCGGCGGTACGGGCCTTGTTGAGCAGCATGAGCAATTCGCCAAGCAAGGCATTGGCTTGCGCGCGGCTGCGCATGCTGTCCCGGCCAAATAGCGCCGCGATTGCCGAGCCGCCAAAGCCGAAAACCATTGCGCCGATGTAGATCCAGTCGCTCCAGCGATCCATGAAGCTTTTGACCTCGCCGTCATAGTAGGCGGCGGCGCCAGCATGAATCGGCAGGATGGGATTGTCGGTGCTGACAGCTTCCAGCCTGCTCGCGAGCGGCATGTCTCCGGCAACGCTGGCCTTGTAGAGGAAGAGCAGGCGCGTCAGTTCCGAGATCGTCGATTCGCTGACATCGCGATGGGCGAACAGCCGATAGGATACCGAAATCGTCTTCACGGCCTCCTGGGGCACTGGCGGGTTACCCCCGAACGCGCCCTGCACGATTTCCGTATCCTCGACCGCCGTGTTGCGTTGAGAGATCGCTTTTGCTTCCGGCACGGCGAGCAGAGTCGGGGGACTGCCATCCTCCGAAACGATGGCGTCATAGGCATCACGCAAGGACTTACTGCCGATCGGCTGCACCAGAAAGACGACATCGATGCGCCGCTCCTTGATCGCATGGCCGAGATTGTCCGGCAGGACGGTCTCGATCTGAACCGCGCCTTCGGGAATGCCGTAATAGTTTAAGAGTTGATTCAACAGGCGCTGGTTGGCGCCGAGATTGGGCAGAAGACCGATCGTCTTGCCGCGCAGTTCCGTGATCTTCGTTACGCCTGAATGCGGTGCTGCCAGCATGACGACCGGGTCATGGTGCAGGATAGCGATCGTTTCGCCGTGTTCGGGTATGGCGATGTCGGTCCGGGAGATCGCAAGGTCAGCAGTGCCGTTATCGAGCGCCGCCGCTGTTGTCGCAGAACTCTCGGAGGGGACGACCTTCAGCCTGATCGAAGTCTTGTCCCTCGCCAGGATCTGACTCATCGCCGTTACCAGGCGGACATTTTCCGTGCCGTTCGTATTGACGGCAACGCGCAAGGTCGTGGCCTGCGTCAGCAGCTTGAACGCCACCGCGGAGACCAGGATAGCGAGCGAGATAGCCGCGATGCCGATGATCAGGCGCGAACGAAACACGTGCTGATGAAACTCCCCGGACGGTCTTCAGTCTCTGCCTTGTGAAATATGGCAGAGTGACGACCGCCCGGCAATTTCCGTCAACGATTCCGTGACTTGGCGGTTTTTAGCGGGCGTTCTTTCGCGCTCGCATGCCGTAGGTGCGCAAACGTAGCGCGTTGAGCTTGATGAAGCCTTCCGCATCGCGATGGTCATAGGCGACCGCGCCTTCTTCGAAGGTCACGAGTTCCTTGTCGTAGAGGCTGTAAGGGCTTTCACGGCCGATCACGTCGACATTGCCCTTGTAGAGCTTCACCTTGACCTGGCCGGTGACGAACTCCTGGCTCTTGTCGATCATCGCCTGCAGCATCTCGCGCTCCGGCGTGAACCAGAAGCCGTAATAGATCAGCTCCGAATATTTCGGCATCAGGCTGTCCTTGAGGTGGGCCGCCTCACGATCGAGCGTGATCGATTCGATGCCGCGATGCGCCTTCCACAGGATGGTGCCGCCGGGTGTCTCGTAGATGCCACGCGACTTCATGCCGACGAAGCGGTTCTCGACGAGGTCGAGACGGCCGACGCCATTCGCCTTGCCGAGCTCGTTGAGCCTGGTGAGGATGGTTGCCGGGCTCATCTTGACGCCATCGATGGCGATGGGATCGCCCTTCTCGAAATCGATCGAGATAACGGTTTCCTTGTCCGGCGCATCCTTCGGGTCGATGGTGCGCATATAGACCATCTCGGGCGCGGCCTCGGCCGGGTCTTCCAGCACCATGCCCTCGGATGAGGAGTGCAGCAGGTTGGCGTCGACCGAAAAAGGCGCTTCGCCGCGCTTGTTCTTGGCGATCGGAATCTGGTGCTGCTCGGCGAATTCGAGCAGCTTGGTGCGCGAGCTCAAATCCCATTCACGCCACGGCGCGATGATCTTGATGTTGGGTTCGAGCGCATAATAGGTCAGCTCGAAACGGACCTGGTCATTGCCCTTGCCAGTCGCCCCGTGGGAGACGGCGTCGGCGCCGACCTTGCGCGCAATCTCGATCTGCTTCTTGGCGATCAGCGGACGGGCGATCGAGGTGCCTAGCAGGTAAAGCCCTTCATAGAGCGCATTGGCGCGGAACATCGGGAAGACGTAGTCGCGTACGAATTCCTCGCGCACGTCCTCGATGAAGATGTGTTCCGATTTGATGCCGAGCAATTCGGCCTTCTTGCGCGCCGGCTCAAGCTCCTCGCCCTGGCCGAGATCGGCGGTGAAGGTCACGACCTCGCAACCATAGGTCGTCTGCAGCCATTTCAGGATGACGGAGGTGTCGAGGCCGCCCGAATAGGCAAGCACGACGCGATTGATCTTCTTTCCGGCCATTTGACGGTCTTTCCCTGCGCTATTCGCGCCCCAATGATGTCCGGCGGCGATCTACAGGCAAGTTCGGTTGTTGCGCAAGCCAAGGGTTTTGATGCTTTTCCTGTTTTGGCGCGATGACGCGCCGTCGAGACGCGACTGGTGCGTCTCCTATTCCGTGATTAGATGAAGTCCATGTCGCTCTCGCCCGACGAAATTGAACGCTACGCTCGCCATATCGTGCTGCGCCATGTGGGCGGGCCGGGGCAGCAGAAGCTGAAAGCGGCACGAGTGTTGGTTGTCGGCGCGGGTGCGCTTGGCTCTCCGCTTATTCAGTATCTTGCTGCTGCCGGTATTGGACATATCGGCATCGTCGATGACGACGAGGTTTCGCTGTCAAACCTGCAACGTCAAATCCTGCATCGGACGGAGGATGTGGGGCGTCCAAAGGGCAAAAGCGCGAAAGAGGCCGTTCAGGCCATCAATCCGCATGTCGACGTCGCCATTCACGCTCTGCGGCTGCATGAAGGCAATGCTGTAGAGCTGATCACCGGCTATCAGGTCGTTGCCGATGGCTCGGATAATTTCGATACGCGTTATGCGGTATCGGATGCCTGTTTTCTCGTCGGCGTTCCGTTGGTCACGGCGGCGGTCAATGAATTCGATGGCTCGGTGACGACATTGCGGCCGTTTGAATCCAATGCGGCAGGAACACCCAACCCGACCTATCGCTGCCTGTTTCCCGAAAAGCCGCCGAGTGGCATGGTGCCAACCTGCGCGGAAGCGGGCGTCCTCGGCGCGCTTGCCGGTGTTATCGGGAGCCTTCAGGCGATCGAAGTGTTGCGCGAGATCGTTGGTTTTGGCGAAGGCCTGGTCGGCAAGCTGCTGCTGGTCGATGCGCTGACCATGCGCTTCGAGACGATGGGGTACGCTTGGGACCCCGCTAATCCGCTTAACGGAAATGGCTTCAGCGGCGACGCCGGCGCGACTTCTCAGGCGTAATGATGTCGAAGGTCGCGACCTTGCGACCGCTCTTGCCGCGCTGGACCACGATGCCGCCGAGATCGTCGGTCGGCGGTCTCTGCCGCCGATAGCTGCTGCTATTGCCGCGCGGCGGCGGATCGTAAGCCGGCTCGACGTTTGGCGATCGGGACGGGCCGGTCCTCTTCGCTGCCGGGCTGAATTCAGCCAGGCACTGGTTGTAGAGCATGGGATTGTTGATCTTCTCGCAATCGTCGATCGATCGCGCCTGCACGCTCGATGCGGCAGTAAGCAGCGCAAATGCGGCGAATGTCGCGAAGGTCCTCATGCGCGCAGCACCGCGCCGGTCTTCTTTGCAACCTCTGCAACAAGCCGCTGCGAGAAAGCCTCGATATCCGTATCGGTCAGGGTCTTTTCGCGCGGCTGCAAGGTAATCTCGATCGCGACCGATTTCTTGCCCGCGTCAATGCCGGGGCCCTGATAGATATCGAAGACGTTGACGCCTGCGAACAGCGTGCGGTCCACGCCGCGTGCCACCTTCAGAATATCCTCGGCCCGAACAGCATTGTCGACCACGAAGGCATAATCGCGCTTAACCGGCTGCAATTCCGCGAGCTCAAGCTTTGGCTTGATCTTGGTCGGCTTTGCCTTGGGCGCGGGCAACGCATCGAGAATGATCTCGCACGCGACCAGAGGGCCGGAAACATCAAGCGTCTCCAGAGCGCTCGGATGCAACTCACCGAACCAGCCGATGACATTCTGCGGGCCGAACTGCAGTGTGGCCGAACGGCCGGGATGGCACCAGGCAGGGCCGCCCGACACCACCTGAAGGCCGCCGGTCGAGATGCCTAGCGCTTCGATCAGCGCCATCGCGTCGGCCTTGGCGTCGAAGACGGTGACACCTGCGGCTGCATCGGCCCAATGGCGGCCTGCGCCTCCTGCGCGCGCCGTGGCTCGGCGCAGGCTTGCAGCCGCAATCTTCTGGTCTTCGGGCTTGTCGCCCCGGAAGACTTGGCCGACTTCGAACAGTGCAGTGTCGCCGAAGCTGCGATCCGCGTTGCGTTGCGCGGCCTGCATCAGGCCCGGCAGCAGCGAAGGCCGCATATCCGACAGCTCCGAAGCGATCGGGTTGGCAAGCGCGAGTTCCGTCTGGCCGCCTCCGAAGGCCGTCGCCGCATCCTTGCTGATGAAGGACCAGGTGATTGCCTCAACCCCGCCGCGTGCCGCGAAGAGCCGCTTCGCGAGCCGTGTGCGGCGCTGAAGCAACGTGAGGACCGGGCCGTCGAAAGCTCCGTCATGCGGGAAAGGCGTGCTCGCCACTCGGTCGAGGCCGGCGATACGGGTGATCTCCTCAACCAGATCGGCCTTGCCCTCGACATCCGGCCGCCAAGACGGCGGCGAAACCTTTACCGTGTCGCCGGTTCCCGAAACCCAGAAGCCGAGATTGCTCAGAATGACGCGCATCTCAGGCACCGGGATATTCAGGCCCGTCAAACGGTTCACTTCCTTCCAGGGCAGCGCAATCACCCGATCGGTATCTGGAATCATTCCGGCGACATGAAGGTCACTTGGTGTCCCGCCGCAGAGATCCATCACCATC
>OUNM010370467.1_pt1 | contig 10990 bp, 13 predicted proteins | sample 1769961 | NCBI WGS metagenome assembly OUNM01 (sample SAMEA3914820, study PRJEB12502) | metagenome | biome: forest; material: soil | place: USA | collected 2012-03-12 | depth 0.3 m
CCCCCCCCCCCCCCCCCCCCCACCCCCCCCATCCCCCCCCCCCCCCGCCGCACCAGCGACATCGCCGAAGAAGAAATGGACATCGGCACCCACGCCTCCAGCGCCCCCGCCGCGCCCGCAGTCGACCTCCTCGGCCTGACCTCCCCACCCGCCGACCTGCCCCACCCAGGCCGCTTCGAAGTCGCGCTGCAGGACGACGCCCCCAGCCCCCCGCTCTCCCCGGAGCGCGGCAGCGGCAGCAGCAGCAGCAACAACAACGCCGCCCGCGGCCGCCCACAACGCCCGCACTACCCGCGCGCCCACCGCTCGCTGAACGTCTACTCGCCAGACCGCGCACCCGCCGGCGCGGACCAACAGCCACGCTACTCCTTCACACGCGGCTCGCGAAGCATCGCGTCCCAGCTCTACGACAACACGACCACCACCACCACCACCAACCCCAATGCCAAGAATGGAATCGCAAACGGCAGATCAAGCTCCGACTTTGTCTCCCGCGCCGCCGCCTACCGCCGGAATAGTGACGGCCTGGGGCAGGATCTGGAGAGAGGAGACGGTAGTGACGGGGATCACGACGAGGACGGGGAGCTGGAGGGCGGGGACCTGGGGTATGCGGCGGCTACGGGCATGGAGGGGAATCGGAGGAAGGTGATTGTTGAGCGGTTGGAGATGGTCAAGGGGAGGAATCCTGTTTTTACTTGGTGTTGATCTGATCTTGTTTCTTCTCTTTTTCTTAAGTTGTTTTGTTGGGGGTTGTATGTATGTTTGGATGCTTGGATGCTTGGTTTGGGGTGGGGGAGGGGGGTTGAGTCTATTTTTCAGGGTGGGTTTTGTTTTGGGGTTTGCCTCTCCCAGGAGGACGCATTGGGTTTGTTTGGCGTTGGATGAGATCAGATCAGTTTGGGTGGTGAGGTCAAGGTACCTACCTACCTACCTACTTTGTAAGAAGGTGGCGGGGTAAAAGAAAGAAGGAAAGGAAACAAACAGGGAAAGGTAGAACAAGAACAAGAATAAAGAGGTGTTTATTATTTCGTGTTTCTTCCTTTTCGTTGTGGCTTGGAGAAGGGAGAGGAGCAGGGCTCTGTCTTGGTTGGGCTCTTCTTCCCTGGCCACGTCGTCGTCGGGGTAGCTTTGCTCTTTACGCCACCGCAGACAGCTTATCACCACTCGTATTTATTTCAGTTCATACGTGGATGGGTGAGTGGGTGGGTAGGATATCAGCGGAGACGTTGTAAGCAGCTTGTGGTGGTGGGCCTCATGTTTCTTTCGCGCCCGAATTCCAAAATGCTACTCGGGATAGGGGAGGAAGAAAGAGGGTGTCTGATTCCTACGCGTTTGAAGACTGTGGGTGGTGAGGTAGCAAAACAGATAAGGCCAGAAAAGAAAAGAGGCAAAGCAGGAAAAGTGATATCGAAGTCTGGGGCATACGCCCGACTCCGTCTTGTTGTTGTCAGCAAACAGATATTTGCCATGTACCTGTATATGTACAATACAAAATACATACCCCCAACCAAGCTACAACACGCGAATACAGAAAAGGCGAGTCAGCAGAGCAGGACAAGCTGGATGGCAAGGAAACTTGCAGTAAGAAAACAATAAATGGGTGACGGGCGCCGATATATTCAAGTCCCTTGCCCCATCCCCCCAAAATCCCCCTCCTCACCCCGACAGCATGCATGCCGCATGGACCCCGTGGGATGGTACCCAACAACGTGCTGCGATTTAACGAAGGGGGGTTGAAGAAAGCCCGTGCCTACCAAGTTCTGGGGTCGGCCCCAGCAAGCCAAAGATAGCAACACATAATTTCCGACGCCGCCACAAAGGCATGGATTCTCTGCTCCTGGTATCCCGCCGGGGCTTGTCTGGCTCCAAGCCAGGGTGGGTGGAGGAGGGCATCGTCAGACGACCGGCTTTCTCAGGTCGTCCGAGAGCAGACCAGCGCAGGCAAGCGGTCCGTCATCTGGCCAGAACAGCCTGTCCGCGCATCCCGGGCAAGAATCCAGACGAATATCTCTCCCATGAGACAAACACGTAGGCGTCCTCTCTCGCCTACGTCGGTAACTATGCAAGGTTAGTTAGACACGCCAGCGTAGCCACGCCAGCAACGACGCAGACACTCCGTGCGGACAGACTCTCCCAACACTTCCCGCGCCAGCCGGCATTGCGGGAGGCAACAAGCAAGCACCAGAACAAAACATCCACATTCAACCATCAGCAGCCACCACCACCCGCCTGGTTCTTCCCAGGGAACTTCTAGACACTTCTTCACCACACCATCCCGCCCACCTGCAGCTCGCAACTAGCGCCTGCACAAGTCATGCAAACGGGAACGGTGGCTGACGGCGGTCCAGTCTCCTGGATTTCATGATGCCTGTCCGGGGAGCATCAAACCAGACAGGAAGAGGGACAGTGGCTGCCGGGATCTGATAACCATGCCGAGCCAACCCAGACCGTGAGAAACCGCCTCCGCAGTTGGTAGCATTTGCTCCGCGGTCTCCACTGCGCGCAAGTATTCCGTCCCCCGTTTCTGGCGACTTTATTTCTCAAGCGAGGAAGCAGTACCGGGTAGGGACACATGCGGAGAGGCCCGACGGACACGGCCGCGATCGGAAGGCCGCAGACGGGGGGCGGGGGCTTGCGAGTCTTTCTTTTTCCCATGGGCCCCTCCTCAAGGTGCCCACGTCCCCGACAGACCCGTTTGGCCCATGGCTCTGACCGAGAAACATGATGCGCCAAGACTGGAGTCATTCGGGAGAAGGCGCCGAAAAGGAGGGGGTGACCTGGCAAGGTTCCACAAACCCGGCCGCTTGGGAAGGCCTAGCGGGGCAGGGGCGTCGAGAGAAGGCGGAGATTGGGATTTGTTGGTGGGGGGCCTGGAGGAGTCTATCATTAGTAACGTGAATGGCTAGCACATCTCATCATCGCTGTCCGTGGGCGATTCGCAAGCGACACGTATGATGTCGGTACGCCGTTCGTGACTGGGAACCCGAGGCTGTTGGCTGTGCCCCGCGCGCGCGGCCAGGTGCCGTATCGGGGAGCACGGCATCTTCCCGGGCAAGGGGTTGGATCATGAAACGTATGCGTCGGCGTGTCTGCCCACTGCTTTCCTGCGACTCGAACATGTCGGTAGGCAGTAATACTGTGTAAGCTGCAGCCAGAAGGGGCCGCATGCAGCTGGTGGCGGTTGCACGGGAAAAGGAGGTTGGGGAACAATGGTGAAAGCAGCAGAGGTCATCCCGTCCCCTCCGACCCGAGGCGGTGGTTGCGGCCAGGGCAGGCCCCGGTCGGCTGGGACGACAAAGCAACCCCCCTGTTCGCGGTGCGTCCCCTGCCTGGTCTGCCGCAAGTCGTGTCCAACCGCGTTGGTGCATGCTCGGGAAATACCTCGGTCTTAGGGACGTCACCAAAAATCGGCAGGATTCTCCACGACTGACGTGCAGGTCTCGCTTGAGGCGGGAGGGCGCATTACCCAGGTCGTTTGTCTGCGTTAGTGCGGGATATCTGCAGGCGAAGTCGCGATTCGGACCATGCTCTGGGTAATCTTGGTCTGATCCTGGAGTGGAGGTGGCTGGCATTCTGGCAAAGGCTTTCCCGGGATACCCGCGGAGGGACGGATTGTTCTGAAACGTGATCCCAGTCCTCGGGTCCCGCAGCGATATGTGGCGTTTGCATGGAGCGTGGCTACCAACAAGTCGAGGGTGCCCCGGTACTTCGCGCCAAGCGAGCCGCCTCGTTCCCCGACCTGTCATCGCGATGCTGACATGGCCTCGCGTGCTTGCGCTGGCGCCCTGCACTCGACCCTCGGCTGCGTCCCTGTGTTCCGCTTTCGAGAGCTGGCCTTCGGGTTCGTGCCCGCCTTTCCATTTCATGATGCTGCTGCAGGGGTTCAAGATGGCCTTCTGATGACGCCTAAAGGCGGGCCAAACAACGTTACCTCTGCTACAGGCCCGTCAAGGCGGCCATCCCACACCCCGCCGCCCTCAACTTTAGCCGCAAGAGAGAAATAACCCATGGCCCGTACTTCGGTGAAACCAGAGAGAGCGACAGTCGCTCATCATGGCGCCGACGTTGTGACGGGTGTTACCGCGCTGATCCGCCGGGGAGGAGACTGTTTCAGCTGGGCGATCCATTTCGCAAGCCGGGCCACCCCCATGGCGGGAGTGGTGTCCCAGCCAAAACACCAGGACCCGTCGGTGTGGTTTGCGCACAGATGTGTGTGGGCAATTTACCAACCGGGGGGATCCGACAAGACATTGAGGCGCCGTCCCCAAGCTGCTGGGAAGGGGTACGTACCGCGGACCCCTGCATTTCGGCCCGGTTCGCGACATCTGGGAGGACTGGGATGGACGTCAGCCAATGTCCTGGCAGAGCCCCCGGCCTGCCGGTGGGTTTATGGGTTACCGCAGACCATCGGGGTTCCTCGCACTCGGTGTGAAGCCGTCTTGCCTCCGCTCAGGCCATTTTCAGGTTTCAAAACAAGGTCGTCTTCTGCCAACCCAACTTGCCGGCAAAACAATCCAGGAGCGGGAGGTGGGAGTTGGGAATGGTAATCTCGGCCGGGGTGACGGCAGATGATCGATGTTCTGCAGCTGTGGGCTTCCAACGTTAGCGCCCGAGAATTTGTTTTTTGGACGAGTTTCCTTCCACGGATGGTCCGAGTTCCGGCTGGGTAACCCCTGGCGCGCCGTTCCAGCGGGGCGGTGCTTTGCGAATTCGACAGTAAACCCTTTTGTGCGGTCCCAGGACCGTGTCCTCGGGTTTTCTCTCTGGGGTGGCCCTTGAAGACTTGCTGGGCGGCCTCGCTTCGAGATGGCCGACAACGATGGCGCCCCGGCTTGACGTTAGAGCTGGACGACGGCGCAAAAAGTGCTCCGGCAGGAAGGGGTTAGTATCCGCTGGCACTTCTTCGCCCGCGAATCGTCGGCCACCCAAGCCTGCCGGAGGTGTTCCCCCTCTCCGGGGACGACCCGGTTTGCCTGCCTGTTTCATCCTGGAGTCCCAGAAGCGACGCCCATATGCGGTTCCCTGACGGATCCCGGCGTTATATTATAGGACTGATGGAGCAATCAACCCAGCCGTGGTCATTTGCCCAGTCATCCCTTGCCCTGAGCGAGCCGATACGGGTGGTCTGTTCCTTGATGGGGACCAAGCCGTGGGTTCTGGGCGCTGCATCAAGCTGAGAGTGTCCTAGCCCCCCCGGGTCTTCCCTGACGAAGGGACACGTCGAACTGCCAGTCAAGTCTTTCGGCCACCCCAATCATCTGCAATATCTGCAGGTTTCAACCGGAGCTAGCGGTAACCTGGTCCACCACCGGCAGAGTGGAATGCCAGTTCACTTGTTTCACCCAGCATGTTCCCACTGCATGCCCGTGTTTCCGAGCCCCCAGAACTTTGCAGACCCACGTAGAAGCATGGTTCGCAGCCTTATCAAACCAGCCCCCATTCACGGGAGGAAGAAGCCCATCCGCGTAGGCAGAAGCCCGTGTCGTCCTGGGTCCGAAGGCGGTGTAGTTTCCCCCGACCCCGAGATGCCGCGAGTGATCTTCCCACCCGCTTCGCTGGGACGGTCCAGTCAGGGACAGGGGTCCCGGGACAGCCCTTTTTCCCAGACACTTGAACGACAATGCGCCAGCAACGCCTTCTGATCGACAAACCCATCGTGGCGCGCAAACCGCTCTGGCGGGCCAATCTGAATGATTTGGCGCGGGATCAGGGCCCACCAAGCGAGCATTGCTCATTTCAGACGTGGGAGTGCCGCACAGGGAGGCACATGGTCCGACACCGTCCTCGTCCCGAGGAGCAAGGGGTCTTGAAGTATCTCCGCCCACGCCCCCAAACCCGCATAAGTCCATGTAGTCAAGTCCTCATGATGCCTGGACCCAAGGTCTTCCCCACTTGAGCCCCTGGAGTCAGACCTTGCAGCGGTTTTTCCTTTGGCCCTCGGTGTGTATGTGTGTGCGTTTTGTTTCCCACCGAGATTTGCCACATTCGCAAGAACGGGGAGGCTCCAATCTTGCAGCGATGAACGAAGGGTGTGTGGTTCTGCCCTTTGGATACCGGCTCAACCCCCATGCGGAGACCCTCGCTAAGCCGGACATAGCGATTCCCAAACCGTCCCCGTCGACAACATATACCGAGAAGTTGTCATACACGGCAACAGAGAGTTCCAGCGGTATGCCTTGGAAAACGGAATATACTTTGCTCCAGTTGACGATGTAAGCCGGTCTCTTCCCTGCCGCCTGTTGCCGATCTGACTGGTGTTCGACACTGGGGAGCAGGACGAAATCGATCGGCTCCAGTATATGCATCAGATCTTCAACATGATGTTCGACAACAGGCTCATCTTCCCTCCCATCCCGCGGCCACGGCGAATCCTGGAGTGCGGTTCCGGCTCGGGTGCTTGGGCCATGGAGGTTGCCGAGCAGTATCCCGAATGCGAGGTGCGTGAACCGCTCCTGAATGCCTCGTTCCCTTTCCCCTAGGAAACGTTCGTGACGGCAACATGGGACGGCCGTGGAGACGCCTCCCTCGACTGGCATCCTGGTGTTGGCATGGTGCAAGTTTGCTGCGCCCTCGGGGCCCAACGCGCCTCGTGATCACCGCGGCAACTGGCCCAGAGCTGAAAGGGGTGGATTGTGTCCTCGGCTTTGGAAACCGCCGATAACCTCCATGATCGTGCTGACCGACTGGACACCGCAGGTCGTGGGAATTGACGTGTACCCGTACCCAGTACCAGAAGACATTCCGCCAAATTTGGATTTTCAGGTCGACGATCTCAACAGCCCGTAAGAAACCCGACTGCAAAGGCCAGCCTCTCGGCGCATTGTTGACATGGTGCAAGGTCGACCTTTCCTTCGAACTATTTCGATCTCGTGCACAGCCGAATGATGTCTGGAGGGATCCACGCGAACAGGTGGATGAACTATCTGGGCGATATCCTGCGCGTTCTTCGGCCTGGGGGGTGGTGTCAGATGGTTGAGATATACTTCAACGCGCAGTCAGACAACGGGACGCTTACCGCGAGTGAGTGGTCCTCGGTTATTCGGATCAGACCGCGGGACGCTGACGAGAAGAACAGACCACGCACTTCAGGTGTGGTCACAAAGCTATATGGCAAGCATACAACCCGCAAAGGATCCCAGGGCGCCGTTGCGGCTGCAGAACTGGATGACGCAGGCGGGATTCGTTGAAGTCGAGTCGCGATTGTTGACTTTGCCCCTGAGCGGATGGTCCACAAGTATGAAGCCCTCGGATGCAGATGTGGCCGTGGCCAGAGTCCAGTAGCCTAACACCCCGCCAGATGCCCGAGATCATGCCATCGGCACGGCGAACCGGGCCAACGTCCACCGGCTCATGTCTTCGCTCGCCGTATTTCCCTTTGCACAAGCCCTCAAGTGAGTGACAGGAACCCCAAGAGTGGCCCTCGCCTGGATCGCCTGCGCTGACATTCACTGACTTGGCCAGCATGACAAATACCGACATCCAGCTTCTCGTAGCGCAGGCACGCAGCGAAGCCGATAATCCGGCATTCAAGGTATGATGCACCATCCATGTCGTCCCTCGTTGCCCGGCGATGTTCTCGCTGCGTCGTGATTCGCGGAACGGCGGTGTCGGACTGGCGGCTGATTCACCGTGCGAGCTGCACAGGCTTATTTCCCAGTGTAAGATGTCGTCCCCATGTTCTCGGACTGTGCGATTCGCGATGGCATCGCTGACGACTCGGATCTAGGTACGTTTGCATCGGTCGGAAGCCAGGGAGTAGCAGCCGCCACCGGCACAGCGATAGCCGGGGCCACCAGTCCTCGAAAGGGGCGAAGCACGGTGACTCGAGGAAAAGGGCAAGGCATGGGTGAGCGGCGGCGGCTTTGAAGGCGTTCTCGGTTTGGGTTAAACGGTGGTGTGGGACGGGGTACAGGTACATAAAGCTAGATGGGCGGGCGGGTTAGAATTTAACGAGAGATGACCAGTGACGCGCAGCCACACGCAGGCATGCCTTCGAGATCGCCACGGACCAAGCCGCCTCTACGATTGCTTGCCTGACTCTCGCCGATTCTGATGACGGCCCTCGACCCGATGGACGAGTGGCCCCTTGGCTGGTTGCAGATGATGGGGTGACTGATGGCGGATGTCATGGAACACCTTCCATGGTTGGCTCGATGGCTCGATGGCCAAGCGGGGATGGGAAGCAGAGAGGGGAGGGCGGGAGATTGGGCTGGGAATGTTGTCCGTGGGGTTTTCCCGCGGGCCTTCCAATTCTGAGAAATGGCTCGTCCTGGGAAGGGGAAGTTGGGGGACAGACTGCCTGACCTGTCTGCAAACGCTTGGGGAAGGGACTCATCCCATCAGGCACCAACTCCGACTCGTCGGACAGGACCGGTCACCAACGACGCCAGGGCAGGAACCTACCCGCCGGGGTCAACCATGCTGCAACCGGTCTCAACGGCCTCTCAATGGCCAGCTGGCTTGGGAGCCAGGTCCTGCCTGCCCTGCTGTGAACTGAATCCGTCCGGCCTGCATCTTCAACTTCGGCAGAGCTGTTCGCTGTATGACCAGGAGGAAAGAGCTCCATTTTCTGCTATCATCCCAACAAGCGCATCTGGTTCACTACATGTAGGCTCTCAATTGATGCCAGCTCCACCACTCCAATCACGGCCCCTTTCCACTCACTTCGGTTCTGGGTCCGCCCGCTAAGATTTGCTCACCAGGTTTGAGATTTGGGGGGAGGGGAACAGCCGGGAGACTTATCACAGGCTGGGGGCCCAACAGACAGTGCCGTGGAAGCGCCCATCTGGATCCAGACCGGGCAGGCTCCGAAACAGCCTGTTGCCCTGTACCGATGCCCAACTCCCACGCCTCGCCCGCCTCATCACCCATGACCCATCAACCATCACCTACCCCGTCACGCTTCCATCAGAGGCGTATTCGTTTTGACATGCCGCCCTCGAATCACGGCAGCGTCCTTCTTGACGCCAGCTATCGTCCGCATCTGCCGCGCGTTAGCGGCACTGTACACAGCATAGCTTGCGGGTCGAGCAAGCCCTGCTGCCGGTCTCATTCATCGACGATCCAAATGATCGCAGCACCGCGGCTGCGCGCCAGCCTTCCCCCGACCCTGGAATCCCGGGCAGTGCGACCCTGTGTTGACGCTAGCAGATCAGGTGGTTTGGTGGCAGCTTCTCGCCCAGCCAGAGCTCTGGCTCAAGGAATCCCATTCCAATCTCGAAATTCGCCCTCAATTTTGACGCAACAATGCCAACGGCGGAGAAACCGATGTCAAACTTGCAAGTGAATGGTCAGCCATCCCGCGACCACTGCATGCCGGCGAGGTGACAACGGCGGCAGGACGCCCCATGCAAGTGACGTGAGCTTGGTCCACTTTGCAGCATGATGGGCGCCGCCAGCCAATTAACGCAGCAAGCTGCGGTGCGTTGCAGCGTGCCAATGGGCTTGCTTGCCGGGTCGATCTGTGTGGCTCAGGCAATCTCGATTTCTCGCCGAATTCTGTGAAACCTCGAAAGCTCAAACGCTCGTTGTCGAAATCGAAGCCAACGAATCGCAACCGATCCCCGATTGCCGCATTCCCCCTCTCTGTCCTCGTCCTTGCCGACACTCCCACCCGAGCACAATGGCGAGCAAGCTCTCTCCCTTCCTCCTCCGGAGCTTCGGCCGGCCGAGCCTTCGATCGACGGCACCGCTGCGCGTCGCCCGTGCGTACTCCAGCGAGGCGCCACCGCCGCCGCTGCTCGCCAAGCTCAAGGACGACCTCAAAACGGCCATGAGGGCCAAGGACACAAACCGTCTCGCAGTGCTCCGCGGCGTGCTCGCCACGACGCTCAACGCCAGCAAAACAGACAAGCCCATCAAGACGGACGCGCAGCTCGTGAGCCTGCTCCAGAAGTCAGCCCTCAAGTCGCAAGAAGCCGCCGACGAGGCGCGGGCGGCGGGCCGGGAGGACTTGGCCGAGAAAGAGGAGGCACAGAAGCGGATTCTCGACGAGTATGCCGCTGCCAGCGGCGTGAGGGAGCTTGGGGAGGCCGAGATCCGACAGCTCGTCGAATCCACCAAGGCGGCCCTTCTTGCCGAGGGCGTCGACCAAAAGGCGCTGGCGGGACAGGTGACCAGGAAGCTTCTCGCTCAGGGCGGCCCGCTGGACGGGCTCGGCGGAAAGAAGGAGGCGGCCAGAATCATAATGGAGACCTGCAAGGCTCAGTAGGCGCAGACGGGACGGAGCCGAGGTTCTATCTACGGGTTGGTTGCAAGAAGCACCTGTACCATATGTATCATAGACACTTGCAGCGATGGCGGAACGCGCACAGCACCCCCGACTGCAACAAGATACCCACCGATCCGGGATTTCTCCCCTCCTCTTCATTGGCCCGATCTACGGCTCACGACATGCGTTGACTGGAGAAGAGAAGCGGGAAGGGATCAGCAGGGGCAGCGAGCCCCTATGACGACGACGACTCGTCATTCACGCAGTCCAGACCACCAAGGGTTCGATCGAGCCACTGATGATGCGCCGCATCGGGTCTTGTATCGAGCGATGAATTGAGCCAGCGCGTCGGTTACTGTATCCGCAGGGTCCTCTCCGCCGAGTCGGAGCACCCTCCGAGACTTATCCTTTCCATCTCGCCCCATGATGCGGGGCAATCCGTGTGGTGTGAGACAACTCATTTCGTAGTTGAACAGCTTCAAGTCAACGAGTACGCCGCTTCCTACCTTCTCGCCTTCTCATGTCACACATGCTTCTTACCTTGCCTCGACCCCTTGATCCCAACTCACACAAACCAGCACCTAGATATTGACAGTCCACCAGCATCTGATACTTGCCAGTCGAGCCGGTTTACCGCAGCAAACCATGGCAACGCCCATCCCACCTCACCAAGGCGGTGACATAACCACGCCCTCCTTCTTGACCACCGCCACCACCACCACCACCACCACCACCATCGACCCCCCCTCGCCAGCAACCCCAGCCCTCACAGCCTTGCCC